>Ga0209048_10003322_pt1 | contig 15632 bp, 12 predicted proteins | sample FrelakmetCRP12CR_FD_187146 | JGI IMG/M metagenome (GOLD analysis project Ga0209048, IMG submission 187146) | Freshwater lake sediment microbial communities from the University of Notre Dame, USA, for methane emissions studies - CRP12 CR (SPAdes)... | ecosystem: Environmental > Aquatic >... | reverse complement strand
GGATTTATTCCCCTTTGCGGTGATGGTCATCATCCTGCTGTTTAAACCCTATGGCCTTTGGGGCTGGGTCCGGATTGAAAGGGTTTGAAAAAAGAAACGATCGACATTCCGGTGGCAGCAACAAATATACCCCCAAGCGAACCTCCGACCGCTGAAGTATTCTGAGAGGAATTATGAGTTTTCGCCCCTGTGGAGTTTATCACCAGCATTATCGCCAGGATCATGCCTGGTGGCAGACAAAATTTGTCTGGGGGAAGATGATCTTCCTTTTGATCGCCCTTTATTATCTTATCCCCCAGTTTGCAGGCCTGTACTTGATTTCGGTAGCCAACATTGTCGGATATACAATCCTCTCGGCAATGGGCGTGCAATTGCTTATTGGCTACTGTGGCCAGGTCACCCTGGGACATTCTGCATTTATTGCCATGGGGGCCTATACCAGCACCATTCTCATGCTTCAGTTTCATCTTCCTTATCCCCTCGCTCTTCTTGCCGGTGGTATTGTTGGTGGTTTATGGTGCGTCCTCTTTGGGCTCCCCTCGGCACGGGTAAAGGGATTTTATCTCATCATGACCACCATGGCCGCTCAATTCCTCACGGTTGAATTCTTCATTACGCAGTATGTGAGTCAAATCGGGGGTAGAGGGATGGCCTTTTCTCTTCCCCCAGGAACGATCAAGATCGGGCCATGGGTGATTCAATCGGACCGGGAAGTTTATTTCTTGATGATCACATTAGTGGTATTGTGCACCCTGATGATGGCCAATCTGGTGCGATCGAAAATCGGTCGGGCTTGGATTGCCATTCGGGACAACGATATCGCCGCCCAAACGATGGGCGTTAATATTGTTCTTTATAAATTACTGGCCTTCTTTGTGGCGGGTTTTTTGGGGGGGATCGCCGGGGCTTTCTGGATCAGCTCCCTTGCCGCGGTTAGTCCTGAACATTTCCATTTTGGTTGGTCTTTGTGGATCGTTGGCGTTATCCTCATTGGAGGCGCGGGAAATTTATATGGGACGATCTTCGGGGCGATGTTTATGACACTGATTCCCGAAGCCCTGAAGGCATTGATTTTCCTGCTGACCCAAAATCCGGTATTGGTCAATCTCATGCCTTTTTTGCCCCATCTCCTGGAAAAATTTCTTTTTGTCAAAGAAGCTGTGTTTGGCCTGGCGATTGCCTTATTTCTGATCTTCGAACCCAAAGGCCTTTCTTATCGTTGGTGGCAGATAAAAAACTATTTCAACCTGTGGCCTTTTTCCTATTGATCTGATAGATCCGCCCGGCCATTGCGGCGAAAAGGAAAATCATTTTTGCATTAAGGAGGTGATCGACTGTCATGGACTGGTAGGAGAAGAGGATCCCGTCGTTCCATTTGTCTTTTAACTTTTTACAGGGGGTGAACAATGAAGGTCAAAATTTTCATGATCGTGGGAGCATTTTTCATCGCCGGAATGATTGCTCCGGTAGGGTTTACTCAGGAGGTTAGACTGGGGGCCCTACAAGACACAACCGGGCCTACCTCTGATGTGGGCAAGGGCGAAGCGGTGGGGGTTCGAGCCGCCGTACAGTATTATAATGATAACGGAGGCATCAACGGCAAAAAGATACGGCTATTCCAATATGATTATGGATATAAAATTCCGGAAGCCATCACGACCTACAAAAGGTTCAAAGATGTCGATAAAGTGGTCATGATTTTGGGATGGGGGACCCCGGATACGGAAGGGTTGGCCCCCACGATCACCGCTGACCAAATGCCCTATCTTAGCAGCGGCTTTTCCGCCCATTTATGCGACCCCAAGAAGACTCCCTATAACTTCGTTTATGGAGCGGATTATTCGACCAATGCCAGAGGTGCGATCACCTATTGGTTTGAAGAAGTTTGGAAGAAAGACCCGAAATGGAAACCCTTAGCAGAAAAGGGAGTTAAGCCCAAGCTCATCTGCTTCATTGCCACGGCTTCGCCTTACGCTACAGCTCCCATCAAGGCGCTTAAGGATCAGGCAGCCATTCTTGGCTTTGAGGTCGGCCCCGATCAGGATGTGGCCTTATCGGCCTTGGACGCCAAGAGCCAGGTTCTGCGGGCAAAAGATTTCGGCGCCAATCTCTGCTGGCATGGCAATACGACCATGTCCGTCTCCGCCGTTCTGAAAGACGCCTACGCCCTGAAACTGGGCGCCGACTTCATCCTAAATCCCTGGGGATTTGACGAAAACCTTCCGAAATTGGCCGGGCCGGCAGCAGAGGGAGCCATCGGACTGATTGCCTGCGCCCTCTTCCATGATGAATATCCGGCCAAGAAAATCGTTCATGAATATGCCAAGAAAGTGGATCCGAATGTCCCCCTGGAAAATCGGCACGTTCGCGAAGTGCAGGGATGGGTGAAAGTGACCTTGGCGGTCGGGGCCATGAAAAAGGCGGATCAGGCAGGGAAATTGAATGGTCCCGGAATCAAAGAGGCCTTCGAATCATTTCGAAACTGGCCCGGGCTGAAGGACTTCGGCGGGCAATTGGTAACCATTACCCCAACAGACCATCGCTATACTTCCATCGTTAGAGTCGGCAGGGTCTTGAAAGGAAAGCCTCAAACCGTGGGTGAAATTGACTTGAAGGCCAAATATCCGGACAAATGGGATTCCTGGCTCGGCTGGTAAGGAGGGAAAATTGAAGCCGGAAGGCCTGAATAGTTCTGGAAACATTCTGAAACTCAATAATGTTGAGGTCATGTACCATGAGGTGATATTGGTACTGAAAGGGGTCTCCATTGATGTGCCCCGGGGAGGGATTGTCGCCCTTCTGGGGGCTAACGGGGCTGGGAAATCAACCACCTTAAAATCCATTTCCGGTTTATTAAAGCATGAGAATGGCGAGGTGACCGATGGAAGCATTGAGTTCATGGGTGAGAAAATACACCACCTTCCTGCCGAGGAAGTCGCCAAGAGGGGAATTTTCCAAATCATTGAGGGAAGAAGAGTCTTCGAACACCTCACGGTAGAAGAAAATCTCCGGGTGGGGGCCCACCTCAGGGGAAGTGGTTCGGTCATTAAAAAGAGGCTGGAGATGGTCTACAACTACTTCCCCAGGTTGAGGGAGCGACAGAATATCCTTGCTGGCTTCACCAGCGGGGGGGAACAGCAAATGACGGTGATCGGCAGGGCCCTGATGGCTCAGCCGAAACTGATGCTTCTGGATGAACCCTCCATGGGCCTTGCGCCCCTTCTGATCAAGGAAATATTTGAAATCATCACCCGGTTAAATGGAGAAGAGAAGATTTCCATCCTGCTTGTGGAACAGAATGTTAAACTGGCCCTCACGGTGGCTCCCTACGGCTACGTTTTGGAAAATGGGCGGTTGGTAATGCATGATACTTCCGAAAAATTGAAAGGCAATCCTGACATCCGGGATTTTTACTTGGGCCTCTCCGATGTCGGCGAACGAAAGAGCTTTCGGAATGTAAAACATTACAAGAGAAGAAAAAGGTGGCTATCGTAAACCTACTCCTTTCTTTTTTTCCCCTGAAGCAGGGAGCAAGTAAAAAAGGAGCCATATGCCCGCAAATAAAAAAATGGGCCGGAACGGAGGATTTTACAGGAAAAGCCTGGAAACGATGCCCATTCCCCAGAAAACTGGGTATCTCAATAGAAAACTGAAAGGAATCATTCGTTACGCCTACCATCACTCTTCCGCCATCAAACATAAAATGGGTTCCATAGGGGTGATTCCCAAAGACATACAGACGATTCAGGATTTGGAAAAGCTTCCCATCACCCAAAAAGCTGACCTGATTGAAATTCAAAAGAAAAATCCGCCTTTTGGGGGCTTTGAGGGGATCCCCCTCAGCAAACTGAGGAGAATTTTCGTTTCACCTGGCCCGATCTATGAACCTGGAGAGGCAAATTGCGAGGAGTTAGGTTGGGCGCAAGCGCTTTATGCGGGAGGATTCCGCCCCGGGGATATAGTCATCAATACGTTCAACTACCATATGGTTCCTTTTGCCTTGAACATGCTGGACAACTCTTTGTTCAGGGTTGGCTGTATCACGGTTCCTACGGGTATCGGCAATACGGAACAGCAGGTTCACATTTTAAAATATTTAAAAGCCAATGGCTTCTGCGGAACTCCCAGTTTTCTTCTGCAAATCGCGGAAAAAGCCGAAGAGATGGGATTGGATCCCCAAAAAGATTTGCACTTGCGCGTCGGTCTGGTGGCAGCAGAAATGCTCCCCGAATCATTGCGTTCCAAGCTCGAAGATAAATTCGGGGCGATCCTCCGGCAAAGCTATGGAACCGCAGACATTGGGTGTCTGGGTTATGAATGCGGGGAGAAAAAAGGCCTCCATGTTCCGGATGACAAAATCGTTGAGATCGTTGACCCGGAAACCGGAAAGGCTCTGGCCCCGGGGAAAGTTGGCGAGGTGGTGGGCACAACCTTTAATAAAGTTTACCCCCTCATTCGCTTTGGGACCGGAGACCTTTCCTTTTTGACCGATGCGCCCTGCCCCTGCGGAAGGACCTCCGCCCGGTTGGTTCGGATCATGGGTAGAATCGACCAGGCCACCAAAGTGCGAGGCCTGTTCATTCACCCCGGCCAGGTGGATGAAGTTGCCGCCCGGCATCCGCAAATCGGCAGATATCAAATGGTAGTCACCCGCAAAGGCGATAAGGATGAAATGACTCTGCGGGTTGAACTCAAGGAAAAAATGATACCCTCAGAAAAGGGAAAAGAAGAAATCGAGAAGTCCATTCGGGAAGTCATGAAGCTGAGGGGAGAAGTCCAATGGGTTCCCTCGGGAACCATCCCCGAGGGAATCAAAAAAATTGAAGATCAGAGGATTTGGGAATGACCACTCCACAATTCAAGCAAAAACCCGGAAGGGGGGTCGGCAATGAAAATTTCTTATAAGGGTTTCTTGAGAGAAAAGGTAAAAAAAGAGGTGGTGACGATTAAACCGGAAGCATCTTTTTACGAAGCCAAAATGCTCATTCACGATAAGGGAATCCGCCATTTACCCGTAACCGATAATAAAAACCGATTGGTCGGGATCGTAACGGACCGGGATATTCGCGAAGCCGGACCTTCCGGGGCCACAGACCTGGACATTCACGAAATCCATTATCTCCTATCCAAGTTGAAGGTCTCTTCCTTTATGACTCCAAAGGAAAAATTAATTACCATTACCCCGGAATCGGTTTTCGAAGAAGCCGTCGAACTGATGCATGACCACAAAATTGGATGTCTTCCCATCGTGGAAGAGGGCAAGCTTTATGGAATCATAACCGAGACCGATATCCTTGCCAATTTTGTGGAAATTTTCGGTCTCAAACAAAAAGGCGCCCGTCTCACCATTGCTTTGGAAAACGAGCCTGATGCTATGGAGGGAGTATTTCAAATCCTCAAAAAACACAAAGCGAGGCCTATCAGCATCTTGTCCCCCTCCTTTTTGGTGGATGGGAAACGGCTTTTGCTTCTACGCCTGCAACCGGATGATTTTGAAAGAATTCTCGATGAATTGAAAAAAGAGGAAATCGAAGTGCTTTCGATTGGCAAATGGCCTTCTAAATAAGGATTATTTTCCCCCTGAAAGTTCATCCCTGTAATCCTTCTAAAGTAACGGCGAACTTTGGCCCGCATAAAGTACAAGATTTGCCATCAGGAAATTTCCCCCAATGATTAGTAACGAAGCCATAGCCTGGGCAAAAGGGCTACGGGCGGTTTTCGGAAAGATTAGCAACGCCAGCGGTACGATAAGACCCAAAATGACGGGGATTAAGAGATCAAGAGGACTAATTTTCCCACCCGTCATAAGGGTTAGAATTTGGTTGAAAAGATCCGGGGAGATGCCCAATTTCATCAAGTAAAAAAGGATCAAGCCGAGGTCAGCAAAGATCAAAATATAGAGAGCCTCCCCCAGCTGATGAAAGATCAATCTCTCTTGAGCTTGGGCCCCCGGGGTTTGTTTAAGGATGAGATAGTAACGGACGGTATCGATGATCATAATCAAGGCAAGGCCTGATAGCGTCGCGGTAAGGAGAAAGAAAATCGGGGTCAAGGAGGAAGCCCAGAAGACGCGCGCCTGGGCGAAGCTCAATACGAAACCCACGAAGGCATGGGAGCCCAGAGCTATGGGCAAGCCGATAAGTCCCCAAATTTTAGCTTTTTCCTGTTCATTGCGGAACAAGTAAAAGACATAGATCGATGCCAGAAAAGGGTAGACCGTTAGGATTACGGTTCCCCAAGCCATCGGAGAGTGGGGGTCAAAATAGACAAATAGGTGCCAGAATAGAAGCGGCTGTCCGATGTCCATGAGGAGAAGAATCGGGGCCGCGATCCAAAGGATCAAAACCGTCAAGGCCGAAAATTTGGCCAAGGGCAAATATTCTTTCTTGCCGAGATAAGTGAAAAACACGGAGGCGAGGTAACTTCCGGCGTTCAAGCCGGTAACGGAAATAAAAAGGACAATCAAGAATCCAAAAGGATCGCTATGATGAACATTGTAAGTAACGATGATATCTTCCATGGCGCTCTCCTTCCATTCATCAAATTCCCAATTCCTATTTTTATATAAACGCAATACTCATGCCATTTTTTGGGGGGGACGGAAAATCGTTTTCCCTTTGGCTCCTGTTGAACCAATATCGATTTGTTTAAAGGACTTAGGAATATAACTGAATTATTCCGCCGCGGTTAAGTAAAAGGATAAAGGAACTTTCTATCCAGTCCGGATGGGGGAAAAGACGCACAAGGTGGGGGATATTACGCAGATTTGATGGTTTCGTAAAAAGTCCAGCTGTCCCGCTCAAAGCGGAAGAGCTTTTTCCGAAACCATCTTTCTGCGGCTTTTTACGAAAGTATCAGATTTAAAAGGGGGTGAATTTTTTCATTCGGTAGCGAAGGGTATCTCGGCTTATCCCCAAAAGCTTGGCCGCGTGAACTTGATTTCCCGCACTCATTTCCAAAGCCTGACGGATGAAATCTCGCTCTACGGTCTCAAGAGAAATACCCTGGGGGGGGAGATTGAATGGAGAAGCCTCGTCGGCCCGGGAAGGAGGGGGAGAAAGGAGTTCAGGGGGCAGATATTCGACTTCAATTGTTTCGCCCTCGCAAAGGATGAAGGCCCGTTCCAGAACATTTCTCAGCTCCCGAATGTTTCCCGGCCAGGAATAAGCAGCCATGAGTTGATTTGCCTCTGGCGAAAGGCCCTGGATCTTCTTATTGAAATCCTTCCGGAGGTCAGCAAGAAAGGAATTTATGAGCAGGGGAAGGTCGGACATTCGTTCCCGCAGAGGAGGAAGCGTGAAAGGAAAGACTTTCAGTCGGTAGAAGAGGTCTTGACGGAAATCCCCTTTCTGTACGGCCGCCGCAAGATTCTTATTGGTCGCCGCAATAAACCGGACGTCCACCGAGATGTCTTTAACCCCTCCTAACCGCCGAAACCGCTTATTCTCAATGGCGCTGAGCAATTTTGCCTGGAGGCTGGGGTTCATGTCTCCGATTTCATCTAAGTAGAGGGTCCCCTTGTTGGCCAGCTCCAGGAGTCCGGTTTTGCGAACCTTGGCATCGGTGAAAGCCCCCCGCTCATGGCCAAAGAGTTCGCTCTCAATGAGGGTTTCTTGAAGGGCGGAGCAATTGACTTCCACGAAAGGATGACTGGACCGGTTGCTTTCGGTGTGAATGGTGCGGGCAACCAGATCTTTGCCGGTCCCGCTCTCACCCTCCAGAAGCACCGTAGAGGCTTCACTCTGAGCAATTTGCTTAATCCTCTGCCGCAACTCCCAAAGGATCGTGCTTTCGCCGACAATCCGGTTGAGGCCAAAACGGTTATTGTCACGGGTCCGGAAATAAGCCACCTCCTTTTTCAGGGTTGAGGCTTCCAGGGCCTGGCGAACGGAAAGGAGGATCGTTTCCAGGTCAAATGGTTTGGTTAAGTAATCGTAGGCTCCCAAACGGATAGCGGCGATGGCCGTATCGATGCTCCCATACGCCGTGAAGATCAGCACCGGCAGATTCTTATCGATTTCGCGCACTCGTTTGAGAACCTCGATCCCGTTGAGGTCCGGAAGTTTAAGATCCAGGATGACTAGGTCTGGCGCCTCTTCTTCTATCAGGGAAATGGCAGATCTTCCATTATCGACAGAGATCGCCAGATAGCCCTGGGCGGTCAACCCCTTCTCTAAAGACTGGCGCACCAGCCTTTCGTCATCTACGACGAGGATCTTCTCTTTCAAACCGCTTCCCCCTTGGTCTTTTGTAAAAGGATTGGAAGGAGTAAAAAAAATGTTGTGCCCACGCCGATTTCGCTTCTGACGAAAATATAACCCTGGTGTTGTTCGACGATCCGTTTGGACAAAGAGAGGCCCAACCCTGTACCCTTGGCTTTGGTAGTGAAAAAAGGGCGAAAGATCTCCCTCAAAACTTCGGGAGGCATTCCTTCTCCGGTGTCGGTCACGGCGACCTCTGCCCAGTCATTCTGCAGGGGCGAATTCTCGGAAACAATAAAGGCTTCCTGTTGAGGATAGCCCGGTTCGCGGCCCATGGTCTTGATTTTCAAAATGCCCCCATTCGGCATGGCCTGAAGGGCATTGAGGAAAAGATTCAGAAATACCCCCACCATTTGTTCCGAATCGAGGGATAGAGGGGGAAGGGCGGGATCGAAACTCTTTTCTACCTGAATGCCGACAAGTTGAAATTGCTCCCTGATGGAAGAGAGGGCGTCTTCAATAACCTCCTGCAAGAAAGTGGGCTGAAAATCTGGGGGGCGGATACGGGAATAGAGGAGAAGATCGGTCATCGTCTTATCCAAACGCTCGATGGAGCGCATGATCTCGGCCATGGTCTCCCGATGGCCGGAGGCCAGCCCGGGTTCCTTGGACAGGACCTGGATGGCGAGCTTGATCCCAGCCAAAGGGTTTCTGATCTCGTGAGCAACACTGGCCGCTAATTCTCCCAGGGAAGCCAAATGCTGAACCTGGCCTATCTGCTGCCGATGCTGCCTTTCCACCTCTTTTTGTGCCGCAGAAAGTTTCTGAACCATAGAAGTGAAATTTTTAGCCAGGCGTCCCAGTTCATCCCGGGTGCCCAGGTTTACGTTCACATCTAAATTTCCCCCTTCCACGAGAAACATGGTCTCGATGAGCCTGGCGGCAGGCTTTTTGACCAATCGAGTGAGGAGGAGGTTGATGGCCAGAGCCATCAACAGAAGAGTTATGACGGTTGAAGTGATGAGCAGGTTGCGGTTGAAACGGATGCTCTGGATGGTGGCCTCCATGGGGAGAGAAACGTGCAGAACCCCAAGGATCTTTTTTTGATTTCCATGACAGGAGAAACAGGCGGGCTCGTTCTGGAAAGTTTTGATGGTACTGAGGAACGAACGTCCCCGAATTTCCTGCTCAAAGACGGGAGGTGTTTTTCCTGTCCCAGCCCCCTTAGGAAACAGATAGGCCATGAATGTCCTTTCTTCGATATTAAGGGAAGAATGGAGAACGGTTCCGTTTTCATCAAGGATACGAACTTCCAGCAGATTGTCGGCAATTCCGAACAAATTTAGAAAATTGTGGAAATCTTTCGTTTCCCCTTCTTTCATGAAATTGATTACGCCATGGTTGATGAGAGTGGAAAGAGTCTCGATCTCCTTCATTTTGGCGTATAGGAGGTGCTCTTTTTGGTTTTCAATGAGGAAAAAAGCAAAAAAAGCCAACGTTAGGGTTACCACGACCCCTACGGAAAAGCTGATTTTCGAGAAGAGACTCTGGAACAAGAAGAGTTTCCCTAAAATTCTCCTGACCCTTTTCCCAAGGCTGGGGGGTACTCTGGAAATGGCCGGAATTATCTACGGGGTGATTCTTTCCCCCCTTTCAACATCCTTTTAGTGAGATTCTTTCAGTTCAAAAACTGGAAAGATCTTGTTCAATACCCAAAAGAGGAAAAAGGGCATGACCCCGATAAAAAGGGCCCCGAATAGTCCTTCCTTAAAAGTCTCAAAATCATGAGGGATGATTGGCAAGTGGTAATGCATGTATCCGGAAAAAGTAAGGGAAAAGGACTGCCCTCCAATGACTACGTTCCACCGCATCATGAAGACTCCGAAAATTACCAGAAGCAAGGCCAAGATGGCCCGGCGGATTGTAAGCCCCGGAATTAGGAGGAGGATAAAGGGGATAAGGTTGCCGAGAGTATATTGGAGAATGAAGATGTTAGTAAAGTCCTTCCCGTAAATGACACTCCGCAAGATGTCCCAGGATTTTACCGCCGTATATCCCCGAAAGACCAGGTCTAATAACTCCAGGCTGATGGAGAAGATCAAAAAAAAGAGTAAATATTTAGCCGTCATCTGCACCTCATAAATCTCCACGCCTTTAATCTCTTCCAGCGTTGGGTAAACGAAAGAAGCCCTCTTCCGGGAAGCTATAAACTTCCTGATTTCCATAATAATGATATACGTGAGCATGCACAGGGCCACGCCGGAAACCACCGCCGACATGATGAAAATGACTGGCATGAGAGGGGTCATCCACAGGGCGTTGGCTTTCACCGACCCGAAGATAAAACCGGCATACCCGTGGAGGAAACAGGCTACCGGGACCCCGGCACCCGCCAGGATCTTGATGGCCCGCGCATCCTTTCGGAGGGCGTTGTCGCTGAGGTCAAAGGCGCCCAGCGTGAGGGCGGTGTATACCCAATATTTTATTTTTTCAGTGAGGCTTTTGTTCAGCTGGTTTTTGATCTTCAAGGAATTCTTCACCAGATGTTCCCGGTAAAGAAACCACAGCTCGGAGGCGACGATAGATCCGTAGACAAAAAGAACCACCCCGAAGGCCGCAATGGCGGAGGTGAAATGCGGGGTCATGACGACGTAAAAATTCCGCTCGGGTTTCATCAGGTGAAAAAGCAGGGGGAGGGGAGCGACCAACAAGAGAGCAAAGGAAAAGACCAGCGAAAATTTGGCTATTTCTTTTAGCGGCTTTATGCCAAAAAGATGGTACAAAGAGGAGAGGACAAAGGCGCCCGCCACCAGCCCGGTCATGAACGGGTACATGACGATCTGTACGCTCCAATAAATATATTCGTTGGGGTAAACGAAAAGTTCTTTTACCGTCCAGATTTCTTCCAGGACCATCCCTTACCTCACCTCCTCACTGAGTCCGATAAAATAAACCTGGGGTTTGGTTCCATATTCCGGCTTGTGAACCGAGACCCGCTGGGTGCTAATAATCTTCGCCACCGGATCCTGGGGGTCTTTGATATTTCCGATTCTCCTTGCGCCCATCGGGCAAGCCTGGACACAGGCCGGCTTCATATCTTTGGTGATACGGTGATAGCAGAAATTACACTTCTCGGCTACATGGTGTACAGGATGGAAGAACCTCATTCCATAAGGACAGGCCATGATACAATAGCCACATCCGATGCACCATTCCCGGTCCACGAGGACCACCCCGTCTGCGGTTTGATATGTGGCGCCCACCGGGCAGACCTGGACACAGGGGGACTTTTCACATTGGTTACAGAGCTTGGGCACAAAAAAAGCTTTATCGATGTTCTGGAGAGGAATATTTTTGTCCTTTCCCATTCCGAGATCGATCCGCGTGGTAGTGAATCCATACCGGGCTTCCTTGGGGGTATCCGCAAATACGTCTCCGTCTTTGGTGACCACGTATCGTTCAACCCAAGTTCGAGAGACATTAGTGTCAAAGGGGATTTCATTTTCGAGTTTGCATGCCTTGACACAGAAGCCGCAGCCGATGCATTTGTAGGTATCCACGAGAAACACCCAGCGGAGGGGCTTTAGAGAAGCATGTCCGGCAGCGGGCCGAAAGATTTCAACGCCCCCTTTCACCAACACCAGGGCGGCTGACCCTTTCAGGGCTAACCTTAAAAAATCTCTCCTCTTCACCTACTCCTCCTAAAGGGGCTTGGATGCCTGATGCGGATTATGGCAACCCACACATTCTCCGCCAGGGTTGTGCTGATCCGGGTCAATTCCTTTGATTTCCGATCTCTTACTGGTGGGATAAGAAAGATACGTATGGCACCGGATGCAGAGTTCGCGGCTCCGGTCAAGGATGAGTTTTTGCGGCTCAGCGGGATGCTCGACAGCCGGCCCATGACAATTTTCACACTCAATAGTTTTATGGCGGGAGGCGTTGACCTGCTGCTCCTCTTCAGCATGGCAGGTTTGACAGTATTCCTTCCCCTGATATTTTACCTTAAAGGCTTTCCATTCCTCCTCATTCGCCTTTCGATACCAGCCGTACATATAACCTCGTTCCTGGACTCCAAAATCCTTGGGTACTACCATGGTCCTGGCTACCAAGATTAGGCCGACGATGGCTAAAATGACATACAGCGGGCGCAATACATGCATTGAATTTGTCCAGTAACGATAGAAGTTAGTTCTAAGCGCTTATCCGTAAATAATATTCCCCCCTTTGTTAAAGGGGGGGTGGGGGGATTTTCCCAAAGCGGGGCAAAACAAATCCCCCTATGTCCCCCTTTTTCAAAGGGGGATTCAATGGTAGCAGCTTATTTAAGGATAACCTCTAAATGTTATTCCCATCTCCCTTTGATTTTAAGGATTCCAATGAAAAAAAATTCTGCAGATTGTCTGTTAATGTATTTATAATGTCCTTCCTTGTGCCCTCCTCCACTCATAATAGAGGCTTTTGCAAAACTCTTGAAAGCAAGAAGAATTGGTCATTCCGGGCAAGCAAAGCACGACCCGGAATCCAAGATTTCAAACGGTTTTGGATTCCGGCTTTCGCGGAATGACGGATTAAATGACTTTTGCAAGAACCTCAATGGATAGAAAAAATAAATGTCATTATAAAGTTTTTGAAATTCTAATGGAATGGGTTGAATACCCCATTTTTCCTTGAACGAGAATGTATTTTTAGATTGGAACCCCCATGGAAGGGGATTGAAAGGGGAGGTAGGAGGCAAATCGAAGGAATAAAAGGCTTTATCGCTTCATAATCGAGCTTCTTGCAAAAGTCCGTAATTCACCCTTCGACAGGCTCAGGGTGAACGGGCTTAGGTTGAAATTATTTAGTTTTTCCGTTCGTGGTGAGCTTGTCGAACCACAAAAAATACTTTTGCAAAAGCCTCAATCGTAAAAAGAAAAAGAGGCTTACCCCGATATAAGCTAAGCCTCTTTTCCTGCCTGGCTGGGGGATAAGGATTCGAACCTTAATTCGTGGAGTCAGAGTCCACTGTCCTACCATTGAACGATCCCCCATCAATCTTTAATCTGAAAATACTAAAATTTTTCGCGAGAGTCAATGGAAAAAATTGCCAAAAGAGGTAAACAGAGATTGTTGTCTTTTTTGGCCCCGAGGAGGAACCGGGCCATGATTCCCGGGATAGAAAGGCAACTTGCCCAGCTAACTTGGGGACGACCGAAAATCTTTATCCTGCCTCCCTTTACCTTCGAATCATTGAGCACTCAATTCTCCAGCCTTAACCGGCGGTCATCCCCTTTTCTTTTTTCCAATATGGATTCATGAGATCTTCGAAAATGGTCATGGCGGCCTCGGCCCCCTTGCCGGCAGCGATGACGATCTGCTTGTATCCACCCTCTACATCGCCGGCGGCATAGATGCCATGGACGTTCGTCCTATGTCGCATATCATGTTTGATATATCCCTCGGGGGTTAATTCTATCCCGAGCTTTTTGGCCAGTTCAACTTCCGGATCGTAGCCGATGGCGACAAAGACACCGTCGATGGACATCGTCGTTCTTGCCTTGTTTTCCGTGTTGTCCAGTTCGACTTCCTTCACCGCTTGATCCCCGCGGATTTCGCGAATCACCGCATTGAAAACAACCGGGATTTTGCTGTTTTGCAGACTCTTTAGGAGGTGATCCTGGGCCCGCAAAGAGTCCCGGCGATGAATCACGGTGACATCGACTCCGATATTATGCAGATTCAAGGCCTCAGTGATGGCGCTGTTTCCCCCGCCGACAATAATGACTTTCTTGCCTTTGAAGAGTGGGCCGTCGCAGGTGCTGCAGTAACTGACTCCGCGGCCTGAAAACTCGGATTCCCCGGGAGCATCGATGTGGCGGTATCGAGCGCCGGTAGCCAGAAGGACGGCCCTGGTTTTAAAGCGCCGACGGCTGGTTATAACTTGGATGGGTTCACCGGGTTTTATCTCCAGGACCTCTTCTCCCGGGAAGAGGCTCACGTACTGCAGGGCATGGGCGACCAGGATGTCCACCAGACTCTTCCCTCCCACCTGGGTGAGACCGGGATAATTTTCCACCACCGGAGTTGTGGCAATTTGACCGCCTAAGAGTCCTTTTTCTACGATATGAGTCTTGAGGCCGCTTCTCGCGGCGTAGATCCCGGCGGTCACTCCGGCAGGGCCGCCGCCTACGATGACTAAGTCGGCTTCAATCTCCACCGCATCGGTTTCCGGAATATAAATTGTCTGCTCCTCCATCTTTTCCAGCGATACCAGGAAGAGCTCTTCGGGCTGGGCGCCCATGGCAATCCGCTTTTCGTTGGCAAAAGTCTGGGGGACACTTTGGGCGGCGTATTTACGGGCCAGATCCGGATTGGCTTGGATGTCGATGATCTCGAGGGAGATTAGGTCGGGCTTTTCCACCGCAGCTTTGAAAACGTTGATGGCTTGCTGCGGGCAGTACGGGCAGGTGGGGCTGACAAAAACCTTGACAGACCGCGGTTCGCGGATTTTCTGTAAAATTTTGAGGGAATCCGGGCTGAGCTGCGTGGTTCGGTACCCCATCATCTGGAGGGCCACAACCAGGGTTCTGCTCTCTTCTCCCACCGGGGCTCCAAGCCAGCGGATCTGGAAATGCTCAGGGTCGAAAAGGAGGGTTGGCGATTTCACTGCCCCCCATTTCCGGGCCAGATCGTGGCTCAGATCAAATTCCTTCAGGGTCACTTTGGGAGCCACTTCCCGGACGGCACGAATAATCTGTCTCGCGGCCTGATTAAAAGGTTCATTCGTCCCCGCTTCCGTGAAGAGGAAAAGGGGAACTGGGTGGGGCATGTTCTCGAACAATTTCTTTAATTGGGCCCGTACTCTCTCCTCCTCAGCCCCGTGGGATGCCTCATGAAAATTTTCAGTCTTGGCCATCGGATCCTCCGCATTTTCCCGAATGTTTATTTCAGTATATCGAAACCTTAGGCAAAAATGTAGGGGATTTGATCTCTTTCCGGAAAGAGCATGAAGGAGTCCACGGGTTCATTACGACGAGGATTTAAGAGATTGATTGAAATATCGAAAGGATACGAAATTCTTCCACCCTCCCTCACCGCCTCGCAAATCCTCTTATTCCTTGACATTAATTCCCGAGCATCCTATTATTTTGCATACTAACGATATTGAAGAAGGGCCCATGCCGCAGTACGAAGACTGCATCCTCTTTCTCCTGGCAAAAGCGTACCAGAAGGCTCATTCCGCCTTCAAACAGAAACTTGCCCCGTTCAACATAACCCCCGTTCAACAGTTGATTTTGGGCGTCCTCGAAGAAGAGGAATTTCTATCCCCCGGCGAAATTGCCGAACGCGTGGCCATGGATAATGCCACGCTTTCCGGGGTCTTGGACCGCATGGGTGAAGGGGGAATGATCCGCAAAGAAGGAAACCCTGAAGATCGGCGATCCATCC
>Ga0209048_10003321_pt1 | contig 15636 bp, 8 predicted proteins | sample FrelakmetCRP12CR_FD_187146 | JGI IMG/M metagenome (GOLD analysis project Ga0209048, IMG submission 187146) | Freshwater lake sediment microbial communities from the University of Notre Dame, USA, for methane emissions studies - CRP12 CR (SPAdes)... | ecosystem: Environmental > Aquatic >... | reverse complement strand
CAGCGCGGCCAAGGCGGTGACGACTTCCTCAGCCGATGCCGGCCGCGCCTCGGGGGATTTCGCCAGCAGGCGGAGCACCAGCGTCTCCACGCCCTGCGGCACCTGCGGGTTGAGCATCGACGGCGGCAGCGGCGGGGTGTTGAGATGTTGCGAGATGACGCTGACGGTGTCGTCGCCGGGGAACGGCGGACGGCCGGTGAGCATTTCGTAGAACAGCGCCCCGAGCGAGTAGAGATCGGAGCGTGCCGTGATCTCACCGCCCAGCGCCTGCTCCGGCGGCATGTAGGCAACCGTACCCACCATCAAGCCGGCCTCGGTGAGACGGGTGCGATCGAGCGCCACGGCCAGGCCGAAGTCGCCGAGCTTGGCGCGGCCGTCGGTGGCCAGCCAGACGTTGCCGGGCTTGACGTCGCGGTGCACCACGCCTTGCCGGTGCGCATAGCTGAGTGCACCTGCTACCTCGGCGGCGAGGCGCAGGGCGGTCGGCGCATCGAGCCGATGGTCGGGAGCGCCGCGAATCAGCTCGGTGAGCGAGCCGCCGTCCATGAGCTCCTGCACGATGCACGGCTGGCCCTGTTCGTCGATGATGTCGTGCACCGTGACGATGTGTGGGTGCGAGCCGAGACGACCCATGGCCTGCGCTTCGCGGTGCACGCGGGCGCGACCGGCCTCATCCAACCCGTCAGTCTTGATCAACGCCACCGCGACGTCACGATCCAGCCGCGTGTCATGGGCGAGATAGACCCGTTTCTTCCCGCCCTCGCCCAGGAAGCGTCGCACCTGGTAGCGGCCGTCGGCCAAGGCCGCAGGCAGTGGCGGCGGTGCTGGGGTCCTTGCGGGCGCAGGACCTGCACCGACGCTGGCGGCGGCAACAACGCGCTGGCCGCATGCGTGGCAGAACTTCGTGCCTACCGGATTGGTTTGCCCACAGCGCTCGCAGCGCACCTCGGCGCGCAACGGCGCGCCGCACTCGCCGCAGAAGGTCGCGTCGGGCGGATTCTCGTGGCTGCACGCCGCACAGGTCATAGGGTCCACCAGCTCATCGATTGCCTGGCCGGGTTGTCTTTCGGAGTTCCGGGGCACAGCTCCATCATTCCTCCACCGCCGCGGTGATCACGTTCTGGAAGAGGTCGAACTTCCACAGGTGGTCCATGTGCTCGGTCACCCGTGTGGTGACCTCGAAGTAGGCGCCGACCAACTCGTGCTCGGGGTCGATCCAGAAGGTGGAGCCGCCGGCACCAGGATGAGACAACGTGCCGAGTGGCTGCAGGCTGCCGCTGAAGTAGGGCCACTTGGTCGGCGATTCGACCTGCCAGCCGTAGCCCCACGAGGCGTGTTTCATGACCTTGTCGAAGAAGCGCGCGCTGATGCCGGGGATCTGGTCGCGCGTCATCGCTGCCACCGAGGCGGGCGAGAGCAGGCGTGCGTCCCCGTAGCGGCCGCCGTTCAAGACCGCCTGTGCGAAGATCGTCATGTCGATCGGTGCGGTGTGAAGACCGGCTCCCGCGTAGGGGGTTTCCTGGACCTGGCGCGACCCCAGCCCCTGAAAGAACGGGCTCTCGGGATCCGCGAACGGCAGACCCGAGGCGCGCTGCACCACCCGGTGCGATGCGGACTCGGGCACCGCGTAGTAGCTGTGGTCCATGCCGAGCGCGTCGAAGATGCGTTCGCGCGCCAGCTGCTCGATGCCGCGGCCCGAGAGGCGCCGCGCGATCTCGCCGAGCAGCTCGTAGTTGAGGTTGGAGTAGATCATCACTTCGCCGGCGGGCGCGGCGCGCGGCGCGTCCCAGAAAAGATCGAGCATCTGGTGCACCAGCGGATGCTGGTTCTCGGGGCAGGGTGGCGCCGTCCATCCCGCCGCGACCTTTCTCATCGCATGCCCGGTCATCGGCGGATCGGCGGTTGAGCAACGTGGAGCCCACGAGGTCGGTCGACAGCACCGTAACAGTGCCCTCGGGAAGGGCTATGGGGTCAGACGACATCGAGATCTTTCAAGCGGCCTCTTCTTCTCGCAAAGCCAGGCTACCTTTACAAACCGGACGCCAAGGCGCAGGGCACGGTGCGAGCTCCGGCCGCAAGCGTTCGGCGTGTTCCGCACGGAAAGGACAGGGTGCGGCAGCGTGCCAGCGTAACAACCTAACAACCCAACAACCCTCGGGATCGAGATCCTCGATCAGCTCCATCGAACCCTTCACGTCGGCGAACAGCACGGTGACCTGCTTGCGTTCGCCTTCGAGGGCAGCACGCGAGGTGAGAATTTTGTCGGCGAGGTGTTTGGGCGTGTAAGAGCGAGGGGCGGGAGCTGCGGCTTGGGACGTGGCTGGCAGGGGCGCGCCACACTCCAAACAGAACTTCGCACCGGGCGCACGCGAGCGTGAGCCGCCCGCCGCATTCAAGGCAGAACTTGGCGCCCGGCGGGTTTTCGTGCTGGCACTGCGAACATTGCATTTGTCCCGCTTGTTTCCCGGATTGATCCACGGCTGTCAACCGCTGCGCTCGTTCGTTCCCTGAGGCTATCCGCCTCATCGCTGCCCCCACCGGTGAGGATGCAGGATTGATCCCTCCCGCCTCTGGCGGCAGCATCACGGCGACATATCGTGCCGTAAAGGCCTGAGCGTTACTGGCGGGGAGTCAGTGAGAACGAGGGGCCGGCGGCACAGAGCAAAGGCGGGCGAGAGTGAGCCGCTCAGTGTGCCCGAAACTCCTCCGTGCACTCTTCGCCGGCGTCCACTTGCACCGTCGTGTGGCTGATGCCGAAGCGCTCGCGCAGGCGCGTCTGCGCCGCGTCGATGATCGCGTGTGTTGCATCGCCAGGCGAGACGACGAGATGCACGCTGAGCAGGTAGCGGCCGGAGGTGAGCGTCCACACGTGCAGGTCATGCACTTCCCGCACCCCGTCGATCGACAGCAGACACCCCTCGATGTCTGCCAGGCGCATCTCGCGCGGTGTGCCCTGCATCAAGATGTCGACCGACTCGCGGACAATGTCCCACGAGCTGTACAGGATGAGGAAGCCGATACCGATGCTCACCAGCGGGTCCGCGACATACCACCCCCACAGCAGCATCATCACGCCCGCGACCAGTGCGCCGATGGAGCCGAGTGCGTCGCCGAGCACGTGCACGAATGCGGCGCGCACGTTCAGGCTCCCGGCGTGCGAGTGGCGCAGCATCTGCAGGCTCGCGACGTTCACCAGCAGGCCGATGGCCGCGATGACGATCATAGCGCCGCTCTGCACTGCCGGCGGATCGCGCAGCCGTTGATACGCCTCGTGGAAAATGAGTCCGACCACCAACCACAACGCCAGCCCGTTGACGAACGCGGCCAGGATCTCGCCGCGGTGATAGCCGAACGTCTTGCTTGCAGTGGGTGGCAGCAGGCTGAGCCGCGCCGCGAAGAGGCTGATGCCGAGCGCCGCCACGTCGGCGAACATGTGGCCGGCGTCGGAGAGCAACGCCAGGCTGTTGGTGAGGATGCCCCCCGCCAGCTCCACCACACAATAGGTCGCCGTGATCGCCAGCGTCAGCGCCAGGGCGCGGCGGTCGTGCTCACGACTGAGCTGGCGATTCCCGTGATGGTTCACAACCGGGTGGTCCGTTCAGGGGCAGAAACTCATCGTACGTGAGTCAAATTTGCGAGGGCCGCCCCTAGCGACCAACGGGAGCGGTCCATAGAAAAGACGCGGGGCGCAGCCCTGGGCGCGCCCCGCTAGTGCTTGCCTTCTTTGAGCTGCTGCTTCCAATCGAGGACCCGCGCCTTCGCCGCCCACGCCTCCGCTTCCGGCACGTTGCCGGCGCGCTGGTAGATGCGCGAGACATTGGTGAAACCGAGCTGCTCATCGGGGTTCAGCTCGACGACTTTCTTCGCGGCGTCGAGGGCATCCTCCCACAGCTCCTTGTCGGCAAGCGCCATGGAGAGTCCTTCCCACGCGTCGGCGAAGCAAGGATCGAGTGCGACGGCTTCCCTGTATTTGCTGAGCGCCTCGTCGAGGCGGCCCTCGGCGATGCAATCCACGGCCTGATCGTACAACTCTTCGCTGCTCGGCATTGGGGTGCTCCACCGGCGAATCTATCGGAAGCCCTGCGTCGGCTCAACCGACGCTGCCTCCGATTACAACAGCGGCCGCGCTTCGGTGTTGATGCGGGCCGCGGCATCGTATTGCGCGGCGACGATCGGTACATCCTTGCTCAATTGCGCGAACTCGGCTTCGTTGGCGGCGAAGTTCGTTGCGGTCTTGATTTGCTCTAGCGCCGTGTCGGCGCGCTGGGTGATCTCCGCTAGCCGGGCCGCGAGCGTTGCGCCGGCCGCGTCGCGCACCGCCTGGGCTGCATCATTGACCCAGGCGGCCTGCGCACCGAGGTCGTCGGTGATCCCGGTACCTTCAAGGGCCGCCAGACCCGGCAGATACCAGCGGCGCCAGATGGAGCGCCGCAGCCACTGCGCGCGCCCGGTGCCAGCCCGCTCGATGCGCTCTTCCGGCGCTAGGGTGAGGCAGACCGGTTCGGTGCGGAAGCGCGGAGCGCCGGTTGCTGGGCTGCCGAAACGCATTGCCTCGGCGTGCAGCGCTTCGAGCGTCGCCCGATTCGCCGCTTCGACCGTGTCGGCGTAGCTCGCACTAGCCGCCGTTACCGCGGCGCTCAGCGTGGCATGGTCGCCGTTGCGCATCCAGCTGCGCTGCGCGCGGCGCAGCTGCATGCGCAAGTCCCCCGCCAGTCGCGCTGCCGTCGCCGCAGCGGCCTGCTCGACGCGTGCCACGGCGTTGTCGAAGGCAGCGAATCGGCCACGCGCCGCAGCGGCCTCCGCGTCTGCGGCCGCCTGGGCGGCGTGCAGTTGCGTGCGCGTCTCCGCGAGCGCACGGTCCAGAACGGCGTGGCGCTCGGCCAGGCAGCGGTGCGCCAGAGCGAGCGATTGGTGTGTACGCTTCGCCGCCTCGCGCAGCGCGGTGACCTCGCGTTCCGCCGAAGACGCGAAGCGCCGCAAGGCGGCGATGAGCCCCGTCAGCCCACTGGCCACGCTGGCGGTACCGTCCTCCGCCTGCATGGCGCGAAAGCCGGCGCGTGCATCGACCAGACACAGTTCGTGGGCGCCGGCGACATTGGCGCGCAGCGTCGCGGCGTGGCGGGCGCGTTCGTCGGCCGTCAACTCAGCACAGTCGGCGTCGAGGTTCCAGACGACGAACAGCTTGCCGATATCGGCCTGCAAGCCGTCCATCAGATGGCGCGTGAATTGTGTAAACAGTGCCGGGTAGCGAACGACCAGGATCACCGCATCGAGCGCGTGCAGCACCTCGGCGCTGACCGCATCGAACTGCGCCGCGCTGCCCACCCCGGGGGTGTCCAAGAGATCCACCTGACCACCGAGATCGAGGAGATCGAGGTCGGTCTCGGCGACGACTTCACCGGCGCCTGCCAGCGTCGGGTCCGCCGTGCTCTCGCGCATGAGACGCTCCAAGTCGGCCAGGCTGTCCAGCCGTCGGTGTCCGACGTGCCACGCGGTGCGCTCGCCGTAGGTCACGCGCAGCGGGATGGACGTGAGTGGCTCAAAAGCCACCGGCGACAAAGCCGCACCGGCGATGGCGTTGAGCAACGTCGACTTGCCGGCCTTCACTTCACCGTACAAGGCAATGCGAATGCGGCGGCGCGCGAACTCCGCGAGGAGCGCATCGAGTCCGTCCAGTGTGCCCTCGGGAAGTAGCGCGGCATGCGGTTCCAACGCGCCACGGGCATGCGCCAGCGCATCGTTCAGCCGGGTTGTGAATGCTCCTAGCGCGCGTGCCGTGCCCGCGCGCTTATCAGCAGCCTGGTTGTCCACCGTCATGGCGGACAGTCATAGGGTGGGGAGCGCGGCAGTTCAACTCACTTGACGAATGCGAAGAGCGCCGCCCGTCGACGGAGATCAGCAACCGGCTGATCCCAACCGTCCCGGCTGCGATCAGCCGGCGCAGCAGGCAGCCTGGTACGCCTGCTGCCTGCGGACACCTCGGCTAAGTAGTTGGATTTTCGTGTTTTCCGAGAATCGGCTGGCGCTTGACACATGCGGTCTGCATTTTGCCTTACATCGGCAGTAGGGAGGTACTACCTGTGGAGCCTTCGGAGGGGCCGCGCGGGATGCTCACGCACATTCTGGACGCAGCCGTCGAAACATCCGTTGCGACTGCGTACGAGCCGGCGTGGCTGGCACCGGAGGAAAACGCGGTTGTCTATAGCCTCCTCCTCCTCAACGTCTTACTGCAGCTCTTCGACGGCATCGCCACGTATTCCGGTCTTCAACTGGGTATCCGCGAAGGCAACCCGCTCCTGCACCACGCCTTCCGCCTGTGGGGCGTTGCTCCCAGTTTGCTTGTCTTCAAGGCGCAAGCTTGCGCTCTCCTTTTGATCGTCTACCGGCTCGCCGGCGAAAAGCTGGCGCGGCCCGCGCTTGGTATGCTGGCGGGTGTGTACTCCGTGTGCTCGCTGATCCCCTGGCTCGGGACGTTCGTCGTGCTGTTCATGCGCTACATCTGAGAGGTCCTTCCGGCCATCCACACGAGCCCAGGGCGAACGCACTCCTCCCGTTCGTTCTGGGCTCCGCGGCGCGTGGATTCACGGCTGTTCCCCCGCGGTGTTCCCCCGCGGTTGTCCCAGCGCTGCCGCTTGGGCTAGGCTCGCGGCGAGCGAGAGGCGACTGTGGGAGCATCGAGTCATCCGAAACGAAATGCGTTGGTCTTCGACATCGAGACGATTGCCGACCTGACGCCGGCGACACGTGAGGCCGTCGCCGCACTGGCCAAGGGCCGTGACATGACTGCCGAAGATTACGGCGGCCTCTGTCCACCGCTGGCGCGCGTCGCCTGCATTGCGTGGTTCGATGTCACGGCGCAGCGCTTGGGCGCGTGCTTCGATAGTACGCTGCCTGGTGGTGCGTCACCGCAGTCGATCGATGTTGAGGACGACTCCGGCGGGGTCCGATCAGCCCTGTCCTGCGAACTGCACGCGTGTGACGGCGAGCCGCAGCTCTTGCGCGCGTTCGGTCAGCGTGTGGCGCTGCACATGGCTCAGGCGAACGCTCAGCTGGTGACGTACAACGGGCGTGGCTTCGATCTTCCAGTGTTGGTGCATCGGGGGATCAAGCACGGCGTCTCCGCTGGACGTGACGTGTTTGTCAAAGCGGCCCGCGAGAACCGCTATCATCCGCTGCTTCACATCGACATCATGGACGTCGTGACCTTCAACGGCGCCGCGCCGCGTTGGCCGATGGCCGCGTACGCGATCGGCTACGGTTTCAAGTCGCCGAAGGGCGACATGGACGGCTCGCACGTCTGGCCGGCCGTGCAGGCCGGCCGCATCCTCGATGTCGTGCGCTACTGCGCGGGTGACGTGATCGCCACCAAGCACGTCTATCGCTGCCTGCAGGAGACGGTGGGCACGCCCAAGCCGTAAGCGGCGCGGCCTGTTCCCGCCTGAGGGACTTCGGTGGCTGCAGGCCTCTGAGCCTGCCAGCGTGTGTCTGCATAGGCGCAAAAGCCGGCCGTTCATGGCCCGTGCTGGCGGCCGCGTTCTTCACCGCCACAGCAGCTCGCGCAACCCCGAGGCGCGCTCGATGCGGTGCGTGATCGCGTGAGCGACGACCTCGCGCGATGCGTGGATGGTCACCTTGCATCGCGCCCGCGTCACCGCGGTGTACAGCAGCTCGCGTGAGACGACGGGCGATATCTGTTGCGGCAAGAGGACTGCCACCTCATCGAACTCCGATCCTTGGCTCTTGTGGACACTCATGGCGAAGACCGTTTCGTGTGGCGGCAAGCGTGCTGGCGAGAGTGTGCGCGGCCTGCCGTCGGATGCGATGAAGAACGCGACGCGTGCGTCGGCTCGCTCCGGGTCACGGACGATGAGACCGACGTCGCCGTTGAAGAGGCCGAGTTGGTAGTCGTTACGGGTGACGATGATCGGTTGCCCCACGTACAGGTTCCCATCGTCGGCGATCATGCCCGCGGCAGCCAGCGCCGCTTCGATCTGCCGGTTGACCCATTCGACGCCGTCCCAACCGCGCCGGTGGGCGCACAGCACACGGAACCGCTCGAAGGCGCGCAAGCGCTCGGCCGGATCGCCCTCGTGGAGGTATGGCCCGAACCCACGCAGCACGGCGGCGTGCAGGGCGGCGCTGAGGCGGCCGTCGGTCGTCGGCGCCACGAGTGTGACGTCCGGATGGTCGAACGAGTCGAGTATCGACAGTGCAGCGTCACTGTCTCCCTTGTTGATGGCACGCGCCAGCGCACCGATGCCGCTGTCGGCGCCGTAGCGATAGCTGCGCGTCAGTTGGACGATGCAGTCCCAGATCCCTGTGGATTCCGGCAGGCTTTGCGCATCGAGCTGCGGCATGAGGTTCCTCTCCCTCAGGGAGAGGTCAGGTGAGGGGGTGAGATGATGGTCTCGACTTCTCTCTGTTCCGTCGACGCGTGGAGGCCTGAGCTCAGAGCCGGTTGTCGAAGAGTATTCTATCCCCTCACCCTTCCCTCTCCCGGAGGGAGAGGACTGATTGTTAAGGCTCGCGTTCGGGGCGAGACTGCCCGGGCCAAGCTTCTCCTGTGCGTCGGCGGCAACGGCCAGCCGCTCACCGGTGAGCGCCGCAATCAACTCAACGAACGCGCGCGAGTAGCTGCGCGGCGCGCCGCTGTTGCAGATGTCGCCGAGCACCGCACCGGCTTCGACTGACGCGAGTTGATCCTCATCCCCCAACAGGAGCACGCGCGCGTCCAGCGGCACCGCATCGAGCAGCCGCGCCATCAGCGCCAGGTCGACCATCGAGGCTTCGTCCACGAGCAGCACGTCGGTCACCAGCGGGTTGTCGGCGTTGTGCCGAAAGCGTGTGGTGCTGCGATCGAGCGCTCCCAGGCAACGATGGATTGTGGCTGCGTCATCGGGTATCGCCGCCTTGATTGCCTCCGCGGACGGCAGGGTCGGTTTGGTCCGTCGGATGGATTCCGCCAAGCGCGCCGCTGCTTTGCCGGTTGGCGCGACGAGCGTAATGCGCGGCAGCCGCTGGCCGCGGTGTAAGGCGTCCTCGATCAACAACGCCAGGATCTTCACGACGGTGAATGTCTTGCCCGTACCCGGTCCGCCCGAAATCACCAGGAAGCGGCGTTGCACAGCCAGCAGCCCCGCCATGCGCTGCCAGTCAGGATCATGCGCGCTGCTTGGATCGACAGGCCAGAGCCGGTCGAGGGTCACTGTGAGCCAGACGCGATCTAGGGCTGCGTCCAGCCGCACCGTACGCGCCTGGATCGCCGCCGCCAGCTGCGCCTGGTGCGTCCAGTAACGCCGCAGATACAGGCGGCCAGCGTCGTCGAGGACCAGCGGCGTCACGTCGCCGGGCCCGCCGATCAACGGACTCGATTGCAGCATCGCGCGCCATGCATCGAGCGCCGGCCACGCGTGCAGCGACAGCCGTGCGCCGGTGTCGTCGACGAGCGCCGCGCCCTCAACGAGGCGCGTCAAGTCGAGACACACGTGCCCGTTGCCGACGTGACGGCTCACCAGCGCCGCCGCCAACAAGACCTCGGATCGTGCCTCGCCCGCGATGCGTCCGACGGAGCGCGCGAAGTGTTCATCCAACGGCGACAGGATTTCGGCAGCGCGCAGGGCGTCGAGCGTCGTGGTCAATTCCCGCCCCCACTTCCCGCCGGCTGTGCAAGCACCGTTGATAGTCCCTCGATGAGCGCGCGCGGCGGCTGATCGCGAAACACACCGCAGCCCGGCGCGTACCGCGGCGACATGCCGCGCAGGAACAGGTAGTACACGCCACCGAAGTGCTGATCGTAGTCGTAGCTCCGCAGGCGCATGGCGAGGTGGCGGTGCAGCGCGACGGCGTAGAGGTGGTATTGGAGGAAGTAGTGATGCTGTCCCATCGCGACGGCCAGCCGCGACGGTCGATAGTCCTCCGATCGTGTGCCGAGCAGGTTGGATTTGTAATCAACCACGTACCACCGCCCAGCGTGCTCGAACGCCAGATCGATGAAGCCGCGCAAATAGCCGGCGAGCGGCGCGAAGCCGAGGCGCCGCACCCGATCGGCGTAGTCGGGTGGCAGCGGCGCGGCGCCGTGCCGGCGGAACACATCGGCGAGCCGCGCACCCGTGAGCATGCTCTGCGTCGCGTCGTTGGCGACCGGAAAGATGAACTCCAACTCGTTGAGGCGGCGGTTGCGCGGGATGTCCCGCAAGCGCAGTTGCGCGTCGAGTGGCGTGTCGATCACGTCGGTCACGGCGCCGCAGAGCGCCGCCGCCCAATCCGTAGCGAAGCCGTTGCGCTGGAGCCTTTCCGCCAACGTGGCGCGCAGCGCGGCTTGGTCAAGGTCCTCAAAGTCGAGGTATTGGAAGACTTCGTGCATCAGCAGTCCCGACCGCACACCACTTGGAAAGTCGTGCAGAACGATTGGCGCTTGCTCTCGCTGCCGGATCGGCGGCATGGCGACGGCATCTTCCTCCGTCAGTTCGTCGCGATCGAGGCCCTCTGCGGCCGAGCGGCTGACGTTGCCACGCGCTGCCAGCCCGGAGAAGCTCGAAATGCGCCATCCCGGATGGAGCGAGCGGATGGTTTCGCGGCAGCGCAGCGTCGCCTGCGGTGGCCCCGGCTGCGCGAACGCCACGCCGGGCTCGTAGTTGAGATCGGTCACCGCGATCGTACCGTTTGATGCGGTGACGAGCCGGTCGAGATCGGCGTGCATCCCGTGTGCGTCGAGCCCTTTGATGCGGTTGGCCGTGGCATGCGCCAAGTCGGCACCCAGCGCCGGCGCGGGCGGCTGGTGCAGCAGGTAGCCGAGCGCAGACGTCTCGACTTCATTGAACGGTCCCCACACGACGCTGCAGCGCTGCTTGGCCCGCGTCAGCGCTACATAGAGGAGTCGCAGGTTCTCGGCCAAGGCCTCCTGCGTTGCCCGCTCGACATGTGTCGCGTGTGCCGTGGAGCCGATGTCCAGCGTCAGCCGGTCGTCATTGGCCGGGTCGTGAAAGCGGACGAGTTTCGCGTCCTCCTGGTGCAACAGCGTGCCGTCCCACAAGTACGGGCAGAACACGATCGGGTACTCCAACCCTTTGCTCTTGTGGATGGTCACCAGTTGCACGGCGCGGTCGTCGCTTTCGAGACGGATCTGCGCCGCCTCGGCGCCGAGGTCGGCGCGCGCCGTCGGGTCGTTGCGCATCAGGCTGAGCCACTCGACCAGCGCCAGTGGGCCGCGCTGCGCCTCGCTGAGAGCAGTTTGCAGCAACTCGCCGAGATGTAGCAGATTGGTCATGCGGCGCTCGCCGTCGGTGAAAGACAACAGCCGCTGCTGCACGCTGTGTTCGTTGAGCAGGCGGCGGAACGCCGGTACGAAGCCGCGGTGCTGCCAGCCGTCGTGCCAGGCCTGAAAGCGGCGCATCCACATGTCCCACGCCGGCTCGTTGCTTTGCAGATCGAACAGGTCGTTCCCGCTGACGCCCATCATCGTCGTCGCCAGCGCCGCGCGCATGACGCCGGCGTCGCGTGGATCGGCGAGCGCGTGCAGCACGCGTTCGAGCTCCGCCGCTTCGAGTGTGTCGAACACGCTGGCGTCACCGTGCAACACGCTGGGCACGCGCAACCGGCGCAGGGCTTCTTGCATGCCGCTGGCCTGGGCGTTCGTCCGGCAGAGCACGGCGACGTCGCCGGGCTGAACGCCGCGCGTTTCCTGTGGCGTCGTGATGGTCACTTCGCCGTTTGCCAAACGGACGATCTCGGCGGCAATCGCTCGCGTCACCTCCGCGGTTCCGCTGGTCTTGTTGATCGTCGGCTTGCCGTCGCGCGGCCGGGCGAGAAGAATCTGCAACGGCGCCGCACCCACGGCTGTACCACCGAGGGCCTCCGACGCTCCCGCTGCGGCGTGCGCCGGGAAGAATTCGATGCCGTCGAACACGAACGGCACGCGCGCTCGTCTGAACAACGTGTTCACAGCCTCGACCAGACGTGGACCGGAGCGCCGGTTGGTGGCAAGCGTGTGTGCGCCCGCGGCCGCATCGCGCCGCGCGTCCATGTAGGTGAAGACGTCGGCGCCGCGGAACCCGTAGATCGCCTGCTTCGGGTCGCCGATGAGGAAGAGCGTGCCGTCCGTGCCGTGGTACACCCGCCGGAAGACGTCGTACTGGACCGGGTCCGTATCCTGAAACTCATCGATCAGCGCGGCATGGAAGCGGCCACGGATGCGCGCGGCCAGTGTCGCGCCGCCCGGGCCAGCCAGTGCCGCGTCAAGGCGCTGCAGCAGATCGTCGAACGACTGCGTGTTCGCCCGCTGGTTGCGTTGCGGCACTTCGCGCCGCGCGTAGTGCACGAGGTCGAGCTGCAGGCGCAGCAGGCGATTGGCCAAGGCGTTCTCTAGCGCGGCGTCTACCGCGCTGAGCGCGTCGCAGGCGTTGAAGAACGGGTGCGTCGGCGTCGCGTGATTCTTCTTCGTCGCGTGTGCCAGCGCCGCGCTGGTGAGCTTGTCGAACTTCTCGAAACACGTGACCATCCCGCCGGCCAAGGCGATGTCGATCTGCGGCGCCCAGATCGTCCGGATGCCGGCAGGCGGATACATGTTGGCTTTGAGCGCACCGGAGTCAGTAAGCAGCCGCACGATCTCGTCGCGCCCTTCACGCCACAGCTCTGCCACGCGAGCGTGGGCGGCCTGCCAGGCATCCAGTGGGGCGCTGGTCGTTGCCACCTCCTCCGGCAGCACCGGCATGCCAGGATGGGCGACGGCCGTCTGCGCGAGGCGCATTAGGGTTTCCGGTGTGACCTTCTCTTGCTGCAGGTAGCGCACGAACTGCTCGGGCGCGGCGTGCATCTCGCGCGCCCAGAAATCGCGGACGACTTCGTCGCGTAGCGGTGACTGGTCGGTGACCAGCTGCGCGTCGAACGGGACGCCGCTCTCAAACGCGTGCTCCTGCAGCATGCGCTGGCAGAAGCCGTGTATGGTAAAGATCGCCGCGTCGTCAAAGGCGCACAGCGCGGCGGTGAGCGCGCGACGGTCCGCGTCCGTGTTGCCACGGGCGCGACGCTGCTGCAGCAGGGCGTGCAGCGCGTCGTTGCTGGCCGCATCATCGCGGTCCACGGCGGCGAGGGCGTCGTGCACACGACGCCGAATGCGGCCGCGCAGCTCGGCGGTTGCCGCATTCGTGTAAGTGACCACCAGAATCTCGCTCGGCTGCAGTTCGCGCTCGAGCAGCAGGCGAATGTACAAGGTCGTGATCGTGTACGTCTTGCCCGTCCCGGCGCTCGCTTCGATGAGCGTCGTGCCGTGTAGCGCAACGTTGAGCGGATCGAGCGGCGTCACGCGACGACCTCGCGATGCGCCAGCAGCGGCTCGAACACGGCGCAGGCGACGGCCGCAAAGGACGGTGCCAGGCTGCCGTCATCGGCGAAACAGCGGAAGGCCGGATCGAGCGGATCGCGGTCGCGGAAGAGCTGCTGCACGTAAGCATCCTCTCCCTCCGACGGCACGGGGCTATGCTTCTTCGGTGCGAATGCGGTGCGCGCTGCGGCGAGCGCTCGACGTTCCCCATCGTTTGCTCCCGAAGACAGCAGTGCCTCGGTGTATGCCCGCGAGGCGCGCGGGAACAACGACAACGGAACCGTCTGCCCCACTCGGTACAGGTGTAGCAGCTCCCGCAGCAGCACCGCGGGATCAGTCACCGACCGGAAGCGCACGACGACCGTCGGATTGTAATTCGTTGTGCGACCGACGATGAAGCTCTCAGTGGCACACACGGGCGGTGCCAGCAGATTGAGGACGAGGTGCTGGATCCAGACGCCCAGTTCGTGCCGGCCGCCGAGGCGCGAGAACTGATAGCGCACCTGGCCGGCGCGCCAGAGGTTGCGCAGCACCCCGGTGATGCGGCAGTCACCGACGCGGGTGTCGACCTCCACTGGTGCGCAGCGGCCGCCGGTCATCAGATCCCTGGCTCTGCCGCCCATGAGCTCGACCACCGCTCGCAAGTCCGTGTATACGCACTCACCCGGGACGCCGAGCGGCAGCGTGCCGCTGGCGCGGAGCGCGGCGAAGGCCGCGCTGAGATCGTTGTCCCTCACCGAACGCTCCAGGAGGCGGTGTCCGATGTCCCACACGGCGAGGTTGTCGAGCTCCATCGGCTCGCGATCTTCGACGATCGGCGTGTCGCTGCCCAGGTACAGCTGCAAGCGGCGTTGCAGAAACGCCCGCGCCGGATGCTCGAAGAAACGCACCAAGTCATCGAGGGCGATAGTGGGCGCGGCATCATCGGGTGGCGGCAGCGGCGCCACGAGAAAGACAGGTACGCTGCGCCGCGGCAGGCCAAGCGCGCGCGCGCCGTCGCAGTAGCTGGCAGCATAGCTGAACAGCTGCGAGTCTTTGCCGAAGTAGCGTGGGCTGAACGGCTGCAGCGGATGGCGGACGACGATGGGTTCGCTACAGCTGCCCCCCGCGACACGAAATGACGCGTCGAGCGTGTCGAGCAACTCGCTCACCACCACTGACGGCGGGATCTCCGTGTTGTCACGAATGCTCTGGCCGACGTAGGTGATGATCAGTCGCTGCCGTGCCGACAGCAGCGCTTCGAGAAACACATAGCGGTCGTCTTCCCGCGCCGAGCGGTCGCCGGGCTGCGGCCGTTGCGCGATGAGATCGAAGCCGAAGGGGCGCTGCGCACGCGGGAAGGCGCCGTCGTTCATGCCGAGCAGGCAGACCACCCGGAACGGAATCGTGCGCATCGGAACCAAGGCGCAAAAGGTGACGCCGCCCGCCAGAAAGCCATGTGACGAGGTGCTGCGTTGCAGCGTGAGGTCGAGTTGCGTCCGCAACGCGTCGAGATGCACCGTGTCGCTGAAGCCGGCCTGCGCCGCGCGCGCTGCCAGCTCGGCCAGCGCACCGCGGATCCGCTGGTGTTGATCGGCCGTCTGGTGCGTGCTGGCGACCATCCGTTCGAGGGCGCTACCCAGCGCGTCGCGCCACGCGGCAAGCGGGCGTGGCGGCCCCAAATCGGCGCGCAGGGCGAACAACGCTTCGCAGAGATCCACCAAGCGGCCGAGCAGCTCAGCCGCAGTGCCTTCGATATCGTCGTAGGGGAGAACATTGTGAAAGAGCGTCCGACCATCGCCGGGCATTGCGTAGCCGAGCAACAGCCTGTCGAGTCCGAAGCGCCATGTGTTCTGCTGCGCGCGCGGTTGATCGGCAGCGGCGCGGTCGGCGTCATCGACGCCCCAGCGTATCCCGGACTGCGTGACCCACGAGCGTAGCACGACGAGGTCCTCGCCGGTGATTCCGAAGCGCGCGCGGACCGCCTCGATGCCGAGCAAATCCAATACGTCGGTCGCCGTCATCCGCCCGCGCAACACGGTGAGCAGAGTGGCAAAGGCGTCCACTACTTCCTCCGTGACGCGTATGCCGCGGTCGGCGATGCAATAGGGGATGTGCGGTGCGCTATCGCCGCCGAAGACCGCTTCGATGAGTGGTGCGTAAGCATCGATTGCCGGCGACATTACCACTACGTCGCGCGGCTCGAGCGTATCGTCCGCGTCGAACGCTGCGAGCAGTTGGTCGTGCAGGACCTCCACCTCGCGCATCGGGCTGTGGCAGGCGTGCACGCGGATCGACTCATCGGTGCGTCGGTGGGGCAGAGGAGCGGCGTCACCGCC
>Ga0209048_10003320_pt1 | contig 15641 bp, 12 predicted proteins | sample FrelakmetCRP12CR_FD_187146 | JGI IMG/M metagenome (GOLD analysis project Ga0209048, IMG submission 187146) | Freshwater lake sediment microbial communities from the University of Notre Dame, USA, for methane emissions studies - CRP12 CR (SPAdes)... | ecosystem: Environmental > Aquatic >... | reverse complement strand
ATGCGAGTACAGCACGCCTTTCGGGTTGCCGGTGGTGCCCGAGGTGTAGCACAGCGAGGAGGCGGTCAGCTCGTCGAATTCCGGCCATTCGAATCGGTCCGAGTGGCCGTTGACCAGATCCTCGTAGCACAGCAGATCCAGTTTGGATTGCGGCATGTGCGCTTTGTCCGTCATCGCCACCCAGCCGCGTACGCCCTTGCATTGCGGCGCGATTTTCTCGATCAGCGGGAAGAAGGTCAGGTCGAAACAGATGTACTGGTCCTCGGCGTGGTTGATGATATAGACGATCTGCTCGGGGAACAGGCGCGGGTTGACGGTATGGCACACCGCACCCATGCCGGACACGGCGTAGTAGATCTCGAAATGGCGGAACCCATTCCACGCCAAGGTGCCGATACGATCCGACGCCCGCACGCCAAGCGAGGTCAGGGCGTTGGCCAGCTGACGCGAGCGCTGGTGGGCTTCGGAATACGTGTATCGGTGCATGCCACCTTCGACCAGGCGCGACACGATTTCGGTGTCGCCATGGAAGCGGTCCGCATGCCGAATCAGCGACGAGATCTGCAGGGGCACATCCATCATCAGACCGTGCATGAATTTCTCCTTATCGTTTCTTTGGCTTCCAATGCCCGCATTCTAGCGGCGCATCGGGCATCCAGCCAGGAGTCGACGTTTCCATCCCCCGGCCTTTCCGCTAGAATCGGGCCGACTCAGCGGTATAGGCGGGTGAGGCGGGGTGCCAGCAGAAGCATCTACTCGAGCCCGCCGAGTAGACAACCCGGGTAGACAGCACGGCGGGCGCTTTGCCCGGACCAAATCAAAACAGCCTGAACAGGCGCAGGGAGGAGAACCATGCAGTACGCGAGCAGCACACCCGCTCTGGCCGGTGTGCCCATAGAGCGGGCTACGTCCGCGGCACACCGCTGCCGAGCGTGACCTGTCCTTCAAGCCGTGCCTCCCCTCCCGACCGACTGATCACGAATCCCGGACCGCCCCAGTGGAGTTCTTCCTCGTCCAATTGCTGAACAGCCTGTCCTACGGGCTGCTGCTGTTCATGTTGTCCAGCGGGCTGACGCTGATCTTCAGCATGATGGGGGTGCTCAATTTTGCGCACGCCAGTTTCTACATGCTGGGGGCGTACACGGCCTACCAGCTCAGCAGGTATTTTGGATTCTGGCCTGCTTTGGCGATCGCACCGTTCCTGATCGGCTTCCTCGGTGCGCTCACCGAGCGCTATGGGCTGCGCACGGTTCACAAGTTCGGCCATGTGGCGGAACTGCTGTTTACGTTCGGCTTGTTCTATCTGATCGAAGAGATCGTGCATCTGATCTGGGGTCGTGCGCCGGTGGACTACCGTATCCCGGAATCGCTCAACTTCACCGCGTTCAGTATTTTCAGTACCAGCTATCCTGCCTACCGGGTGTTCATGATGGCGGTATCGATGGGCATGCTGCTAGGGCTGTTTCTGTTACTCAAACGAACCCGCATCGGCATGATCATCCAGGCCTCGTTGACCCATCCGGAGATGGTGGAGGCATTGGGGCACGACGTGCCGCGTGTGTTCATGCTCGTATTTGGTGGTGGGTGCGCGCTGGCCGGGCTGGCTGGCGTCATTGGCGGTAACGCCTTCGTGACCGAACCGGGTATGGCCGCGGCAGTGGGCAGTATCGTATTCGTCGTGGTGGTGTTCGGCGGCATGGGGTCGCTGCCTGGCGCGTTCATCGCTTCGCTCTTCTTCGGTGCGATCCAGACGTTTTCGGTGGCATTGGACTACTCGTTGCTGGACGTCGTTGCGAAGCTTGGCGTGTCCTTGGCGCCGGACTCCGGCTGGCGTCAGCTGCTATCGATCACGATCGCGCAGACTGCGCCGGTGCTTCCATACCTGCTCATGGTCCTGATGCTGATCGTGCGTCCGACCGGGTTGATGGGAACCAGGGAGACGTGATGGTGTTCGAGCGGCACCGCATGGAAGGCGAGAGGAGCGCTGCATGAGCGGAGTGCTGTTTCGCCGCTTGTTGATTTGGGGACTCACCGCGGCGGTGATGATTCTGGTGCCGCTGCTGTTCAAACAGAGTTTCGCGCTATCCATGCTGAGTCAGATGGGTATCGCCATCATCTTTGCCTTGTCCTACAACATGCTGCTGGGACAGACTGGCATGCTTTCCTTCGGGCATGCGGTCTACTACGGGCTGGGCGCGTTCGTCTGTGCGCATACGCTCAACATGATCGGAGCGGGCAAGCTTGCATTGCCCGTGATGCTGCTGCCGCTGGTGGGCGGGATCGCCGGACTGGCCTTCGGCATCGTCTTCGGCTACGTCACCACCAAACGTTCCGGCACACCGTTCGCGATGATCTCGCTGGGCATTGCCGAAATGGTTGCGGCGTGCGCCTTGATGTTCCCCGGATTCTTCGGCGGGGAAGGCGGCATCGCCACCAACCGGCAGGTCGGGCAAGCGTGGCACGGCCTGAGTTTCGGTCCGCAGATTCAGGTCTACTATCTGATCGCCGGCTGGTGTTTCCTGTGCATGATCGCCATGTTCGCGTTCACTCAGACCCCCTTGGGTCGCATGGCCAATGCTGTGCGGGATAATCCTGAGCGCGTTAAATTCGTTGGCTACAATGCGACGCGCGTCCGCTATCTGGTTTTCTGCATCGCCTCCTTCTTTGCCGGGATCGCCGGCGGATTAGGCACGATCAATTACGAGATCGTGACCGCCGAGAATGTCGGCGTGGTGGCCTCGGGCAATGTGCTGATCATGTCGTTTGTCGGTGGAGTAGGGCATTTCTTCGGTCCGGTGATTGGCGCGATGCTGGTGTCTTTCCTGCAATCCGCACTGTCCAGCTATACGCAGGCGTGGCTGCTCTATTTCGGCTTGTTCTTCGTGGTGATGATTCTGTTTGCCCCCGGTGGCATCGCCAGCCTGATCATGCTGCATCTGCCCGCAGCGCGTAACGGATTGCTCCCGCGCTTGATTCCAAGTTACGTCATCTCCGGTGCGGCGCTTGCTGTGTTGCTGGGTGGATTCATCACCCTGGTGGAAATGACCTATCACTTGGAGATGGGCGAAGAGCTGGGCAAATCGTTCAAGGTGTTTGGAGCGGTCGTCGACGTAACTGCGGTTGCATCGTGGCTGGCTGCTGCTGCGGTGTTCCTGGTGGGACTCGGGCTGTTTGCGGCAGCGGTCAAACTGGTTCGGCGCAGCTGGGATGGTATCAATGCCGAGCTGCAGACCCGGGGGTCGGCATGACTGCCGCGTTGGAGTTGAAGGCCGTGTACAAGAGTTTCGGTCGCACACCCATCATCAACGGCGTCGACCTCGCCATCGTCGAGGGAGAACGGCATGCCATCATCGGTCCCAATGGAGCCGGCAAGTCCACGTTGTTCAATCTGATCAGCGGGCGCTTCCACGCCACCTCCGGGCAGATCCTGCTCAAAGGCGAGGATGTCACGGTGCTCGAACCGCAGGACATCAACCGTCGAGGGCTGTCACGCAGCTTTCAGATCACCAATATTTTTCCGCGCCTGTCGGTCTACGAGAACCTGCGTTGCGCCGTCCTGTGGTCGCTGGGCTACCGCTATTCGTTCTGGCATCGTGTCGCGAAGCTGGAGACGGTGCGTGCGCGCGCCGACGAAATCATGCGCAAGATCGGTATGGAAAAACGGCGCGACCGCGCGGCCGGGGTGCTCTCGTACGCCGAGCAGCGGGCTTTGGAGATCGGCATTACCATAGCTGGCGGCGCGGATGTGATCCTGCTCGACGAGCCCACGGCCGGAATGAGCCACAGCGAAACAGCAGATGCGGTGGCGCTCATTCGCAGCGTCAGCGAGGGCAAGACGCTCGTCATGGTGGAGCACGACATGGGCGTGGTCTTCGGCCTGGCGGACCGCATTTCGGTATTGGTCTACGGCAAAGTGCTGGCGTCGGGCACGCCGCAGGAGATCCGGGGAAATAGCGCGGTGCAGGAAGCCTACCTCGGGACCGAAACGGTTTGATGAGCGAGCGGGACTCATGCTGAACGTTCAAGATCTCCACGCCTACTACGGCAAGAGCCACATCCTGCGCGGTGTTCACATGCACGTGCGGGAGGGCGAGATCGTGAGTCTGCTCGGGCGCAACGGCGCGGGCCGTTCCACCACCATCAAAGCCATCATGTCGCAGGTCCACAAGACCGGCTCGGTGCGCCTGCGTGGAGAGGAAATCGGCGGCCTCAAGACTTACGTCATCGCCCGCCGTGGGCTGGGCTACGTACCGGAGAACCGCGATATCTTCGCCACCCTCAGCGTGCGCCAAAACCTGTTGCTGGGCATGAAAGGTCGCACGCAGAAGGGGCGCTGGAGCCTCGAGGACATGTACAAGTTGTTCCCGGTCTTGCGTGAGCGAGCCGACGCGCCCGCCGGCGTGATGTCCGGCGGCGAGCAGCAGATGCTTACCTTGTGCCGCACGCTCATGGGCGATCCGGATCTGGTCATGATCGACGAACCGACGGAAGGCCTTGCGCCGAAGATAGTGGAACTGGTAGCGCGTTTGTTCGACGAAATCCGCAACCGCGGCGTGTCGATCCTGCTGGTCGAGCAAAAGCTCACCATCGCGATGAAGATCTCCCAGCGCCTCTACGTGATGGGACATGGACAAATCGTTTTCGAAGGCACCCCGGATGAACTCCGTGCGAACGAGTCCGTGCGGAAGGAATGGCTGGAGGTTTAGGTGAAGAGGTGATTTAGGTGAATGAGGTGAAAAGGTGAAGAACCCCGCTCACCCGAACTCGTCACGTTGCGAGTAAAGTAACTCTTCAGAAGGCGTTTGGCTGAGCGCGCTGTTCACGTAGTGGTGGTTCATTCACCTTTTCACCTCATTCACCTTTTCACCTCATTCACCTTTTCACTTTCTTATCACCTCTTCACCTAAATCACCTATTTGCCGAGATACCGCAATGACCGACATCGTCACCTACGCAGTCCAGGGCCACCTGGGTGTGATTACCCTCTCCAACCCGCCCGTGAATGCGCTCAGTCAGAGCAAGGGCGTGTTGCAGCGGATCCTCGATGCCATCAAGGAAGGCGAGCACGATTCCGCTGTGAAGGCATTCCTGGTCATCGGGAGTGGGCGGGCATTCAGCGGTGGCGCGGACATTTCCGAGTTTGGATTGCCTCCGGCAATCGGGATGGCCAATCTGCCGGCGCTGGCGAACTACATGGACACAGTGACGAAACCGATCGTCGCCGCGATTCACGGCTTCGCGTTGGGGGGCGGGCTCGAACTTGCTCTCGCGTGTCACTTCCGTTGCGCAGTCGCGGGGACGCAACTCGGGCTTCCCGAGGTCAAGCTCGGTCTGTTGCCCGGAGCCGGGGGCACGCAGCGGCTGCCGCGCCTGATCGGCGTGGAACGCGCACTTCCGATGATCGTGAGCGGAGATCCCATCGGCGCAGACAAGGGACTGGAGCTGGGCCTGATCGACGAGATCGTCAAAGGCGACATCGCTGCGGCTGGTGTGAGCTTTGCCAACCGGGTCGTGCGCGAAGGTAGGGAGCTGCGCAAGACCAATACGCTCGTAGCCAAATTGGAGCAGCCCGTCGCGGAGTTTTTCGCGGCGGCACGCACACGCATCGCCAAGGAATACCGTGGCTATCCGGCGCCGCTTGTTATCGTCGATTGCATCGAAGCGGCGGTCACGTTGCCATTTGCCAAAGGCGTGCAAAGGGAGCGCGATCTGTTCGAGAAATTGAAAGGTACGTCGGAGTCGAAGGCGCTGCGGCACCTGTTCTTTGCCGAGCGCCAGGTGACCAAGATCCCGGATGTGCCCGAAGACACGCCGGTGCTCGAGATCAAGTCCGCGGCAGTGCTGGGCGCAGGCACGATGGGCGGCGGCATCGCCATGAATTTCGCCAACGCGGGCATCCCGGTCAAAGTGCTGGAAGTCAGTCAAGAAGCGCTGGACAAGGGCCTTGGCGTGGTGAAGAAGAACTACGCCGCGACCCTTTCCAAGGGGCGCCTGAGTCAAGAAGATATGGACAAGCGCGTGGGCCTGCTCAAAGGTGTGACGAGCTACGACGAGTTGAAAGATGCCGACATCGTGATCGAGGCCGTGTTCGAAGACATGTCAGTCAAGAAGCAGGTGTTCGAAAAGCTCGACAAAGCGTGCAAGCCCGGCGCAATCCTCGCCACCAACACTTCGACCTTGGATGTGAACGAAATCGCGGCGATGACATCCCGTCCCGAAAGTGTGATCGGCCTGCACTTCTTCAGTCCCGCCAATGTCATGCGTCTGCTCGAAGTCGTGCGTGCGGCGAAGACGTCGAAGGAAGTGCTGGCAACGTCGATGAAGCTGGCCAAGACGATCAAGAAAGTCGGAGTGGTTGCGGGTGTGTGCGACGGCTTCATCGGCAATCGCATGCTGCACGGCTACTTCCGCGAGGCGGGATTCCTGCTGGAGGAGGGTGCGCTGCCCCAGCAAGTCGACAAGGTCATCGAGGATTTCGGTTTTGCCATGGGACCGTTCCGCGTGAGCGACCTGGCCGGACTCGATGTGGGTTGGTATATCCGCAAGCGGCAGGCGGCCACTCGTCCACCGAATCTGCGCTATTCGAAAGTGGCCGATCAGATCTGCGAATTGGGCCGCTTCGGACAGAAAACCGGCGCGGGCTGGTACCGATACGAGACTGGCAATCGCGCCGCGATCCCCGACCCCGAAATCGAAGCGCTGATCGTCAAGGCCTCGAAGGATGCCGGCATCGAAAGACGTCAGATCAGTGACCAGGAAATTCTGGAACGCTGCATGTACGCGCTGGTCAACGAGGGTGCGAAGATTCTGGACGAAGGCATTGCCTTGCGCGCGAGCGACATCGACATCGTCTACCTCTATGGCTACGGTTTCCCGCGTTACCGAGGCGGCCCGATGTTCTACGCCGACACCGTTGGCCTGGACAAGGTGTATGCGAGCGTGAAGCGTTTTCACGAAACGCATGGCCAGTTCTGGACGCCGGCGCCGTTGCTCGAACGTCTCGCCCGCGACGGCGGGAAGTTCAACGGCTGATGCGATGTAACTTTCAAGAACTGTGGAGAACACACAAATGACCGACGCCGTTATCGTTTCCACCGCGCGTACCCCGCTGTGCAAGTCCTGGCGTGGAGCCCTCAACATGACCCACGGTGCGACCATGGGTGGCCATGTGGTCAAGCACGCGCTCGAACGCGCCAAGCTCGACCCGGCCGAAGTCGAAGACGTGATCATGGGCTGCGCTACCCCGGAAGGGGCGACAGGCGGCAACATCGCGCGCCAGATCGCGCTCCGCGCCGGTATGCCGGTCACCGTGTCCGGCATGACGGTGAATCGCTTCTGCTCCTCGGGGCTGCAGACTGTCGCACTGGCCGCGCAGCGCGTGCTGGTCGGTGAAGCCGATATCTTCGTCGCGGGTGGAGTCGAGTCGATCTCCTGTGTGCAGAACGAAGCCAACAAGCACATGTACCAGGAAGACTGGCTGACCGCCAACAAGCCCGAGATCTATTGGACCATGCTGGCGACGGCGGAGAACGTTTCCAAGCGTTACAAGATCTCGCGGGAAGTCCAGGACCGCTACGGCGTCGAAAGTCAACTACGCGCGGCGAAGTCGCGGACGGAGGGCAAGTTCAAAGACGAGATCGTGCCGATCTCCACGAAGATGAAAATCGTGGATAAGAATACCGGCGTCGAGACGCTCAAGGATGCCACGGCTACGGAGGACGAGGGCATTCGTCCCGACACCAACTACGCGGGTGTATCGAGCATCAAGCCGGCCATCGAGGGTGGTGTGATCGCAGCCGGCAACGCGAGCCAGTTCTCCGATGGTGCTTCCGCACAGGTCATCATGAGCGACAAGACGGCAGCTGCCAAAGGTCTCAAGCCTCTGGGAATCTATCGTGGGTTCGCGGTCGCCGGGTGCGAGCCCGACGAGATGGGCATCGGCCCCGTGTTCGCGGTTCCCAAGCTGCTCGAGCGCGCCGGCCTCAAAGTCGACGACATCGGACTGTGGGAGTTGAACGAAGCTTTCGCTGTGCAGGTGATTTATTGCCGCGACAAGCTGGGCATTCCGAACGAGCGGCTCAATGTGGACGGGGGTGCGATCGCCATCGGCCATCCGTATGGTGTGACCGGCAGTCGGCTGGTCGGCCATGCGCTGATCGAAGGCAAGCGTCGTGGCGTGAAGTATGTCGTCGTGACGATGTGCATCGGCGGCGGGATGGGGGCCGCCGGATTGTTCGAGGTCGTCTAATGCCGGCGAAGACGGAACTGGTGCTGATACCACACTTGCGAATTCTTGCCGGCTTCGCTTCAATCAGCCTGCTGCTCGCTGCGGGCGCATCCTCGACGGCGTTTGCCGATCTCGCCGTATCCGCCAACGACAACAAGCTGGTACTGGTGAATGGCGTTCCGACGGTCGTGGCCAATCCACGGCCGGACACGGTCACCATCATCGACCTGAGCGCGAAACCACCGCGGATAGTTAACGAACTGAACGTTGCGACCAGCGTGGTCGGGCCGCCGCTATCGGTGGCGATTACGCCCGATGAATCCTTGGTGCTGGTCACCGGCGCAATGCGGATCGATCCAAGCGATCCGACCCGGCAGATCCCCGACAACAAGCTGTCGGTCATCGACCTGCGTGCAAACCCGCCGTCGGTCGTCGTCGAGTTGAATGCGGGCTTGGGCGCTGCGGGCCTCTCGATCAACCGCGAGGGCACGCTGGCGTTGGTCGCCAACCGCTCGGACGGCAGTGTCAGCGTGTTCAAGATCGACGGTCACACCGTCAGGAAGATCGATACCGTCCAGATCGGACCGCCGGATTCGGGCGTGAGCCATGTCGCGATCAGTCCGAACGGCCGAACTGCACTCGTGACGCGCGACGGGGATAACATGATCTCCGTCCTCTCGATCAATGGAGACAGAGTCGAGTACACCAAGCGCGACTTTGGAGTCGGACTGAAACCCTACGGCATCGTAGTCAGTGCCGACGGCCAAACTGCGGTCGTGGCACATCTCGGAATTGGACGCGGTGACAACGACACGATCAGCCTGATCGATCTCACCCTCAATCCGCCGCGAGTGACGGATACCTACACCGTAGGGCAGACCCCGGAGGGCATCACTATTTCACCGGATGGAAAGCTGGTTGCCGTGGTCACTATGAACGGCAGCAACAAGCCCAAGGAGTCGCCGTTTTACTCACCCTTTGGAAGGCTGCTCGTGTTTCGGCTCAATCGCGGTGGGCTGAAGCTGATTGTCGATGCGCACATCGGCATATGGCCCCAGGGCGCCGCCTTCTCTGCGGATGGCAGGACGCTGCTGGTGCAGAGCATGGACGAGCGCAACATCATGGTCTTCAGCATCGACGACAACTATCGTCTCAAAGACACGGGGCAGCGCATTCCACTGCAAGGCGGAGGCGCGGCACTGCGCACAGCGGACAGACCAGTAAAGTAGATGGCGGCCTGGAGAGCCTATTTCATTTTCGAATAAGCCGTCGGCGTGAGAAACATGTTCTCGATGTGTTCCACCAGCGGGCCGTTCTTCTCGGTTTCGGCGCGCTCCGCGATCCACTCAGGGGATGTCGCGAACGCGGTCCATTTCTGCTCGCGCTCCGCCATATCCTTCCATTCGAGGATGTAGTACAGCGCGTTGTTGCTCGGTCCCACGGCGACGGTCCAGAAGCCGACCTGACGGATGCCGAACTTGTCCCATACCTTCAGCGTGATCGTATCGAAGCGCTTGTTCAAGTCCGGCAGTCGCCCCGGTATGGCGTGATAGATGCGCATTTCGTAGAGCATTTTGTTCTCCTGAAAAAAGTTCGAGTGTAAGTCAGAGCATGTGTACTGCCAACGGCCGGTTCGGTTCCCGCGTGGGACCCATGGCGTTGCGCAGCGGTTTACCGAAAGCGGGCGCGGAAATCTCGAACACGTCGCCCAGTCGTGTCTTCACGTTCTTCGTGAAGCTTCCCGTGGCGGCCCCGAAGAAGTGGACATGGACGTCTCCCGGCCGGCGAAAGTCGAGGTACTTGAAGTGATGTTGCTCCAGATTTGCCAGGGAGTGCGCCATGTTGTCTTCACCCGAGACCCAGGTATCGCTCCACACTTCTTTGCCATCCCGTAGTAAGCGGGCAGTGCCGGAAACGCTCGCGGGCAACTGGCCCAACAACAGCTCGGGGCCGTAGGAACATTGCCGCAGTTTCGAGTGTGCCAGGTACAGGTAGTTCTGACGCTCCATGACGTGATCGGCGTATTCGTTTCCGAGCGCGAAGCCAACGCGGTACACCTCGCCCGTGTCGCCGATAACATAGAGTCCCACCACCTCGACTTCTTCGCCGCCATCCAAAGCGAAGGCGGGAAGCTCGAGCGGCTGACCGGGTGCTACGACGCAGCGGCCGTCGCCCTTGTAGAACCACTCGGGCTGGACGCCGATCTCACCGGCTTTGGGTTTGCCGCCTTCCACGCCCCACTTGAACATCTTCATCGAATCGGTGAGTTGCGCCTCTTCCTGCTTGAGCTTTACGTGCATCGCGTCTCGCGCGGCGGCGCTACCCAGGTGTGACAGTCCGGTGCCGGTGATCAGACAGCGCGCGCTGTCGGCATGATCGAGCGGCGGCAACAGCCGCCCCTGGGCCACGACTTCGTCGTAGCTTACCGATTCTCTCGTGAGCCATTCCGTCGCCACGTCGGCGATGGATCCCTTGCGGTGGATCGCCTCGCGTGCGAGATCGTAGACCCGATGAGCCCCGCCTACTACGCGCAAACTGCGCCCATCGTCGGAGACGATACCTACCGTATGGGCCCGGGCACTGTCCAGAAACTGAACCAATCTCATCTTCTCCCCCTGGTGTGAGTTTTCATGAGTTTTTTCGTTGAAACGGAGGATGAGCCGAAGGTGGGTCAGGGTCAAGCCTCGCGGAATTCAGGTGCAAGCGCCGCAACATATGCCGATGGCAGTGCGGCTGGTCACGGTGCTGGCGTCGCGCGCTGGATCGAGAGCGGATCCTGGCGGCTCTGACCGACTTCTTGACCGGCATAGCCAACCGCTCGGCGTTCTACGAGATGGTCGGCCGCGAGATCGAGCGCCAGCGACGGTACCGCAGACCTTTCGGGCTGGCATACATCGACTGCGACAACTTCAAGGCGGTCAACGACAGCCTGGGCCATCACGCCGGTGGCGACCCGCTGCGCAGCATCGGCGCGGTATTGGGAGCGGGCCTGCGGCGTACCGATGTCGTTGCACGGCAAAGGGAAGATGCTGCAGCAAGTCTACTGACACAATTGAAGGCTGGCCGACGCACGCCTATACTGCCCGCAAACTCCGGGAGGAATCGATGAAAGTCAAAGCCAATGGAATTGAGCTGAACTATGCAGTCGAGGGAGCGGGGCCGTGGGTGGTGTTCAGTCACTCGCTCGCATGCGACCTGAGCATGTGGGACGAGCAGGTCGCCGCGCTGAAGGGGGCGTTCAAGGTACTGCGCTTCGACACGCGCGGACATGGCGGCAGCGACGCGCCCGCCGGTGCCTATACTTTGGAGCAGCTTGCCGATGACCTGCACGGACTGCTCGCGGCCCTTGGAGTGACACGACCGCACTTCGTCGGCCTGTCGATGGGCGGGATGATCGGCATGACGTATGCGCTCAAGTACCCAGGGACGTTCAAGAGCCTGGCGCTATGCGACACCTCCAGCCGCATGCCCGTCGAAGCGCGGCCCATATGGGAGGAGCGCATCAAGACCGCGACGCAATCCGGTATGGAGCCGCTGGTCGAGCCCACTCTCAAGCGCTGGTTCACCGAGCCATTCCTTGCCAGGAAGCCGCCGGTGGTGGAGCGCGTGGCTCGGATGATCCGCTCCACGCCCGCAATCGGCTACGCGGGTTGCTGCCACGCAATTCCCAAGATCGACCTCACGGACAAACTCAAGACAATTTCCTGCCCGACTCGGGTCATTGTCGGCGAACAGGATGTCGGTACGCCGGTCGCCATGTCGCGCGCCATTCAGGAGGCAATTCCCGGCGCCGATCTGGTCATTCTTCCCAGCGCTTCACACCTGTCCAATCTGGAGCAGCCGGCGGGTTTCAATCAGGCGTTGCAGGAGTTCTTTGCGCGCGTGCGTTGAAACCGATCATCGCGTCAACCGCCACGACAGACTCTCGCCAGGCCAGACGCCGCGATCGATTACCTTGGCACCATCGAACACCAGCCAACTCTGTTTTCCGTAGTGGGGAAGCGGACGTTGCAGCGATCGCAATGCTTGCGCGCTGCCTGCCGAAATAATCAGCAGCGCATTTCCGTCGGGTTGCACGGCGGCCCACACCTGCGCGCTGCCTTTGTTCTTCAACTGCGGTGGCCTCGGCGGGAGGTTGTGTTGCTCGAGATAAGCATCGACCTCCGCGCCCGCGCCTACTAGTAGTACCGGGCCTTTTGGCAGTGGCTGCGCTGCATCGACGACGCGAGGTGAGCCGTCCAGCAGCTTGTCGGCGAGTTCCTTCGCAGCGTCGCGGAACTCGCTCTTCGATGTTGGCACAATCAGTATCGTTCCCGCATCGATCATCACCTGGCGCAGGATCGGCGGCAATTCCTTGCTGTCGAGCCGGCGCGCAAGGCGCAGATCGGGGTCGAGTGCAACAGCGGTTGCAGCGGACGTCGCATCGATTGCGAACTCCTGGCGCAGCGAGCTGAATTCGACAAGATGCGTTTCGCGTCCAGCTCCGGCTTCGATAACCAGTGGGACTTGCAGCGCGTACGCTGGAGCTGTCTGCGCCAACGTCACGCGGACACGGTTTCCTTCCACGACTGCGTTCTCGATGTGCAGCTTTGGCAATCCACTACGCGTAAGCCACTGCTCGAAGAAGATCGCCAGTTGAGTGCCGCTGCTTTGTTCGAATGGATGGCGCAAATCCGACCAGCCCGCACGCTGGAATCGTTTCTCGCGCCAGAAGTTGCGTAACGCGCGATCGAAGGCCTCGGTTCCGAGGTGGTCGCGCAACATGAGAAATACGAAAGCCGCCTTGTCGTAGCCGATGATCTGGGAGCTGCCGTGGGTGCGGGCGACAAATTCGCGCAACGGAGTGTCCTGGTCTGGGGGCAGGGCGGCAAGATCTCGCAACCACGACAGGCGCATCTCGCGTGCCGCCTGCATGCTCTCCTGTTCCTTGTACGTATAGTCGGCCATGAAAGTGGTGAGGCCTTCGGACCAGTTGCCCGTATCATAGTCGGCGTACACGCCATTGCCCCACCAGTTGTGCAGCACCTCGTGGCCGAGCGATGTCGTGCGGATGAACGGCAGGCGCAAGACGTCGATGCCCAGGTAAGTCATTGCGGGCATCCCGAAACCGGTTTGCAGCGGACTCGAGACGACGCTGAATTCAGAGAAAGGGTATTCGCCGATCCAGCGGCTGTAGAACTCGATGTAACGATTCAGCGCGTCGAGATAGTCTTTTGCGAGGTCGCGGATTTCGGGATGAAACCAGGTGCGCAGGCGGATCGGATCGCCGCTTTGGCGTACCAGCCAGCGCTCTTGCACTTCGTACGGCCCTGCCAGCAGATCGATGCCTTCGGCCGGGAAGGGAAACTCGAATGCTGCGCGATAGCCTTGCGCGTCGTCCGTTTCGGAGATCAAACGGCCGGGGACGAGGCCGCGCTGTCCAGCGGGCAATTGAAGTGTGAGCCGATAGCTGAAGGTCTTTCCTTGGATCTGCGGATACCAGCCGGTGCCGCCGGGCAGAAAGCTGCCACGTACATCGGCCATCGATGGCAGACCCTGGAGCGTGCCGCGATGATCCGTATCCGGCAGTTGTGCGAGGCGCCCGTGGTAGCGCAAGAATATCTGCTGGCTTCCTGCGCCTTCCGGCACGAGCCTCCAGTGGGTGCGGCCTTCCGCGTCGGTGTCGGAGCTGGGCTTGACTGGTTGGCCATTCAACGTGAATTGGTCGATCTCGAACTGCGCGGACAGCGCCAGATCGATGTCACCGCTTCCCGTGGTGCAGATCGTATCTTCAGCCTGCAATTCGCGCGTAGCGGGGTCGAGGGTGATGCGGAGGTCGTGATGCACCTCGGAGCCCGCCGGTTGGGAACCACCCGCAGGGGCGGTGATCCCCACGGCCAGCAGAACAAGCAGCGTCAGGCCGAGTCGCGCGATGTTCACTGGGGTGGAAAGCGTGCTACCAGTTCCAACGACTGGTTGTCACGCTTGACGATGATGGGCAGCCAGGTCCCCGGCACCTGACGTTGAACCGCACTGATCACATCGCCAGCCTCCTTGGCTGGTGCACCCGCAACGGACGTGATCAGGTCTCCCGCTTTCAGCCCGGCCGTTTCCGCGATGCTGTGCTCGATCACTTCGCGGATCCGAATTCCATCCGGACTATCTTCCATGCGGATGCCTAACCGTGGCCGCTGAACGTTTGCCGATAGTGTGGGATCGACTCCGAAAACTGCATCGGCGAGCCCTGGTGTCAGGTCGGAGCAGTCGTCCGCTACCTCCCATGGAATTACGGCTGCGATATCGGTGATGCCGAGATTGCGCAACTGGTGCGCTACGCCGTATCCATCGCGCAGGTGGCCGCTTCCCATGATCGCCACGACCAGCGGCGCCGGCGTGGCTCGCGCGCGCTGCGCAATCCCCTCTGCCATGGCGCGGTCCCACACCTGCATGCTTTCGACAAATCGCACGAACTCTGGATTGCTCAGATCGATCTCGTTCGGGATAGTTGGTTTTGCTTCTTCGGTGCCCCCTTCGCGCGCCGAGGCCGGGCGATGCTGGAGATAGGACTCGTAGAGAAACGTCAGATACGCCGGGTCGGGCGGTGCGGGATCGGTGAGCCCTTCACGCTCGGCGGGCGGCAGCGCCGCCCAGCCTTCCTTGCTTACGCGGCCCACCATGCTGCGGTCGACGTTGAGTGCCAGCATCGGGATGCGATGCATGCGCGCGAAATGGAAGATTGGCAGATAGAGCTGAGCATCGTGACCCCAGGTCTTGGTCCATGCGGTGCGCGTGAGAAGTTGGTCCTGCGTCAGCTTCCCTGCCGACCATTCATCCAGGATCGGCTGCACCCGGCGCGGGAACATCTCGAAACCGAGCACGAGGTCGGGATGCAATCCGTACAGCGCGGCGATGGTATGCAGTTGCCAGCGGTGATGCTCCGCGCTGTCGTGACTCTCGCCCAGGAGCACGACGCGCTGCCGTGCCAGTTCGATCATCGCGCTGTCCACGCGCTTCGATTGCGGTGCGGCGCCCGCCAGCCAGATCCATTGGCCGGGTGTCACGCATGCTGCAAGGCTTTCGGCGGCAGCTAATGCGGGCGAACCGAGCATAAGACCCAGCAGGATCGGAAACAGCGCGTAGGGATTACGGTGCGGCAGATGCATGTATTGCTCGAAGAAGAAGTTGCTAGCGGTGAAAGAATGCAAGCACGAGGCACAGCACCACCACGGCGGTGAGGCCGCCGCGCAGCTTCAGATACCACGGCGGCAGGCGAAACCGCAGTGAGAACTGTCGATCGGCCGCATACTGAGCGACAAAGGTCACTGCCATCAGCAACACTGCAGTGCTCGCAGGCATCAGCAGCGGTATGCCGCCGAGCAATGTCCGCAGCATATCCACGATCTCAGTTGTGAGTTCCTGGATGTCCGCATCAATC
>Ga0209048_10003319_pt1 | contig 15642 bp, 29 predicted proteins | sample FrelakmetCRP12CR_FD_187146 | JGI IMG/M metagenome (GOLD analysis project Ga0209048, IMG submission 187146) | Freshwater lake sediment microbial communities from the University of Notre Dame, USA, for methane emissions studies - CRP12 CR (SPAdes)... | ecosystem: Environmental > Aquatic >... | reverse complement strand
ACCCCCAGCGCCGCCGAGGGCCCGGCCTGCGCATGCGCGGAACCGGCGAGCGATTGCGCCGACAGCAGCTGCAGGAAAAGCCCGAATCGGGCGACGACGAACCCCGGGGCGATGATCGTGAGCCCGGTGCGCAGCCACGCGAGCAGCGTGCGCTCGGCGGCGAAGAAGACCCGCGGATCCGGAATCGACATGGCCGAGTGGAGAATCGGATCTTTGGCGGCCGGGTCAGAGCGCATTGAATTCACCTCTCACGGCGTGGGACGTCAATCGCTTGATGATCCACGCGAACAGGATCGACAGGCCTGCTGCAGACAGGCCCGACGCGATCTTCATCGCGCGGGTCGCCCGCTCGAACTGCGACGCAAAATCCGGCGGCGCACTTGCGGGGGCTGCGGGAATCGAGGAAAACATTGAAAGCTGCAGCCACAGGCCGCCGAGATTCCACAGGATCGCCAGTCCCATCAGGCCGATGAAGGCAAACATGATTGCCTGGAGGAGGGAAATGCAAACGGTCGAACCGGCGCCGACGATGAAAATCCACGCAACGATGGTTACAAAGGTGGACCTTGCCTGCGCGGCAGGACCAGGGGGTACGGTGTCGGTGGGCATCGCCGGCTCCGGCATTTTTCAGCCCTCCGACCCGCGCTTGGGCGCGGTGTCGGTATCGTTCCGACCCTTGCGTCTCGACCGCAGTGGAAGTTCCATCGATTGAGGTGGCGGCGGGTGCCATTTCGGCGTCACGGCTCACCGTCCCAGTAGTCGAGGCTCCCGGTCCGACGATCGATGACCTCGAATGGCGTCTTCGATTTGAGGCTGCCCTCCGCCAGGTATTTGCCGGAGTCCGGGTATTCGCAGATCTCCGGAGCCTCCATCGTGCTGATGGACAGGTACTTCAACGGTGCACCGGAGGTATTGATGATCTGGTGCGGGTACTCGGGACCGGCAGGAATGAAGATGACGTCGCCGGGTCTCACCGGGAGCAATTCGCCGGCCACGCGGAGCGTGCCGTTGCCCTCGAGGATGACGAACATCTCCTCCTGCGCGTGATGAAGGTGATACGGACAGCCGCGCTTGCCTGGAGCAAGGATGTCGAAGGAAGCGCCGAGCTTCTCTGCCGCGGTGCCACGCGCGAGACGCGAGCCTTCCGCGTCGTACAACGGCTCGCGAAGCAGGCGTTTGCGCGGCACATCGTTGAAGTTCCGAATAAGCGCGACAGCGAGTTCGGCGGCACGATTGGACATGGTGGTATCCGCGATGTTGTTTTGATTGGATGCGATCTGACGAATCGAGGAACCCGGCGGCCGGCGGGTCAGGTTTCGGCCGGCCTGGCGCCGGGACGCTCCATCGCCACTTCCGAGCGAACGAAGCCGACCTTTTCGTAGAACTCCGCGACGCCCCCGCGCGCCGCTCGAAGCACCCACGTCATTCGTCGATCCTCGCCCATGACCGCGGCCACCAGGGCGCGGCCGACGCCCTTGCGCCGGTGATTTTCGGCAACGACCACCATGGAAATGTAGCCGTTTGCGATGCCGTCGGAAAGCGCGCGCAGGAACCCGACGACCTCGCCGTTTTCCACTGCAACCAGGGCACGTTGCGATCGCGCCACGAGGTCGCGAAAATGCTCGGGATCCGAGACACGATGCGTCCATCCGCTCGCCGCGAGCAGGCGCCGGGCCGCTTCGATTTCCGATGGCCGAATGTCGCGGATTTCCACCTGGGACCCAACGAATTAAGGTAGCCGGCGACCGGTCTCGCGGCAAGGCCCCACCCTGAAAGCATCCGCGATGGCGAGCCACAGGACCGCAAACGAAAGGGTCGCCATACGCGGCGCATCGGCGACGTTCGCGGAGAATAGCTTGCCCAGCAGCAGGAATGCCGAAAGCAGAAGCAGCCCGGCAACCAGAAAAAGGAGCGTGCGCATCGAAGTCCCCGGGTGGCCGTTCAGCCGGCGGTCTTGCGCTTTACCGAGAATCCCGCGGCCTTCACGCCTGCTTCGGCGCACGCCGCGTCGTCGCCGGGGGCCTCACCCGACACGCCGACGGCCCCCACGAACAGCTTTCCGTCGGACGCGTAGACCGGGACACCGCCCGGAACGGTCACGACCTTCGGCGCAGCGCCAAAACCAGGGGTCTCCTTCGCGGCGGCCTGCATATCCGCGGTCGAAAACTGCCAATGCGCGACGGCCGCGGCTTTTTGCATCGCGAAGTCGGTGACACCGGGTGGGTTGCCGTCCATCCTGAGGAGGGCCACCGGCTGGCCGCCGCGGTCGTAGACGGCAATGGCATGGCTCTGCCCTTTGCCTTTGGCATGAGCCACGCAACCGTCGATGATCTGCGACGCGGCCCGGGCCGTGATGTCGCTCTGTGCCGCGGCGCTCGAGTGCCAGAACCACGTCAGCGTAACCAAAATCGCCGCAATGAATCTCGACGATCGCCGGCGCGAAGCAACGCGGATGCGTGGCGAGAGCGGAGTGCGCGCGACTGGAAAGGCGGTACTCATAGGCATCTCCTTGGCGAGATTCGAAATGCAGGTCGTTCGTCCGGACTTTCGCATTGTCGCGCCTGCGGGATGGAGCGCTGTATCAGGCGTTGACGTCGCGATCGGTGAGCAAATAATCCATTCGGTACATCGCTTCGAGGACTCCCGTGGCGCCACGCTCGACCAGCTGCCCTGTCGCCAGGTCGGCATGCGCGAGACTCGTCAATGCGTCTTGACTGTATCCTGTGACAAAGAGCGCCCAGTCGATGCCCGCGTCGGCACCCCGAATGCGCTGTTCGTTCGTCAGCTCAGGAGTGAGCGCTCGCTCGAACAGATGAACGCTGCCGATCCCGGGTTTCGAGGGAAGCTCCGGCAGGGCGTCCTCGAGCAGCCACTTGCGCAGCGACGACTCCGCTTCGTCTTTTGGCTTGAAGCGCATCAACAGGCCGACGTGGCCAAGCCCGAAGCCGAAACTGCCCGTCACGGAACAAAATCCCCTGGTCATGCCCCGGTAGTGGGGCATCATCTTGGAAGTCCAGGGGCTGGGCTGGTTCAGCCGCTCGCGATAGGCGTCGGAAGTCAGGGTCGCGAGTTGCCGAACCTCGTACAGCACGAAATATCCGGGCTGCCCGCGCAGCGCGACCCACCGCGTTCCGCGGACGAAACCCGGAATCGAAAGCCGCTCCGGAAGGTGCTCGTGCGTGTGCCACTCGTCGTGCTCGGGGATCGCTTCCCGGGCGATGTCGAACGACAAAAGCATCGCGGCTGGTCCAAGCAGGGGCATTGTCGTCACGCCGGATCGCGCCCTTTCAGGGCTTTGGCTTGGTGAGCTCCAAGAGTGCATTGGCCGCCGGGTCAGGTGGCGTGGAGGTCGATGCCACGGAAGACCACCGCAAAACGCTCACAGACGACGGGCATCCTGGGGTCGATCGTGCGCCCGATACGTTCGCACTCCCGGCCGAAGTAGGCGAGATGAACTCTCCGCCAGTACTCGAGCGAACCATCGCCTTCGCCCTCGGTTGCGGCGAACTCCTCGGAGACTTCGTCGAATGGCACGATATCGACCCGTTGCGTGTCGATGACGCAGCGTGGCCGCATCTTCCAATTCGTCACTATGCTCAGATCGCCGACCCTTGGCAGCCGGGCAGGCGCCTTCTCGAACGACCAGGCCGGCCCGGCCGTCGCCCGCTTGGTGCCGGCGAGGACCAACTCGGCGAGCTCGTCGGCGCTCGCCTCGTTGTCGTCGAAGTGGAATGCCTCGAAGAAGCGCGGCGTGGGATCTTCCGCCTGCGACGAGACAAACACACTCCAATACCGTTCGAGGTGCTCGGGAACGCGCATCAGGCGGCTTTCGCGCCGGTCACCAGCGCACGCGTAATTGCCGCCAAGGCGACGAGGGCCCACACGCCCTCCAGCAGCACGAATGGCATGAAGTTGATCAGGTAGGACGAATAGCACGCCAAGCCGGCTCCGACGAGGTTGAGGCCCAGATAGAAATACCCGTCCGAGCGCAGCAACCTGACCTGATTGAGCAGGAACGAAATCAAGAGCAGCGCGACACCCAAGGTGCCAATGAGCGTTGCCGGGTCAGCGTGAGTCATTTCCTTGATGGTGCGCTGAGGGCTGGCCGAGCGATCTGACCACTCGTCAAGGGGCAAGAGCCCGGAGAATGGTTTCCGCCAGTTGCGCAGCGTGATCGGGTTCGCGATGGATATCCTTGAGGATCGACTCTATCGACGCGGTTCCGTCAAGCCCGGCCCAAACGGCCATCTGCTCCGGTGTCGCGCTGAGATAGGCCATCCTCCAACTCCCGAACATCGGGCTGTCGATCTCGCCCTCGTGGAATACCTTTACGGAGGTATGCCTGGAGTCCTTGCCGATGCTGTGCATCAGGCTCAGAACCGTCGCCTTTTCACCTTCGAGAATTTGAACAAACACGCCATCGACGTAGACAAGCGCCCCCGTGACGTTGCACTTCTCGTTTCCCGCCCGGGCGTCCACGAGGATCTCCTCGAGATCGTTCACCGACATCGGAGCAGTCGCTTGCGAGGAATAGATGAGCTGGTATGTCATTTCGAGGCTCCCGCGGAAAACGTGGCCCAACATCACGAACGTTCCATCCCATGCACTAACGGACTCCGGGGGGCGTCAGCCCGGCTTTTGAAATTGTCGGCGCGGCTTGCGGAGATGCGAGAAAGCGGATCAGCGCATCGGCCGCTTCCGGCTGCTGCGCGGCGCTGACAATCGCTCCTGCAAAGGAAAACCCCGGCTGAAGCTCGGCCGGAATCGCGCCGACGAAAGCAACGCCGGGGACATGGATGAGCTCGCTCACCTGCTGAAAGCCGATTTCCGCCTCGCCGCGCGCGACAACCGCGGCCACCGGCTCGCCGGATGGCGGACCGCGCACCTTTCGGCTCTTGCCTGCCATCTGGTCGGCGACGCCAAGTTTCGCGAAAAGCGTGGAAGAGAGGTAGGTGCCGCTGCCGCTGTCCGAGTACGCGATGGACTTGGCCGAAAGCAGTGTGTTCCGGAATGCCTCGACGCTGCCGATGTCCGGCTTTGCGGCGCCGGCGCGCACCACCATGCCGATCTGCGAGCGGGCGAGCTCGACCTTGCTGCCGGCGCGCACCAGCCTTCGCTTGACGAGCTCGTCGGCGGAAGCGCCGTCCAGGATCACGACATCCGCGGTCTCGCCACGTGCGAGGCGGGTGGGAATTGCCTCCGGAGAGTCGCCCATCGACGGGCCACGCGTTGTGACGAGATGGTGGCCGGTCGTGCGCTCGAACGCCGGGCCCAGCTCGGAATAGACCCCGTAAAAGCCGGCGGAGATCATCACGTGCACTTCCTCGGCAGACGCTGCGCCCGCGATCGCCAGGGCGGCGATGCCAAGCCTGGACAACCATCGAGAGAGCGAGACTGCTTTCATTGGGCTCCTCCAGTGCGAGCCGGACGGGTCAAGACGTGGAGAGCGGACGGCTGCATTTTGCCCGACGGGGGCGTTTTGCGGAATTCATGTTTGGCGCTCCAGGCAATACACGTCAGGTCAGGAACTTCCACGTGCTCGCGCCATCGAGCAGGCGAACCCGAACCTGGCCGAGTTGGGAAGGATCGATGTTTCGGGTGTTGACGCCCATTCTCGCTCCCGGACCCCGGCGGACCGGTTCCCAGTGCGTAACGCAGCCGCAGCGCTTGCATCTGACAAAGCGGAGGGACTTGTCGCCCCACGCGTAGGAGGCCGTGGCACCACGCTTCGCCGTGACCTTGACATCGGCGGCCTTGAAATAGGCCCACCGCGTGCCGTAGCGGCGGCATATCGAGCAGTTGCAATCAGTGAGCGACCGGGGGCGGCGGGGAATCCGCACCTCCACGTCACCGCAATGGCAGGTGGCGACGAGCATTCGGCTGACTCCTTTCTTAGGCGTGAACGCGCAGCGTGTAGCTCACGCCAACGGCACAGACGTAGAGACCGACGCCGAAGACGGTATGCGCCATGAGACTTTTCAGCCTGGCTTGCGTTGGATTGGGGGTTCTGGATGCGGCAATGCCGAGCCCGAACGATGGCTGCATGAGGAGATACGGCACCAGAACGGTCGCGACACCGAAGAGCAGGGCGGGCAACAAGGTGGGCTGCACAAGCCAGCGGCTCGATACGAGGACAACGAGCATGAGTGCGTACACGACACCGACGACGTAGTGGGCGATCCAGCCCACCGTGCACTCGGAATCCCTTTGCGCGGCGGCGGCAATGCTCGCATGCTTGAACGTGCCTTCGGGCATGTGGCAAAACCAGCGGCCGACCAGGCAGTAGTTGGCCGGGGGAATCCGGAAGGCGCGCTTCAGGAACAGCGCCCAAAGGTCCATGAATAGCGTTGCGCCCAGTCCGACCGCAATGGCGCCAAGAATGTAGGCTGCTTCACCGATCATGACTCGCCTCGATGTGAATCTTCACGCGTGACGACTCAATTCACCACGCTCATATCGCCCGGAAGACCCCTCTGACAAGGCGAATCTGGCCTTCCTGAAGACTGCGCCGCGCGTTGCCGGCTTTTTGCGCGAGATCGTCGACGTACACCGCCAGGGTCAGCGGACTCGGCGGGCCATCCGGGGCGGTCCTGCCCAGATGGGCGTCGCTGGTATCTCCGAAATGTTCGGCGATGAATCCGCTCTCGCCGAGAACCGAGCGAATCGCTTCCGCGGAGACCAGGAAACTGTCAGCAGGGTCGGTGGCCCACGGAAGCGGAAAATAGGATGTGGCCGCTTCCCCGGCAGCCATCTCCTGGAAGGCATACCGGCCGCCCGGCTCGAGGACGCGATGGATCTCCCCGTACAGCTTCCGCTTGTCCGCGATGTTCATGCCGACATTTTGCATCCAGACGACATCGAACGATTCGTCCGGAAAAGGCAGGTCGAGAGCGCTGCCCTCGTGCACGTTGATTCGTCCGTCAAGGCCGGTCAGCCGATTCAGCAGCACCGCGCCGGCGCAGAAATCGGGCGACAATTCGACGCAGTCGACGCGGCAGCCGAGCGTGGACGCAAGGAGCCGGGCGGGACCGGCCAGGCCGGCCCCGATGTCGAGAACGCGATCTTCGGCCCGAATCTGCGCAAGCTCCAGCAACTCGCGCGAAGCGCGGAGTCCGCCGGTGTGGAAATGGTCCAGCGCCCCCAGCTTTTCGGGCGACAGAGGCTCTCCTGGATCCAAACCGGCCGCGCGGATGGCTGCCAGGATTCGCGCCTCGATGCCGCGGGCCGAATAGTGCGCTTCCACGCCAGGCATGAACATCCTCTCCAGGACGAGTGTCGCGAGTGTGAACCTTACGAACCAAAGTGACGGGCGGGGCGTCCGTGTCGACCGCCGGGTTAGGCGACCGACTGTTCATACCACGGCGGAGTCCCTCAGGACTTCGCTTTCTTCGAAGGCTTCGACTTGCCGGAACTGTTAAGGGCGACCGCTTGGCGAACGAGCGCCTCAAAGGCGGACGCGTCGACTTCTTCTGCCTGATGGATGTCGATCGCGCGTCGCACGTTTCCGTCGAGGCTGGAGTTGAAGAGACGCGCCGGATCCTTCAGGGACGCGCCCTTGGCGAACGTAAGCTTCACGACACTCTTGTAGGATTCGCCCGTGCAGATGATGCCGTCGTGCGACCAAACCGGAGTGCCCATCCACTTCCACTCCTCGACGACGTCCGGGTCTGCCTCCTTGATGAGCTTGCGCATCCTGCCGAGAGTTCTCCCTCGCCAGTCCCCGAGTTCGGCGATTTTTTCCGAGATAAGCTCCGATGCCGACTGGGCGTGGCTCGCACCCGACGATTTCATGTCTTCACCCCGGAAGAGATGGCCCGTCCGGTAGTCCCCGCGGCGATGGCCAGCGACGGTTTCACGAATGTATAGCCGAGCATTTATATTCGCGTCAAGTCGTGCTGCGGGCGGCACTCTTCACGCCACGCCCTATTCAATCCCCTCGATGATGCGCAAATCCCGATCGACGGCCTTGCCCAATATCCGCAGTGCCTCCTGATACTCGGGACTGTCGTGCGCGGCGATCGCTTCTGCAACGCTGTCGAACTCGATCAGAACCGTGCGTTGGCTGAGTCCGCCGTCATATATCTGCGCGGGATTCCCGCGGGCGAGGACTCGACCGCCGGCATTTTTGAGTACGGGACCGGCGAGCTTCGCATAGGCGGCGAGGGCTTCGGGATCGTGGATGGAACGGTACGCAGCAATCCAATAGGCTTTGGGCATGGAGAGGAGAATCGCGATGGAGATTGATGGAGTTTAGGTGGAGCACGAACGATATCCGGCGTACCGTTGAATGCATGTGGTGAGACCTCATCCCAGCAATTGCTACGGAATCCGCTGATGCTGCGGAAGCCCGTCACCGATCTCATAATAGTCACCTTTCTCGCCGACGAAGATGTGCAACTCAATGTGCGTTTCGGTGGGAAGGTCAAACGCCCCCATGGCGATTCCGATCCAGTCTTTCGCGGGCGGATCGAAGAACAGGGGGGATCCACAGGTTGAACAGAACCCACGCCTCACTTTCGCGGAGGAGTGAAACCAGGTGATGTTCTCCGCTCCCAAGATCTCCACGAATTTCCTCGGCACATCCGTTCCTACCAAGTAGTGGCCGGAACTTTTGCGGCATTGCACGCAGTGGCATGCATCGGGTGCTTTAAGCGCACAGTTGACCTTGAAACGAACCGCCCCGCAAAGGCACGAACCGGTCTTCATTTCACACTCCTCGTAGAATCCCGCCGGCAAGCGCGCCCGGTTAGGCTGCAGGCTGAATTTGTACACGCTCCCACTCCGCGATTGGACCCGACACGACGCGAAAAAGAGGATGCACCGCCGGCGCCGAAACTTCAACGTGGCGACGATAGACGAGCGGGCTTCGCCGCCGCAGCTTGTGCAGAAGCCAACTCCATTCGTATTGCAACTGGCCGTCGGTGGCGGCAATGCGCGGTACTCGAGCGGCACGGCCCAGCTTGGAGCGGTCGAATCGGTAGCCTCGCGACTGGGCCTCCGCGAACACGACGGCGATGTAGCTGTTGATCGCGACGCGAGGCGATGCACACGACCGAAACCGCAGCAACTGTGGATGTTGACGATAGCCTTTGGTGTGACCGCGAAGCACCTCCCGCGCGAGAAGCGCCTCGCGCCAAAGGGCAACGAGACCCTGCGCGTCAAGATACCGGGGATGAAGTGTCCACAGGCGCATGGCAAATCCGCTACAGCCTAACACCAACAGGATTAGTTCCAACTTCGGGCGTTGTCATTCGAACTTCCGATGATGTTTGGCGAAGCGACGCTTCACCGCGTAAGACGCTCAGTCAGTACGTTTGGCGAACTTTGCGGCAACGCGCTCGGAGAATTTGGCGAGGTCGATTACAAGCCGTGCATGCGTTCCGCGGCCAATTTCTTCGGCCCCGTCGGACGCCTTGACCCGGAATTCTACGTGGCGGTCATTGGTCCCGGTGACGTCGGCGGTCGCGACGATTCGGCGGCCGACCGGCGTGGCCGCGAGATGGCTGACGTCGACGCGCGTGCCCACGGCGGTTTCACCGTCCTCGAAAAAAGGTTTGATCGCCTCCAACGCGGCATTCTCCATCGCCATGATCATGACCGGAGTGGATAGCACCGCCGGAAGCGTTGCGTCCTTGAATCGGTTGGCCAGGTGCTCAGGCGAGACGACCAACGTGAACGAGCCTCGGGCGCCGACGGGTATTGGTCGCATGCAGCCTCCTATCCAGACACGCCCTGCCGTCCACAAGCGGCGACGGGACTCATGTGCGCATTTCGCGCCGGACCATGACCGCGAGCGTAGCCGCAACCAGAAACGCGACGACGCTGACCCATGCGGGGATGGAAACGCCGGCGATCACGACATCCCACGCCAAGACAAGTCGGAGCAACTGAACCAACGCTATCAGCGAGAAAACGGCGACGGCGACGCTAGTAAATGGCTTCATATGAAACGTCCGCAAGAACGACCGGCTCGAGAGTCCGCGATGTTGAGCCTTGCTGGTGCCAAACGATTGAGCTGACCGGCGCCCGTCCGAAGAGTGACACGTGCCTGGGTGCCCGGTTGAATGCCGCGTCAGGCCGCGGGGAGCGCGCTGATCGTGACGTAATACCCATCCGGATCTCGCAGCGAGAACTCCATGGTTCCAGTGCTCGGATTCACGTGGGGCTCCTCCTCGATTCGGGCGACGAGCGCGCGCGCCCTTGGCAGCGCCCTGTCGAAATCATCGACACGAAAGAACAAAAGGAGACCGTTCCCGGGTTGCGCCCGATCGGGGCTCGTCAACGAGGGATGATCATGCGCACCCCACTCGTGAAGGCAGAGCAGGACCGTTCCATCCGAGTCGAGGATTTGACCGAAAAACTCATGGGCGGGAGCCGTCTCCGGTACGCCAAGCAGCGATTGGTACCACTTGAAGCTGCCGGCGACATCGCCAACACCAATGATCGTCCACGTGCGCCTCATGGGTCCCTCCTGCGGCTTGACGAATCAAGGTAACCGGCGGCCCGCGGCAGAGGCGGGGCCCCGCACGCGGCCGTCCGTATTGACCGCCGGGTTGGCCGTCATGCATTCAATGCACTCACTATTCGGGCGGTTTCGGAAAGTCCGCACGCGTGAAAATGTAGTTCGCGTATTCCGTGATTGTCCCGTGTCGCGCAGCGTATTGGTAGTCCAGCGTCGCAAAATCGCCGTGATAAGAAACGCGAAGCTTGGAACCGACGTGAAGCCGCCAGACATTTTGCATGAATACCGCCCGGCGCTCGCGCACCGAGTAGTCACGATTGTAACGGCCGGTTACGAGATCGAGAGCGTGTACGAGTTCATGGATCAGCAGCCCGCTGCGCCAACGAGGGCCGCCGGGGTCGAGCGCATCGCCTCGCGCGCAGTCGCCGGGGACCGCAAACGACGGGTGAATATTCACCATGTTCGGTCCCGCTGATCGGGAATATTCGTCTCGACGCGTCGATAGTTCGGGAGCATCGTTTGAATCGTGTACGCAGAACGCGTGCATTGGTCCGGCGAAGCAGGCCAGGCCAACTGGAAAGGAGATGCTCAAATGAACGCAAGATTATTGGTGCCATTGGTCGCTGCAATGTTTTTCTCCGTATCAGCCCACGCGCACGACTGCTCAGGGGGCGTAAATGGCGGTATGGATGCCACCGGGAACCAATGTAACGACGCTGTCGCTGTCGCCACCCTCGCTCCGTCCGCCGGCGCCACGCTTTCATGGGCGCGTGTGCCGAAGAGCGAAACGAACAAGGCGGCAACCTGCAGCAAGTGCGTGAACAAGGCCGCGGTTGAAACGCGACACGTTACGGCGCGGCAGCGGATCAAGCACAGCTGAGTCGGCAATGGGCGTGTCAATCGAAGGGCGCTGGAATGCGGCCTGACGAATCAAGTTAACCGACGACCTGTGGCGCGGGCGAAGCCCCGCCCACGGGCCGTCAGTGTCGTCCGCCGGGCTAGCCGCCTCAACCATGCGGCATTACGCCCCGAAGGTCGATCGCCGTTAGCCGTCATGGGCCGCGTCCCCTGCGGGAGTCTCACGGTCGTAGTAGTCGACGGTGTTCTCGGAGCGAAACATCTTCCGGAGGTCCCTTGCGCCGCGAAGGCCCGCCACAACGAGCACCTTCTGAGAGTCCGGGTATTCGCATGCCTCGACGTCGACAAGCGTCGAGAGCGCCAGGTAGCGCATGGTCGTGGTGCCGGTGTTGATTATCTGGTGCGCCACTTCCGGACCACCGGGTGGACAGGCAATTACGTCGTGCTTTCGAATCGGGTAGCGGTTGTCGCCGAACCTCAACTCGCCTTCGCCCTCGAGGATGAGGAACATCTCTTCCTCGCCATGGTGGCAGTGGAATGGACACTGAACCTTGCCGGGCGGGAGAACCGTCAGGTTGTAGCCGAGCTTCCTGGCTCCAATGCGATCGCTGATCTGGCCACGACTTGACGTGTAGATCCCGTTCTCCTCGACGTCATCGAACTCAACGTCGTCCAGGTTCATGATGGGTGGCGTCACGTGGGTCTCCATTCAGTCAATACGGCTTGGCGCACGGAGGTTTGGCGTTCGCTCGGGGGCCGCCTGCGTATGCGCCGTGTGACGGCTAACGAATGACGGTAACCGACGACCTACCGCAGGCAGGGCGTTCGTGTTGATCGCCGCCTTAGGCCCCCAATGCATCATGCAAAAACAAGCTACGCATGCTCATTTGGCTTGGCCGAGCGACGGCCGCCGAAGATGAATCCGGCCACGAAACCCAACACCGCACCAATCGGCCCGCAGACGAATATGCCGGTCATCGACGCCTCAACCGAGCGGTCGTGGGCATTGGAGGAGAACCAGAGAATCAGAAAATACCCCGCCACCGCGGCGACGACCAGGCCGACGATTGCAAACAGCAGGCCATAACCAATGCGCTTCGCCATTGCCTCAGGATGTGACCGAGTCGGGCCTAACGAATCAACGTAACCGGCGACCCGCTGCGGGCGCGAAGCGCTGCGCATGGGGCGTCCCTGTTGGCCGCCGGGTTGGGCGCCATGGGCATGGATTGAATTGCCGACATTCGCCTAATGCGCCACGCCCTTGCTGGAGTCAGCGCAACATCCGCTCGATTGCTGGATCGGCGGGCATTTGATCGAGCCAAACGAACAAAACACGCAGCAATCACCTGCCTTTGGCCTAAGCAAGGTACGGCAATTTGCGCACTCGTAGAAATGGACACAGGCATCGGTCGGCATGATTTCAGCTGCCGAGTACCCACAATTGGGGCACGTCAGAACGGAATCGAGGATCGGCGGCGATTGCATTGCGTGGCGCCTGGCGAATCACGGCAGTCGGCGACGCGCCGCAGGCGATGCGTCCGGGTTGAACGCCGGGTTCGGACTCATAACCACCTGCGGACTTTGGATTGGTACTTGGCGAATGCTGGCCCAAAGAGCTTCGAAAGCGCATTTTCCTCTGGCGCGATCTGGAACCGATTGATGTAGAGAACGAATGCACCAGGCCCCAGGAAGGCCCAAGCCGAAGACAGGAACACTGCCCACGCAAGAAGCACAAAGCATAAGCCGAGATACATGGGGTTACGCGTGAAACGATAGACACCGGAAGTCACAAGGGATGTGGCGGCTTCAGGTTTGATGGGGCTAATTGTCGTACGTGCACGGCGAATTGCGAGGACGCCAGAGATGGCAAACCCGAACCCGACAATCGCAAATAAGGCCACTGCGGCGAACCGAAGCGCCGCGGGTATCTCAAATCGCGATGTCGCCAAAGAGATGCCCCACATCGCGACCGCGATAAGCAGCGTCAGAGCGGGTGGCGGAAGCTTCAGTTCAAGCGCTCGCATTGGGTGCTCCTTGAGGCCTGACGAATCAAGGTAACCTGCGACGCCCCGCGCAGGCAAGGCCGCGCACGCGGGGCGTCCGAATCGACTGAGCGGTTGGTGCCCCGAAGACGCGTAAGCAGCACCGTTATCCGTTGGCCCGATCAGCAGGGTGATTGATTCCATCGAGCGTTCGAACCGACCCGAGATCGAAAGGATTGACGCCTTCCAGGCATGCGACGTTATAGCCGTACTCAGTCGGAACGGAGCGTCTCTGGTGGTGCGTATAAATGCCGCACTGGGAACAGAAATAATGCTTTGCAGTACGGGTATTGAACTGGTAGAGCGTGAGTGATTCGGCGCCCTGGACGATACGAATGCCCGCCAATGGCACTGAAGCCACGATCGCTCCACGGCGGCGGCACAAAGAGCAATCGCACCGGCGAGGATTGACGATGCCATCCGGCAGATCGAGCTCAAGGACTACCGCGCCACAATGGCAGGACAGCCGATGTTTCGACTTGATCTCGGTAGCGCCGACGCGTTTGATCATGGGAAGTGTACGGCCCTCGTGACTTGAAGGTATTTGGCGACCCGCCGCAGGCGCGTAGCGTCCGTGTTGACCGCCGGGTTAGGCGCCGCTGCAATGGCGCTCACGATGTCTGCGGCATGCTATGCCACCAGAGTTGGCACTTCTTGCACGCATCGCCCTCAAACTCGGCTTTCAGCACGCCGTCGAGGACCATGCGAGGTAGCGGGTCGCCCGCCTTTCGTGCGACAAGATTTGTGCCGGTGGACTTGGCCCAGATTTGGAAGAGTTCCTCGGACGCAACTTGGTAAGTAACGTGCCAATGAGCAATACCACTCGAGCGATTTGCCATCAGGATCTCATAGCTGACGCTCACGTCTTCCTGGAGCCTTACGCGATTCCAGTACTCGGCGAGCTGCGCATGGCCACGCTGAACGGCGAACGGGGTGTTGTGGTATTCGCCATCCGCATTGAATAGGGCAGCAAACATGGGGGGATCGCGTTGCTCCCATGATGCCTTGTACCCTCGCATGAACTCTTCGATGGTCATGGGTCCTCCGGGGTGTGCGGCGCCTGACGTTCAAGCCAATCGGCGGGCGCTTGGGGCGAAGAGCGGCAGCTCCCGGCTCCACGCGCTCTGCCATTCACTTGGTGCTGGACTCGTGCGCGAAGATGATGCGCCACCCGTCATTCCGCCTGCGCCATAGCGCCGAATAGGCGAGCGTCCGCTCGATAACTTCCCCTTCGGGCGCTGCTTTCCGCGCGGAAATCAGAAAGGTAGTCATGCCGAGATCGTCTGCCAGGCACTCGACCATCCCACCATCGAGGTACTTGTAAGACCCGGTGGCCTGGCCGTCATTCCACCACCTCCGCTGCTGCTCTCGGAGTGCGTCCCAGCCGCGAATAAGTTCGCCATTGAACACGAAGGTCAGCGAGGGATCATTTGCGTAGGCGGCCATGTGGCGATCCGTGTCGTGCGCGTTTGCTGAAGCCTCCAACTCGGCGAGCAAGGGAGTCAGGGCCTCTCGGAAAGCTTCGGTTGACATGAATCTTCCTTTGCATAGATTTTGCGGCGAGCATGTTGCCTTTGTCGAATGCGGGCCAAGCTCGTTGGTCGGGGCTCGTGCCGCCTGACGTTCGAGCCAAGCGGGAGTCAGTGGCCTGGCACCCTGCCGTTGGCGCTCCGCTTGAGCGAAGAGGTTAGGCGTCATTTGAGCCTCCCTCGGTCTTCAGCCGCCAGCGATCTGGCTCGCGAACCTGGAAAAGTTCCATCAGGAGATCATCAGGTCCACTAATCATGACGTACCTGAACCTGGGTTCATCGCGGATTGGATTCCGGAAACTGAAACCATTCGCTTTCATTGTCGAAACCAGCGCGTCAAGGTCATCTGTTTCAATTCCAAGATGATGCACCACGCCTCCTCGTGGCGTTTTCGGAGGCTGGTCATAGACCTGTAGGAACGCATTCCCAAGTGCGAGCCGTACGTTCCTCGCTCCCGCGGCCTCATCGTCCCATACAACGCTGGCGCCGAACATCGTGCAGAAGAACTCGACGGTAGCCGAGAGATTCGACGAGAAGATGTGTACGTGATCGAGGCCGACCCGCATGACCATTCGCACTGGCTATGACGTCTAACAAACAAAGGCAACCGGCGACCCGCGGCGGGCGTGAAGCGCTGCCAACGGGGCGTCCGTGTTGACCGAATGGAAAGGACTTCCCCTACACGATACGGCATCGAAGTGCCACGATTGAAGTGGGTAGTCGTCAATCGACACGAGAGGGGAAGTCATGG
>Ga0209048_10003318_pt1 | contig 15649 bp, 15 predicted proteins | sample FrelakmetCRP12CR_FD_187146 | JGI IMG/M metagenome (GOLD analysis project Ga0209048, IMG submission 187146) | Freshwater lake sediment microbial communities from the University of Notre Dame, USA, for methane emissions studies - CRP12 CR (SPAdes)... | ecosystem: Environmental > Aquatic >... | reverse complement strand
TACTACCGCGCCGGCGGCCTGCCGGCAGTTATGCGCGAGCTGCTCAAGGCCGGCCACATTCACGGCGATGCCAAGACCATCAACGGCAAGACGATGGCCGAGAACGTTCGGCGTGCGGAGATTCGGAATCTCGATGTGATCCGGCCGTACGCCAAGCCAATGAAACTGCAGGCCGGTTTCAAAGTGCTCAAGGGTAACCTTTTCGACTCGGCCATCATGAAAACGAGCGTCATCTCCGAGGAATTTCGCCAGCGCTACCTTTCCAATCCGAAAGACCCGAATGCATTCGAAGGCCGCGCGGTCGTGTTTGATGGCCCGGAAGACTACCATCGCCGGATTGAGAGCCCGTCCCTGAAGATCGACGTCAACACGCTGCTGGTCATTCGCGGTGTCGGACCGATCGGCTATCCGGGTTCCGCCGAAGTCGTAAACATGCAGCCGCCGGCAGCGCTGATAAAGAAGGGGATCACCGCGTTGCCGTGTATCGGCGACGGCCGGCAATCCGGCACTTCCGGTTCGCCGTCGATTCTCAATGCCTCGCCGGAGGCGGCAGCTGGCGGCGGCCTCGCGCTGCTGCAAACCGGCGACCGTATTCGCATCGATCTTGCCAAGGGGCGCGCCGACATCCTGATTTCGAAAGCGGAACTCGCGCGGCGGCGGGCCGCGCTCGAAAAGCAAGGCGGCTTTGAATATCCTGCGAGCCAGACACCCTGGCAGGAAATTCAGCGTGTCATAGTCGATCAGCTCGCGAATGGAATGGTGCTCAAGCCGGCAGTCAAGTATCAGCGCGTCGCGCAGAAGAACGTTCCGAGAGACAATCATTGAGCAGGTTTGCACTGGAACCGGGTTCAGTCGCGTGAGTGATAGGCTCAAAGGAAAGCTGGCGTTAGTCACCGCCGCCGGACAGGGCCCCGGCTTTTCCATCGCCGAGGCCTTCCTGGCCGAAGGCGCCGATGTCATTGCGACTGATCTCGCTGCCGGCAAGTTGACGAAGCTGAAAACCGACAAATGTTTCGGGCTCGATATGCGCTCGACAGCGAATGTCGACACGCTGGCGGCGACCGTGATAGGCAAATATGGCGCGCCCTATATCCTGGTCAATTGCGCCGGCTACGTGCATCAGGGCAGCGTGCTCTATTGCTCGGAGCACGATTGGGATTTTTCATTCGACCTGAATGTGAAGTCCATGCATCGCACGCTGCGCGCCTTTCTGCCGGCCATGCTGAAGAATGGCGGTGGTTCGATCGTCAATATCTCATCGGCGGTGTCGTCGATCCGCGGCGTGCCCAACCGCTACGCCTATGGCGGCCACCAAGGCCGCGGTCATCGGGCTGACCAAGGCGGTCGCCGCCGACTTCATAGGGTAAGGAATCCGCTGCAATGCGATCTGCCGCGGCACCATACAGTCGCCGTCGTTCGACGAACGTGTCGCGGCGGTTGCCCAAAGCGCGGGGCAATCTCTGAAAGCGGCGCGGGACGCATTTATCGCCCGGCAGCCAATTGGACGTCTGGGAACCACGCAAGAAGTGGCGGCGCTAGCAGTTTTCCTTGCCTCCGATGAGGCGAGTTACATTACCAGCCAGCCGCATCTGGTTGACGGCGGCATGGCCCTTTGAACCTTTTTCGTCGTCTTGGCCAGGGGTCGTAGTCCACGCGGGCACGAAAGCTCTTTGGTTTTACGATTTACCCGGTAGAATACTCGGCTGTTAGCGGGCCACGCTAAAAACAGAGACCCGCAGTTGGGAGGAGCAATGGCGTCCGTCGTCATTCGCGACGTGCGCAAAGCATTCGGCCTGACGTCCGTGATTCACGGCGTCTCGATAACAATTGACGACGGCCAATTCGTGGTTTTGGTCGGCCCCTCCGGCTGCGGCAAGTCAACGCTGCTGCGCATGCTCGCCGGGCTTGAAAACATCACCGCTGGCGAGATTCAGATCGGCGACCGCGTCGTCAACGACCTGCCTCCGAAAGAGCGCGACGTGGCCATGGTTTTCCAAAACTATGCGCTGTATCCGCACATGACGGTCGCCGCCAATATGGCGTTCTCGATGAAGCTGCGCGGCGCGCCAAAGGACGAAATCGAGAAACGCGTCAAACGCGCGGCGGAAATCCTCGGGCTGGAGAAATTGCTGGAACGCTACCCGCGGCAGCTCTCGGGCGGCCAGCGTCAACGCGTCGCCATGGGCCGCGCGATCGTGCGCGATCCGCAAGTGTTTTTGTTCGACGAGCCGCTGTCGAACCTCGACGCCAAGCTTCGGGTTCAGATGCGCACGGAAATCAAGGAACTGCATCAGCGGCTGAAGACGACGACGGTCTATGTCACCCACGACCAGATCGAGGCCATGACCATGGCCGATAAGATCGTCGTGATGCACGATGGCCGCGTCGAGCAGGTCGGCGCGCCGCTGGAACTCTACGACCGACCGCAAAATCTGTTTGTCGCCGGTTTCATCGGATCACCGGCGATGAATTTCCTGCGCGGCTCTATTCGCGCAAACGGAAAACTCGAATTTGAGGGGCCGGGAGGAGCGCGCTTGCCGCTTGCCGCGGCGCCGCACAGCAGCGACGGCCGCGAAGCGGTCTATGGCGTACGGCCCGAGCACTTCGAGATCGCCGACGACGGCGCCGAAGCGGAAATCCAGGTGGTCGAGCCGACCGGTTCGGAAATTCAGGTCGTCGCCAAGCTCGGCGGCCAGGAGGTCAACGCGGTATTCCGCGAACGCCATCAATTCAAGCCGGGCGATAACATCCGGCTCAAGCCCAACCCCCGCCTCGTGCATCTGTTCGATGCCGGTACGGGGCAGCGATTTAGCGTCTAACAACACAAACGGGAGGGATACCAATGACGAATTTCACCCGCCGGACCCTGGTCAGGGGCGGCACCGCGGCCGCAGCCACCGCCGCTCTGACCGGGCCTGCCTTCCTCGAATGGTCAAAGGCCTGGGCGCAAGCGGCGCCCTGGAAGCCGGAAAAGGATGCGCAGCTTTCGATCCTTCGCTGGAAATATTTTGTGCAGGCAGAGGATGACAAGTTCGTCGCGCTGATGGATGCCTTCACCAAAGCGACCGGCGTTAAGATCACGATCAGCCGTGAATCCTACGAAGACGTGCAACCGAAGGCGTCAGTCGCCGCCAACACGGGGGCGGGACCCGATCTGTTCTGGGGCCTTTACTCGCTGCCGCACCTGTTCCCGCAAAAATGCGTCGACGTCACCGACGTTGCCGACTACCTCGGCAAGAAATACGGCGGCTGGGTCGACAGTGCAGTGAAATACGGGAAGGAAGGCAACAAGTGGATCGGCATTCCGATCTGCTACACTGGCAGCCTGATCAACTACCGTATCGCTGCGTCGCAAAAGGCCGGCTTCTCGAAGTTCCCCAGCAAGACCGACGAATTCCTCGAATACGTCAAAGCGATGAAGAAGAACAATACGCCGGGCGGCTTTGCGCTTGGACATGCGCCGGGGGACGGAAATACCTGGGTGTACTGGTGTCTATGGGCCCACGGCGGCCAGCACGTTGACGCCAATGACAAGGTGACGATCAATTCCCCAGAAACCGAGAAGGCGCTTAACTACGCCAAGGCGCTTTACGAGAACATGGTGCCGGGTACCGCCTCCTGGAACGATTCCTCTAACAACAAGGCGTTCCTTGGCGAGGAAATCCACTGGACCAATAACGGCATCTCAATCTACGTCGCGGCCAACAAGGACGCCACGAAAAAGCACGTCGCTGAAGACATGAACCACGCATACTACCCGCTCGGCCCGGTCGGCAAAGCGACCGAGCTGCACCTCATGTTCCCGATCTTGGCGATGACCTACACCAAGTATCCGCAAGCTTGCAAAGCATTGATCGCCTTCATGCTCGAAGCAGACAACTTCAATCCCTGGATCGGGGCGGCGCAGGGCTATATCAGCCATTGCCTTCCTGCGTTCGACAAGAATCCGATCTGGACCGAGGATCCCAAGCGCACACCGTATCGTGACGTGGCCAAGCGCTCGCTCACGGCAGGCGGTCTCGGCTCGAACGGCGAAAAGGCGGCGGCCGCGATCTCCGACTACGTGCTGCTCGATATGTTCGCCAGCTTCTGCACCGGCAAAGACGACGCCAAAACTTCGATGCGCAACGCGGAGCGGCAGTTGCAGCGAATCTATCGCTCGTAAAAGCACCCTTTCCCCGTTCACGGGGAGAGCATCGTTTTGGCGTTCATCTCTTTCCACGCCCGGAGGGAGGTGAACGCTTTCAATCCTGAGTGCCCGATGACCGACGTCGCCATCCAGAATGCCAGACCGGCTCCGCGCGCGGCCACGACCTGGGACAGGCTGAAGGTCAACCGCGATTGGATCGCGTTGTGGTTCATGCTGCCGACGGCGGCATTCCTGATCCTGTTTCTCGCCTATCCGCTTGGACTCGGCGTCTGGCTTTCGTTCACCGACGCCCGCATCGGGCGAAGCGGCGTCTTCATCGGGCTCGAAAACTACAATTGGCTTTCGGACGATTCCGTATTCTGGCTTTCGGTGTTCAACACCTTGCTCTACACAGTCGTCGCCAGCGCGGTGAAATTCGCGGTCGGCCTTTACCTCGCGCTGCTGCTCAACCAGAACATGCCGTTCAAGGCGATCGTCCGCGCCATCGTACTCATCCCGTTCATCGTCCCGACCGTTCTCTCGGCCATCGCGTTCTGGTGGATCTACGACGCACAATTCTCGATCATCTCATGGTCGCTGCGCCACATGGGACTGATCGACGGCAATATCAATTTCCTTGGCGACTCCTGGAACGCCCGCTGGTCGGCGATCGTCGCCAACATCTGGCGTGGAATTCCGTTCGTGGCGATTACGCTGCTCGCTGGACTGCAGACCGTGTCACCCTCGCTCTATGAGGCCGCGACTATCGACGGGGCCAACCGCTGGCAAATTTTCCGCCACGTCACGTTTCCGCTGCTCACACCGATCATCGCCGTGGTGATGACGTTCTCGGTGCTGTTCACTTTCACCGATTTCCAGCTCATCTGGGTACTGACGCGCGGCGGGCCGGTCAACGCCACACATCTGATGGCGACGCTGTCGTATCAGCGCGCGATTATTGGCGGTCATCTCGGCGAAGGCGCCGCGATCTCGACTGCTATGATTCCATTCCTGCTTGCGGCCATTCTTTTGTCGTGGTTCGGCCTGCAGCGGCGCAAATGGCAGCAGGGCGAGAGCAATGACTGACATTCTTCCCAAGCTCGCCGATGCTAAATTCATTTTTTCCGGCTCGCTGGCCGATCACCGCGACGGTATGAGTTATCTCGAAACGCTGCCACGACGGCTCGTCACGCTGTATCTGCCGCTCGGCATCATCCTGCTGGTTCTGCTGTTTCCGTTCTATTGGATGGCTCTAACTGCGATCAAACCCGACGAACAGCTACTCGACATGGAGCACGTGAGCCCGTTCTGGACGTGGACGCCGACGCTCAAACACATCGATAAGCTCCTGTTCGATACGCAGTACCCGCGCTGGCTCTGGAACACGATGATGATCGCTGTAGCTGCTACCTTTCTCTCGATCGCCGCTAGTGTCCTGGCCGCTTACGCCATCGTGCGCTTACGGTTCAAGGGCGCGGCCTATGCCGGCGTTCTCATCTTTCTCGCCTATTTGGTCCCGCCGTCGATCCTGTTCATCCCGCTTTCTTCAGTCGTGTTCCAGTACGGCCTGTTCGATACGCCGTTCGCTCTGATCCTCACTTATCCAACGATCCTTATTCCTTTCTCGACCTGGCTGCTGATGGGCTATTTCAAAACTATTCCGTTCGAACTTGAGGAATGCGCGCTGATCGACGGCGCAAGCCGGTGGCAAATCTTGACCAAGATCGTACTGCCGCTCTCGATTCCTGGACTGATCTCGGCCTTCATCTTCTGCTTCACGCTGTGCTGGAACGAATTCATCTACGCGCTGACGTTCCTGTCCTCGACGCAGAACAAGACGGTGCCGGTCGCCATCGTGAATGAATTTGTCGACGGCGATATCTACCGCTGGGGCTCGCTGATGGCCGGCGCGCTGGTTGGATCGTTGCCGCTAGTGATCCTCTATGCCTTCTTCGTCGAGCACTATGTCTCGGCGATGACCGGTGCTGTAAAAGAGTGAACGGCCGATGAACTCGTTATTAGGGTAGGGGCCGCAAATCTTCCAGCGGGCGTTGGCGGAGGGAGTGTCCGCAAATACATATAAGATTATTAGTTGCTCACTTTAGTGCCCACCTTTGGGTTGCGAGCGGCAGGCGCTTCAAACAAGCGGTGTAGTCTAACAGACCAGATGCACCGGCCCTTGGAGACCAGCCGTGCAGCATCATCGCCCGAGGCTACTTTGTGCAACACTGACGCAATCGCTCTTTCTGATGACGATAGCGGGAGCCGCTGGTGCCGGACCGCTTGAGGGTTTGGATGCGGCCTTGGTGCGCAGCGCATTTCACCTCACCCTCAACTAATAGAATGCATTTCCGCCGTCGCCGCATAATTGTCTGCAAATTTTAATGATCTAAAACACCGATTTTTAATAGCTCATTGTTAAGAATTTTAGATATAGGCCCGCCTCATCAAAGGAACCGAGGCTATGTCTAAATTTGTTGCGTTTCTAAAGAACGAAACCGGCGCCACCTCCATCGAATACGCACTGATCGCCGGTGGCATATCCATAGTGATCATTGTGGCGGTCAATAGTGTGGGCACTACACTGAACGCTACGTTTCAGGGCGTCTCGACTGCGCTTAAATAGGACCCATCGGTCCGACCAGTACCAACTCTTTCAGTCCTTGGCCGCCGAATAGAATGCCTCGCGGCAACTTTTGCATACATGTACCTTTAAACCTATCAATCCGGTATTGTCGCATAAGGGGCCTCACGTTGCCTTGCGACAATCACTTGGCATTTGATTCGGCTGTGCACGGATCGGCGTCGTAATGTGAGTCTTTGGCTTCGTCATCGTGCTTGAGCATCTCACATCGTTTTCGAGATGGTTAGTGGCTTTTAACGTTTTACGTTCTAGTCGTTTTATATCTTCTTCAAAATTAGACATTACAAGTTGTCGCGAAAATGAATTCCAGGAGTGCAAAATGAATTCATATGCAGGGGGATTCATATCCATGAAAACCACCTATTTTCGATTGCTGGAGGCATTGCGCGCTTTCCGTTCCGCGCGCGGCGGTAACGTCGCCATTCTGTTTGCCTTTTTCTGCATTCCGTTTTTCGGTTTCATCGGCGCTGCGGTCGATTACAGCCGCGCGAACTGGGTCAGGACAGCGATGCAATCGGCCCTCGACAGCACCGCCCTGATGATTTCGAAAGAAGCCGCTGCTGACACTGCCACCCAGATGCAGGCCAACGCACAGAAATATTTCAAGGCGATGTTCACGAATTCGGAAGCCCAAAACATCAACGTCACCGCCACGTACTCAAACATAACCGGTTCAAGTGTGGTCCTCACCGCCACCGCCACGCTTCCCACCCGACTCATGCCTATCCTCGCCAAACTCGTGCCCGTCACAAGCTTCGACCAGTTCGACTTCTCCGTCTCGTCTACGGCCAAGTGGGGCATGACACGGCTGCGGGTAGCGCTCGTACTCGACAACACCGGATCGATGTCACAAAGTGGCAAGATAACCGCATTGAAGACCGCGACCAATACTCTTTTGACGCAATTGCAAACTGCGACCGTCAACGCTGGCGACGTCTATGTGTCGATCGTTCCCTTCGTGAACGCGGTCAATCTGGATTCAAGCAATTACACCGCAACATGGATCGATTGGACGGACTGGGACGCGGTGAACGGAAAATGCAGCAAAACGACGTATACGACGAAAAGTACCTGCGTGGCGGCCGGCAAAACGTGGACGCCGGCCAACCACAACACGTGGAACGGTTGTGTGACTGATCGCGGCCTTCCGATCCTTACGGGTGGCCCTAATGCCCCGAGCGCAGGCAATTACGACCAAAACGTCACTCTGCCGCTCGCCGGCACGCCGCCAGCGAGTGGCTCGGGGTACCCCGCCTATCAGGCGGCTTCCTGCCCTGAGGCTGTGATGGGACTCAATTACAACTGGTCCGCCATGACGACGGCAGTCAACAACATGGCGGCGGGCGGCAGCACCGATCAACCGATCGGCCTCGTCTGGGGCTGGCAGACCCTGGTGGGCGGCGGACCGTTCACCGCGCCGGCCATGGATCCGAACTACAAGTACTCGCAGGTCGTCATCCTGCTGAGTGACGGCTTGAATACCCAAGATCGCTGGTACGGCAATGGTTCTAGCACCAGCACGCAGGTCGATTCTCGGATGTACGATATAAACGGCAACGGCACCTGCGCCAACGTCAAGGCGGCTAATATCGAAATCTACACCATCCAGGTCAATACTGGTGGCGATCCGACCTCTACATTGCTGCAGAACTGCGCAAGCAATTCCCCGGGAACCACCGACCACTTCTTCGAGCTGACGGCGGCGAACGAGATGGTCACAACGTTTCAAACGATCGGTACCAACCTGACCCAGTTGTACCTCGCCCAATAGCGTCGGACTGCAAAAGGAAGCGCGGGGTGTTCTGGCACTAACCTGGACATTCCACCACGCGACGCCGCAAAACCTAGGTTGCATTGAGTTTATTGCGGAGTTTTTGGAATGGGGGAAGGGTCCGGGTCCATTCGGGGAATCCCGCGTAGGGTGAGCGGCTTGCGCCGATCGCTCTATGCAAGTGCCTGACCGCGACTCTTGGTTAGCGATTGCTTAGCGGGATGGTCGCTGATCGCGACAATGATCGCAATAATTCGACAAGGCTGGCATGCTAGGAATTATATTAGTGCGCAAGCTCGATCATCGATCAGGACCTTCGCCATGATTAAAACTAACCAAGAAAAAATCGCTAAACGCATGCGGTGGTTGTTCGCTGCGCGCGCGGTGAAGTGCTTTGCCCGCCGACAGGACGGCACCGCGGCTCTCGAGTTCGCACTTGTCGCGACTCCGTTTCTCGCGCTCACCTTCGCGATCATTGAATCGGCCTTCGTGTTTTTTGCCGGCCAGACGCTGGCAGTCGCTACCACCGATACAGGGCGTTTGATCATGACCGGCCAGGCGCAGACCCAAGGCTTCGACGCGGCCACATTCAAGACAGCATTATGCTCGAAAATCTACGGATTGTTCGATTGCGTCAACGGCATCTATGTCGACGTTAAGGCATATTCCAACTTCGCCTCGATCAGCACCAGTTCGCCGATCAAAAACGGCAAAATTGATCCCACAAAAGTCGCCTATTCACCGGGCGGACCGGGCAACATCGTCGTCGTGACAACCTATTACCAATGGCCGATCTACGTGACGATGCCGCTGGCTAATCTGGGCACAACGCGTCTACTGGCAGCGACGTCGGTAATGCGCGTCGAGCCGTATAATTGAGGCAGAGCGTCATGACAGCGATGACCCTTCGCATACCGAAAGTTCTCCGCCACTTCACGCGCGACCGGCGCGGCGTTTCGGCGGTCGAATTCGCTTTTGTGTTGCCAATAATGTGCACGCTTTATTTCGGCTGCGCCGAGATAACGAACGGCTTGAGCGCGGCCCAGAAGGTTACCCTGACCGCGTCTACGCTTGCCAACCTGGCGGCCGCCAACCCGCCGGGGCAAGTCACGAACTACAGCACGTCCGACATGACCAATATTCTCAATGCATCGACCGCGATCATCGCGCCCTTTTCGGTTAGTAACATGGGGGGTACGGTGTCGTGTCTGAAAATAGACGCGAAAGGCAAGGCAACCGTGGCGTGGAGCGCCGCCACCTTGAACGGCACTGCGCGTGCGACCGCATCGGTAGTCACGATTCCTCCGGATCTGGCGACGCCCAGCACGTCGCTGTTGCTCGGTGAGGCAAGCTATGCCTACACGCCTACGGTCGCCTATACCATCACCGGCACGATCAACCTATCGGACAAAATGTTTATGCGCCCGCGCTTCACCCCGGCTCCGCAATACAACGGCACCAGCTGTTAGAGCCGTAATGCGTCGGATTGGGCGTCCGGTTCTGAATTAGAGAATCGCGTCGTAACCTTGAATGTCCGGGACCGTGACGCGCAGCCTATAATCGACGTCGCCCGCCATCCGGTAAAACTCCACTTAAATTATTTGAAGTTGACAATAATGCCTTTGCAACAGGTGTTCCTGCTCTAATAGGCATTTCCCCGGCGCCTAAACGCTCGCCGTATGGTGCCTCGGTCGTGGCTGCAATCGCCAAGCTATTTTGGATTTGAGGAGCTATACCGACGACACGTCGGTGCCACCATTCGGCCCGCATCTCCGATGCGAAATGTGCTGTCATGCTGGTGCCAACGCGCGACCGAATTGGAACGAAATGCAAGCGAAGGGGGCGTTCACACCGAGGTGGTGTGCTCTGGCCGTGCGGTGGCAGCATTGAAGCCACCGCGCACAACCGAAGCTGACGGCGGTCTCGAAACAAAGTGAGAACGGACGGCCGTCTCTGGATATGGCGGGAACACGCTTGGCAGGATATTATTGTATCCAGGTCTCGTAGCGTTGGAGTGAATCATGGCACCCCGTCCGTACTGGAAGGGCTATCTGAAGCTCTCCCTTGTCTCGTGCCCGGTCGCTCTTTTCCCCGCGACATCAGAGCGTGAGAAAATTAGTTTTCACCAGATCAATAAAAAGACCGGTCATCGCATAAAGCACCTCAAGGTCGATGCACAGACCGGCGATGAAGTTGAATTCAATGATATCATTAAAGGGTACGAGGTCGGTAAAGGACAATACATCGAGCTTGATCCCGACGAGCTTGAGGCGATTGCGATTGAAAGTAAGCGCGTGATTGACATCGACCAGTTTGTGCCGAGGAATGAGATAGAAGACCTTTACCTCAACAGTCCCTACTACATCATCCCAGACGGAGAAGTTGGGCGACAAGCGTTTGCTGTAATCCGCGAGGCGATCAAGAAAGAAGGGATGGTCGCGATCGGCACAGTGATGTTCACATCACGCGAGCATATTATCGCGCTTGAAGCCCGCGGTAAGGGCCTGTTGGGTGTCACGCTCCGATACCCATACGAGGTGCGGAGGGAAGCCGAGTATTTCGATGAGATCGCCGATGAAAAGGTCCCAAAAGATATGCTCGAACTCGCGACCCACATTGTGGAAACGAAAGCGGGACATTTTGAGCCGGAGAGGTTTCACGATCACTATGAGGATGCGCTGAAGGAATTGCTGAAGAAAAAACAGTCGGGACAGAAAGTCGAACGGCTCGTAGGTCATCAACCCCCCAGGGTCATCAACCTTATGGACGCCCTACGTAGCAGCATCCAAGCCGAGAAGAGAACTCCAGTCCGCCCGAAACGGGGCCGGAAACGAATAGCCGGCCAGACCGAAATGCTACTTCCAATACCGGGCAGGCGCACTCCCAAAGCAGCGTCCAAGAAGCCTGCGCGATCGGGCGCTCGGAAAAGGACGGGTTAGCCGACTTAATTTCCGATCGTCTTTCTCATTTTAGCGATTTGTAGTGTCTGGCCTCTAATGGCTCTTATTTCGCTACGCCCCGTGCATCATCATTCTGGCATCAAAAGGATTCGGAATTATGACCCCCATCGTTCGGACGATCATTTTCGCCATTATCGCTCTTAGCTCATTGTTTAGCTTGGCCGTTGCACAAGATCGCCGACAAAACGAGCCCGGAAGATTCGGCTTCTACATGCTGTCGCTTTCGTGGTCCCCGTCATTTTGCGAGACCGCACGCGGCCGCGTGCGCCAACAGCAATGTGGGATTCGCCCTTATTCGTTCGTTGTGCACGGCTTGTGGCCACAATACGACCGGGGGTTCCCCGAGTTCTGCCAAGTGCCGGCGCCGCGAATTGATCGCAACATCGTCTCCAGTATGCTCGACTTGATGCCAGCACCGGCGCTCATTTTCCACGAATGGGACAGTCACGGTACCTGTTCCGGCCTCGGACCGCGCGACTATTTCAACACCGTCCGGAAGGCCCGCGCCGTGGTGAAGATCCCACCTGAGTATCTTACGACGGAAAAACCTCTAACCGTGACGCCCAGTGAGGTTATCGACGCCTTCATCAAGACCAATGACGGCCTGACACGTGCCGGCATCTTCATCGACTGTAACCGCACACGCCTGCGAGAGGTCCGTATCTGCCTTAGTCGAGAATTACGCTTTCGAGATTGCGCGGATAACAGCCGTCGTGCTTGTCGTTCAGAGAAATTGGTCATGCCGCCGGTGCGGGGCAACTAATTCTCTGGGTCGCAATCAGTTCAACAACCAAGCACGCCCAAGGTCCGCCTTGTGTCGCGTAGCAGACATTTCGCACTAAAATCGGAGTTGAAGGCTTAAATTTCTTCGCTCGCTCCAATTTCTCTCCGAATATCGACGATGTTTGCCTGGCGCGTCAAAAGCGCATTCGGCAACTTTCGGCAAATCCGACAACACAGCGCGGCGACCAATCTATCGTGAACCTCCGGGCGACAACGTCGCAAGAGTTGGATAAAATAAAAATAGGACCGCTTAATGGCCCATGCCGAGTCTATTTTTTTGGGGGGCTACGGAGCGATCTTCAATGAAGGCGATCCGGCGGCCGAGCTTTATGTCGTTCAGAGCGGGAGGATTCAGCTAGGCAATCGCCTGCTCGATACCATCGAAGCAAATGAAATTTTCGGCGAAATGGCGCTGGTCGATCCCGCTCCGCGCAGTGCCGCTGCCATCGCCACGACTGATGTCAGGCTGCCTCGGGTTTCGAAGAAGCAGCTCTTAGAACTTCTAAGTCGGTCGCCGACCTTCGTGCTTGAGGCCATGGGCGTGCTGGCACGCCGGTTGCGCGCCGCGAACAAAGCAATATGATCGCGGACCGATTGCAGGATGCGGGCGGTGTGCCTTCTCAGAACTGATGCGGTAAATTCGCAATCGTAGTCGAAAGACTACTTCCTCAAATATCCGCGATCGGCACCTCGTCGACCTTGTGTCCGTGCTGGTCCACAATGGCGACGAACCAGCCGCTCCAGTTCCAGCCCGGCATGGCCGCGCCGTGTTTGAGGTCGCGTGCGAGCGCCACCGCATCGGCGCGAGCGGCGGCATTGCCCGACAGGTCAATGCCTTTGTGATTACTCAGAACTTGTTTGCCATCGGTGAGATGGAAATAGTAACGCGGCATGGCGGAATCTCGCGTGCTTGCATCGACAGTCCCGAGGCGATGCTTCGGGACACACAACTACCATCCCGATCGCGAGCCGTCACGGCACACGGAGCCACAAATCGGAAAGGCAGCCAGTTTACTAGAGATCGCCGCGACAGCAAGCGATTGTTGACATCGATGAAATACATCGATCGATCGACAGTCTAAACACAACACGGCGATCGCAACGATGACTATGAGATAGCGACTTCCGCATGGGAGCCTGCATTTCTTTTCTTATTGCAGCAGCGCGACTAGGAGCGGAATCCAGGCGTAAACTATTTGGCTTTCAGATGAAAATATTCATCGTATTGAGCATGCTGACCGACGCAGCATGCTCCCAGTCCTCCGGTGCCGGCCGAGCGTCAAAAGCTGCTCAAGTCGTTTTGGACGGGCGGATGCTCTCTTTGGAGCGAACCGAACTTTTTTGGGTCGGTTGGGGACGCTTTGGGATTCATATGACCACCGCCTAGATGATTTGCGACGGTTTGCTAGTGTTCACACGAACTAATGGGCTCGCAGCGCTCCACCTAGGGATTCTTGCGCTACTTGGGGAAAACCAAGCCGGAAAACATAGACTTTCGGCGGTCCGATCTGGTCATATCGAATGCAATCGAGGAGGGTGGGCGTGCAATTGCATTATACCGTCACTGGTACGGGGCCTCCTTTGATTGCGCTTCATGGATTCGGCGCAACCTCTTACACATGGAGACACTTGGCGCCTTCGCTTGCAGAGCGACATCAACTTCATCTCATCGACCTCAAAGGTCATGGAGCGTCACCCCGCCCGGACGACGGTCACTATTCATTCGATGACAATGCGGCTCTCGTCGAAAAAATAATTGTGGACAATGACCTTCGAAGCGTCACCCTAATCGGAAATTCTTATGGGGGCGGTGTTGCGCTTATGGTCGCCTTACGACTAGCAATGGAAGGCGACAATCGGATTGCAGCGATGGTGTTGATTGATAGCGCGTACTTTATGGAAATTCCGCTCTTCGTAAAACTCTTGCGTACACCAGTGATCGGTTTCATTGCGATGTCGATATTGCCCGCCCGATTGAGTATTAGGTTGGCGCTCTCGTACTTCACGGTGAACCGCAAATGCATAACGCCCGATGTACTTGACGCCTACTCTGCCAACCTCCTGATGCCCGGGGGCAAGGCGGCGCTGATCCAAACCGCCCGTCAGTGTGAGCCGCACAATATCGACGACCTGAAAGATAAGGTGCGTCGCCTAGATGTTCCGACTTTGGTTATCTGGGGCCGCGAGGACCCCCTTATCGATCTGTCAGTCGCCAAACGGCTGAGCGCTGATATCCGCAACTCGCGTCTCTGTGTAATTGATGCTTGCGGCCACCTGCCGCAAGAGGAGAAGCCAGATATCGTTCTTTGCGCGACACGCGAGTTCCTATTAACTCTCAGGCGAGCGAATAAGGTTGGTAAAAACAAACCCTGAAACAAGGAGAGGGACCAATGAAAACATTTTTGACAGTCATGTTCGTCATTGCAGGAATGAATAGCGTTATGGCGCAGGAAGTAACGGTTACTAGCCTACTAGCCCTAGGCTTTGACCCCGTGGCGGGTTCGGTCACAGGAGATTTCGGAGGTTTGTTTCTAAGGAAAGGAAACGTAATATTTAAGTGTAACGTGGCCGAGGATGGCTCAAGCAGGTGTGTGGCGGTCCGGTAGTGTGCGCCCGCCGTTCGCGTTCTCACAGCAAACGGCGGCGCTTCACAACAAAATGCATAGGCCGCCGATTAAATTCTTCTTCTGATTCGAGTCAAAAGCCGAAGTTGCGGCACGTCCGCGCGAACAGCTCTATGACGGCGCGCCGATCTTCAACAAACATGATCACTTCCGCTGCCGCCTGGTGGTCATCGTAGACACGCAAAACAGGTGAGACTGACTTTTATACTGCGCCACGCAGAGAGCTGCTTTTAACCCAAAGCGAACATAGCCCGGTGGGATTCGCCGAGCGGATGATGTGGAACATCCGTTCGGGTTTCTCGGTCGTCACGGCTTGATGCCCGCAAACCTTACGACCTTGCCCCACTTCTCAGTTTCTTCGGCGAGGAGCCTGCCAAAATCGGCAGGCGAGCCAGGGAGCGTCGAGGCGCCAAGCTCCGCGAACCGCGCCTGCGACTTGGGATCAGCGAGAACCGCGTTCATCGCCTTGTTGACCTTGTCGATGACCTCGCCGGGCGTGTTTTTCGGCGCACCTAAACCGTACCACGCGCTGGCCTCGTAGCCGGGCACGAAATCGGCCACCGTGGGCAGGTCCGGCAGCACCGCCGACCGTACCGTGCTGGTTACTGCTAACCCGCGCAGCTTGCCGGCCTTGATGTGCTCGGCGGAGGTCGGGATATTGTCGAACATTACATGTACCTGCCCGGCGATCAGATCAGTGAGCGCCGGCGCTCCCCCACGGTAGGGCACGTGGACCAT
>Ga0209048_10003317_pt1 | contig 15656 bp, 12 predicted proteins | sample FrelakmetCRP12CR_FD_187146 | JGI IMG/M metagenome (GOLD analysis project Ga0209048, IMG submission 187146) | Freshwater lake sediment microbial communities from the University of Notre Dame, USA, for methane emissions studies - CRP12 CR (SPAdes)... | ecosystem: Environmental > Aquatic >... | reverse complement strand
CGTATCGTTGGTCAATCGTTGGTCAAGAACGGCGGCTTCCTGGAACTGGTTTCCTGGAACTACTGAAGGCCAATGAGGAGCGTCCCCTTAAAGAAAAGGGTGCACCCACCTCAAGCCGATGCTGAGTTGATGGCGGAGAAATCCGGGCTCGGCTTCAAGCCGGCATCGCGACTTGAACAGATCAGCGACGAACATTCCGAACGCGTGCATGATCGCAAACATCGCTTTGAATGATGCGATGATTCTGCCTCATAATGCGAATCCAGGCCGGATAGAATTTTCGGAAAGGACAATGAGTAAGCTAACGAATAAGATCAGCCCGCAAAACGCATTGACTTGAATTAAGAACGCGCGGGTGTCGATAGGTAATTTCGTGACCGTTTTGAGATGTGCGTTACGTCCTTCAACAATCAGCGCGGATTCTTATCGAGGCTCGATACCAGACGACTGCGTACAAGATTTATGTGCATTCGCAGCGTATATAACATGCTCGCATAAACACGCGGCAACCGTAGGTCGTTTGCGCGTTTATCGAGCTGATCAAGTTTCGCAATCATGGAGTCAGCGTCGTGTCCGTGGCCTTGAGCTTCCGTCTCGGTCTCGATCAGCTTCATCTCCTCGTACAATCGCATTATTTTAGACCGTAGGAACCAATCATACATTTGCGGCAGGAACTTGATCATCGGAAAAAGCAATGCTGCCAATGGAACGAAAACAACGAGAATCCTTTCGACTAGCGTCGCGATCCAGAACGGAAGGTGCTCTTGCAGGAATGGTCGCCCAGTCTTGTAGAAGCGCTGTGCTTCATCGCTCAGCGGAAGATCGATCGTTTCGGCAGCGGGAAATTGTCCGGCTTTCTGGAAAATCCCAGGCTCGGAATGAATCTGCATGGCTGCATTGAGCAAGAGGTGCTGGATGGCTGGATGCAGGTCCGCACGGGCAGCAAGACTAGCCTTCGACGCTAACAGTGCGACGTCCGCTGGCGGGCGGTTCATCGCAAGATCGGCAACACCGGCGGGCAGCACCAACTTATTCAGGAAAGGATAAAGGGCAACGTAAGTGTCCGCGCGCGGAAAGCTTGCAAGCTCGGTCTCTTTGGCAGTCATGAGGCGCTGGACGACGGGGGAATCCCAGCTCGTCACGATGAACGCGGCGTCAATATCGCCGGCGATCAGTTTTTCGGCCGCGACTTGCGGCGTAAACCCCGATAACTCACCAATAATGCGATCGATCTTGGTCCTTTTAACGAGTTCGAGCGCCAGCGCTCGCCCGCCGCTTCCCTCAGGACCGATCGAAAGTCGTCGGCCACGTAACGCTTGAATCCCTGCACCAATTTCACTTCGGAAGAAAAGCCACAGTGGCTCGTAAAATACGGTACCCAGCGATTCTAAATTCGGCGATTCCTTCTTATTGGTGGTGCCACCCTGGATGAATGCAACGCTCACCCCCGAATCCGAGTCGCGCAGAAGCGCCAGGTTTTCTAGACCGCCTGCTGTCGGCCGCAGCTGCAGCGTGACACCCGCTTTCGCCAGAATTTCCCGGTAACGGACACCAAACTCGTAGTTGGCACCTCCTTCGGCGCCGGTTGCCATCACAATTGTGCGCGGTGGGAGCGTCTCCACGGTAAAGACGCTGGCACCGAGAAAAATCACGGCCAGACCAGCAATCGTAAGATATAGCCAATATCTTTGCAGACGGTCTCCCGCGATCATTTAGCTACATCTCCATGACATGCTCTCGCTTGAAGGACATCCAGACAGCTATCGACGGAAACAGTCATCTAGGTCGAAACGCCGGTGCGTATCATCTCATGGTCGCCGCATTTCGGATTTTAATTTATGAGTTTCTACGGCGAAAGAAGAGAGACCAAATTTTGTCATTACCAATCACTCGGCTCATTTGTCTCAATGCAAAAAACGGTATCAATGCAACGGTCGCAATCACGCTGGCAGATACCATTCCTCTCAATTTGTTTGCGCCAATCTCCGAAAGGCTTTCAGCAACTTTATGTCCATGCCATATCCCGATAAGGACATGTTCCACTATGTGAAAACATAAAAGCGTCATGGCAAACAAAAGTGACTTGTATAGAATTGGATAAATCAGCGGTTTATCATTGAACCTGTCGCCCAGCCGCAGATCTTCGGCGATGAGCATAATTTTTGCAAAGACCAAAGCATTAATGACGGCAAGGCCATGAGATTGGTAATCGATTTGATATTCCGACAATATTATCGATTGGTGAATGGCTAATAGCCCAAAAACCAACCAGAGGTATAAAAACATCTGGATGAAAGTTTTTATCGAATCTAGGACCCTCTCCTTTAGAGTGTCTATGTGTTCCTGGCCGCCGTGTTCTTCGACGACAGTTAGATTGATCTGGGCTGACTCATCACGCAACTGAGCGGGCGTTGTAAAAAGGCCAGAAACATCTCTAGCGGCAATCCATTGTTCAAGTCCGTATCGCCACACCCAATCATTTTCCAGTAAAAGTTTTTGGTTCGCAAAGTTTGCTAGATCGCCGAATTGCACTGGTCCGTATTCTTGTTCATTTCTTAAAACGTACCACTGACCGTCGCTGGACAATGGCATTTGTATTGCACTCTGGCGCGGACTATTCACGATTGCGACCTATTGCCTAGATAATGTTTTTACTCGTCTAGCGGGCGTGAAGAGCTGTCAATCGGATAGCCCCTTCTTTAACGCCGCTGCCTTACGGGCTTGCGCAGCATCGTCAAGATCAGTTTTTTTCATTTCCTTCAATTCGATTGTCACCTTGGCAATTTTACCGGTGAACTTGGCCGGCACCTTGTAGGCCTCGGTAACCGGCGTTCCCTCATCAGCACCCACGTCGGCGCCTTCGTCCGCCGAGAAGCCACAGCATTGGGTGTGTTCGATCCGACCGGTAGCGACATTTTTGCCATCGACGAAGAGCGTACCCATGCCGCCCTTGCCGATGCCGCCACCATCATACGCGAACTCGAAACGGATGGTCGTCTTCCCGGCAGGCAGCGCCTGCTTGGCGGCCACCGTGTATCGCTGCAGGCCGAGCCAGTTGTAAGTGTATGTCGGTTTGCCATCCTTCAGGTAGAAGCTCCAGCCGCCAAACCGCCCAGCTTGGGCAAGGATCACGCCGTTGGCCCCGTTCTTTGGGATCTCAACATCGGCGGTGATCGTGTGTGACCGGTTCTTCACATTGATGAAGACGTTTTCCGACATCCCCGTCATGCCATGGTGCACCGTCAGCGACGTCCTGCCAGCCATCAGATCGGGCCGCCCGACCAAGGCAGCGTTCACGCGCTCCAAGGTTCGGTCATCGATGGGGAGCACGGAGTATTTGACCGCTTCCTTTAGAAACAGGTCCTGCAGCTCTTTCAGCTTGTCGGGATTTTTCGCAGCCAGGTCGTTCGCCAGGCTGAAGTCCGACTGTGTGTCATACAGTTCCCAGATGTCGTCTTCGAGCGGCCTGCGGGGTTTGGGTTCCCACGCTGCCCGGTGAACAGTGCCGGCCAGCCAACCATCGTTGTAGATGGCGCGGTTGCCGAAGATCTCGAAGTACTGCGTGGTGTGCGTGCTCGGAGCCCTGGAGTTGGCAAACGTGTAGGCCAGGCTCACGCCTTCGATGGGCGTCTGGGGTGTGCCATTTACACTCTTCGGTTCGGGCAGGTTGGCCGCTTCCAGGATCGTCGGTGTGATGTCGATCACGTGGTGCCACTGCGACCGCACCTCGCCCTTCGCTGTGATGCCCTTCGGCCAGTGGATCACCATCCCGTTGCGGGTGCCGCCGTAGCTCGAGGCAACCTGCTTCGTCCAAGTGAAAGGCGTATCTCCTGCGACCGCCCACCCAGCAGCGTAGTGGTTGTATGTCGTTGGACTGCCGAGCTCGTCGTAATGCTTGAGGATGTCCTGGACGGTCTCTTGTACTCCGTTGAAGTAGGTCATTTCGTTGAAGAGACCGCTCATACCCCCTTCAGCACTCGCGCCGTTATCACCGACAATGTAGAAGATCAGTGTATTGTCGAGTTGACCGGTCGCCTTGATGGCCGCAATCAGCCGACCGATTTCAGTGTCAGCGTACTCGCCAAACCCGGCGAACACCTCCATCTGGCGGGCGAACAGCTTCTTCTCGTCCGGGGTCAGCGCGGCCCAATCCTTGATAGCTTCGGGCTTGGGTGCGAGCTTCGTACCGGGGGGCACTACGCCCAACTTGATTTGGCGGGCCAGCGTCTCCTCGCGCAATTTGTCCCAACCCTGGTCGAACTTGCCTTTGTATTTGGCGATCCACTCCTTCGGCACATGGTGCGGCGCGTGCGTAGCGCCCGGCGCGAAGTAGATGAAGAATGGCTTATCCGGCGTCAGCGACTTCTGGTACTGCATCCAGTCGATCGCATGGTTGGTCATGTCGGTCATGAAGTGGTAGTTCGGGTCCTTCGGCAGCTCCACTTGGGTCATGCCGTCATAGATTAGCGGCGCCCACTGGTTGGTCTCTCCGCCCATAAAGCCATAAAACTTGTCGAAGCCCTGGCGGGTCGGCCAGCGGTCGGTTGGGCCAGACGGGCTGACCTCCCAGGCCGCGGTCTCGTGGTTCTTGCCGAAATGCGCAGTGCTATAGCCATTCAACCGCAGCATCTCCGCTACGGAAGCTACGCTGTTGGGGCGTTGTCCGGTATTGCCGGGGAATGCGGTGGAGGTCTCCGTAATCGAGCCGAGGTTGTTCATGTGATGGTTGCGGCCGCTGAGCAGCGCCGAGCGGGTCGGCGAGCAGAGCGCCGTGGTGTGGAACTCGTTGTAGCGGAGCCCCTCGTTTGCCAAACTTTCCACCGTCGGCATGTAAACGGGCCCGCCGAAGGCGCTTGACTGGCCGAACCCCATGTCATCGATCAGCACGATGAGCACGTTGGGCGCGTTGGCGGGTGCCTTGACCTCGAACCGGGGCGGCGGCACCGCATTCCGAGCATCAAACACGGTGCTATGCGGGTACTGGGGTTCCGGGATCGGCAGCACCATGCGATCGGTCGGAAGCACAACACTTGCCGTGGCGGCCTGCTGGGCGGCGACTGGCGCTGCCGTCAGCGGCGCAAGCATCAGCGACAAAGGTAAGCCGAGAGCAAGGGTCAATTTCCGCGTCATGGCTGTCTAGGCTCCTGTTTGGCCACCAGGTCGAAAATCATACGGGCACCAATTCGGTGCCCTGTCCGATGAACGTCGAGGCGAACGCACCCGCAATGCCCAGCACCACCGTGAGAATAAATCCCGACGGATTGTTCGGGCCGGGCGAAAGAAGCCGCGCGATGATGCCAGCGATAAAGCCGACCGCAATTATCCAGAGAATACCCATGATGAGCCCAGTTATGATAATTGTCAGAACAAACGCGAAGCCTCTTGCTCGGTGGGAATTCGTCCCTCCGGCGTGAGGTGATTGACTACATTCGGCAAATGCTCGCTCAGAGCTTTGACCAATTCTGCCTGCGACATCCCAGTCTGCTGCATGAGCATTTTAATTTGATCTTCGCTCAGCACCTTTGACAAAACGTCCGGCGAAATCTGCTTATTCGGCCCATTGCCGACCCAGGAGTTGGCGACGTCGCTCTGGCCTTTCTGCTGGAATTGTTTGAGCAGATCATTCAAACCACCGCTCAGCACACTCCCGGCAGCGCCGCCCGCGAGCAGACCGCCCAAACCACCTTTGAGCAAATCGCCGAGACTGCCGCCCTGCGCACCGGCAGTGGCAGTGGCAGTGGCAGTACCGCCGGGGATGGTCGAACCCGGACCCGTTTGGCTACCGCCTATGTGCTTTACGGCCTTGTAGGCAAGCAAACCTATAATGGCCATGGTGATCGGAGACGTACCACTACTGGTACCGGTGGGCGCCGGAGTGCGTTGTCCACGTGGTCCATTCTGCATACCATTGAGAACGTCGAGCAAACCCATTTTCATCTCCTGTTGATCGCCGGCCCCAGAAAATAGGTTGGCCGCACTGTGATCGTTACCGCTACTCCAATGCAATCAGAAGCGTAGACCAGCCACATCCTCGTACCGTTCTTGCGTCCGCAGCCCGCGCCCGTTGTTCCAACGCAGCTGTAACACCCGACTTCACTTTCTAACTCATCTTGCTTTTGATCAATCCAACAATGCCGGTGAGAACCGCACCGGCAACGCCACCGCCTGCAACCTGGCCAATGAGCGCGCCGACGTCGACCGTGCCCGCGGTGTTGGCAAGTAATGGAATGAATGCCCCGAGAATCTGCCCACCAACGCCGCCGCCAATTGCACCAGCAATGGAGTTTCCAACCGTTCCAAGGCTCATATCCTTCGACGCCGCGCCGGCAACATTTCCACCGATCGCGCCGGCAACAATCTGGATGATAAGATTTATGAGCATGCCAGACATAAGAGTCTCCCCCAGTTAAAGGTTTTGTTTCAGGTCGGAAGTTCAGGTCTTGATGTCGCCGGGCAGTTTACCGCCGTTGGCTGCAAGCTTCCCCATGATCTGCTTATGCAGCCAGATATTCATGGTCGCGGAGTCGTTCGCGTCGCCAGTGTATTTCAATTCGCTGGCGAGTTGCTTGCGAGCCGTCAGGCTGCTGTCGAGATCAAGGGCTTTCATCAGGTCGACGATGGACGTTCGCCAGGCAAGCTTCTCACCCTTTGACGCTGCCGCCTTGTCGACGATTGCTGCCACGTCGACGGTTTGCGCCGGGGGCGCGCCTGGCGCTGCTGTGGGTGACGCGCTCGCTTGCGACGAACCTTTACCGAAAATCGCGCCCATAATGCTTCCGAAGATACTCATGACATTCCCTCCACGTTGTTTGTGATAAAGATGCATTCATATAGCGAATGGCAAAACAAGTTCGGTTCCGTCCCTCGGCTCGACCGTCCTTAGGAAATATTTTGCAACCTAGTGAAAAACTATAGAGGCGGACGTCCGGCGCGGAAGCTGGACCTTGGTCCAGGTAAAAGCATCCGTTCGGGCCTGTCCGGTGCAGGCCGCGAATTTCCGCCGCCTCAGGTTTTAATCACGTCACTGATAGCAGCCATCAGCACAACCTTACGGATCGGTTTCAGCAAATAGACCGAAGCACCAGCGCTGATGCATTGTTCTCGGGTGGCGGCCTCGTCGTAAGCTGTCATGATGATTGTTGGAATATGAATCCCGACATGCGCCATATAAAAAAGGAGCTCAAGCCCGGTCATGCTTGGCATTTTAAGATCGGCGACTATACATTCAGGTGCCCCCTGATCGAGCGCGGCGAGAAACTCCGCGGCAGATGGGTAAGCATTCACTTGATATCGTGATGTCTCAAATAGCCTTACCAAGGCTTTACGAACCGAGGCATCGTCATCCAGAATTGCGATCTGAGCGTGTCGTGTTGACATTGCTACTAATGTCAACACTAACGCGACCTTCGTCGAGTTGGACCTAGGACCTACCCCACACACCTTCGGGAACTAGGCACGAAATTGCGCTCTTCGACACTTATCCAATAAGCGGGATTGACGCCGACGCCGGAAGTCTATCAGCAGCATTTGCGCTCGGCTGCCGAGTGCAGCCGCTCACTTCTTGGGCAGCACGGGTTTCTTATTTGGCAACCCCGCGTCGTCGATATCAAAATCAGGATCGAACACCGTCTTGCCCTGCGCGCCGAGATAGTCGGGCTGCGCCTTCAACCATTCACTCATCTTCTGCTGCTTGGCATAGGCGATCAGGCGGGTCTCCAGATCGCGGACGATCTCCGGATTCTGGGCGGCGACGTCGTTCTTCTCTCCTGGATCGGTAGTCAAATCGAACAACTCGGTCTTGCCCGGCAACAAGGCGATCTTCACTAGCTTCCACTTGGCCTTGATGATGGCCCCGCGGAATGCTTCGACATTCACTAGGATGTCGTCGTGGGGCGATGGTTGGCCCTCGGCGACGGTCGCCCAGATGTTCTTGCCGTCGAGCGGCTTGTCCGGATTTGCCTTGGCGCCGGCGAGCGCCAGCACGGTCGGCATTATGTCCACCATGTGAAGCGGTTCGTTGACGACGCGTGGCTTGAGTTTGGCAGGCCAGTTGAAGATGGTCGGCACGCGGACGCCGCCCTCGTGCAGGCTGCCCTTGCCGCCACGGAGCTCACCGTTATTCGCCGGAAGCGACTCCTGCTTGACGCCGCTTGCTGCGCGCTCCTCTCTTGAGTGCGCGCCGCTGGCAACGACCGCGCTTCGCGGTCCGCCATTGTCACTGGAAAATATAATCAACGTATTGTCGCGTAAGCCCCGCTTGTCCAGCGCGGCGACGATTCGCCCGACCTGATCGTCGACCGACGTGATCATCGCCGCATAGGTGCGGCGCGTCGGGTCTTTGATGGTGGACGCGTAGCGGTCCTCATCGGCCTTTTGTGCTTGGTAGGGCGCATGGGGAGCCAGCGACGCGAAGTACAGGAAGAACGGCTTGTTCTTATCCTGCTTCTCGATCATCTTGACCGCTTCGTCGCCGATCAAAGGCAGGTAGTAAGTCTTCTCCTGGAAGAATTTTCCGTCTCGCTGCCAGTCCACAATGCCGCCGCGTATCTTGGTGAAATAATCCACCTCGCCGACAAGATTGCCGTAGAAGTGATCGAAGCCACGGTTTTGCGGCCAGTATTTCTGATCGGCATGACCCAGGTGCCACTTGCCCACCATCGAGGTGCTGTAGCCGACCTGTTTCAAAGCCTGCGGCAGCGTCCATTCGTCGGTCGGCAAGCCGTAAGTGTGGTTCGGGAAGATCACCAGCGTCTGCAGGCCGTAACGCATCGGGTACCGGCCCGTCATCAAAGCCGCGCGCGCCGGGGTGCACACCGGCATGCCGTGGAAGGATTCTAGCCGCACGCCCTCCTTGGCGAGCATGTCGATGTTCGGCGACTTGATATCGCTCCCACGATAGCCGAGATCGGCGTTGCCGAGGTCGTCGGCGAGGATGACGATGACGTTCGGCGGTCGCTCCTGAGCGTTCACAGCACCAAAAGCCAGCAACAAGGACAGGCAGCCAAGGATGGCGAGCTTTATGCTGCGATTCTCATTCATGGTTTGGGCCTTTCCGTTGCTTAATGGGCTCAATTCGCCTGCTGGATCTTCAGGATCTGCGATTGAATCGCTTCGATGGTCTTGCCGACATCGGCGCTGAGTCCCAGTTGCCGAATCGGGAACTCCTTGAACGTCGCCAGGTGCTGCGTGGTAACGCCCAGAATCGGCGTCAGCACCCAGCCCTTGTGTTCCGCATATTGTCGGTTGACGTCGCCCCACTGGCGCTCGAACGGGTCCATGAGCAGGTTGGTGATCACCGGACGCCCGAGGTTCGTCAGCGGGTCGTCCCAGTGCCCGCCGGACTTCACCGAGAACGTGATCTTAAACTGCTTGTAGCGGATCGCCGTCAGCACGGTCTCGTCGTAATAGAACACGAAGTCGCGCGCCGACTTGTCGCTCTTGCCGTTGAACAACGCCGTCTGGTCGAAACCGTCGAGGTGCACCTTGTAGCTGCGGCCGCCATACGTCGCGCCTTTTTTCAGCCTTTCGACAACGCCGAGTTCGCCGGCGGCCGCGGCCAGCGTCGGCAGCAGGTCAGTCATGTCGACGATGTCGCTGCTGACGCGTCCGCCCGGTGCGCCGGGCCAACGGATGAGGAACGGCGCCCGCACGCCGCCCTCCCAGGTCGTGCCCTTGTCGCCCTTGAACGGCGAGGTGCCACCCTCCGGCCACATGTACTGGTAGGCACCGTTGTCGGTCGTGTAGATGACGATGGTATTCCGATCGAGACCGGTCTGGGCAAGCTTGTCCAGAAGCTGACCGACGTGACCGTCGTGTTCCTTCAGTCCGTTGCCGTAGATGTCTTCCTTGCCAGCGCGGGACTGTCCCTGGGCCTCTTGCTTCAGGTGTATGAAGACATGCTGGCGAGTCGAGTTGTGCCAGAGGAAGAACGGCGTGCCGTCCTTCGAGCGCCGATCTAGGAAGTCCAGCGACTTGGCAGCGACCTCGTCGTCGAAGGTCTCCATGCGCTTGACGGTCAGCGGGCCTTCGTCCTTGGTGGGACCGTCGGCGATGCCGGAGACGATGCCGCGCGGGTCGAACTTCTTGCGGAACTCGGGATTGGTCGGCCGGTCCGGGTCCTCGAGGTCCTCGTTGCCGTTGAGGTGGTAGAGATTACCCCAGAATTCGTCGAAGCCGTGCCGGTGCGGCAGGTGCTCCTCCAGATCGCCGAGATGGTTCTTGCCGAACTGCGCCGTGGCGTAGCCGCGCGCTTTCAGGATCTCAGCCAGCGTGATATCTTCCTTCTGCAATCCGGCGGGCGAACCCGTCGTTCCGACCGTCGTCAGGCCCGTGCGCACCGGAAGTTGGCCCGTGATGAATGCCGCGCGCCCAGCAGTGCAGCTCGGCTGCGCATAAAACGACGTGAGCCGCAGGCCTTCCCGCGCGAGACGATCTATGTTGGGCGTTTGCACGCCCATGATGTCGCCGCCAAAGGATGAAACGTTCATCCACCCGATATCATCGCCAAAAATGACGAGAATGTTTGGCCTTGTCTGCGCCTGAACCGGGCCGGCTAAAAGCGCAAGCACCGATGCCAAAGCAAGACCTGCAATTGACATAAGACGAGGCATGAGCATTTCTCCGGCCACATAATCAATCTGCGAGTATTTTGATTGAGGACGGATCTAGATTCGAGATGGACCTAGGTCCTATTTCGTCGCAATCAATGAATTAAATCTACACTCGATGGGCTGCCGTTCGAGGTCGCCGATGGAACCGATCGGGTTGATCTTGTGCGTAATTGCGGTCGGCATTCGGGAAGCTAGCCGCTCTCGCTCCCGATTAGTTCAGACCGCGGTTAGCAGCATCGGCTTCGTTTGATCCAATTTTTTGACGCCCCCCAGTGCCATTCCGTCGCTCTCGGAAAATCTCAAAGTGACATGCTTGTGTAACCGTCCCCGTTAAACAGCCCAAGCACGGAAGGCTCTGGTTTGCCAACAGCGCGTGGATTTTACTGAAGTCCGAGTGCACCAATCACGTCTAATCAGTCTCGTCTTGCTTGGATTGCCTGCATCAGACAACAAATTGAGCGACAATAAACGCACACGGTGTTCGAATTTCCCAACGAACAATCCGAGCCGGCAACTGCCTATTTTGTGACCATGCGCTTCGGCAGCGCGCTCGACGTCGGCGTGGCCGGCGAAATCACGAATGTAACCCACGCATTCCAGCCCTCCGGTCGGTTCTGCGCATCGAATTCCTTATAACCTTTGAAGTTCAGATATCCCTGCATATTGCCGACAGGAAAGATGAACCCAATTTGCGGCCCAACTCCGAGCACGCGCGACTTGAAATCGCCGAGTATTGGGGCCACGCCGCTGTCGGCGGTGAGCTGCTGGTAGATATAACCGACTGCTCCAATGTGCATTTGTTTGGAGAGAAACTGAGAAAGGCCCCAATCCAGATGCCAGTCGATGCCGTTCTGATAATCGGTGCTGGGATTTTTGAAATTGTAGGTCAGGCCGGTCACTACGGATAGTTCATGACCGGTTTGAGGATTCAAATACGTGTAGCCGGCGCCACCGTCCATCGACCAGTGTCCGCTGCCAAGATTTGCCAAACGCTTCGAATCGTAAGCTCCGACTGGCAGGCCGCTCATTCCATATACCATGAAATTGTGAACGCCGGCATTCCACCGCAACGACGCCTGGGGAAACAAGTCACCGAACCCAGTCACTGCATCACTCGCGCTAAAAACTCGTGAGGTACCCAGAGGACCCAACACTGCAGTTGCAGATGCGTCCACCGAAGCCGCGGATCGACCAGCTAATCCCAGCACGCTCACTGCCGCTTGCCCCCCGAGGACCGGCGTTGAAAATACGTAGCCCGGTGAAAACAAAACAACATCTCCGCGCGCGTCCAAATTCGCGCTCACACTTGCCGTCGCGGTCGGCGTGAACCTTCCGGCCGATATTTCGCGTGAGGCACCAGCATTGCCGCTGGCCCCCACAGAAGTATGATAATAAAGCAACCCGAGCGACCAGCCCGGCTGCTGGGGCACGGCTGCAAGACTCCCGTAAATGCCCGGGAGCCAGACGCTGACGCCGCCTTGGTCCGCGACAGCTGCCGTCGGCACCAGTGCAGCGGCTGCCATTTTGAACAGCGCGCCTGTGTACAGCAACCGCGCAAGCCTACCGGCAGTTAAGCGTCGCAACTGACTGCTCATTTAAGTTTGACTTCTACTTTATCGATCTTTCCGTTGAAACGGAACGGACGCCGATCGAAATAATCGAGCGACACCGGCGAGCCCAGATCGATGCCGACGTCGAACGTCTCGCTGGCCGAGAAGGCGCCTGGAACGGTGCGTTTGATGGTGGTGCGGGCGACTTCCTGCCCGTCGACCTTCAACACGACCTCGGCCGGTGACAGCGGCTTGGGGCTTTCGAGCTGCGTCGTGACTTCGATGCGCCGCTTGCCGGGAGCGACCTTTGACGTGGAGCGCGCGATGTAGCGCTCGATGATCATCATGTTGTACTCGTAGACAAGATTGCCGTTGTCCATGTACAGCGTAAGGCCACCTCCCGATCCACCCAGTGCGTAGAGTACGCCAGAGGCGTTCTCGCCAATCTCCGCATCGATGGTGACCGTGTTGTTCTCGCGCCCCACGCCTGGCGCCGTGAATTCGGGCATGCGCTTGGTAGTGGAGTCGAACTGCCAGCTTGTGTATGGCGTTTTGATGCGGTCCTCGGGGTGCAGGCGTAGCCAGATGCCCGCACCGAGTGGATAGACTTTGTTGGTCTTGGCCTGCTCGTCGAACGATTTCTGCAACTGGGCCAGACGCTTCGGTTCCTTTGCGGCTAGATTGTCAGCCTCCGAGAAATCCTTAGTGATCTGATAGAGCTCCCACTTGTCTTTGGCCGAATCCCATTCCGCGAGGCCGGGTGCGCCGGGTAGCCACGGCACCAGCGGGCCGAAAGTTGCGGCGACCCAGCCATCCTGGAAGATGGCGCGACTGCCGTTGTTGTCGAAGTACTGCACCTTCTTGCGCGTGGGCGCCTTCGCGTCGGCGAAGGTGTAGGCGAGGCTCACGCCATCAATTGGGTCCTGAGGAAAACCGTCGACCACCTTCGGCGGCTTGATACCGACGATCTCGTAGATTGTCGGCGCGATGTCGTTGACATGGTGGAACTGCGACCGCGGTGTGCGGTCAGACTTGATGCCCTTTGGCCACGAGATGACCATCGGGTTGCGCGTGCCGCCAAAGTGCGAAGCGATGAGCTTCGTGTACTGAAACGGGGTGTTGCCGGCCCAAGCCCACCCGGCGTGGTACATGCTGTCGGTCTTGGGCGAGCCCAGCGCATCAAGACCGCCGATCTTCTCTAGTGCCGCGAGTTGCTGCTCAACAGTATTCGGAATCCCGTTCTGCGCCAGCAGTTCGCTGATCGTACCGTTCTGGCCTTCGGCGCTGGCGCCGTTGTCCCCGAAGATGTAAATTACGATAGTGTTGTCGCGCACGCCAAGGCGTTCGAGCTCGTCGATCATCTTGCCGGCCTGGACGTCGACGTGCTCGACGAAGCCGGCGTAGATCTCCATCAGACGGCTCTGAAACGGACGCTGCGCTTGCGGGATGCTATCCCACGATGCCATGTTGGCAGCGCGCGGCGTGAGCTTGGTGTCGGCCGGGATCCAGCCGAGCTGCTTCTGGCGCGCGAAGACACGCTCGCGGTAGGCATCCCAGCCGTTGTCGAACTTGCCTTTGTACTTGTCGGCCCATTCCTTGAAGATCTGGTGCGGCCCGTGCCCGGCGCCTGGCGCCCAGTACAGAAAGAACGGCTTATCTGGCGAAAATGCCCGATGGCGCCGCAGCCAGTCGATGCCACGCTGCGCGAGGTCCTCGCTCAAATGGTATTTCTCGTCGTGCGGCGGCTCCACTACGTTGGTATTCTCGACCAGCCGCGGTTCCCATTGCGACGTCTCGCCGGCGAGGAAGCCGTAGAAGTAGTCGAACCCGTGCCCAGTCGGCCAGCGATCGAATGGACCCATCGCTGTGGTCTGGTTGGCTGGCGTGTTGTGCCATTTGCCGATCGCCGCCGTCTTGTAACCGTAGTGCCTCATGACCTCGGCCATTGTGGCCGAGCTTTTTGGAATCACGCCGGTGTAGCCATCCCAGTCCACCGCCCGTTCGGCGATCGTGCCGTTACCAACACGCTGGTGATTGCGCCCGGTAAGCAGCGCCGCGCGCGTGGGCGAGCAGATCGACGTTGTGTGGAAAGCGTTGTAACTGACTCCCTCACTGGCAAGCTTGCTCAGCGTCGGCGTGTTGATCTCGCCGCCAAACGTCGAAGCCTGGCCGAAACCGACATCATCGAGCAATATGATGAGGACATTGGGCGCATCCTTGGGCAAATGGCTCTGCTCTACGCGCCGCCGGTGGATGGAATCTTGCAACCTCGGCGCGGCCGTGCTCGCGGATGGTGTTGGCGGGAACGGAAGAATCGAACCGTCTGCCGCGGCAGCCTTCGCACGTTGCGCAATTGCGACATTGGGGCAGACGAGGTAAGCCGCGCTCAGGACAGCGGCGCTCAGCAATGCTGCTGATTTTTTTGTGAACACTCCCATAGCGTCAATCTCCAGGGCCTAAGCAAATCAGGCCCGGCCAGCACGCGTTCGACAACGCTCACCAATATGCCGAAGGCGTTGTCATTCTTTTGGATACGCATCCGACCGTCGAGATGGACCAAGGTCCTATCGATTCCTCGATGTCCTTTCGAATAGCATTTCAGAAGCATTAAGCGATTGCATCGAGCGGGAGAATGATATGCACACTGTGGCGCGACTGTTGGTGTCCGCCTTGCTCTGCGTCGTATTCGGGGCCTCGCTCCCAATGCTCGCGGCCGCTCAACCGGCCGCCGCGCCAGCGCAACAACTGCTTAAGGCCGAAGAGCTCGACCAGCTAGTTGCTCCCATCGCGCTCTACCCCGACGCGCTCCTTGCCGAGACCCTGATGGCATCGACCTATCCGCTGGAGGTCGTACAGGCTGACCGTTGGGCAACCGACAACAAGGCTCTCAAGGCCGATCAGTTGAAGGCCGCTGCGGACAAACAAACGTGGGATGATAGCGTGAAGTCGCTGGTTGCCACGCCGTCAGTGCTCACGATGATGAGCACGAAGTTGGACTGGACGCAGAAGCTTGGCGACGCCGTTCTTGCGCAGCAGCCGGACGTCATGGACGCGATACAACGGCTGCGGGCGAAGGCGCAGGCCAATAACAATTTGACCTCGACCAAAGAACAGAAAGTATCGGTCACGCAGCAACAGAACAAGCAGGTCATCGTCATTGAGCCGACGGTACCCGATACGGTCTACGTGCCGTACTACAATCCTGCCGTCGTTTATGGCGGTTGGCCGTATCCGGCTTATCCGCCGTACTACTTCCCGCCACCCCCATACATTGCCGCCGGAATAATCAGCACCGGTATCGCATTCGGCGCGGGCTATGCCGTCGGGCGCTGGGCGTCAGGCGGGAACTACTGGGGCGGTGGCGTTAACTGGGGCGGCAACAACATCAACGTGAATCGGTCCGTCAACGTCAACAACGTCGGTAATACCTGGCAGCACAACCCCGTTCATCGCCAGGGAGTGAAATACAGCAACACGAACGTGCAGCAGCGGTTCG
>Ga0209048_10003316_pt1 | contig 15662 bp, 12 predicted proteins | sample FrelakmetCRP12CR_FD_187146 | JGI IMG/M metagenome (GOLD analysis project Ga0209048, IMG submission 187146) | Freshwater lake sediment microbial communities from the University of Notre Dame, USA, for methane emissions studies - CRP12 CR (SPAdes)... | ecosystem: Environmental > Aquatic >... | reverse complement strand
TATTTCGCCATCAGCGCCGTGGCGGTTCCGTCCACATTCGCCCGGCTTCGCGTCAATGGCGCCATCACGATGCGATTGGCAAGACGCTGATCGCCCAATTGCACCGGATCGAATAAATCCGTAGACGCAGTGTCCGACCGGGCATTCATCCAAGGAACTCCCATGGCGCGAGTCCTCCGAGCCTATCGCACCTGGCTCTGAGGTCGATCCGCAAAAGTACTTAGCGCAAGCCGCTCGAAGCGCTTCACACCATCTAAGACTCCTTCGATTTGATCCTCCTCGAGGCGCGGGCAGACCTCGCCGGCGCCTTGGCCTTCGGGGCGGTGACCTTGAGCAAACCATGCTCATAACGCGCCGCGACCTTATCGACCAAGATGTCCGCGGGCAACTCGACGCGCCGATACACATCGTTGCTGCGAAACTCCGACCAGCACACTCGCTCGTCGGTCTCCTTGGCTTTGCGGTTTCGGGTCTCCTCCGCCGCGCCGTGAACGATCAGTTCGCGCGCTGTGGCCGTGACCGTGATGTCTTTGGGTTTGAAACCGGCCATGGCCACGCTGAACGTAAAGTCCTTTTCCCGCTCCACGAGTTCCGATGCCGGCCAGCACAACTCTCGCTCGGCGGTGAGCCAATCGTTGAGTGCCCAATCTTGCTGGACAGCGCGAGCCGCGAAGACCCCGAATGCGCGGTCGCGAATGCGCTGTGTGAGCTTCTCGATCTCCTTGAAAATGGGCAGCGTTCGATCGGCCTCTTTGGCGGCTTTCTGAACCGTCACTGCTGTCATGGTTCCCTCCTTGCACTGCGATATTCGCGCATTTCCCGGCAGCATAAACCCGCGCCGTAATCATCGGTGCAAAGAAAAGGCTTCGCAATATGCGATTACCGCAATCGATTGCCGGTCGCCGGCTTCTAGGTAGTTGTCACAGTGTTGAAGCGCGGGCGCCGCGCCTAGCCTCAAGGATTACTCGACGGGAGGCACTCATCATGGACATCGTTGAGGCAATTTCGGGTCGGCGCTCGATCCGCGAGTACCAGAGCCAAGCGGTCGATGAGAAGACCATCCACCGCCTCATCGCTGCCGCCACGCAGGCGCCCAGCGCGGTCAACCAGCAACCGTGGACCTTCACTGTCGTTCGGGATCAGGCGCTCCTTGATCAAGTGTCCCGCGCCGCGAAAGCCCACATGGTGGCGACCATGCCGCCGGACATGGCATCCGGAGCTCGCGCCGCGCATTTTCGCACCATGCTCGGCGACCCGGCATTTCAGATCTTCTATCACGCGCCGGTGTTGATCGTCATTTCGGGTAATGCACCCGGTCCGTGGATCCTCGAGGACTGCGCGCTCGCGGCCGAGAATTTGATGCTCATGGCCCATTCCTTGGGGCTCGGCAGCTGTTGGATCGGCTTTGCGCAGAGTTATTTGAACACGCCGGCGGGCAAGCAGGCGCTGGGTCTCCCGGAGTCGTGGGTGCCGGTCGCACCCATCATTGTGGGGCATCCGCGTGCGCCGGCGGCGGCGGTGGCGCGCAAGGAGCCGGAAGTCCGGTGGGTCGGCCGATGAAGCAGATCATGCATGTCATCCGCGCCCGACACACCGACCGGTCACCGTATTCGCCGGGACACCCGGTAACCGATGAGGCGCTCGCCACCCTGCTGGAAGCCGCCCGCTGGGCGCCCACGGCCCACAACATGCAGAATTTCGATGTCCTGGTCGTCGACGACCCGGCCATTCTGGCCGCCATCGGCGCAGTCCGGCGGGAGATTTCCGAGGTTTTCCTGCGCGAGAATTACCGGCAGATGTCGTTTTCCGAGGACGAGCTCCGTCGCAGAAAGACCGGCGTACTCGCGGCGACGTTCCCGCCCGCGTGGCGCAAGCCCCATGCCGATGCGAGCACGATGGAGCCGAGCTGTCTGCGCGATTCGATGCAAGGGTGTCCCACGCTGCTCGTTGTGTTGTACGATCCCGAAATTCGCGCTCCGGCATCCGAGGGCGATTTCCTCGGCATCATGAGCCTCGGCTGCGTGATGCAGAACCTGTGGCTGGCGGCGCAAAGCCAATCGATCAGCGCGCAAATACTCAGCGCCTTCGGCGCTCACTCGGTTCAAAGGGAGCTGAGGTCCATTCTGCGGCTACCCGCCAATCGCCGCATCGCATTCGCATGCCGGCTGGGATACTCGATGGCGCCCGCCCCTCCACCCATCCGCGTCCGGCGCGAGGTGCCGGAATTCGCATACCGAAACAGATACGGCGTTCCGTTCCAGGCCAACGCATCGGCTCAGCGAGATTGAGCCACCCCTCAGGACGCGCGCTGGGACGCCCCGCCGCGCCCGCTGCCTGCGGTGCCGCGGTAGTGCGCCAGGCATTCATCCTCGCGCCCGCGCACAATGCGCTTGCCGGCGAGCGGGCCGCGCGTCGCCGTAATCACCGTGCACTGACGTTCACGCGATGAGCCGTCGAGGTACAGCACGACCCAATCATCCGTGCGGTGCAGTTCATGAGCTCGGGCGGTGTTGGAGAACAATGCGGTATAATGCCGATCGCCGCGCTGAGTGTGCAACACGGGCAGCCATGCCTTGCCCTCGGGATTGAAGCGGCGCGGCGCGATCAGTTTGAGCTTTCCCTGCTGTGCCTCACGCCGATACTGCGCGTCCACATCGAGTATCTCGGCGACGCTGGGCGAGTCCTGGTGGGACTCGCTCGCGGCACCGCGTACCCGGCCGAGCCGGCCGGCCAACGCGTCGCGGATTCCCGCCAGACGCTTGGCGCCGAAACCCATCGCATGCGCGAGGCGCCCGTCGTGCGCGGCGGTTTCCAAATCCTCGAGGGTGTTGACGTCGAGCGTGTCGTGGATGCGCCGCGCCGTGATTTCGCCGATGCCCGGGACCGAGGCGATCACCTCGATCGGATCGACATCGCCTCGCAATCGATCCAGGATGGGCAACCGACCGCTGGTGGCGAGCTGATAGATGCTGCGCGAGAGATGCTCTCCAAGACCGGGCAACTCAGATAGAGCCGCGATGCCCCCCGATGAGATCAATTCCGATACCGGCTTGCCGAGGGATCGCACCGTGGCGGCCGCGCGCTCATAGGCACGCACTCGAAAAATATTCGCGCCCTGTTCCCGAAGGAGCTGCGCCGCCTCCTCCAATCGAGTGGCGATGCCATCGTTTTCGGTCGCTCCTGTCACCGGCGGACCATACCTATTTCATGGGCTGCAAACCATTGCGATATCCACGTATGCCTCTCGATTCAGCGCTGCGCCTGCTGCCAATTCGGCGCGGTGTAGTAAGGCGCATTCTCCCGAGCCAGCATGCCGCGTCCCAAGATATGGTCCGCGGCCTTTTCCGCCAACATGATGGTCGGCGCATTCAGGTTGCCGGTGGTCACCGAGGGCATGATGGAGGAATCCACTACCCGCAAGCCTTCAACCCCGTAAACTCGCGTTTCAGGATCGACCACGGCCCTGGGGTCGTTCGAGCCGCCCATCTTGCAGGAGCACGATGGATGGTACGCACTCTCGACCTTGGCCCGGATGAAGGCATCGATTTGCTCGTCCGCTTGCACGTCGGCGCCCGGTTGGATCTCCCGGCCGCGATACCGATCGAAGGCGGGCTGGGCGAAGATTTCCCGGGTCAGGCGCACGCAGGCGCGCATTTCGGTCCAATCGTCCGGCTCGCTCAGGTAATTGAATAAAATGCGCGGCTTGTCGAACGGATTGGGCGAGGCCAAGCGCACCCAGCCGCGGCTCTTGGAGCGCATCGGCCCGACGTGCGCTTGAAAGCCGTGCTCTTGCGCCAGGGTCGACCCGTCGTAGGCCACGGCCATGGGCAGGAAGTGATATTGAATGTCCGGATAGGCGATGCCGGGGCGGCTGCGGATGAAGCCGCAGGTCTCGAAATGATTGGTGGCGCCCAAACCATCCTTGCGCAGCAGCCAACGCGCACCGATCAGCGCGCGATTCCACCAATTGATCGAGGAGTACAGGGTGATGGGCTCCTTGCACGCGACTTGGAAATAAAACTCCAGATGATCCTGCAAATTCTCGCCGACGCCCCGCCGATCCGCGATGACATCGATGCCATGCGCGCGCAACTCCGCGGCCGGCCCGATACCGGAAAGTTTCAACAGCTGCGGGGAATTGATGGGCCCGCCGCAAAGTATCACCTCTACGTTCGCCCACGCGCGACGGCTCACCCCTTCCCGGCTGTATTCCACGCCGCGGACTCGCCGGCCCTCGAACAGAATGCGCGTCGCCAGCGCGTGAGTCACGACCTTGAGATTGGGCCGACGCATGGCCGGACGCAGGTACGCGTTGGCGGCGCTGCAACGAACGCCATCGGCCACCGTCATGTCCATTCGGCCGAACCCCTCTTGACTGTAGCCGTTGACGTCCGCCGACCGCGTATAGCCCGCCTCGTCCGCGGCGTCGAGCCACGCCGCATGCAGCGGGTTGGTCAGGCGGCCGTAACAGGTCTGCAGCTTGCCGCTGCCGCCGCGGTATTCGTTGCCGCCTTCGGCACGCGTCTCGGCCCGCTTGAAATAAGGCAGCACGTCGGCGTAGGACCAGCCGGCGGCGCCTTCCCGCGCCCAACGTTCGAAGTCATGCGGGTTGCCGCGGATGTACACCAGCCCGTTGATCGATGAGGAACCACCCAATACCTTGCCGCGCGGCGTGTGCATGCGCCGGCCGTCCAAGTGCGGCTCGGGCTCGGTGTGGTAGAACCAATTGTATTTCGGCATGTTCATCGGAATGGACAAGGCCGAGGGCATCTGTATGAATATGGAGCGGTCCGAGCCGCCGTATTCGAGCAGCAGCACGCGGCGCGTGCCGTCCGCGCTCAGACGATCCGCCAGCACGCAGCCCGCCGATCCCGCGCCGACGATGATGTAGTCGAAAGATTCACCTGGCGAATTCATCGTTGCTCCGGGTCCCTGGTAAGAGATCGATGGATGGGCGGGTCAATAAGGCGCATCGACGTCGCCCATGGCGACGTAGACGCTCTTGAGCTGCGTGTAGTGTTCGAGCGCGGCGCGCCCGTTCTCGCGCCCGAGGCCCGACATTTTCACGCCGCCGAACGGCAGTTCGATCGGCGTCACGTTGTAGTGATTGATCCAGCAGGTGCCGGCCTGCAGTTGCGCGATCACCCGATGGCCGCGCGTCAAATCGTTGGTGAATACGCCCGCCGCCAGTCCGAATTCCGTGGCATTGGCGCGTTCGATGACTTCGCGCTCATCGGCGAATTCGAGCACCGACATGACGGGTCCGAAAATCTCCTCGCGCACGATCGCCATGTCGTCGCGGCAATCGTCGAAGACCGTGGGGGCGACGAAATATCCCCTGCCCAAATCTCCGCTGGTGACGCGGTTTCCTCCGATAATGAGCCGTGCGCCTTCGGCACGGCCGCGCGCGATGTAGCCGAGTACCTTGTGCATGTGCTGCTCCGACACCAGCGGCCCCACCTGCGTGGCCGGGTCCATCGGATCGCCGATCCGCATCGCGCTCACGCGCTTGACCAGGCGCTCGATGAAATCGGCCTTGACCGAGCGATGCACGAATACGCGCGTCGCGTTCGAACACACCTGACCGGAGGAATAAAAGTTCGCGAGCAGCGCCCCCGCGACCGCATTGTCGAGCTTGGCGTCCTCGAAAATGATCAGGGGCGACTTGCCGCCGAGCTCGAGTGTCACGTTCTTGAGCGTCTGTGAGGCGTCGCTCATCACCGCCTTGCCGGTGCCCACTTCGCCGGTGAGCGATATCTTGCGAATGCCGGGATGGCGGGTGAGCAAACGGCCGGTGTCGGCGAAGCCCTGCACCACTTGAAATGCGCCCGGCGGCAGGCCGGCTTCGAGCAAAATCTCCTGAAGCTTCACGGCGCTCAAGGGCGTGAGTTCCGCGGGTTTGAATATCATGGCGTTGCCGCACGCGAGCGCGGGCGCGGCCTTCCAGCAGGCGATCTGCAGCGGGTAGTTCCAGGCGCCGATGCCGGCGACGACTCCCAAGGGTTCGCGGCGGGTGTATCCGAACGCCTGGGGGCCCAAATCGATGTGTTCGCCGCTCAAGGACTGCGCCAGGCTCGCAAAATATTCGAAACAGTCGGCGCCGGAAATGACGTCGACCACGGAGGTCTCCTGAATCGGCTTGCCGGTATCGCGCGATTCGAGTTCGGCAAGCTCTTGATTGCGCGATCGAAGCAGTTGAGCCGCACGCCGCAGCACGCGCGCGCGCTCCGCGCCCGTCATGGCGGCCCATTTCACCTGACCGAGCTGCGCAGCGCGCACCGCCGCGTCGATCTGTGCTGGCCCCGCGACGATCGCGTACCCCAGAATTTCTCCGGTGGCCGGATTGATGGACGCGAAGCGCTCGCCCGCCGCGGGAGCCGCCGCGCGCTCGCCCGCCTTGGACGCGCCGCCCGCCGTGCCGTGTGCGGTGTGGCCGCGATCCTTCAGTCGTCCGTCGACGAATTCCGTGAGCAAGGCGCGTGCACTCTCGCTATCCGCCTCGTGCCACCCCGACAGCGCCGCACGCAGCCACACGCCGTCGATCATCGCGGCAATCATGGCCGCCAGATTCTGCGCCTCATCGGTCGGCACGAGCTTTTTGAGCGAACTGCGTAAATTCGTGAGCGTGCGCCGCTGATAGACGGATTGAACCCTCCTCAGGCTCTGCACCTGCAGCACCTGTCCCCAAAAGGCGAGCCAGGCGCTCCCCGTGCGCCGATCGAATTCCTCGGGGGCGAGATTTGCGTCGATGATGGCCTGGATGCGGGCACGCGGTGTGCTGATCTGACGCAGGCGAGCCCGCACATGATCGCCGACGCGTCGGGTCAGGGACCGAAACGCGGCCTCGAGCAGGCCGTCCTTGTCGCCGAAATAATGAGCGACCAGCCCCGGCGAGACGCCGGCTCGGCCGGCTATCTGCGCAAGTGTCGTGCCCACGTAGCCAAGTTCGGCTAGGCTATCGATGGTGACTTCGATCAGTCGGCACCGGCGCCCCTCCTCCAGGGGTTCGTGGGAGAGGTCGCTCGAACTTGTTGATTGCTTGTTCAATTTGGCCGCCTCTAGAACGCTTCGAGCCGCCTTATGGACCTGTGCGACCGCTACCGCTTAAGATGCAAATGAGCGACTTATGCCTTTAAGTTCAATCCACTAGGGATGCACGGGTGACCGCCTACCACGCCTCGTTAAATCATTATTCAACGCAGTCGCTGTCGGCGCAATCATGCCGCCCCCGGGAGCGTGCGGTCAAGGCCGGCACTGCTCCCCAACGGCGCCGGCATTGGCTCGCGGGATGGGCGCTTTTCGCGCTCATGGTGATGCCCGCGGCAGCGTCGTTGGCCGACCCGCCCGAGTGCCAGACGGTGCGCTTCTCCGACATCGGCTGGACCGACGTCACCTCCACCACCGCGCTGACGGCCGAATTGCTGCGAAACATCGGCTACACGCCCACCATCACGGTGCTGTCGGTACCGGTGACCTTCGCATCCATGCAAAACAACGATATCGATGTGTTTCTCGGCAATTGGATGCCCTCGCAGGAGGCCGATCGCAGCCGCTATGTCGCCGACGGCTCGGTGGTGGTCATCGGACCGAACCTCGAGGGGGCCAAATACACCTTGGCGGTACCGGCTTATGCGTATGCCGCGGGCTTGAAGGATTTCAACGACATCCGGCGCTTCGGACCGCAACTCAATGATTCTATTTACGGCATCGAGCCGGGCAACGACGGCAACCGCGTCGTGCTCAAAATGCTCAAGCAGAATCAATTCGGTCTCGGCGATTTCAAATTGATCGAATCGAGTGAACAAGGCATGTTGGCTCAAGTCGAGCGCGCCTACCGCAGCAAGGAACCCATCGTGTTCCTCGCGTGGGAACCGCATCCGATGAACATGCGCTTCGATATCAAGTACCTGTCCGGCGGCGACGAGGTGTTCGGTCCCAATTTCGGCGGCGCAACCATCTACACGGTGACGCGCAAGGGATACAGCGCCGAGTGCCCGAACATGGGTCGCTTGCTCAGGAACCTTAGGTTCACGCTGCACGGCGAGAGTGAAATGATGGCCGCGATTCTCGACCGGCACGAGCAGCCGGCGGTCGCGGCGGCCGAATGGCTGAAGGCAAATCCCGCGGTGGTGCAGGCCTGGCTCGACGGTGTTCTCACCTTCGACGGACGTCCGGCGAGCAGCGCACTCGCGCACGCGGAGGCGCCGGCGCAAACCGGCGGGTTTGAGCAATGGGTGGTCAATCACAAAATTCCGGTGGGCGATGCCATGGCGGTGGCCATCGACACCATCAAAGCGCATGGCACGCTCGTGTTCGGCGGTATCTCCATCGCGATCCGCGGCACGGTGTTCGGGGTGACGGCGCTGCTGCGCGCCCTGCCCGCGCCGTTGTTGATCGTCGCGATTACCGCGCTGGCATGGGTTTTGCGCCGCTCCTGGCCGCTCGCGGCGTTCGTCGCCCTGGCGCTTCTGTTCATTTTGAATCAGGGCTACTGGAGCGCGACACTCGAGACGCTCGCGCTGGTGCTGGTGGCGACCTTGGCGTCCGCGGCCGTCGGGGTACCGCTCGGGATCGCGGCGGCGCACCGGCCGAGGTTGTTCGCCGCCATGCGCCCGGTGCTCGATTTGATGCAGACTCTGCCCACCTTCGTCTATCTCATTCCGACCTTGGTGCTTTTCGGGCTCGGCGTCGTGCCGGGCCTCATCTCCACCGTGATCTTCGCCCTGCCCGCGCCCATCAGGCTCACGCATCTCGGCATATCCTCCGTGCCGAGACCGCTCATCGAGGCCGGCGAGGCGTTCGGCGCCACGCCCATGCAGCTCTTGTGGAAGGTCGAATTGCCGAGCGCGACCAGCACCATCATCGCCGGCATCACCCAGTGCATCATGTTGAGCTTGTCGATGGTCGTGATCGCCGCGCTGGTCGGCGCCGGCGGGCTCGGAGTCCCGGTGGTGCGCGCGCTCAATTCGGTGCAGGTGGGCATGGGCTTCGAGGCCGGCTTCACGATCGTGCTGCTCGCGATCATCTTGGACCGCATCAGCCGTCCGAAAGAGCGCGAGGAGCCGCGATGACCGCCGCCGTTGAATTCCAGAGCGTCGACATTCTCTTCGCGCGCCAGCCGGGACGCGCCGGGCGCTCCGCCACCCGCGACGCGCTGGCGGCTCTCGATGCGGGAGCTACCCGCGGCGACATTCAAAGCAAATTCGGCGTCATCGTCGGGGTCGCCGCGGCGAATTTGAGCGTCGCCCAAGGAGAAATCTCGGTGCTGATGGGACTGTCCGGCTCGGGGAAATCCACGCTCCTGCGGGCTGCGAACGGGCTGAATCCGGTGACCCGCGGCCATGTGCTGATTCGCGACGGCGATTCGGCCATCGACGTCGCGACCTGCGGCACGGCGCAATTGCGCCGCGTGCGGCGCGAGCGAGTGGCCATGGTGTTTCAGCAATTCGGCCTCTTGCCTTGGCGCACCGTGCGCGAGAACGTCGGCTTCGGCTTGGAGCTGCGCGGCGAAGCCCCGGCCTCGAGAAACGCGATCGTCGATGAAAAGTTGGAGCTGGTCGGATTATCCCAATGGGCGGAGCGCTATGTCAGCGAGCTCTCCGGCGGCATGCAGCAGCGCGTCGGCCTGGCGCGCGCATTCGCGACCGATGCCGACATTCTCTTGATGGACGAGCCGTTCTCCGCGCTCGACCCCTTGATCCGCGGCAAGCTGCAAGGCGAGCTGCTGGCGCTGCAGGAGCGCGTCAAGAAAACCATTCTGTTCGTCAGCCACGATTTGGACGAAGCGCTGCGGTTGGGCGACCGCATCTCCATCCTGCAGAACGGGCGCATCATCCAAACGGGCACCGCCGAAGACATCGTGCTCGCCCCGGCCGACGACTACGTCGCGGAATTCGTGAGGCACATGAATCCGCTCGACGTGCTCACCGGCGGCATGATCATGTGCCGGCGCGCGCAAATGCACTCGGACGGCGGCGTGCTGTGGCTCGACGAGCGGCGCCGCTACCGCCTGGCGCTGAATGCGGCCGATGAGCCGCTTACCCTGCAAGTGGACGGGGTCGAGCAGGCTTTGCGGCAGGTGCCCGACGAGCAGGCCATCGCCGGCCTTGAGCCCGGCCTCGCGCTCGCGCCCGCCGGCTTGTCGCTGCAGTCCATCATTCGCTTGCGCCAGACGACCGGGCATCCGGTCCTGCTCGCGGACGGCGGCAAGATCGTCGGCGTGTGCGGCGAGGCGGAAATCATCCGCGCGCTCGCCGGCAGCCGGCATTGAGCGCCGGCGGCCTGAATCGAGCGCCGCCCGGGCCATTCGGGCCGCCGGCAGGGATCGAGGGTTGCCCGAATTTCGTTTAAATATTATGATTGAAATAATATAAATCCCGAACTCAAGACTGGCCGCTCGCGGAAGGATCCCCCCCATGAATCACGACGTCATCATTTCCTGCGCCGTTACCGGCGACGACACCAAGGTCACGAAGAGCCCGCATTGCGCAATCACTCCCGAACAGATCGCTGCAACCGCCATCGCCGCCGCCCAGGCCGGGGCCGCCATCGTTCACATCCACGTGCGCGACCCCGAAACCGGTGCGTTCAGCATGGAGACGCGCCACTATCGGGAAGTCGTCAAGCGCATTCGCGAGAGCAAGGTCGATGTGATCGTGAATCTGACCTGCGGCATGGGCGGCTACATCGTCATCGGCGAGCACGGTTTGAAGGACACGCCGGCGCCGGGCAGCGACTTCGTGACCCAGGAGGAACGGATGCGGCACATCATCGACTTGTGCCATGAGGGCTTGTACCGGCCCGATATCGCGACCCTCGATTGCGGCAGCTTGAATTTTGGCGACGGGAATCGCGCCTACATATCCACGCCGAACTACCTGAGGCAGGGCGCCGCCATTGCCAAGGAACTCGGCGTCAAGCCGGAGCTCGAGGTGTTCGACACCGGCAATCTCTGGTTCGTCAAGCAAATGATCAAGGAGGGTCTGCTGGTCGCCCCTTCGATGATCCAGCTCTGCATGGGCATTCCCTACGGCGTGCCGGCCGATGTCGGGCATTTGCTCGCGATGGTCAACGAGCTGCCGGAGAATTGCAATTGGGGCACTTTCGCCATCAGCCGCATGCAAATGCCCTGGGTGGCGCAATCGATATTGTTGGGCGGCAACGTCCGCGTCGGGCTCGAGGACAATCTGTATTTGAGCAAGGGTGTGTATGCGAGCAACGCCCAACTCGTGGAAAAGGCCCGCAGCATCATCGAGGCCATGGGCGCCCGCATACTCACCGCCGCGCAGGCTCGCGAGCGGCTGCAATTGCGCTGAGCACGCGCGAGTGACCGTGCTTCCCGCCTACCGCGCCACGATCCTGCCCGATTGGATCGACTACAACGGGCATGTGCGCGATGCCTATTACACCGTGGCATTGAGCTACGCCATCGATGAGGTCATGGACCACCTGGGACTGGACGCGGCCTACCGCGAGCGCACCAAGTGCACGCTGTATACGCTCGAGCTGCACATGCATTTTCTGCACGAAGTCAAGAGCACGGATGAGCTCGCCGTCACCACCTCGATCCTGGATTTCGATCGCAAGCGCATCCACGCCGGCTGCGATTTCCACTGCCCGCGCATGAGCGAGGCGGCGGCAACCGCCGAGGTCATGCTGTTGCACGTGCATCAGGGCGAGAAGCCCGCCAGTGCCTCGTTTCCGCCGGAGGTCTTGGCTAAACTGGAGACGCTGAAATTGTCGCCGGAAGCCGTGGCGTCGAGGGGCCTCGGTTCGCGCAAGATCGAACTGAAGCGGCGCTGAGCATCATGCCGCCGGGTGATATTCGTCGACTGATTGCGCCGCGCAGCATCGCGCTGATCGGGGCGAGCGCCTGGACCGATGCCGTCGCGGCGGGCAATGCGGCGATTGGCTACCGGGGAACGATCTGGCGCGTGCATCCGACCAGGGCCTCGACCCCCGCTACCACGTTCTATCGCTCGGTCGCCGAGCTGCCGGGTTCGCCGGACGCCGCATTCATCGCGGTGCCCAATCACGACGCGCCCGGCGTGGCGCGTGAACTCGCGGCGCGCGACGCCGGGGGCTTCGTGTGTTTCACCGCGGGCTTTTCCGAATTGGGAACCGAGACCGGGCACGCGCTCACGCGCGCGCTCCTCAGCGGGGCCGGCGACCTGCCCTTCTTTGGTCCGAACTGCTACGGGTTCGTGAATTTCTTCGACCGGGCGGCGCTGTTGCCGGATCAAGTGGTCGGCTCCCCCGTCGAGCGCGGTGTCGCCGTCATTTGTCAGAGCGGCACCATCGCGCTCACCTTAAGCTTCAACGATCGCTCGGTGCCGATCGGCTATCTTTTCACGGTCGGCAATCAGACCCGATTAGCGGTCGAGGATCTCATCGAGAGCTTGTGCGACGATGCCCGCGTCACGGCCTTTGGCCTGTATCTCGAGGGTGTCAAGGATCCGGAGCGGTTGGCACGCGCCGCGGACAAGGCACGGCGCGCCGGCAAGCCCATCGCGGTGGTCAAATCGGGGCGCACGGCCGCGGCGGCGCGTACGGCGCACAGCCACACCGGAGCGCTCGCCGGCGCCGACAGCGTGTTTGAAGCCTTTTGCCGGCAGGCGGGGCTCGCCCGATGCGATACCTTGGGCACTCTGTGCGAAACGCTCAAGCTGTTTCACACGGGCGGAGCGCTCACCGGCCGCAAGGTACTGGTCATGGGCGCCTCCGGCGGCGACATGGCCATGACCGCGGATGTGTCGCGTTCGCTCGATCTTGATTTTGCGCCCATCCCGCGCGAGCACGAGGTCGCTCTGCGCGAGCTGTTGACCGACCGCGTGACGATCGCGAATCCGTTCGACATTCACACCTACTTGTGGTTCGATCCGCCCGCCTTGGGGCGCGTGTTCGGCGCCGTGCTGCGCGCCGGGTACGACGCCGTGGGGTTCATGCTCGACTGCCCGCCCGAAGCGAAGGCCGATACCGCAGCGTTCGACGCCGCGATCGATGCGTTCATCGGCGCCTCGCGGGGCGCTTCGGCGCGGGCCGCTTTGATCGCCTCGCTCCCCGAGACGATCAGCGCGCGCGTTCGGCAGCGGTGCTTGGACGGGGGCGTCATCCCGCTCCAAGGACAGCGCGAGGCGATGGAGGCGTTGGCGTTGGCGGGCGCGGTGGGAGTGGCCTGGCGTTCGAATCCGAGTGTCCGTTTGCAGATATCCCCCGACGGCACCGGCTCGGGAGCGGCTTATAGCTTGAGCGAGCACGAGGGCAAGGCGGCGCTCAAGGAATTCGGCGTGGCGATCCCGCGCGGCGAACTCGCCTCACCCGGTGCGGCCGCGGAGCGTGCCGCAGCCCTGGGATTTCCGGTGGTGATCAAGGCCGTCGGCGCGCATTTGGAGCACAAAACCGAGTTGGGCGGCGTCGCCCTGAATATCCGCAATACGGCCGACGCCGAGACGGCAGCGCGGCGCTTGAGTGCGCTATCCGATACGCTGCTCGTGGAACAGATGACCACCGACGGAGTCGCGGAAGTCCTCATCGGCCTCATCGTCGATCCTCAATTCGGCCAGGTCCTGGTGCTCGGTGCGGGCGGCGTGCTGACCGAACTGCTGTCGGACAGCGTCACCCTCCTCCCACCCTGGACCCGCGAATCGGTGGCAGCCGCGCTTCGCAGCCTCAAGGTCGGCAAGCTTCTCGCAGGCTACCGGGGTAAACCCGCCGGCGACGTCGAGGCGCTCATCGATACCGTCCTCAACGTGACCCGCTATGCCTCCGCCAACCTGGCGACGCTCGTTGAAATCGACGTCAATCCGGTCATCGTGCGGCCGAAAGGCTCCGCGGCGGTCGCGGTCGATGTGATGATTCGGCTTATAAATCCCACATAACAGTTCAAAGAGGTCTCCCATGTCCGATGCAATCCCCAACTCCGACGGCATCAAGGTCGTCAAAGACGGCCGCATCCTCGAGGTCACCATCGATCGGCCGAAGGCGAACGCCATCGATCTCGCGACCAGCCGCCGCTTGAACGACGTCTTCATGTCGTTCCGCGACGACCCGTCGCTGCGCATTGCGATCATTACCGGCGCCGGCGATCGATTCTTCTCGCCCGGGTGGGATCTCAAGGCGGCCGCAGCCGGCGAAAAATCCGACGAGAACTGGGGCGTGAGCGGCTTTGGCGGTCTCAACTACCCGAGAAACCTCAACAAACCCATCATTGCCGCGGTCAACGGCATCGCCTGCGGCGGCGGCTTCGAAGTGGTGCTCGGCACCGACATCATCGTCATGGAGGAGCATGCGAAATTCGCGCTGCCGGAAATCAATGTCGGGGTACTCGCCGATGCGGGAACCATCAAGCTGCGCAGGCGCATCCCCTATCATGTGGCGGTCGAATTCCTGTTGACCGGACGTTGGATGGATGCCGCCGAAGCAAAGCACTGGGGGCTTGCCAACCATGTCGTGCCCAAGGGCCAAGGTCTCGCCAAGGCACGGGAGATTGCCCGACAACTCGTCGAAGGACCGCCGCTCTTGTTTCCGGCGATCAAGCAACTGTTGCGGCACACGGAAATGGTGCCCGAGCATCAGGCCTTCGAATTACACGATTCTCTTGATATCGTGCAGCAAGTGATTCGCTCCGATGACCTGAAGGAAGGAACACGGGCGTTCGCCGAGAAGCGCACGCCGCGGTGGACCGGCCGATAGCACGCGCCGGCCGCCGCCGATCAGCGAGCGCCAAGGCCAACTGAAAGGAAAGGGAAGTTATGGATATACATGAGTATCAGGCGAAGGAGCTGCTGTCGGGATTCGGCGTAATGGTGCCGCCGGGCGGTGTCGCCTACAGTCCCGAACAGGCCGTCTACGTCGCCACGGAAATCGGCGGCTGGCATTGGGCGGTCAAGGCGCAGATTCACGCCGGCGGCCGCGGCAAGGCCGGCGGCGTCAAGCTCTGCCGCACGTATCAAGAGGTGTCCACCGCCGCGAAGGGAATGCTCGGCGCCAAGCTCGTGACCAACCAAACCGGCCCTGCCGGCAAAGCCGTTCACCGCCTCTACGTCGAGAAGGCCGAGCCCTACGTGCGGGCGCTGTACTTGGGTTTCGTGCTCGACCGCAAGATCGAACGCGTACGCGTGATCGCTTCGGCGGAAGGCGGCATGGAGATCGAGGAAATCGCCCGCGACAGGCCGGAAAGCATCCTGCAGGAACAAGTTGATCCGGCGGCGGGACTGCAGGCGTTCCAGGCGCGCGAATTGGCCTTCGGCATGGGTCTCAACATCAAGCAGGTCAGCCAGGCGGTCACCGCGATCATGGGCTGTTATCGCGCCTTCCGCGATCTGGACGCGACCATGGTCGAGATCAATCCGCTGGTGATCACCAAGGACGACCGCGTGCTGGCGCTCGACGCCAAAATGTCCTTCGACGACAACGCGATGTTCCGCCGCCCCAAAGTCACTGAAATGCGCGATTCCGCCGAGGAGGATCCGCGCGAAACCCAGGCCGCGGAGTTCGGCCTCAACTACGTCGGACTCGACGGGGATATCGGCTGCATCATCAACGGCGCCGGCTTGGCCATGGCCACCATGGACATGATCAAGCACGCGGGCGGCGAGCCGGCCAATTTTCTCGACGTCGGCGGCGGCGCCTCGCCCGAGCGCGTGGCGGCGGCCTTCAATCTC
>Ga0209048_10003315_pt1 | contig 15665 bp, 12 predicted proteins | sample FrelakmetCRP12CR_FD_187146 | JGI IMG/M metagenome (GOLD analysis project Ga0209048, IMG submission 187146) | Freshwater lake sediment microbial communities from the University of Notre Dame, USA, for methane emissions studies - CRP12 CR (SPAdes)... | ecosystem: Environmental > Aquatic >... | reverse complement strand
ATCTGCGCCCAGGCCATCCCGGGGGCGCTGCGCTGGATTCGCGAGGGCCAGCTCGTCCTCGTCCCCGGCGACCGGCACGACGTCCTGCTCGCCGGCTGCCTCGCCGTGCTGAACGGGATACAGCTGGCGGGCGTCCTGCTGACCCGGTCGTAACAGGCGAGCCGCGCCTGGTCGGTCGCGATCGCCGCGCATTCGGCGATAGCGGCCGGCACGGTCTGCGCGACCGCGGGACCGGCCGCACCGAGCAGGGCGGCGATCGGCAGCGCGATGCGGAGTCGATGCAACGGTTGGGTCATGAACATCCTCGTTCGGTACTGACGTGCAAGTAAGCGAGGGCCAGAGTGCTGCGCCGTAGTACTGCGGCCGCGGAGCTATCGCGGCGCGTCCAGTGCGGGACAGCCGGTGCACCCGCGCAGGTTCGCGCCGCGGAACGTCGCCTTCTCGAGATTCGCACCGGTCAGGTTGGCGCCCTCCAGGTTCGCTTTCTCGAAGCGCGCGCCGCGCAGGTCCGCTCCCGACAGATCGGTGCCACGCAGGTCGGCCCCGAACAAGTCCACCAGCTCGAGGTTGGCGCCGCGAAGCTTCGCCGACCCCATGCGCGCGTACCTAAGGCTGGCGCCGCTCAGATTCGCGTCGCTCAGATCGGCGCCCTCGAGGGTGGCGCCCTGGAGGTCGGCGGCGTTCAGGCTCGCCCGCACGAGGTTCGCGCCGCTCAGGTTCGCGCCGCGCAGACCGGCGCGATCGAGCGAGGCGCGCGAGAGATTCGCGCGCTGGAAATCGACCCGCTGAAGCCTCGCACGGTCGAACCGCGCCTCGGTCAGGTCCGCGCCGCCTAGATTGGAGCGGGAGAGGTCCGCGCGCGACAGATCCGCCTTGGGCAGGGTCGCGCCGCGCAGGTTCGCGGACGTGCAATGCGTGCCCGGCCGGATCTGGCACCGGTCGATCGTCTGCGCAGCGGCCACGACGGGAACTGCGCAGAAAGCGATGAGCGTGGGGACGAGAAAACGCATGGAGAACATCCTCGGCTCCAGGGAGGCGGTAATGTACCCCAAACGGTCGCGCGCGAGCGGCGTGTAGCCCCGTTCGTCGGCGGTCGCCGGCCGGCCATCGCGCCTAGCGCGGGCCCGCCTTTCCGGCCTCGGCCTCCACCCATGGCACGAGCTCGTCGAGCAGGCGGCCGAGCGCGACATTGAGGGCCCCGACTGCCGCGTGAGCGTGGTCGGCCGCCAGCGCCGCCTCGGCGACCATCGTCCGCCGCGCGACGAGCGCGCGGTTCGTCCGGTCGGTCAGCTCGGCCGTCGCGCGAATGCGCGCCACGCCCGGCGGCTTGGCGTCGTCGTGGTAGAGATCGAGCAGCGAGACCGCGAGCACCAGGTCGCCGCGCACGCTGGCGGTCGTCGACGCGACTTGCGCAAACGCGCCGCGGCGCTCGAGGCGCTCCAGCAGCAGCACGTCAAAGCGCCGGCCGGGGCGCTCCGTCCAGGCCGCGAACTGGTACTGCCCGCGCGCGCCGGCCTCGCGGCTGAACGCGATGCGCTGCGAGTCGTAGAACGTGGCGGTGGAGGTCGGCGCGACGAGCAGGGTTAGGGTTCGCGGGAGCGCCTGCGGCGCGGGCACGCTCGCACCGGGGTCCTGCCAGACATAGAAGGTCGGCGGCGGCGCATCGCCGCCGATGAGGGACGCGCAGCCGGCGGCCGCAATCGTCACGGCAGCGAGCGCGGCGCGCGCGATGGCGTTGCGGTTCATTTCAGGCGCTCGCCGGGGCCGAGCTGCGACTCGGAGGGGCCGAACAGCGCGGTGCGCGCGTCGCGGAGCCGGTCGAAGGTGCGCGCCACCACGTCCGCGGTCGCGCGCAGGTCCGCGGCGGTCGCGCTGATCTCGAGCGAGCCGATCTCGATCGCGGCGTAGGCGCGGCGCACCGCCGCCTCGCTCTCGCGCTCCAGGGTGCCGACCGCCCGGGAGACGTCCTTGAGCGCGGTCTCCGCCTGGAGCGCGGTCGATCCCACCGCCGTCTGCATCTGCCTGGCGGTCTCGGCGAATTCGCGGCTCGCGCGCCCGACGTCGACGGCCGACCGGCCGACCGCGCCGATCACCTCGTCCATGCGGTCCATGCGGCTCGCGAGCGCCGCGGTGATGGACTGGACGTTGGCGAGCGTCTGCCCGAACGCCTTCTGGTTCTCGGCCGAGAGGACCCCGTTGACGTTGTCCAGGGCGATCGCGCCCGAATGGGCAATGCGGTTCGCCGCGTCCGCGATCTGCTGGAGGTCGGAGGTGCCCTCGGGAATGATCGGGAACGCCTCGCCGGGCTGGACCGCGGCAAGCGGCGGTCCCGGCTCACCTGGCGTGACCAGGCTGATGCGCGCAATGCCCGTCAGGACGTTCCGCTGCACCACCGCCGTGGTCGTCTGGCCGACCGGCGTGCGCTCCCCGACGCGCACCGTGACCTGGACCCGGTTGAGCGCGCGCGGGTCGATCGCGTAGTCGACGACCTTGCCGACGCTCACCCCGAGCATCGTCACGTCGGCCCCCACCTGCAGTCCGTCGAGCGACTGACGCTGGAAGTAGATCGTGTAGAGCCGCGCCTCCTCGCGCGTGCCGGCGCCCTTCAGCCAGAAGATCGCGGCGATCCCCGCGACCACGAGCGCGATGATCGTCGCGCCCACAATCGTATAGCGTGCCTCAGACTCCATTCGTGACCTCGCCTTCGTCGTTGATCATCCGCCGCACCGAGAAGTACGACTGCACCCACGGGTCGTCCAGCGCCATGACTGCGCGCACCGGCCCGTCGGTGAGGACCTTGCCGCGCGCGAGCACGATCACCCGGTCGACGATGCCGAGCAGGGTGTCAAGATCGTGCGTCACCACCACCACGGTCAGGCCCAGATCGTCGCACAGCACGCGCAGCAGCCCGTCGAAGGCGCGCGCGGTGATCGGATCGAGACCCGACGTGGGCTCGTCCAGGAACAGCACCTCCGGCTCGAGCGCGAGCGCGCGGGCGATGGCCGCGCGCTTGCGCATCCCGCCCGACAGCTCGCTCGGCATCTTCGCGCCGGCGTCCGGCGGCAGCCCGGCCATCGCGATGCGCAGCCGCACCAGCGGCTCCAGGAGACGCGGCGGGACCGCCGCGTGCTCGGCGAGCGGCGTCGCCACGTTCTCGGCGACGGTGAGCGACGAGAAGAGCGCCCCGTCTTGGAACATCATGCCGAAGCGCGTCCGCACCGCCGTCAGCTCCGCGGCCGATGCGGCCCAAACGTCGGTGCCGAGCAGGCGGATCGCGCCCGCGGTCGGCCGCAGGAGCCCGATGATCTCGCGCAGGAGCACCGACTTGCCGGTGCCGCTGCCGCCGATGATCGCCAGGATCTCGCCGCGCCCGACGGTGAAGGACACCCCGTCGTGGATCGTGGTCTTGCCGAAGCGCGTCACGACGCCCGCGACCTCCAGCACCGCGCCATTGTGCACGACCGCTCCGGACGGAGCGGCGCGCGTCGCGGCGGGGGCCGACGGACTCACCATCCGAGCTGCTGCAGCGTCACGGCGAAGGCCGCGTTGAGGAGAATCACCGCGACGATGCACTGGACGACCGTGGAGGTCGTGCTGGCGCCGATCGCGCGCGTGTCACGGCTCACGTCCATGCCCATGCGGCAGCCGATGACCGCGATGAAGAGCGCGAAGACCGGCGCCTTCGCCAGCCCGACGATCACGTGCCGGAGGGCGAGCGCGGTGTGCAGCCGGTCGAGATACACCGGCGGCGGGATGTCCAGCATCGGTCCGGCGACCAGCATCGCCCCGGCGATCGAGGCGACGTCGCCTACAAACGTCAGCAGCGGCATGGCGATCATCAGCGCGAACACTCGCGGCAGGACCAGCACCGCCACCGGCGACAGGCCGAGCGTCCGGATCGCGTCGATCTCCTCGGTGAGCTTCATCGTGCCGAGCTGCGCCGTGAACGCGGCGCCGGAGCGCCCGGCCATGATGATGGCGACCAGCAGCGGGGCGAGCTCGCGCGTCATGCCGATGGCGACGCCGTCGACGACGAAGATGTTCGCGCCGTACTGGCTCGCCTGCATCCCGAGGAGATAGGCGAATACGACGCCGATCAGCGCGGTCACGAGGGCGACCACGGGAATCGCGTTCAGGCAGACCGCCTCGAGCTGCACGGTCAGCTCCTTGAGCCGCAGCGTGCGCGGGCGCGCGAGCGTCGCCCCCGCCGCCGCGACGGCGAGCCCGAGGAAGTTGACGTGGCCGACGACGAGGCGCCAGACCTGCTCGGCCGCGTGGCCGATGTGCGCCAGCCAGCCGCGCGGCGGGGGCGGCGACACGACGCCGATCTCCGCGAGGCGGGCACGCACGAGCTCGAGCACGCGCGCGTGGTTGGCCGCGAACCCGTCCAGGAGCGCGGTGGCCGGGTCGAGGCCGGCGTCGCGCAGGGTCAGCACGAGGAGCAGCGCCGCCGCCGTGTCGAGCTCGGCGAGCGCCTTGCCGTCCAGGGAAACCGCAGGACCGAGCCGGGGCAGCGCGGCGAGCGCGCCGTCTAGGCGCGCGAGGTGGGGAAGGCGCCAGTCGCCGACCAGGTGCAGGACCTGCTTGTCGCCGGCGCGCTCCAGGCGGCAGGGCGCTGCGGTGCTCACCCTGGTACCGCCTGCGTCACTGCGCGATGCCGAGCAGCTCGGCGAGGCCGTTCCACATGATCTGGAGCGACGAAGAACGGCGCGGTGCTGAGCGGGTTGATGATCGGCAGCAGCGTGACCGGTACGAGGATCGGCGTCTTCAGAAAGGGGGCGACCAGCGACTCCAAGAGACCTCCACACGCGTTGCAAGCGCGGGGCGCGAGTCTATCGTGAACTGCCGGCTCCGAGTTGTCCCCACCGCTGCCGAGCCGCCGCCTGGCGCTTCGAATCGCCCTTCGCTGCGGACGCCGATCAGGAGAAGAAGTCCACTTTCGCGCTTTGAACGTCGCACATCGCCTCGACGATCCTGATCGTGCGTCTGTTCGGAGCGTTGTCGCTCGGGCAGAACGACGAGCGGCAGCTGAAGCGTCGTTACTCGCAGCTTGAACGCTCGCAGGCGCTTGGCGACAATCAGCCTGCAAGGCTCTCCGCCATGATGAGCTGAGCACACAACCTGGCCTTGCGAGAATCGCTACTCGCACACCGCGCCATGGGACACGAGCAGCTAGCGTCAGAGACTGTCCTGGGCCGAGAGGGTTCGACAAGCCGAGTCGTGAAGCGCCACAATATGCGCCGCTGAGCTGACAACGCTGCTTACGAATGCCGTCCGCGCAGCAATGAGCGCCTGCGACGCCTGCCGAACCGCCCGAGGAGACCGGTTGAATGAGCCAAGCGAGTCGAGCGAGTCAAGCGCAACACAACGGAATGCAGCGAATCCTGGACGTCGTCGAGCGGATCGGGAACAAGGTGCCGCATCCCGCGGTGATCTTCCTCTGGCTGATCGCGATTGTGATCGTGCTCTCGCACATCTTCTACCTCGCGGGCACCACCGTCGCGTACCAGGTCGTCAACCCGGAAACCCACGAGATCGAGAACGCGACGGCCAGCGTCAGGAGCCTAATGACGGTGGACGGTCTGCGCTTCATGCTGACCACGGTCGTGTCGAACTTCCTGGGGTTCACCGCCGTGGGCGTGATCATCGTGGCCATGGTGGGTGTGGGCCTCGCCGAGGAATCCGGGCTGATCAAAGCGCTGATCCGCAAGCTCGTGATCGTCGCGCCACCAAGGGCGCTCACCTACATTCTGGTACTCGTCGGAATCCTCTCAAGCGTGGCGTCGGATGCCGGCTACCTCGTGCTGATCCCGCTCGGCGCCGCGGCCTATTTGAGCGTCGGCCGGCACCCGCTGGCTGGGCTGGCCGCCGCTTTCGGCGCGGTGGGTGGCGCCTTCGGGGTAAACATCGTGGTCAAGCCGATCGACGGCGTGCTGACGGAGATGACCAACGATGTGATCCACCTCCGGAATCCGTCGCTCTCGATCGACCTGACGGCGAACCTCTACTTCGCGATCGCGTCGGTGGCGCTGCTGACCGTCGTCATCGCGCTGATCAGCGACCGGATCGTCGAGCCGCGCCTCGGCGCCTACCAGGGAGAGAAGGCCTCCGAGGAAAACGGTGGCGCCATCTCGGCCGACGAGTTGCGCGGCTTGAAGTTTGCGCTCTGGGGGTTGCTCGCCATGCTCGCCGTCTGCGCGGCGCTCACGCTGCCGCCGGGCGCACCGCTGCGCCACCCGGAGACCGGCGCCATCATCGGCAGCTCGCCGTTCATGAACAGCCTGATCGTCGTGGTCATGTTCCTGTTCCTGGGGACGGGCCTCGCCTACGGCATCGGCGCGGGAACGTTCAAGAGCGCGGTCGACGCCATCAACGCGATCGTGAAGACGATCGGAAGCCTGAGCGGCTTGATATTCCTGCTGCTGATCATCAGCCAGTTCATCGCCTACTTCAACTACAGCAACATGGCCACGGTGGCCGCGATAGAGCTGGGCGATTTTCTCGGGCACGCGAATCTCGGCCCGGTGTCGCTGCTCGCCGGCTTCGTGCTCGTCACCTTCCTGGTCAGCATAGTGATGATCCCCGGCATCATTCCAAAGTGGGCGCTTTTCGCGCCGGTGTTCGTGCCGCTCTTCATGCAGCTCGGCGTCGCGCCCGAGGTCGTGCTCGCGGCCTACCGGGTGGGCGATTCGCCGCCCAACCTGATCACGCCGCTGATGCCCTACTTCGCAATGATCGTGACGTTCGTGCAGCGCTACCAGAAGGATGCGGGTGTAGGAACCGTGATCGCGCTCATGCTGCCCTACGCCATAATCCTGACCGTGGTGTGGACGCTGTTTCTGGTGATCTGGTTCATCCTCGGGATTCCGTTCGGGACCGGCTGATCCGTCATCGGGCCTCCCGACAGGTGGAAACGCCGGCGATCGAGACCGATGTCGTGCTCGAGCCCATGTTCCGGCTCGGACAGGCGTACCTCGCGTGCGGCGAGCAGACAGCGCAAATCGAGTTTGTCCTGCGCCGGATCGTATTTCCGCGGCCGGAACAAGAAGCCCTGATCGCGCGCAGGCGCCGCGCGGGACGAATCCCGTCGCCGCCGGTTACTGGTACGGCGCGAACGCCTCGGCGACCTTGCCGCCCTTGCCGCGGCGCACCAGGCCGAGCAGCAGCCGCGCCTTCAGCCCGGAGAGATAGCCCGCCGGCACCACGCCGCGCTTGATCAGATCGATCTCGGACCCGGGATACCCGTACGTTTTCGTGAACACGGGGCCCGTCATGGCGCGGCTCGCAAGCACCACCGGGATTTTCGCGGCCAGGTCGCCGACGAGCGGGGCGACGTCCGCCGGCACGTGGCCGGCGCCCATCCCTTCGATCACCACGCCCGCGTAGCCGAGGCCGGGCAGCGAGCCGAGCAAGCGCCCGTCGTCACCCATCGCGGCTTTCACCAGGGCCACCGGCGCCGGCGGACCTTCCGCAGCCGAAAGGCTGGGATTGCGCTTGACCCGCACGTAGTAGCGCGGCTGGCGTTCGATCAGCGTGCCGATCGGCCCCACCAGGGGGGAGAGAAACGCCGACGGCAGGGCAGTATGCGATTTCTGCACGAAGCGCGCCGCGTGGATGTCGTAGTTGAGCACGGCGAGCGCGCCGAGGCCGCGTGAGTCCGGGGATGCCGCCACGATGGCGGCCGACAGGAGGTTGGCGGGCCCGTCCGCACCCGGCGCGTCGGCGCCGCGCATCGCGCCGGTCACCACTACGGGCTTGTCGGAATCCACCAGCAGGTCGAGGAGGAAGGCGGATTCCTCGATCGTGTCGGTGCCCTGGATCACCACGGCACCGTCGAAGCCGGCGGCGAAGCCCTTGACGATCGCCGCCGCGACATCGACCAGATTCGCGGTGCTGAGCGAGGGGCTGGGCAGGCGGAACGGCGACTGCGCGTCGATGTCGGCAACGTCGGCGAGCGCCGGCACCGACGCCACGAGCTCGGCCGCGCCGAGCTTGGGCGTGATGCCACCCTCCGCGCTCGGCACCATCGTGATCGTGCCCCCGAGCGAGAGGAAGAGCAGGCGCGGCTTGGGCATGGCGTCCTCCCCTTACTCGTCGTCCCGCTTCGCCTGCGGCTTGGGCAGCGGCGGGTTCGACGGAATCTCGCCCGGTTTGTAGCTCGGCAAGCGTGTGGCCGGGAAGATCGCCAGCAGCGACAGAGCCGCCGCCAACAGCAGGCCGATCTTCAGCGCGCGCAGCCGCGCATCGGTGTTGATCTGAACGGCCTCTTTCACCTGCTCCGGCGACAACGTGGTGCGCTCCAGAGTCGCCAGCAAACGATCGTTGCTGACGAAGGTGATGTTGTTGTCCAGATTGACCTGGGACGTCAGGTCGGCCTTCAGCAACGGCGTGCTGGTCAGCGAACTCAGGATGAACGAGCTCAACAGACCCACCAACACCGCACCCGACAGCGCCGTGCCGATCGCTGCCGCGAGATTGTTCGTGGTGCCGCGAATCGAACCCACGTCACCGGCCAGTTCCTTGGGCGAGCCGCTGACCAGCACGTTGAACAGCAGCGTGACCAGCGAGCCCTGGCCGATGCCGAAGATGATCAGACCGATCATCACGACCGCTGCGCTCCAGTCGTTGCGCACGACCCAGGCCAGCCACACCAGCGCCACCGTGCACAGCGTGAAGCCGAACACGCCGATCTGGCGCGGCGTGAACTTCTCGTAGAACTTGACGATCAGAAGGGCCGAGAAGAACACCGTCAGGTTGAACGGCAACATCGCAATCGCCGTCTCGATCGGACTGCGGCCCTGGATGATCTGGATGTACAGCGGCACCGAGAAGTTGAGCGCGCCCTCCAGTGCCACCACCACGAACATTGCATACACGGCGGCGCGCTCGGTTGGCGACTGCAGCACCTCAAGGGCCACCAGCGGCGTCTTGCCGGCCGCTGCGCGACGGCGCGTCCAGGCCACGAAGGCCTGCAGCAGCACTGCACCGATCACGATCATGAACGGTGCCGGCGAGGCACCGAAGAGGTCGAACGGCGCGGCCGGGTTGGCCAGGCCCAGCCCCCAACGGTTGAGGTTGTTGAAGCCGAACACGAACAAGGCGATGCCGGCTGCGGCAAGCACGACGCCGACCAGGTCGATCCGGATTTCCGGGCGGCTGGGCGTGGGCTTGAGCTTGAAGCTCAACATCAGCACGATGGCCGACACGGCGATCAGGATGCCGAACGCCGGCCGCCAACCGATCTGCGTGCCGAGAATGCCGCCGATCAGGAACGCCAGCACGCCCGCGCCAGCGCGGGCCGAGCCCAGCGCGCCAAGCGCGGTGGCCTGCTGCTTGCCGTGGTACTCGTTGGCAATCAGCGCCACCAGCGCGGGCACCAAAGCGGCGCCAGCCATGCCGGAGAGCAACTGCGCAGTCAGCATGAGGTTGGCGGTGGGGCTGAAGGTCATCAGCACCTGTGCGCAGCCGAACAGCAACACCACGGCGCGGAAGACGACCAAGGCGCCGAATCGCTGGTTGAGCTTGGCGCCGAGCATCACGAAGGCGGCGACCGCCAGCGAATACATCACGATTCCGGTGGCCACCGTCGTCGGCGGCACGTTGAAGCTGTTCACCATGCCGCTCAGCGCAACAGGCAGTGACGCCACGTTGAACGACATCAGCGCCTGGCCGAGCGCGATGGCGATCATCGGCGCCCAGGACTCCTTCGCGCCGGAGGGGCTTGCGTTAGAAGCGGTCGCGGTTGCCATTCTGCTGTCTCCTCTTGCGGCGTTTGTTCATTGTTGAAACAGGCCGAGGCTGGCCAGACTGGAGCGGCCGGCGATTGTACCCCGGACTAGAAGAACAACGTCACGCGGCCGTTGATGACATAAGTTTAAGTCACTCCCGAAGGATTGCCGATCTTGGTCGCGCCGCCGAATGCGAATTCGAGGTTCCGGCTCCAGCGATAGACGAGCAGGAGGTCGAGCGGCACGAACCACTTGCTGGTGTTGAAGTTGTAGGTGATCGGGTTCTCCGGGAAGAACGCGAGCGACCAGCGGTCGTCGAGCCGGAAGGTGGTCGCCGGTATCACCTGCAGGGTGCTGTTTAGCTGGGTGCCTGGCTCGTCGCCGTCGAAGCCGCGTATCCAGCGGAAGTAGGGGCTGAACGTCACACCGCGCAGGACATCCGGCATGCGGTAGGTGAACCCGGCGCCGGGCGCGATCTGGTACTGGTTGTCGGGCCCGAACGGTGGCCCTCTCGGGGACTTCAGGACGAGCCGCAGGCTGGTGCGCAGCGTGAGGTTCGGCGCCACCTGGGCGGTGTCCAGGATCGGCTCGAAGAAGACGTTGCCGATGCCGCCCGAGTACCCGCCCCCCGGATTGGCCGGGCCGGTGTTGTCGGTGTAGAGCATCGGCACGTCGGCGCGCAGGGTCGCGATCCATTCGTTGGTGAAGACCTACGGCACGAAGAGCCGCGGCCGGTACTGCCACTGGGAGGTGCCGTTGAGGTTCTCCTGGAAGTACCCCCAGTTGTCCAGCAGGATGGTGCCGAGGGTGCCCCGCGCGCTTGGCTGCGCCTTCTGTTGCGGCGTTTCGAACTCCTCCTGGGGCGTCTCGTAGAGCAGGTCCTCGGCCGCGAAGGCCGAGCCGGCAGCAAGCAGCGTCAAGCCCAGAACGGCGCCGCCGAGCCATGACGCGTGGTTCATACGTTGGGGCTCCTTGTTCGTCGACGACAAGAGTCTTTCACGTTTTCCCGGGATCGACAACGTCGAGGAGTGCGTGTGAACGCAGGCAAGACGCACTTCGCGCAGGCGGAGTTCGTGCCCTGGACAAGCTTCTCGCGCATCGTGCATCGCCTCGGCGGGCACTGCCCGCGGCACCTGCCGCTTGACGCTGGGGCGAAGGCTCGAAATAATGCGTCGAACTTTCTGCCCGAGTTACCCATGAGCGCCCCAGCCCGCCCCCCGAGCACAGCCTACGTGTCCACCGGACACCTGCCCGGGCCAGATGAGGTCCGCGCGCTGGTGGCCGAAGCCCATGCCACCTTCAGGCGCGACGCCGAAGGCGCCCTCTCCAAGGTGTACCCCGCGCTGGAACGCGTGGACCCGGGTCTCTTCGGCATCTGCGTCGTCGGCGTGGGCGGGAACGTGTACACGGCGGGCGACGTGGACCACGCGTTCACAATCCAGAGCGTGAGCAAGCCGTTCGTCTTCGCGCTCGTGTGCCAGGCGATCGGCGTGGCGGCGGTGAAGGAGAAGATCGGCGTGAACGCCACCGGCCGCGCCTTCAACTCCGTGGCGGCGGTCGAGGCCAGCGGCCACGGCCTCACCAACCCGATGGTCAACCCCGGCGCCATCGCCACCAGCAGCCTCGTGCCCGGCGAAACCGTGGAGGCCCGCTGGCGGTTCATCGCGGAGGGCCTAGCCGCCTTCGCTGGCCGGCCGCTCGCGGTGAACGAGGAAGTGCTCGCCTCCGCGCGCGCCACCAACTTCCGCAACCAGGGCATCGCCCGCGTGCTCCAGGGCTTCGGCAAGATCTACTCCGACCCCGCCGAGGCCGTGGACCTGTACACGAAGCAGTGCTGCCTGGAGCTGACGGCGAAGGATCTCGCCACGATGGGCGCCACGCTCGCCGACGGCGGCGTGAACCCGCTCACGAAGCAGCGCGTCGTCAGCCCCGAGGTCTGCCACTACACGCTCGCCGTGATGGCCACGGCCGGGCTGTACGAAACCTCCGGCGACTGGCTCTTCGACATCGGCCTGCCCGGCAAGAGCGGCATCGGCGGCGGCATCGTCACCGTGTCGCCGGGAAAGGGCGGGCTGGGCACGTTTGCGCCGCTGCTCGACGCCGCCGGCAACAGCGTCAAGGGCCAGCGCGTCGCCAAGTTCCTCTCCGAATCCCTGGGCATGGACCTCTTCGTTTCGCGACCCGAGGTGTGAACGCCTCCCCGAGAGCAACGACGCGTTCCGCATCGACGGCCGGGTGATCGACCGCCCGGTGTCGGCGCGGTCTTCGCCATGAACGTGGTCACCGCCGACCAGTACATCGCGATCGTCCTGCCGGGGCCGATGTTCAAGGGGGCGTTCGAGAAGCGCGGGCTCGCGCCGTTCGTCCTCTCGCGCACCGTCGCGGCATCCGGCACGCCCACCTCGGCCCTCATCCCGTGGAACAGCTGCGGCGCGTACATGGCTGCCACGCTCGGCGTGGCCACGTTCAGCTACCTGCCTTACGCGATCTTCAACTTCGCGAGCCCGCTGCTGGCGATCGCGATCGCGTATCTCGGCGTGCGCATGCTGCGCGGGCCGGCAGCACCCGGAGAACGCTCGCCATCCGCGGCGCCGGTTGTGTCGCAGCAGCGCAACCCCGACAATCCGTGAGAACCACAGCAAGGCCATCCACCATGCACTCCGCTCGCCCGCTCGGTCCTTTCGCGCTCGCAACGCTCGCGCTCCTTGCCGCCTGCCGCCCCGCCCCGGAGCCGCCGCCGCCCGAGGTCCGCCCGGTGCGCACCATGACGGTCATGAAGCTCGCGGCCGGCCAGACCGTGTCGCTCACCGGCACGGTCCAGGCGCAGACCGAGGTCAACTACGCGTTTCGAATCGACGGGCGGATGGTCGATCGCCCGGTGCGGGTCGGGGACGCGGTCCGGCCGGGGCAGCTCCTCGCCCGGCTCGACCCCTCCAACGAGGAGGCGAGCCTTGCCTCCGCCCGGGCGCAGCTCGCCGCCGCGCGCGCGCAGGCGACGGAGCAGCGGAACAACTACAATCGCCAGCAGCAGCTGCTCGCGCAGCGCTTCATCTCGCAGGCCGCCTTCGACCAGATCGCGGCGAACCTGCAGAGCGCCGAGGCGGGCGTCACCTCCGCGCAGTCGCAGGTCGAGCTCGCGCAGAACCGCGTGAGCTACACCCGCCTCGTCGCCGACGCGCCCGGCACCGTCGCCGCGGTGGGCGCCGAGCCCGGCGAGGTCGTGCCGGCCGGCCGCATGGTCGTGCAGGCGGCGCGCAAGGAAGGCCGCGACGCGGTGTTCGACGTGCCGGCGCAGATCAAGGACCGGGCGCCGTCCAGCCCGGAAATCACGGTGGCGCTCACCACCGATGCGAACGTCACCGCGAAGGGTCACGTGCGCGAGGTCTCGCCGCGCGCCGACCCGGTGACCGGCACGTTCAAGGTGCGCGTCGGGCTCATCGACCCGCCCGCCGGCCTGCGGCTCGGATCGACGGTGACCGGCACGATGCGGATGGAGACCGCCGCGGCGATCGAGATCCCGGGTTCGGCGCTCGTCCGCGCGGGCGCGCAGTCGGCGGTGTGGATCGTCGATCCCAAGACCCAGACGGTCGCGCAGCGGCCGATCCGGGTCGCCGGCCACGACGCGGAGCGGGTCGTCGTCGCCGACGGCCTCGAGCCGGGCGACCTCGTCGTGACCGCGGGCGTCCAGGCCCTCCATCCCGGCCAGAAGGTGCGCCCGCTCGGAGCCGCGAAGTGATCGGCCCGAACCTGTCGGAATGGGCGATCCAGCGCCGGTCGCTCATCGTCTACCTCATGATTGCGGCGGTCGTCGCCGGGACGATCTCCTTCATCCGCCTCGGCCGCGCCGAGGACCCGGTATTCACCTTCCGGACCATGATCGTCTCCGCCGCCTGGCCCGGCGCCACGATCGAGGAGACGCTGCTCCAGGTCACCGAGCGCATCGAGCGCAAGCTCCAGGAGACCCGCCACCTCGACCGGGTGCGCAGCTACACGACCGCCGGCGTCACGATCATGTTCGTCGAGCTGAAGCAGTCGACGAGCGCGAAGGAGGTGCCCGACGTCTGGTACCAGGTGCGCAAGAACATCGGCGACATCCGCGCCACGCTGCCGCAGGGCGTGATCGGCCCGGGCTTCAACGACGACTTCGGCGATACCTTCGGGATCATCTACGGGTTCACCGCGGACGGGTTCTCGCACCGCGAGCTGCGCAACTACGTCGAGGACACGCGCTCGCGCCTGCTGGCGGTGCCGGACGTCTCGAAAATCGAGCTCCTCGGCGCCCAGGACGAGTCGATCTTCCTCGAGTTCTCCACCGCGCGGCTGGCGGGCCTCGGTCTCACCTACTCGGCGCTCCTCGCCCAGCTGCAGGCGCAGAACCTGGTCCGACCCGCCGGGGTGCTGCAGACCGGCGACGAGCGGATCTTCCTGCGCGTGTCGGGCGCGTTCGACTCCGAGGAGGACATCAAGGGGGTCAATCTCGTCGTCGGCGAGCGGCTCGTCCCGCTGCGCGACATCGCGCAGGTCCGGCGCGGCTACTCCGACCCTCCGCTGCCCCTCTTCCACGTCAACGGCAAGCCCGCGATCGGCCTCGCGATCGCGATGCGCGATGGCGGCGACATCCTCGCGCTCGGGGCCAACCTGAAGAAGGAAATGGCGGACGTCCGCGCAAATCTCCCGGTCGGCGTCGAGCCGTTCCTCGTTTCCGACCAGGCGGTCACCGTCGACCTCGCCATCAACGACTTCATGACCTCGCTGTGGCAGGCGATCCTGATCATCCTCGCCGCGAGCTTCGTCAGCCTGGGCATGCGCCCCGGCTCGGTGGTCGCGCTGGCGATCCCGCTCACGCTCGCGATCGTGTTCGCGGTCATGGAGATCGCCGGCATCGACCTGCAGCGCATCTCGCTCGGCGCGCTGATCATCGCGCTCACGCTGCTGGTCGACGACGCGATGACCACCGTCGACGCGATGATCCGGCGCCTCGCCGCCGGGGACTCGAAGGAGCAGGCGGCCACCTTCGCCTACAAGACGCTCGCGGCGCCGATGCTGAGCGGCACGCTGATCACAATCGCGGGCTTCGTCCCGATCGGGTTCGCGCGCAGCTCGGCGGGCGAGTACACCTTCTCGATCTTCGCGGTGGTCGCGATCGCGCTCATCACGTCGTGGCTCGTGGCGGTGACCTTCGCGCCGGTGATCGGCATCGCCATCCTCAAGGCGCCGAAAGGGGCGGCCGGCGGGGGCGAGGAGAAGCCGGGGCTGCTCATGCGCGGCTACCGCGGCCTCCTCGTCGGCGCGATGCGCGCCAAGTGGCTGACGATCGCGGTGACGATCGCCGCGTTCGCCGGGGCGATCTACCTGCTGCGGTTCGTGCCGGAGCAGTTCTTTCCCGCCTCCGACCGGCCGGAGCTCGTCGTCGATCTGACCCTGCGGCAGAACGCGTCGATCTACGCCTCCGAGGAGGTGGCGCAGCGGCTCGAGGGAGCGCTCGCCAAGGACCCGGACATCGACCACTGGAGCAGCTACGTCGGGCGCGGCGCGATCCGCTTCTACCTGCCCCTCAACGTCCAGCTCGCGAACCCGTTCTTCGCCCAGGTCGTGATCGTCGCCAAGGGCTTCGAGGAGCGCAAGCGCGTGCACGACCGCCTGGAGAAGCTCCTCGCCGAGGAGTTTCCCGACGTCGTGTCGCGCGTGTCGCCGCTCGAGCTGGGGCCGCCCGTCGGCTGGCCGATCCAGTACCGCGTGATCGGTCCGGACAAGGACGAGGTGACGCGGATCGCGCAGCGGCTGGCGCAGATCGTCGCGGCCAACCCCGAGACGCGGCACGTCAATTTCGACTGGATGGAGCCCGCACGTCAGCTCCGTCTGAAGATCGACCAGGATCAGGCGCGGCAGCTGGGCGTCAGTTCGGCGACGATTGCCGCAGTGCTAAACGCCTCGATC
>Ga0209048_10003314_pt1 | contig 15666 bp, 15 predicted proteins | sample FrelakmetCRP12CR_FD_187146 | JGI IMG/M metagenome (GOLD analysis project Ga0209048, IMG submission 187146) | Freshwater lake sediment microbial communities from the University of Notre Dame, USA, for methane emissions studies - CRP12 CR (SPAdes)... | ecosystem: Environmental > Aquatic >... | reverse complement strand
CGGGGCTCGCCGCCTGCTGCGCCAGCGCCGCGCGAATCGCATCGGCGGTCGGCTTCTCCTGCACGTCGACATTGTGCAGCACCGGAATCGCCGGTGCGCCGATCGCGACCGTCGCAAGCCTTTCGGCTAGCCTTAGCGCCGCGGGCTTCAGCAGCGAGCTGTGAAAGGGCGCAGAGACCGGCAGCAGCACGCCACGCTTGGCGCCCTTTGCCGTCGCGATTTCGATGGCCCGCTCGACGGCGGCTTTGTGGCCCGCGATCACGATCTGCTCGGGCGCGTTGAAATTGACGGGCTCGACGATCTCCCGCGAACCCGAGGCCGGATTGGCGGCCGCCTCGGCACACGCCGCGCCGACGCCGGCCGCGTCGAGGCCAAGGATCGCGGCCATGGCGCCCACGTCGGCCGGCACCGCGTCCTGCATGGCCTGGGCGCGGAACCGGACGAGCGGCAGCGCGTCGCGGAACGCGAGGGCGCCCGCCGCGACGAGCGCCGTGTATTCGCCAAGGCTGTGGCCGGCGACGATCGCGGGCGCCGGCCCGCCCGCTGCCTGCCACGCCCGCCACACGCCGACCCCTGCCGTAAGCATGACCGGTTGCGTATTGACGGTGCGGTTGAGGTCGGACTCGGGGCCGTCGGTCACCAGCGCCCAGAGATCCTGCGACAGCAATTCCGACGCCTCGGCGAAGGTCGCCCGCACCGCCGGGTGTGCCTCGAATCCCGCCATCATGCCCACCGACTGCGAGCCCTGGCCGGGAAATACGAACGCGATCCTGATCGTCACGCGCTCACCATGTCATGTAGACCGATCCCCACGTGAACCCTCCGCCGACACCGATCAGGAGCACACGGTGGCCGGCGGCAATGCGCCCGTCGCGCACCGCCACGTCGAGCGCGAGCGGAATCGACGCGGCCGACGTGTTGGCGTGGCGATCGACCGTCGAGATCACACGCTCGGCCGGGACGCCCAGCTTCCTTGCCGTCGCGTCCATGATCCGGATGTTCGCCTGATGCGGGATCAGCCAATCGACCGCCCCGGTGTCGACACCGCTTGCCGCGAGCGCCTCGGCGCCCACCTGCGCCATCACGTTGACCGCGAACTTGAAGACCGCCTGGCCGTCCATGTGCACGTATGGCGAGCCGACGATCTCCCCGCCGGCGAGCGTTCCCGGCACGCAGAGGATATCGCGGTACCTGCCGTCGGAATGCAGGTGGGCCGCGTGGATGCCCGGCACCTGCGACGGCACGAGAACGACGGCCCCCGCGCCGTCGCCGAAGAGCACGCAGGTGACGCGGTCGTTCCAGTCGAGGATGCGCGAGTAGATCTCGGCACCGACGACCAGCGCATTGCGCACCATGCCCGCCGCCACCATCCTGTCGGCCACCGCGAGGGCATAGACGAATCCGCTGCAGACCGCCTGGATGTCGAACGCCGGGCCGCCGCGCGCGCCGAGCTTCGCCTGCAGCACGCAGGCGGTCGACGGGAACGTCATGTCCGGCGTCGTCGTCGCCACGATGACGAGGTCGACATCCACCGGCGCGATGCCCGCCGCGGCGAGCGCGGCGCGCGCCGCGTGCAGCGCGAGGTCGCTCGTCTTTTCGTCGGGCGCCGCGATTCGCCGTTCGTGAATCCCAGTGCGGGCACGGATCCAGGCATCGCTCGTTTCGAGCCGGCGCGCCAGATCGCGATTAGTGAGAATGTGTGCCGGCAGGTACCCGCCGGTGCCGACGACGCGGCTATGCATCGCTGACCGACGCTTCCGCAGCCACGGCCGGAGGCGCGGGCGCCAATGCCGGCATCGATGCCATCCGCTGCGCGATCTTGTCGAGCACCCCGTTCGCGGCTTCGGCGTACGCCTTGCGCAGCGCGTGCCTGAAGGCCAGTATGTCCGCGGAGCCGTGGCTCTTCACGACCACGCCCTTCAGGCCGATCAGCGTCGCCCCGTTGTGGCGGCGCGGGTCGACACGGTGCTTGAACGAGAGAAGCACCGGATAGGCGAAGAGCGCTGCCAGCCGCGTGAAAACGTTGCGCGTGAACTCCGCCTTCAGCATCTCGTAGAGCATCCTCGCGAGCCCCTCGGTCGCCTTCAGCGCGACGTTGCCGACGAAGCCGTCGCAGACGATGACGTCGGTCACGCCCCGCGTGATGTCGTCTCCCTCGACGTTGCCGTAGAAATTGAGACCCGATGCGCGCAGCAGCTCCGCGGTCTGCTTGGCGAGCTCGTTGCCCTTGATCTCCTCTTCGCCGACGTTGAGGAGCCCGACGGTCGGGCGCTCGATGCCTTCGACCGCAGCGGCCAGCGCAGTCCCCATCACGGCGAACTGGACGAGCTGTTCGGGCGAGCAGTTGACGTTGGCGCCGAGGTCGAGGACGGTGACGACGCCGCCGTCCCCGGTCGGCATCTGCGCGGCGATCGCGGGCCGGTCGATGCCGGGCAGCATCTTCAGGACGAAACGCGAGATCGCCATCAGCGCGCCCGTGTTGCCCGCCGACACGCAGGCCTGCGCGACCTCGTCCTTGACGAGATTGATCGCCACGCGCATCGACGAGTCCTTCTTCTTGCGCAGCGCGTCGGCGGGCGGCTCCCGCATCTCCACGACCTCGCCGGCGAAGTGGAGGGTAAGGCGGTTCCTGGCCGGCGACTTGAGCCGGGCGAAGGCGGCCTCGAGAGGCGCCTTGAGGCCGACGGCGATCACCCGCGCGTCCGGCGTTTCTTCGAGAAACTGCAGCGCCGCCGGCAGCGTGACCGAGGGGCCGTGGTCGCCCCCCATCGCGTCAACGGCTACCGTGACCGGCATTTCGGATTGGGGTTGCGGCGCTGGATCGGAGTTGGGCCCGCGCCCGCGACCACGCGCGGGCATTCGGGCGCGAGGCGGCAGTTTACTCGCTCGGCCAGCCGCGCGCGACCATCGCGCGCGCCCATGACGCCGAGCCGGTGCGAGGCGGCGGCGCGCCTACTCGTCGGCCTTGGTGCTGACGACCTTCTTGCCCCGGTAGAACCCGTTCGGGCTGATGTGATGGCGGCGGTGCGTCTCGCCGGTGACGGGCTCCAGCGCGAGCGGCGGTTGCGCCAGGGCGCTGTGGGCGCGGTGCATGCCGCGCTTCGAGGGCGATTTCTTGTTCTGCTGTACGGCCATGGGGCTCTCCTATCGTGGTTCGGTTCGTTCGATGCGCGCGTTGCGGACGCGCGTTCAATCCTTCGCCTTCTTCGGCACGGGCCGCTTCATTTCCGCGAGCACGGTGAATGAGGATGCCCGCGCCGGCATCCTTTCCGCCCCAACCGCGGACATCGCGGTCTCCGCACAGGCGGCGCGCCCGCAGCGCGGAGCGAACGGCAGCGTCAACAGCAGTTCGTCCTCGACCAGCATAGCCGTCTCGACCGGCGCTGCCGCCAGCACGACCTCGTGCTCGTCCTCGGCGTCGAGCCGCGCGAGCTCGCGCTCGTCGCGCGCGAGCAGCAGCATCGTCCGCTGCGTCAATGGCCACGAGAACGGCTGCAGACAACGCTGGCAGACCAGCGGAACGGCCCCGTCCAGACCGATCTCCAGCGCCGGGCGCCCGAGCACGTCTTTGGTGCCGGCGATTCGCCACGACACGTCCGACGCGCCGCCTTCCGGAGCCAGGCGATCGGCGACGCGGGGCAGCGACATCGCGCTCAGCGTTCCCGCGAAGCTCGCACGGCGGGCGGCGACGTCGAATGCATCGAAAGTCCCGGCGCGACGCTCCGCCTTCTCCCGCCGCCCCGCCATGCTTTCCTCCGCCCTGCCCACACCTTCGCGCCGGCTGCCCGTCGCGCTCGCCGCAAACCCCCGGCCGGCCCACCGAAAACGTTGGATAATAGCGTGACTGCCGAGTCCTGTCAAAAATGCCTACAAAAACAACGGTCAACCCGACGGGCCCGGAAGCGCCTCGGGCGCAGCCGCGCCTCGTGCTGGCGTCGACGTCCCGGTACCGGCGGATGCTGCTCGAGCGCCTCGGGATCCCCTTTGCCACGGCCGCCCCCGCCGTCGACGAAGCACCGCTCCCGGGCGAAGCGCCGGCGGCGACGGCGTTCCGGCTGGCCGAGGCAAAGGCGCGCAGCGTCGCGCGGGAGCATCCGGATGCGCTGATCATCGGGTCGGATCAGGTCGCCGATTGCGATGGCCAGCCTGTCGGCAAGCCGGGTACGCACGAGCGCGCGGTCGCGCAACTCGCGGAGCTCTCCGGACGGACCGTCGTCTTCCACACGGGGCTCGCGCTGCTCGACGCGGCCACGGGGCAATGCCGGACGGCGCTCGTCGACGTCCGCAGCACCTACCGATTCCTCGCCCCCGCCGAGATCGAGGCATACCTGCGCCGCGAGCAGCCCTACGACTGCGCCGGCAGCGTCAGGTCGGAGGGACTCGGCATCGCAATGTTCGAGAGCATCGAGAGCGACGACCCGACGGCGTTGATCGGCCTCCCCCTGATCCGGCTCACGGGCATGCTGCAGGCCGCGGGCGTCCGCGTGCTGGCGCATCCGACATGAGTGCCGCCGGGCCGCCCCAAGGCAGGAATTGCGCGGCCTCCGCGAAGTCGTGCATGACACGTTGCGTCGCGGAGTCGGCCGCAACCCGCGCTCGCAGACGCGCCCTTCGGGCCTTGGCTTCGCCCTGCTCGCGCGGGCGTCCCTTGGGGGGCAGCCGAGCGGCGACAGCCGCAAGCGCGGGGGCCCGCCCGTGACACGCGGCCGCCTGTTCGTCGTGCCGAACCTGATGGGCGTGGTACCTCCCGACCACGTGTTGCCCGCACACACGATCGCCGTGGCGCGCCGCCTCGCCCATTACGTGGTCGAGAGCGCGAAGCCCGCGCGCGCCTTCCTGAAGTCTCTGTCGCCGGAACTGCCGATCCAGCAGATCGGCATCGTGGAGCTCGGTGACGCGCCGGTCCCGCAGCGCTGCGGCGAGCTGCTCGTGCCCGCCCGCGCGGGCCACGACCTCGGGCTCCTGTCGGACGCCGGCTGCCCGGGAATCGCCGATCCGGGAGCACTCCTCGTCGAGCAGGCGCATCGCGAGGGGATCACGGTCGTGCCGCTGGTCGGCCCGTCGTCCATCGTCCTTGCGCTGATGGCGTCCGGAATGAACGGGCAGGGATTCGCGTTTCACGGGTACCTCCCGGTGAAGGCCGACGCGCGCATCGCCGCGATCCGCCGCCTCGAGGCCGATTCGCGCGCCAGTGGTTATGCGCACATCTTCATCGAGACGCCGTACCGGAATGCCACGCTGCTCGCGTCCCTGGCGGCGACGTGCGCGCCGGCGACGCGCCTGTGCGTCGCGGCGGATCTCACGCTGGAAACCGAATCCGTGGTGTCGCGGCCGATCCGCGCATGGCGCGGCGCGGACTTCACCCGCTACGCGAAGCGGCCGGCGATCTTCGTGCTGCAGGCCTGAGAAGCGGCAAGGCAGGGTCAGGCTCGACTTTTCGCAGACGCTGCTCGTGAACGCGATGTCGGCAAGAGAAAGTCGGGGCTAACCCTGCTTCTCACGCCGGCGAGTCCTGGATGTAGCTCTTGAGCATCTGGTTCTCGAAGCTCTGCTCCTCGTAGACGGCCTTCGCCACGTCGTGAAACGACACGACGCCGAGCAGCGTGGCGCCGTCCAGCACCGGGACATACCGGGCGTGCCGCTCGAGCATGCTCCGCCGCAATTCCATCACGTCGATCGCCGGCGCGGCGGTCAGCGGCCCGCGCTCGGTGATCGCGCTCACCTTGAGATCGCCGAGCGTTCCGGCGCGATCGGCGAGCGCGCGCAGCACTTCGGCGAAGGTTACAATGCCGGCCATCCGGCCGTGGTCCATCACGACCAATGACCCGATGTCGAGCTGCGCCATCACCTTGACGGCATCCAGCACGGGAGCGTCCGGCGTCGTGGTGTAGAGCGCCGTACCCTTGATGCGCAGGATCTCGCTGACCAGCATGGCTTCCTCCCGGGGTCTCGTTCGGGGGCAGTGCGCGAGCGGGTCAGGGTACTCCCGCCGCATCGGCTCGCGCAACGGTCAACATGAGCGGATGCCGGAGCTCGGCGACGAACGGCGCCACGACGGGCATGGCGACCCGTCGCACCCCTCGCCGGAACCTGGCCTTGAGGCCCGTGCCAACACCGCCATGATCGCCTGCGGCCGGCACTCCGCTCGGGAGCATTGGCACCCGCCGGTGCTGTTGCGTGGTGGCCGGCAGCGGCCGCGCGGACTGTGGCTCGGATCGGGCGCCAACGTGCACCGATTGCCATGGGGCCGCACGACCGGTAGCATGCGCCAATTGTCCCCGGGCGCGAGGCACGCGAGTGGAACGATGCCGAATGTGGCACCTGCAGTCGGATTCGTTTGCCATCGGGTCCCGCGCGCTCGTCGCGGCACGGCTTTCGCGCATCGCGCGTCGGCGCCGGAATCCGCCTGGCCCGACGCATGCCCGCCATCCGGACGCGCAGCGCCTTTCCGCGACTGCCATCGATCGACAATCTGCAACATGCCGGCAAAGCTTGGCAGGGCGACGGCCGGCTTCGTCGGTAACGGCACATTTGCGGCGCAGCGCGGACGCCTTGCCTTCGCCGGGAGCGTCGGCACTGCCCGTAGTGCCGAAGGGATTGCGTCCGCTTAGCCCGCAAGCGTAGGGCTCATTCACAAAAGGGAGGGGATATGTTCCAGCAGGCCTATAACCCAATGGGGAACGTGGTCCTTTCCACGATCGTCGCCGCGATCCCGATCCTCACCCTCCTCTACTTCATCGCGCTGCACCCGCACCGGGACCAGCAGGGGGTACGCCACCTCGGCATCTCCGCGCCGTGGGCGGCTTTCTATGGCGTGATCGCGGCGTTCATTGTGTCGTGCATCGCGTTCAGGATGCCCGTCGGCACCGCCGTGTCGGCCTTCGGCCTAGGCACGCTTTCGGGCTTCCTCGGGATCATCTGGATCGTCCTCGCCGCGATGTTCCTGTACACGATGACCGTCGTGTCGGGCCAGTTCGAGATCGTGAAGGAGTCGATCGTCCACATCTCGTTCGACCGGCGGCTGCAGTGCGTGCTGATCGCCTTCTCGTTCGGCGCGATCATCGAGGGCACGTCGGGCTTCGGCACCCCGGTGGCGATCGCCGGCGCGGTGATGGTGGGGCTCGGCTTCAAGCCGTTCCAGTCCGCCGTCCTCAATCTGCTGGCCAACACGGCTCCGGTCGCATGGGGCGCGATCGGCACGCCGATCGTGACGCTCGCCGCCGTCAGCGGGCTTGATCAGCTGACGCTGTCGTCGATGGCGGGTCACCAGCTGCCGTTCGTGTCGATCCTCGTGCCCTTCTGGCTGGTCGCTACCTTCGTGAAGATGGAAGGCGGGACCTGGAAGGAAGTCTTCGAAGTCTGGCCGGCGACGTTGTGCGCCGGCGTTTCGTTTGCGGCGATGCAGTGGTTCGCGTCCGGGACCGCCGAACTGCACCTGATGACCGACGTCGTCTCGGGCGTCTTCTCGGTGATCTGTACGGCGCTCTTCCTGCGCTTCGTCTGGCACCCGAAGACCCGTTTCCTGCTGCGTTCCGAGCGCGAGGCGCTGGCAAAGGCCGGCAAGAGCACCGCAACCGCGACCACGGACGCCCACGAGTGGGAATACAAGTACACCGCCGCCGAAACGGCCTATGCGTGGCTGCCGTGGGTGATCCTGATTCTCTGCTGCGCGCTGTGGGGCTGGCCTGAATACAAGAAGCTCCTCAACAACCTGTTCGCCGACGTCAAGTTCACGACGACGCTGCTCGGCTCGACGTTCGGGGGCACGCTGTCCCTGCCGGTCTGGGACATGCCATCGCTGCACAACCTCGTCCAGCGGATGCCGCCGATCGCGCCCACCGGCGCGAAGCCCGAGGTCGCGCGGTTCACGATCAACTGGCTCTCCGCTGCCGGCACCGGCGTGTTCGTCGCCGCGCTGCTGGCCGGGCTCGTGCTGAAGCTCAATGCCGTTCAATGGAAGGACGCGTTCGGCCAGACGATGCGCCGGATGAAGATCCCCGTTCTGGTGATCGCCCAGGTGCTGGGGCTCGGCTTCCTGACCCGCTACTCCGGCACCGACGCCGTGCTCGGCCTAGCGTTCACCAACGCAGGCTGGTTCTACCCGTTCTTCGCCGCCTATCTCGGATGGCTGGGCGTGTTCCTCACCGGTTCCGATACCGCATCCAACGCGCTGTTCGGCAGCCTGCAACGCATCACCGCGCAGCAGCTTCACCTGAATGAGGTACTGATCGTCGCGACCAACTCGACGGGCGGCGTGATGGGCAAGATGATCGACGCGCAGTCGATCATGGTCGCCTGCGCCGCATGCTACGACGAGCCGAAGGAGCGGGCACATGCGCTCGGGCCGATCTTCCGGACGGTGTTCTGGCACTCGATCGCAGGAGCTGCGGTCATCGGCGTGATCGCGATGCTGCAGGCCTACGTGTTCACCGGCGCCATCCCTATGCTGCCGATCGGCAAGTAGAAGCAGGCCTGGCCCCGCGGTGCCGGGGCGCGCCAGATCGGCACGGCCGATTTGGGGCCCCGAAGTCCGAGTGAAGCATCGAGGGCGGCCGGGCCCCGTGCCGGCCGTGCCGAGCTGCCAGGGCGAGCGGGCGTGGCGAGCCGCCGGTACCCGCCCGCCAAAGCGCGAGGCCCTCAGGACCCCAGCGTGCGTCGCTCGCGCAGCGCCTGTGCGAGCGTCCCGCTGTCCACGTATTCGAGCTCGCCCCCGACCGGCACGCCCCGGGCGAGGCGGCTCACCTTCAATCCCCGCACGGTCAGGAGCTCGCCGATGTAGTGCGCGGTGGCCTCGCCCTCGTTGGTGAAGTTGGTGGCGAGAACGACCTCCTTGACGGTGCCGTCGGTCGCGCGCTTGATCAGCCGCTCGAGCCGGATCTCCTTGGGCCCGATGCCGTCGAGCGGCGACAACCGCCCCATGAGCACGTAATAGAGACCGGAATAGGCCTGCGACTGCTCGACCATCAGCAGATCGGCCGGCGTCTCGACCACGCAGAGCAGCGAGGCGTCGCGCTTGCCGGACCGGCAGAGCGCGCATACGGCGCCCTCGGTGAAAGTATTGCAGCGCTCGCAGTGGCGGACGGTTTCGGCGGCGTGCAGCAGGGCATGCGCCAGGCGCACCGCGCCGTCGCGGTCGTGCTGGAGCAGGTGCAGCGCCATTCGCTGCGCCGCCTTCGGCCCGACGCCGGGCAGGCTGCGCAGCGCACGCGCCAGCTCGTCCATGCCCGACAGCGGCTCGGCGGCGGACAGGGGTCGCGCGCCCGGCGTGGGTTCCATCGCCTTCGGCAAACGCTCTAGAACGGCAGCTTGAAGCCGGGCGGCATCGGCAATCCGCCGGTGAGCCCCGCCATCTTTTCCTGTGTCGTCGCCTCGACGCGGCGCACCGCATCGTTGATCGCGGCCGCGACCAGGTCCTCCAGCATGTCCTTGTCCTCGCCGAGCAGCGACGGGTCGATCGTCACGCGTTTCACGTCGTGACGACAGGTCATCGTGACCCGGACGAGCCCCGCGCCGGACTGTCCTTCGACTTCGGTCTGCGCCAGTTCCTCCTGGGCCTTCTTCAGGTTGTCCTGCATCTGCTGCGCCTGCTTCATGAGGCCGGCTAGCTGGTTCTTCATCATCGGGGAACGTCCTTCGTTCGTTCGCGCGCCGGAGCGCCGCGGCACAGCGGGAGTTAAGTTACGGGCTTGATCGAGTCCGGCTTGATTTTCGCATCGAAACGGGCCAGCACGTCCTGCACGAACGGCTCGCTGCGGAATGCCGCCTCCGCCTTCGCCTTCTGCTCCGCCTGCTCGCGCTGCTTCCGCGCCGCGAGCGAGGCCTCCGCCGGCGATCCGACCTCGAATGCGAGCATCAGTTTCCGTCCGGTCGCCTGGTCGAGCGCCGCCTTGAGCTTGTCGGCGTAGGCCTTGTCGGCGAGGTGCTTGTGCGCCGCCGGCAATGCGAGCGTCAAGACGTTGCCCTGGACCGACTTGAGCTCGGTCTGCGCCGCGAGCTGCGCAGCCATGGGCGCGAGGCGGAGACCCTGCACGAAGGCCGGCCAGTCGGCCGGATCGGCGGGCAGCGCCGATACGGAGGACGCGTCCGGTGCCTCCGCCCGCACATCCGTGGCCGTGTCGGCGCGGCCTCCGCCTCGAGCGGCGTCGGGCGGAACCTCGGGCGGGGCGGCCGTCCGCGAGCGGATCGACGCAACGCCGGCGGCTGCCGGGACTGCAGCGCCACGGGACCCGCCCTGCGGCGCGCCGCGCGCAGTGGCGCGGCCCGCGTCCGCCGCTGCCCCGCGGCCGGCCGGCTCGAACGCCAGCAGGCGCAGGAGCGTCATCGAAAAGCCGGTCGCGTCGTCCGGCGCAAGCGGAAGATCGGCCCGGCCCTGGACGCAGATCTGGTAGGCCAGCTGCACCATTTCCGGCGCGAGCCGTTCAGCCAGTGCCGCGACCTGATCGCCGTCGTTCATCGACGCGACCGCCGCGGGCACCGTCTGCGCGATCGCGATGCGGTGGAACAGCGAGGCGAGCTCTTCGAGCGCGGAGGCGAACGCGACGCTGCGCTCGGCCATCGCGTCGACTTCGGCGAGCAGCGCCGGTCCGTCGCCGGCGACGAGCGCACCCACGACACGGTATACGTAGTCGGTATCCACGGTGCCCAGCATCGAGCGCACCGCGCCCTCCCTGACCGCGCCGTCGCCGCCGGCGATCGCCTGGTCCAGCAACGAGAGCGCGTCGCGCATCGATCCGTGCGCCGCGCGCGCGATCTGCGCGAGCGCCGGCAGATCGAACGCGATGTCCTCGGCGGCAAGGATTGAGGCGAGCCGCTCGTGGATCAACGCCGGCGGCAGCTGCTTCAGGTTGAACTGAAGGCAGCGCGAAAGAACGGTGACCGGGATCTTCTGCGGATCGGTAGTTGCCAGCACGAACTTGACGTGCTCCGGCGGCTCCTCGAGCGTCTTCAACATCGAATTGAACGCGGCCTTCGACAGCATGTGCACTTCGTCGATCAGGTAGACCTTGAAACGGCCGACCGTCGGCGCGTAGCGCGCGTTGTCGAGAATCTCGCGCATGTTGTCGATGCCGGTGTTCGACGCCGCGTCGAGCTCGAGCAGATCGACGAACCGGCCCGCGTCGATTTCGGTGCAGGCCGCGCACGTCCCGCAGGGCGCGGCGGTGACCCCGTTGGTGATGCAGTTGAGGCTCTTGGCGAGGATCCGGGCGATCGTGGTCTTTCCGACGCCGCGCGTTCCAGTGAGCAGATACGCATGATGCAGCCGGCCGCGGGTCAGCGCGTTGCCCAGCGCGGTCACCACGTGCTCCTGACCGACGAGCTCCGAGAATGTCCGCGGCCGCCACTTGCGGGCGAGAACCTGGTAACTCATGCGAAGCTCCGGCGGAACAGGCGGGCCGCGCGCCGGCGCGGGGCACCCGGCCGCCCCCCGTTTGCCGCCGGGTCGATCTCAGGCGTAGCGCGCCGGGGGCGCGGACGCGCCGCCGGCATTGTCATTACACCGGCGGTGGCAGCCGACGCGCAACGAAACATGGGACGGATATCGCGAACAAGGCATAGGGTGGCGAGCCGTTCCCCCGGCACTTGCAGTTGATCGCTGTGGCTGCTTCCTTCCGGACCTGACCAGGTTCACGACGCTGCAATGCGGGGCGACCCGCCGTTGATCGGTTGCGCAATCGCGCAGTCCGGCGATTATCGGCCATTGGCAGGATTGCGGCAAGCTGGCGTTGCCGCGCGCGATGCCGTTTGGCGGAATGGCGCTGCTCCGTCAGCGCTGCCGCCCTAGGTGCCCCTCGGCGAGATGCCACTGCTCCGCGTGCGGGAGCTCGATGAGTTCGCGGTCGTGGCAGGCGACGACAACCGTACGCCCGGCTTCCGCGAGCTCGCGCAGCAGCGCCAGCACCTGCGCGCGAGCGGTCGCGTCGAGATTGGCGGTGGGCTCGTCGAGCAGCAGCAGGCGCGGTGCCACCGCCCACGCCCGCGCAAGCGCGACCCGCTGCTTCTCGCCGCCGGAGAGCCTGCCCGGCGGAGCGTCGCGCACGCGGTCGAGGCCCGCCCAGGCGATCGCTGCAGCGATGCGCCTCGCCTGTTCGGCGCGCGCAACCCCGCGGCGCGCGAGACCGTAGCCGATGTTCGCGGCGATCGATCGCTGGAAAAGGTACGGATGCTGATGGACGTACACGATCTCGCGACGAACGTCGTCCGGATAATTCGCGAGATCAAGCGGCCGACCCGCGAAGCTCGCCGCGTCGGCGCGGGCGGGCTCGAGTCCCGCCAGGACACGGAGCAGCGTCGACTTGCCCGCACCGTTGTCCCCGGTGACGATCCAGCAGGCGCCCTCGGCAAGCTCGAGCGACGGGATCGCCAGCAGGGCGGCGCCGTCGCCGTAGCCCTTCACGAGTCCGTGCACCGAAAGTAGCGCGACGCTCACGGCTCGCCCCCGCGTCCCTGCATCAGGGCGAGCGCGATGTTGACGCCGAACGCCAGCACGAGCAGCACGAAGCCGAGCGCGATCCCCTGCGCGAAGTCGCCCTTCGAGGTTTCCAGGGCGATGGCCGTCGTGATGGTCCGCGTGGAACCCGCGATATTGCCCCCCACCATCAGCGCGCAGCCCACTTCCGAGATCACGCGGCCGAAGCCCTGGCACACCGCGCCGATGATGGCGAAGCGCGTTTCGTAGAGAAGCGTGAACGCGGCCCGCAATCTGGGCGCGCCGAGCGACAGCGCGGTGTCGCGGATGCGCGGATCGGCGCCCTGCACGGCCGCAAGCGTGAACGCCGCCAGCACGGGGAGCGCGATCACCACCTGGCCGATGATCATCGCCTCCGGCGTGAACAGCAGCTGCCAGACGCCGAGCGGTCCTCGCCGCGAGAGGACGAGGTAGAGGACGAGGCCCACGACGACGGTCGGAAACGACAGCAGCGCCTGGAGCGCGACGATCAGCGCGCGGCGCCCCGCAAAGCGCCCGACGGCCATGCCGTAGCCCGCGGCCACCGCGAGCGGCGCGGCGATCGCCAGCGCGGTCAGCGAGACGCGCAGCGAGACCGCGACGATGCCCCACAGCTCGGGGTCGCCCGTGAACAGCAGCCGGAACGCCTCGCGCGTGGCGTCGAGCATCATCGATTCGTCGGTACGTGAAAGACTGACACGCCCTCGACCTTGTACGCGGCGATCAGTGCGCGGCCGTTGCCGGCGCTCACCCAGCGCACGAACACGTCCGCCGCCGCGGAATCCACACCCGGTACCCTGCCGCGGTCGACGGGCGTCACGGCGTAGACATTGGCGAGACGGGGGTCGCCGGCGGATATCACGGCGAGATCGAGCCTGCGCCTCAGCACGGCATAGGTCGCCTCGTCGGAAAGAACGTACGCGCCGCGCTCGTCCGCGATCCGCAGCGTGGCGCCCATGCCGACGCCTGCCGCGACGTACCATGCCCCGGCGGGCTTCAAGCCGGCCGCCTGCCAGAGCGCCATCTCCTTGCGGTGCGTGCCCGAGTCGTCGGCGCGCGAGACGAAACGCGCGCTCGCCGCGGCGATCTTCCGCAGCGCCGCTGCGATGTCGCGCTCGCCCGCAATCTTCGCCGGATCGCCGCGCGGGCCGAGCAGGACGAACGCGTTCGTCATCACGACCGTGCGCCGGGTCCCGAAACCCGCCGCGACGAAGCGCTCCTCGTCGGACGGGCTGTGGGACCACACGAGATCCGCGTCGCCGCGCTCGGCCATCTTCAGGGCCAGACCCGTGCCGGCGACCAGCGGCCGCACACGAATGCCGGTGTCGCGCGTGAAGGCGGGCAGCACCGCATCGAGCAGGCCCGAATCATTGAGCGTGTGCGTCGTCGCGAGCCGCAGCTCCGCCGCGAGCGCCCGCATGGGCGCGGCGACGGCGAGCAGCGCCGCCGTCAGCGCCAGCACGGCGGCTGCCCGACTCCGGCCGGTGGGCGCAAGGCCAGTCGCTATAATCCGTCGCATCGCCGTCCGCCGTGCCCTAGTACCGCGACCCATGAGTTCCGCCATGTTCGAACCGATCCGCATCGCCGATCGCTTTGTCGCTCATCCTCGCCATGGTACGGGCTGTGGCTGCGGTTCGCTTCTCGCGCTCGGCGCACGGCCTCGGTTCTCGGCATGTACGCAAACTCATGAGTCGCGGTACTAGCCGTCATCGAACCCCACGCGACAGTGCGTACGCCGCAACGCCCGTTCCGGATCGCCGCCGGCCTCGCCGTCGCGGCGGGCCTTGCGGTGGCGATCCTCGTCGCGTTGCTGCCGATCACACATCCGCCCGCGCCGCTGCCTACGCCCGAGGAAGCCGAGGAGCTCGTCGTCCTGATCCGGCCCGGCCCTTTGTTCTACTTCACCAGCCCCGACGACTCGCTGACGGGCTTCGACGTCGACCTGCTGCGCCAGTTCGCCGCCGAAAAGAAGATCACGCTGCGCTTCGTGATCGCCGAGTCGACCGCCCAGGTCATCGCCGCGATCGCGAAGGGCGAGGCGCACGTCGGCGCCGGCGGATTATACCGACCGGTGCCTGCGCCCGCGGCGGGACAGCCGGCGCCCGCGGGCGATGCCGGCGGTGGCCTGCCCGCAGTACTCTGGACGAGCGGCTACGTTTCGGCGGAACCCGTGCTGATCTACAACCGCGACGGCTTTCGACCTGCAACCTGGCAGGATCTTGTCGACGAAACGGTCGCATTCGCCGAGGACGCGGGCTTCGAGCCGGAGATCGCCGCCGCCCGCAGCGCGCATCCGGGAATTCACTGGCAGCCGCTGGCGCCCCCCGCCGCGGCAGGACTGATCTCGCAGGTCTCGGACGGCACGATCGGCTACGCGATCGTCGGCTCGCTCGCCGCCGCGCTTGCGCGCAACGTCTATCTCGATTTCGACGTCGCGTTCCCGGCCGGCGGCAAGCGCGAGATCGCCTGGGCCGTGCCGTCGCGTTTCGGCGACCTGCAGCAGGAGCTCGACCGCTTCCTGTCCCGGCAGCGGCGGGACGGCACCCTCGCGCGGCTCGCCGAGCGTTACCTTCCGGACGCGCGCCAGATCCAGCGCATCGACGCGGGCGTGCTCCAGGATCGTATGCGCACGCTGCTGCCGCAATACCGACCGTTGTTCCACGACGCGCAGGAGCGGACGAGCATCGAGTGGCGGCTGCTGGCGGCCATCGCCTATCAGGAGTCGCAATGGGACCCGGCCGCCACGAGCGAGACCGGCGTGCGGGGCCTCATGCAGATCACCGAGGATACGGCGCGGCACCTCGGCATCACGAACCTGCTCGACCCGGCGCAGAACGTCCTCGGTGCCGCGCGGTATCTGCGTGACCTCAAGGACAAGCTGCCCTCGCGCATCCGGGAGCCGGACCGGACCTGGCTCGCGCTCGCCGCGTTCAACATCGGGCTCGGGCACCTCGAGGATGCGCGGGCCCTCGCGCAGCGGCAGAAACTGGACCCGGACCGGTGGAGCGACGTGAAAAAGGCGCTGCCGCTGCTCGCGATCCCCGATTACTACGCGCAGGCGAAGCAGGGATATGCCCGCGGCGGAATGCCGGTCGCCTTTGTCGAACGCGTGCGCGGTTACTACGACGTGCTGCTCGCCCAGCAGCCGGCGCACCAGCCGCGGCTCAGGACGTTCGCGGAAACGGACACCGCGAAGCCCGCGGCCGCGACCAACAAATGAG
>Ga0209048_10003313_pt1 | contig 15667 bp, 16 predicted proteins | sample FrelakmetCRP12CR_FD_187146 | JGI IMG/M metagenome (GOLD analysis project Ga0209048, IMG submission 187146) | Freshwater lake sediment microbial communities from the University of Notre Dame, USA, for methane emissions studies - CRP12 CR (SPAdes)... | ecosystem: Environmental > Aquatic >... | reverse complement strand
CGGGCAGTCAGTCGGGTGAACGGTGAGCAGCACGCGGTCAAAGACCGCGAAGCCGATCGGGCTGGTGTCGATGGCCGCCAGCGCCTGCCGCGCCGACGCAAGCGTGCCGTGTTCGTCGCTGATGAAAAGCGCTTCGCTTCCCGCGCCGACGGCGAGGCGCCTGAATACGAGCAGGTCGTACCACGACGTGTAATCGAAGTGCGACGGCAACTGGGCGTTCAGCAGGTCCGAGACGTGCAGGTCGACGAGCTGGCCGCCGGTCCAGCCAAGCAGCGCCGCTTGCAGCAGCTCGGCGTTGACCTCGAGCTCGCGCCGCCCGCAGCCCAGCCACAGGTAGCCGCCCGCGGGCAGGTGTTCGGGCAGCGCGTCGAGTTCGGTGAAGCGGTCGACGCCGATCTGGAAGATGCGCATTCGCGCCGGCGGGTCAGGCGTCGCGCAGCAGGCGCGCCGCGGCCAGTGCGAAGTAGGTAAGCACGCCGTCGGCGCCGGCGCGCTTGAAGGCGAGCAGCGCTTCCATGATCGCCGCGTCGTGGTCGAGCCAGCCGTTGCCGGCAGCGGCCTTGAGCATCGCGTACTCGCCGCTGACCTGGTAAGCGAAGGTGGGCACGCGGAATTCGTCGTTCACGCGGCGCACGATGTCGAGGTACGGCATTCCGGGCTTGACCATCACCATGTCAGCGCCCTCGGCGATGTCGAGCGCGACTTCGCGCAGCGCCTCGTCGCTGTTGGCCGGGTCCATCTGATAGACCTTCTTATTGCCCTTGCCAAGATTGCCGGCCGAGCCCACCGCGTCGCGGAACGGGCCGTAGAAGGCGCTCGCGTACTTGGCGCTGTAGGCCATGATCTTGGTGTGGATCAGCTTGCGCTCCTCGAGCGCCGACCGGATCGCGCCGATGCGGCCGTCCATCATGTCGCTCGGCGCGACGATGTCGACTCCGGCCTCGGCCTGCAGCAGCGCCTGGCGCGTCAGCACGGCCACCGTCTCATCGTTGAGAACGTAGCCGGTGGTGTCGAGCAGGCCGTCCTGGCCGTGCGACGTGAACGGATCGAGGGCGACGTCGGTCATCACGCCGAGTCCGGGAAAGCGGCGCTTGAGTTCCCGCACGACGCGCGGCACGAGGCCGTCGGGGTTCAGGGCCTCCCGGCCGTCTTCGGTCTTCAGCCTGGGTTCGATCACCGGAAAGAGGGCCATCACAGGAATGCCGAGGGTGACGCATTCCTCGGCGACCGGCAGCAGCCGGTCCAGGCTCAAACGCTGCACGCCGGGCATAGACGCAACGTCCTGCGCCTTGCCCTGGCCTTCGACGACGAAGACCGGCAGGATCAGGTCGCTGGCGTGCAAGCGGTTCTCGCGCACCAGGGCACGGCTGAATTCGTCCTTGCGCAGCCGGCGCGGCCGGCTAGCGGGATAGGGCGGGGGCGTGATCACAGCTGCGATTCCTCCAGGAGGTGCGGGCCAACACCCGGGTTGGCGACCGGGGACGTAGAGCGCTCGTCTTTACCAAGCTTTGGTGCCGTCACTCGCCACCCGCATCTGCTAGAGTGGCTCTCGAATGATAGCTGCAAGGCTGTCGTTCCCTGCTTTATCTCCCTGAGCAGGTGCCTTGCCGCGATGATCGCGCCAGGGCATTGCGGGCCCTGGCTTGAACGTCAGGGCCTCTCGTTTTCTGGACCGATGGCACCATTCGCTCCATGCCCTGGACCGAAGCATCTGACATCGTCGCTGGCGCTGGTTTCGCTCGCAGAGCCACTCACCGCAGCCGGTGGAAGCGCTGACGCTGGCGGTCGCCGAGGCATTCCGATGCAGCGTCCGCCGAGCTTGTCGTTGCCGCTGGCCTTGGCCTACTGCGCGTTGGTGGTCTATGCCAGCCTCTATCCGTTCAGCGGCTGGCACCATCCACACGGCCTGTGGTCGCTCGCGTTCCTGAGCCTGCCCTGGCCGCGCTGGTGGGACCGTTTCGACGTCGTCGCCAACCTGTTCGGCTATGTTCCGCTCGGGGCGCTGGTCTTTGGCGCAGCGCTGCGGCGTGGCCGAAGGCGGTGGCGGGCTGCCCTCGTGGGCGCGCTGTTGCCCTCGATGCTCTCGCTCACGCTCGAACTGACGCAGAACTACCTTCCTTCGCGCGTGCCTTCGGCGCTCGACTGGGCGCTCAACACCGCTGGAGCGACGCTGGGCGCGGCATTGGCGGCGCTGGCCGATCGGATCGGCCTGACGTTGCGCCTGCGATCGATCCGCGACCGCTGGTTGGTTGCCGGCAGCGCGGGCACGCAGACCATGCTGCTGTTGTGGCCCCTCGGGCTGCTTTTTCCGACACCGGTTCCGCTCGGCTTGGGTCAGGTGTGGCCGAAAGTGCTGGAGGTCCCGGTCGCACTGGGGCAATGGGCCGAAGGCGTGCCCTGGGCGGCGCAAGCGCTGGGGGCACTGGAACTCGCGCAGTTCGCGCCGGTGCGGCTGTCGCCACCGGCGGAAGCGGCGCTGACCGCATTCGGCCTGCTTACGCCCTGCTTGCTGATCTACACCGTCACGCGGCCTGGCTGGCACAGGCTTGTACTGGCGCTGGGCGCGGCCGCGGTCGGCATGGCAACCACGACGCTGGCGACGGCGCTCAATTTCGGACCGCAGCACATGCTGGCCTGGTTGACGCCGACGACGCTACCGGCTTTCGCCGCGGCGATCGTCTCGGCCGTGCTGGCCGTGGGCGTGTCGCGCCGAGCCGCCGTCGCGCTCGGCCTAGTTTCAGTGACGGCGCTGCTCGTGCTTTCGGCACAGGCGCCGGCGGACCCGTACTTTGCCGCAAGCCTGCAAGCCTGGGAACAGGGCCGTTTCATCCGTTTTCACGGCGTCTCGCAGTGGCTGGGCTGGCTGTGGCCGTACGCTCTGCTAGTTCATCTGTTGCGCCGCGCAGGCGCGCGCGACGAGGGGACGCGCTGAGGGTTATCCCGCAGATCCCTAGAATGCGCAGATGAGCGACTACCGGCGACACATGCTTCTTGCACGCTGAACCTGCGGTGTTTGGCCGGCTCTAGTGCTACCTATGTATTACAAACACCACATATTCTTCTGCCTGAACCAGCGCGACAACGGCGAAAGCGCCTGCACGCAGCACGGTGCGCAGGCCGGGTTCGAGCACTGCAAGTCGCGCGTCAAGGCCGACGGCCTCGTGGGACCGGGCGGTGTGCGCGTGAACAAGGCCGGCTGCCTCGACCGCTGCGCCGGCGGGCCGGTGGCGGTCGTGTACCCGGAGGCGGTCTGGTACACCTACGTGGGCAGCGAAGACATCGACGAAATTGTCGATTCGCACCTGAAGAACGGCAAGGTCGTCGAGCGCCTGCTGCTTGCGCCGAGCGTCGGGCGCTGAGTCGGCGCCGATGTTGAATCAGCACACAAAGCGCATCAGCGTGCCCGGCCCGGCCGGCGCGATGGAATGCGCGGTCGACGCGCCCGCCGAGCGCCCGCGCGGCGTCGCCGTCATCTGCCACCCGCATCCGCAGCACGGCGGTGCGATGGACAACAAGGTCGTGCAGACGCTCGCGCGGGCCCTGTTCCAGCTCGGCTACAGCGCGGTCCGTTTCAACTTCCGCGGTGTCGGCGGTTCGCAAGGCCAGTGGGACCAGGGCCGCGGCGAGATCGACGACGCGCTCGCCGTGATCGCCGCGCTGCGGCAACCGGGCCAGCCGCTGGTGCTGGCGGGCTTCTCGTTCGGCGCCCATGTCGCTGCCGAAGCCGCGGCCAGGCTGACAGGGGACGCGCGCGCCGAGCGGCTGGTGCTTGTCGGACCCTCGACCGAGAAGCAGCAGATGCCGGCCGTGCCGGCAGACACGCTGGTCATCCACGGCGAGCTCGACGACGTGGTGCCGCTCGCGGCCACGCTCGCCTGGGCCCGCCCGCAATCGCTGCCCATCGTCGTCGTCCCCGGCGGCGGGCATTTCTTCCATGGCCAGCTCACGTTGCTCAAGAACATCGTGCTGCGGGCCTTCGATCGAACCCCATGATACGACTCCTCGCCCTCCTGCTTTGCGTCTCGCTCGCTGGTGTCGCGGCTGCTCAAGCTCCGCAACCGCCCGAGGTCGCGGCCAAGAGCTACCTGCTGCTTGACCTCACAAGCCACCAGGTGCTGGCCGAGCGCGACGCCGACGCGCCCGCCGACCCGGCCTCGCTGACCAAGCTGATGACGGCGTATCTCGTCTTCTCCGCGCTGCGCGACAAGAAACTCAGCGTCGAGCAGACGCTGCCCGTCTCGCTGCGCGCCTGGGCCGAGCGCAAGGGCGGCGGTTCGCTGATGTTCATCGAGCCGCGCAGCACGCCCAAGGTTGCCGACCTGCTGCGCGGCATGATCGTCAACTCGGGCAACGACGCCTCGGTCGCGCTCGCCGAAGGCGTCGGTGGCACCGTCGAGAACTTCGTCGGCCTGATGAACCGCCAGGGGCAGGCGTGGGGACTGAAGAACACCGTGTTCAAGAACCCGACCGGCCTGACCGAGGTAGGCCACAGGAGCACGGCACGCGACCTGTCGGTGATCGCTTCGCACATCATCCGCGACTTCCCCGACTACTACACGCTGTATTCGATCCGCAAGTACCGTTTCGAGGGCGCGCCGGCGTCGAATGAGAACAATCGCAACGTGCTGCTGCTGCGCGACCCGACGGTCGACGGCATGAAGACCGGCTATACCGAGGCAGCCGGGTATTGCCTGATCGCCTCGGCCCAGCGCGAGTTTCCGAACCTCGCGCCCAGTGGCCCGGGTGGCGGGAAGCGACGGTTGCTCAGTGTGCTGCTCAACACGACGTCGATGAACGCGCGCGCCGACGAGAGCCAGAAGCTGCTGAACTGGGGCTTCACCGCGTTCGACGCGGTGCGCCTGTTCGAGGCGGGCCAGGCGATCGTCACGCCACAGGTGTGGAAGGGCAAGGAGCGTGCGGTCAAGCTCGGTGCGGCGGGGCCGGTGTTCGTCACCGTTCCCGCGAGCGAGGTGGCCAAGCTGCAGACCAAGATCGAGCGTACCGATCCGCTCATCGCGCCGCTGGCCAAGGGCCAGCCCGTGGGCACGCTCAAGGTCAGCCTCGCATCCGGAGCCGCGGTGACCGAGGTGCCGCTGCTGGTCCAGGACGGCGTCGAGCAGGCGGGCATCATCGGCCGCGCCTGGGACGCGATCCGGCTGTGGATCAAATGACACTGCGTAGATGCAGCGGCTTGAGTCCGGTGACCCGCGGGCCAATAATCGGCGCATGACTTCAACCCTTCCCGACACGCTGTGCTACCTGAACGGCAGCTACGGTCCGCTCTCGGAGGCTAAGGTCAGCGTGCTCGACCGCGGCTTCATCTTCGGCGACGGCGTGTACGAGGTGCTGCCGGTGTACGGGAGGCGCGTGTTCCGCTTCGACGAGCACATGGCGCGCCTGTCGCGCAACCTGACCAAGCTGCGCATCGCCAACCCGCAGGGGCGCATGCAGTGGCTTGAGAAGTGCCGCACGCTGATCGCGGCGCAGCCGAGCGACGACCAGCTCGTCTACATCGAGGTCACGCGTGGCGTGGCGGCGCGCGACCATGTGATGCCGACCGACATCACGCCCACGGTCTTCATGATGACGAGCCCGATGAAGCCCGCCACCGCCGAGCAGCGCCACCACGGCGTGGCTTGCGTGAGCGCGCGCGACTTCCGCTGGGAGCGCGGCGACATCAAGAGCGTCTCGCTGCTCGGAAACGTGCTCGCGCGGCAGATCTCGGCCGACCGCGGCGCAGTCGAGACCATCCTGTTTCGCGACGGCTTCCTGACCGAGGCGTCGGCCAGCAACGTGTGGGTCGTGCACGAGGGCGCGCTGCTCGGGCCGCCAAAGGACGAGCACGTGCTCGAGGGCATCCGCTACGAGTTGCTGCGCGAGTTGTGCGAGGAGATCGGCATCGCCTATAACCTGCGCCCGATTCCCGAGGCCGACGTGCTGGCGGCCGACGAAATCCTGCTCAGCTCGGCAACCAAGGAAGTGCTTCCGGTCACGCTGCTCGATAACGAGCCGGTGGGCCACGGCGCGCTGCGCGGCAAGCCCGGCCCGGTGTATGCGCGTCTGCACGAGGCCTACCAGCGCGCCAAGGCGACGCAGTCGATCTGAACTTCAGCGTGGACGGCGCCGCGGAGAAGTCGCTGATCGAGTACCCGAGCGCCTTCCCGATCAAGGTGATGGGGCTCAATGCCGAGGGCTTCGTGCACGCGATGGTGAACGTCGTGCGCCAGTTCGACCCCACCTTCGATGCCGCCGGGGTCGAGTTGCGCACCAGCAAAGCCGGCAAGTACCTCGGGGTGACACTCACCGTCACCGCCACGAGCCGCGAACAGCTCGACGAGCTGTACCGCACGCTCTCGACGCATCCGATGGTCAGGGTCGTGCTGTGAGCCGTTGCAGACGGTGAATGCGCCCGCTGTTCACACGCTCGGCCGCGCCGCCTACGCGCCGACCGAGGCCGCGATGCGCGCCTTCACCGAAGCCCGCACCGACGCCACACCTGACGAAATCTGGCTCTGCGAGCATGAGCCGGTCTACACCCAGGGCCTGGCCGGCAAGGCCGAGCATGTGCTGGCCGCGAACGGCGTTCCGGTCGTGCAGACGAACCGCGGCGGGCAGGTCACGTACCACGGGCTGGGGCAGGTGGTGGCCTACCCGCTGATCGATCTGGAGCGCCTGGGCGTCTACGTCAGGGAATACGTGTACCGCCTCGAGCAGGCGGTGATCAAGACGCTCGAACCGTTCGGGGTCACGGGCCACCGCGTACCGGGCGCGCCGGGAATCTATGTCCGCGTTGGCGACCCCGGCGCGCACGCCGTGCTGGCCAAGCCACAGCCGGGGCTGGACCCGTTCGGGGGCCTCGGCAAGATCGCCGCGCTGGGCATCAAGGTCAGCCGCCATTGCACGTACCACGGTGTCGCGCTGAACGTGGCGATGGACCTGCGGCCTTTCGACGGCATCAACCCTTGCGGTTTTGCGGGGTTGCGCACGGTGGACCTTTCTACAATCGGGGTTCAGGCGTCGTGGGACGAGGTGGCCGAACTTCTCGGGCGCAAGCTCGCCGCCTACCTGAGCCCCTGACCGCGCGCCCCGAGCGCCACTGGAAGCGAGATGACGAACGACCCCGTGACGCGCGAGCCCGATCCCGCCTACGACCCGAGCGCGAAGCAGAAGTCGCTCGCCAAGACCTCGCGCATCCCGATCAAGGTCGTCGCCGCCGAAACGCTGAAGAAGCCGCACTGGATTCGCGTCAAGGCCGGCTCGCCGACGTCGCGCTTCTACGAGATCAAGCAAATCCTGCGCGAGCACAAGCTGCACACAGTGTGCGAGGAGGCTTCGTGCCCGAACATCGGCGAGTGCTTCGGCAAAGGCACCGCCACCTTCATGATCATGGGCGACAAGTGCACGCGCCGCTGCCCGTTCTGCGACGTGGGGCACGGCCGGCCCGACCCGCTCGACACCGACGAGCCGCTGAACATCGCGCGCACCATCGCTGCGCTAAAGCTGAAGTATGTGGTTATCACGAGCGTCGACCGCGACGACCTGCGCGATGGCGGCGCGGCGCATTTCGTCGATTGCATTCGGCGGACGCGCGAACTCTCGCCGCAGACGCGGATCGAGATCCTCACGCCCGATTTCCGCGGCCGCATGGACCGCGCGCTCGAGATCCTGAAGGCAGCGCCGCCCGACGTGATGAACCACAACCTCGAGACCGCGCCCCGCCTTTATAAGCAGGCGCGGCCGGGTTCGGACTACGCCTACTCGTTGAATCTGCTCAAGCGCTTCAAGGAGTTCGCGCCCGACGTGCCGACCAAGAGTGGCGTAATGGTCGGTCTCGGCGAAACCGACGACGAGATCCTGCAGGTGATGCGCGACATGCGCGCGCACGGCATCGAGATGCTGACCATCGGCCAGTACCTCGCTCCGAGCGGCCACCACCTGACGGTGCGCCGCTACGTGCACCCGGACACCTTCAGGATGTTCGAGCGCGAGGCGGCGGCGATGGGTTTCACGCATGCTGCGGTGGGCGCACTGGTGCGGTCGAGCTACCACGCCGACCAGCAGGCTCATCTGGCCGGCGTGACCGACGCGGTTTGAAGCGCGCGCGCGCCGGTGCGGCGCTGGCCACAGTGCCGGCAGGGCGCGGCGGCGCGCCGCCCTCGCAATCGACGCTGTGCGCACTCGGCGCCATTGCGCTTTGGGCCACGCTGGCGTCGCTCGGCGTCTCGCTCGCCCACGTCCCGCCGTTTCTACTGACTGGGCTGGCGCTTCTGATCGGCAGCGTACCGGCGTGGCCGCTGACGCGCCAGTGGCGCGTGCCCCCGACCACGCTGCTGCTCGGCGTATACGGCCTGTTCGGCTTTCACTTCCTGCTCTTCATCGCGCTGCGCCACGCGCCGCCTGTGCAGGCCAATCTGGTGAACTACCTCTGGCCGCTGTTGATCGTCGTGCTGGCGCCGCTGTTCCTTGATGACGTGAAGCTGCGCGTCGTGCACGTGCTCGCGGCGCTGATGGGCTTTGCCGGCGCGGCACTGGCGATCAGCGGCGGGCGCGATCTGTCAGGCGGCCTGGCCTGGGGCTACCTCCCGGCTCTGGGGTCGGCGTTCATTTGGGCGAGCTACTCGCTGCTGACCAAGCGCGTGGCACACTTCCCGACCGCGGCGATAGGCCTGTTCGGCCTGGTCTCCGGTGCACTCTCGCTCGCTTGCCACGCGTTGTGGGAACCGCACGTCAGCTTGGCGATGCGCGACCTGTTGCTGATCGTCGCAGCCGGGCTGGGGCCACTCGGCGCGGCGTTCTTCCTTTGGGATCGCGCGATCAAGACTGGCGACCCGCGCCGGATCGGCGTCCTGAGCTACTTCACACCGCTCGCATCGACGTTGTTGCTGGCGTTGGTCAGCGGGAGTCCGCTCACGCTCTGGCTGGGGGCTGCTGCGGCACTGATCGTTGGCGCGGCGGCAATCGGCTTGCTGGCGCGCTGACATCGGGAAGGCAGCCAGAGGCCTTCGGGGTCATCCCGAGGTGAGCGCAGTCACGCGGGCACAGGCGCGACGAGTGCTTGCCTCGACGGCCATCATTGCACCAGCTCAGGCGTTGCGCGTGAGCTCGAACAGAAGCGCCGACGGCAGCGATTGCGCGATCGCGTCGCGCCCGATACGGGGCACGTCGGGCTGGGCAAGACCCGACATCTCGAGTGCCCCGCTGTCCTCGATGATCTCGATGAATGCGAACTGCGGCACCTCGGCGGCGATGTCCTGCCGCAATTCGCCGAACCGCTCACCGCACAGCACAGACTCGACGATGATCGCGTGCGGCAGCCCGTCGCGGCAGAAGTCGATCGCCTCGGCGACCGAACTGGCGAAGTCGACGATCAGACCCATGTCGCGCAGGGCGTCGCGGACCTCGATGCGCACTTCGCGCCGCTGTGCGATGACCAGCACATGGCTGCCCGCAAGCGGCTTGGTGTTGATCGAGGGCGCAAATCCATCGTCGATCTCGACCACGCTGACGCCCTCCAGCGCCTGTTCGTTCACGGTGCGCGGAAACTCGATCGTCAACGCGATACCGTTGCCGTCGATCACGCGTTCGAGTGGCAGTCCCATGGACCGCGCAGTTTGCTGCAGCAGCCGCCAGTGCATCGAGTCGAGCCGCGATGCCTCGCCGGATGTGACCGCACCGTCGTCAAGTTGATCGACCGGTCGGTGCGCGAAGCGGCAAAACAGCCTGACGTGCGCCGGCCAGGCATTGACGTCGATGCGCAGTTCGATCGTCGAACGGGCGCAGTCGAGTGCCCAGTCCAGCGTGGTGTTGAGCAGGCTGAACAGCAGCGGGGCGTCGACCAGCACTTCAGCCGGCGGCGTGGGCGGCAACTTGACGGCAATGCCGCGAGCCTGGGCTTCCCGCCCGCGGTGCGACAGCACGCCACTCAGCATGTCGGCCAGCTGCACGCATTCGTGCGCCTGGCGCAGCCGCCCGGAGGCAAGCCGGGCCAGTTGCTGGCTTTCGATGCCGATCTGGCGCGCCCGGCCGACCTCGTCGCGTAGCGCGCGCAGGCCGGTGCGATCGATGCGACCGCTGCTGGTGAGGGCGACGATCCTCTCCAGCGCCGAAGTCAGCGTTCCGGCAATCTCTGCGCCGATCTCGCCGACGAGTCCGCGCCAGTGCTCGAGCGCGGTGCGATCGCCGGCTGCGCGTGGCAGCGCCTGCGGGTCGAGGTCGGACAAGTTCATGACAATCCCGGGTGGAGACGGCGCTGTGAATGGCGGCGAGGCCGGATCGTTCGGGGGAATCGCATGCGGTGCGGGTACGACTGTCTCGACGAGTCCAGTGCGCATGAGCAGTAGTGTGCCCACGCTTGGCCTGCAATGGGTGCGCGACCGGCCCTGCCCAGGCCGACGTCCGTGCGGTTTTCACGCGCGGCGAGGGCGGTGTGCTGGCGCTGCGGCTTTACCGGCGTTCCACAGGCGTGAAGCCTGAGGCAGCCAATCTTGGTGCCCCGGAAGTGCTGCGCCTCGATCGCACGTCTCGCACCTGATGGCGGTCCCCGCGGCCGCGCGAGCGCCGCGACCCGGCCGGGCAGCCCGACGGCTGCGGCACACGGGCGCGGACAAGGGTGGCGTGCTTGACGCCCCGAGCCGAGCGCGGCGAACGAGCATGGCGGGTGGTCAGATAATCGTTCCAATGTGCCGACTCAAGATGTGTGCAGCCTTGACGGCAGTCGCGGTGCTCAGCTGCTCGCCTGCACTGGACTGGCGCGACGTGCATCCCGAGGGCAGCGGCGCGACGGTGCTGTTTCCGTGCAAACCCGCGAGTCGCGCACGTAACGCGACGGTGGCCGGTCAGCGCGTGAAGCTGACGCTGGTTTCGTGCGAGGTCGATGGCGTCACGTTCGCACTCAGCCACGCCGATCTCGGCGATCCATCGCGCGTGACGACCGCGCTGATCGAACTGAGGCTGGCGCTGGCCGGCAACGTGGGGACGAGCGATGTCCGCTTGGCAGCACTCGAAGTGGCAGGCATGACGCCGGATCCGCACGCCGCGCGTGTCTGGTTGACTGGACGTCGGCCCGACGGGACACCGGTGCAGGAACAGGCGGCGCTGATCGCGCGCGGAACGCGTGTATTTCAGGTGGTCGTGCTCGGCACGCGTATAGACGACGGCGCAGCCAGTGTGTTCTTCGAGAGCTTGCGGCTCGCGTCGTGACGCGGCTGGACCAACCGCAGGTCGAAGGTCGGAGTGCGCGGCACGATGGCATCGCAGCGCTACCAACGGTCTCCGCCGATGGCGCGAGCCTGCCTCCGCGTGCGGCGGTCGCGATGTTCCTTTGCTTTGCATTCGCCTACTTCTTCTCGGCGCTGGTTCGATCCATCGTTGCCACACTCGCACCTGTTCTGAGCGCCGATCTCAGGCTCAACGCGGCCGACCTAGGCTTGCTGGCAGGGGCGTATTTTCTCGGCTTTGCCAGCATGCAGCTGCCCCTGGGGAGCGCGCTCGACCGCGTCGGACCCAAGCGCGCGCTGCTGGCCTTCCTCACACTGGCCGTGGTGGGCTGCGTGCTGTTCGCGCTGGCGCGAAGCTTTGCCGCATTGACCGCAGCGCGCGTGCTGATCGGGATGGGGGTCGGTGCGTGCCTGATGGCGCCCATGACCTGCTACCGCCGCCGCTTCAGCCCAAGGGCGCAGATGCGCGCCACCTCTTGGATGCTGATGACCGGATCATCCGGGATGGTGGCCTCGACGCTGCCGGTGCAGTGGCTGATGCCGAGCCTGGGCTGGCGCGGCTTATTCTGGCTTCTTGCAGCGCTGTTCGTGATCTCGATGGTCGCGATTGCCTGGGTCGTGCCGCGCGACGACGCCGCCGGGTTGCGCGCTGCAGCGCCCCTGAGCGCTGCGGTGGGCGGCTACCGCGAGGTGTTCCGGCACCCGAGCTTCATCCGCTTTCTGCCTATGGGGTTTTTCCACTACGGCGGGCTGCTGGCGCTGCAGTCACTGTGGATCGGGCCCTGGCTGTCCCGCGTGTGCGGATGGACGCCGCAGCAGGCGGCACAGGGCCTGTTCGCGGTGAACCTGGGCATGTTGGCGACGTTCCTCGGCTGGGGTGCGCTGCTGCCTCGCCTTTATGCCCGCGGCTGGACGGCCCAAACTCTGATCGCTCGCGGCCTGCCGTTCAGTCTGACGATGCTGGTGTTGGCGGTGCTGCTCGGCGCCAAGGCGACGGCCGCTGTGTGGACGCTGTTCTGCGTCAGCAGTACGCTGGTTTCGCTGGTTCAACCGGCGATCGGGCAAACGTTTCCTGCTGCTCTCGCGGGCCGCGCGCTTTCGGCCTATAACCTGGTCATATTCGCCGGCGTGTTTGCGCTGCAGTGGATGATCGGAGGCACGATCGATCTGCTGAGCGCGATTGGATGGGGCACCGGTTCGGCCTTTCAGGGGGCGTTCGCGTTGGTGGCGGCGATCTGCATTTGCTCCTATCTGTGGTTTTTGTGGCTCGACGACGTCGAGCACGGCGCGCTGACCCGCGATGTCGACACTCGAACTGCCGATAATCCGTCGTCATGCCGGGAATCCTGATCATCGCGCACGCCCCACTCGCCTCAGCGCTGAAATCGGTGGCGACGCACGCCTACCCCGACTGCGCTGGTTCCGTCGAGGCGTTCGACGTTGCGCCGGGCATGTCGATCGACGAGATCGAAGCCCAGGCACGGGCACTCCTGCAACGTGTGCGCAACCCCGAAGCGCTGGTGCTTGCCGATGTCTTCGGGGCCACGCCGTGCAATGTCGCGCAGCGGCTCGCGGACAACCCGCAAGTGCGCGTGGTCGCCGGCGTCAACGTGCCGATGCTCTGGCGCTGCCTGTGCTATTCCGATAAAACACTCGACGCAATGACCACGCGTGCACTGACCGGCGCCACACAAGGAGTGATGCAGGTCGCCACCTCACGACCTCAGAATCAGACCGTCAAACCCGGCACAAATGATCAGGACCACCGTTACCATCAGCAATAGACTCGGTCTGCACGCTCGCGCTTCGGCGAAGCTGACGAAGCTCGCTGGCACGTTCGAAAGCGACGTCTTCATGAGCCGAAACGGTCGACGTGTCAACGCCAAGAGCATCATGGGCGTGATGATGCTGGCGGCCGGGTTAGGCTCTGAAGTTGAGATCGAGACCGAAGGCGCGGACGAACGACAGGCGATGGACGCACTGCTCGCGCTGGTGAACGACAAGTTCGGCGAAGGGCAGTAGGTTCAACGCGCTACAGATCGGGCCGGCCGCAGCAATGCGGACGGCCTCGTAATCCAAGCCAAGCGCGGCAGCCCGGCTCGCTGCTAGGATGCCAGGCATGAGCTTTCAGGTCTTTGGTCTGCCGGTTTCCAGGGGCGTGGCCATCGGACGCGCGGTGCTGGTGGCGTCGAGCCGCGTCGATGTTGCGCACTACTTCATCGACGAAACTCAGGTCGTCGCGGAAATCGACCGCTTGCGGGCAGCGCGCGATGCGGTCGCGAGCGAGCTTGGCGTGCTACAGCGAGACATGCCCGCCGAAGCGCCGCCGGAGCTGTCGGCCCTGCTCGACGTGCACCTGATGCTGCTGCACGACGAGACGCTGACCGGAGCGACCAAGCACTGGATTCGCGACCGGCACTACAACGCGGAGTGGGCGCTATCGGCCCAACTGGAAGTGCTTGCGCGCCAGTTCGACGAGATGGAGGACGAATACCTGCGCGAGCGCAAGGCCGATCTTGAGCAGGTGGTCGAGAGGCTGTTGCGAGCGATGGCGCGCGGCGCAGCTTTCGCAGGCGCGGCCGGGCCTGTGGTGCGCGAGTCCGGGGGCGAAGATCCGCTGGTTCTGGTGGCCAACGATGTCGCGCCGGCCGACATGCTTCAGTTCAAGCGGAGTGTGTTTACTGGGTTCATCACCGACGTCGGTGGCAAGACCTCACACACGGCCATCGTTGCGCGCAGCCTTGACATCCCGGCCGTGGTCGGCGCACGCGAGGCCAGCAGGCTGATCCGCCAGGACGACTGGGTGGTGATCGACGGCGATGCCGGCATCGTGGTCGTCAACCCGTCCCCCATCGTGCTCGAGGAGTACCGCTTCAGGCAGCGGCAGATCGAGCTCGAGCGTGCGCGACTGTCTCGGCTGCGGCATACGCCAGCCGTGACCCTCGACGGCGAGCGCATCGAGCTTCTGGTCAACATAGAGCAGCCAGCCGACGCTATTGCCGCGCTCGAGGCCGGCGCCGTCGGTGTCGGTCTGTTCCGAAGCGAGTTCATGTTCATGAGCCGGGCTGGTGAATTGCCGGGAGAAGACGAGCAATTCGAGGCCTACCGCGCGGCAGTGGAAGCGATGAAGGGTCTGCCGGTCACCATCAGGACGGTGGACGTTGGAGCCGACAAGCCGCTGGACCGCATGTCGATCAACGAGTTGCGGCACGCGCACGCGCTCAACCCAGCGATGGGCCTGCGCGCGATACGCTGGAGCCTGTCGGAACCGGCGATGTTCCGCCAGCAGTTGCGCGCCATACTCCGCGCGAGCGCATACGGCAAGGTGCGACTGCTGGTGCCGATGCTGGCTCACCTGAGCGAGATCAAGCACACGATGGAGGCGCTCGCACGCGCCAAGCAGCAACTCTACGAGGCGCGACGGCCATTCACCGAAATCGAGGTCGGTGCGATGATCGAAGTTCCCGCTGCAGCGCTGATCCTGCCTGCGTTCTTGCGTCACTTCGACTTCGTCTCGCTGGGGACCAATGACCTGATTCAGTACACGCTGGCGATCGACCGCGCTGACGAGGCCGTAGCGCACCTTTACGACCCCTGGCACCCCGCCGTGCTGCAGCTCATTGCTCGGACAATCGCCCAGGCGCGGGCGATGAACAAGGGCGTGAGCGTCTGCGGTGAGATGGCAGGAGACACCGATTTCACCGAACTTCTACTTGCTATGGGGCTGCGAAGCTTCTCGATGCATCCGTCACAGATCGCCTCCGTGAAGCAGCGCATCCTTCTCGCAGATGCGCGCCGCCTAGCGGTGCGTTTGGAGACAGTGCTAGCGAGTGACGATCCCTGCGCCAGTTGTTCAGCAGCCTTTGGCGTCGTTGAGTCTGCGACGCTGTCGGCGCGTTGAACCGTCGACCGACGGGCAGAGCAAACGGTCCCGCCGAGTTGCGTGCTATAGTCGTCACCCCTGCAAAGTCACGCTCGGGGCCTGAGACATGGTCAGCACGTGTCTATGCGGGCGAATCGGAAGACCAAGCGCTTGACATGGGATTGAAATACATGCGAGACTGATAGTCTTCGCTGACTGTGCTATGTGCAGCTTGGCAACGCCGTAAGGCGACGCTCTTTAAAAACTAACAGCCGATAAGTGTGGGCGTTTGAAGGCGAGTGCCTACGAGTCGCAAGACTCGCAGGCTTTCGGGCCTGCAGACGCTCACGGTAAAAGAAGTGAAGTTCACTTCGATTCCGTTGAGCAAATTTTCAAGATCGAACTGAAGAGTTTGATCCTGGCTCAGATTGAACGCTGGCGGCATGCCTTACACATGCAAGTCGAACGGTAACGCGGGGCAACCTGGCGACGAGTGGCGAACGGGTGAGTAATATATCGGAACGTGCCCAGTAGTGGGGGATAGCCCGGCGAAAGCCGGATTAATACCGCATACGACCTACGGGTGAAA
>Ga0209048_10003312_pt1 | contig 15668 bp, 11 predicted proteins | sample FrelakmetCRP12CR_FD_187146 | JGI IMG/M metagenome (GOLD analysis project Ga0209048, IMG submission 187146) | Freshwater lake sediment microbial communities from the University of Notre Dame, USA, for methane emissions studies - CRP12 CR (SPAdes)... | ecosystem: Environmental > Aquatic >... | reverse complement strand
CTGGCGGCCGAGCAGATCGAGGGCCTCGTCGTGCCCTTTGCCGCGGCGCATTCGGCGCTGGTCGATGTCGTTCGGGCCAGGAAGAGCAAGGTGCTCGCGCTGCCGGAATCCGTGCTGTCGGTGCAGCGCATACGTCTTGCCACGTTGGTCACGGAGCTGGCATGCCCCGTGGTCATCGTCCGATGAATTCCATCCGGCTTGAGCCTGGCGATGCACTGATCGTTGTCGACATGCAGAACGATTTCGTCGACGGCAACCTGGCCGTTCCGGGCGGCGCCGAGATCGTTCCCGTGCTCAATCGCTATGTCGCCGTGTTCCGCGGGCGGTCGCTGCCGGTGGTCGCGACCCGCGACTGGCATACGCCCGACCACTGCTCGTTCCGCGATCGCGGCGGGCCGTGGCCGTCGCACTGCGTCCGCGGGACGGAAGGCGCGCAATTCGTTCCCGGGCTCGCGCTGCCTCCCGACGCGATTGTCGTGTCGAAGGCGACGCAGGCCGACCGTGAGGCGTACTCCGGCTTTGCCGGAACCGACCTCGACGCGCAACTGCGCGCGCAGGGCATTCGCCGTCTGTTCGTCGGCGGGCTCGCCACCGACTATTGCGTGCTGAATACGGTGCGCGATGCGCGCCGACTGGGGTATGCGGTTTGCGTGCTCGGCGACGCCATCCGCGCCGTCGACGTCAATCCCGGCGACGGTGCGACGGCCAGCCGCGAGATGCGAAGCGCAGGGGCGATCGAGATCGCGTTCGACGCTCTTGCCGGGAGCGGCGCGGACGCAACGGCCCGGACCTGATATCCGCCTTCGCGGAGGGCGGGTGTCCGACTATCGCGTCGGCGCTTCGCCTGCCTTCGCGAGCTTCGCCTTCAGTCGCTGGGCGGTCTTCTCGAGGCCCACGATGAACCGGTTGTGCTTGCCGCGCGCCACTTCCTCGATCGTATCCCGAACCGAGAAGTCGAAGGAGACGGCGTTGCCGTTGACCGCCGACAGCGTCACGGTGATTTCGACCCACATCCCCAGCAGCGTGGCGCCGACGTGGTCGAGCTCGACCCGCGTGCCGACCGAGTCCTTCCCCGGCTCGATGTGCTGGAGCAGGAGATCGCGGCAGGTCATCTCGATGTCGTACAGCATCCGCGGTGTCGAATACACGCGGCACTCGTCACCCATGAAGCTGATCGTGCGCTCACGGTCGATGTCGATCCGGTGGGTGAGGGTGAGTCCGGCTTGGAGTGGCTCGCTCATAGTGTGTCTCCGGGCGATGCGTTGGCAGAATGCGCTTGGAACGAATGACGAGCGGGGCCGGTCACGCCGCCGGGAGCGCGGCATCGGCCCCGATTTCGGGTGCGAACGACCTCAAGTGCGCCTCCGCAGGGCGTCGGCGTAGAGGCGCGCTTCGACATAGCGCACCAGCGCGCGGGTACCCCGGCCGCAGTTGCGGAACACGCAGACGCCGCGATCCATCAGTCCCGCGGACATCGCGTCGTAGAGCCGCCCGGCATCGACGATGCCGATGACCGGCTTTTCGTTGCGCTCGACGATGGGTGGCATCAGGTGCACCGTGCTCTTCGGATCCTTGATGTCGAACCCCGGCCGCAGCTTGCTGTCCTCCAGCGCACGGACCGACGGCGCCGTCGGATCGAGCGCGACCACGACCGCATCGATATTGGGATCCTGCAGGAAGGCTTCGGTGATCTGCAGATGCGCCTCGTCGTCCGCCCCCGGATTGATGTCGATGGGGTTGCCCACCTCGACCAGCGCATCGAGGCGCTTGCCGACCAGAATCTCCTCGACGCGCTTGACCGTACCGGCCGCGAGCACGCCCATCTCCATCGCGAAGTTGTCCGACTCGATCGAGTCCGCCATGCCGACGGCCTCGAAGCCGGCGCCGCTGATCGCGCCCAGGCGCCTGCCGCCGATCTTCTTCGCGTGCAGCGCGCCGGCAATGTAGAAAAGATCGTCGAACGCGGTGAAATCCTCGGCGACGATCGCGCCCGCGTGACGCACCACGGATTCGAACAGCGCGGGATCGCCGGCGATCGACGCGGTGTGGCCCATGGCGCCGCCGATGCCCGGCGCGGTCTTGCCGGCCTTGTAGACGACGACCGACTTGCCGTTCCGAACCGCCTTGCGCACGGCCTTGACGAAGTCGAGTCCGTCGAGATCCTTGAAGCCTTCGAGATAGATGCCGAGCGTCTCGATTTCCGGTCGTTCGGCAAAGTAGGCGAGCATGTCGCCGTGCGTGAGATCGGTCTGATTGCCCACGGCCAGCATATAGCGCGGATCGAGCCACGGATTCTGGCTCAGGCGCGTGATCATGAACGCGCCGCTCTGGCTCAGCATGACCGAATTGCGCTCAGGCTTCTTCTGCGGCTTCGGCAGGCGTTCCAGCGGGATGAACCAGGAATCGTAGGAGCCGGGATGCGAGACCACGCCGAGGCAGTTGGCGCCGAGGAAGATCGGGCCGCCGCCTTCCTTGCCGTGGGCGGCGTTGATCCTCGCCGCCAGCGCGGCGGCGGGCTCCCGGCTCTTCTTCGTCTCGCCCAGGCTGCCGGGTATGAGCATCACCGATTCCACGGCGCCGCTCGCGATGATCTCGTCGACGAGGCCGTAGACGGCATCGGCGGCCACCGCGACGATCAGCAGATCGAGGGTTCCATCCAGCGCCGCAACGCTTGCGGCACACTTGACGCCGTCGATCTCCGTTTCGCCGGGGCGAATGACGATCATCCGCTCCTTGCCATACCCGCTGCCCATCAGATTGCGCAGGATGATCCGGCCGAAATTCATGCTGGTCGCCGAAACGCCGACGATGCCGATGGATGCCGGATGGAGAAGCTTGTCGATCTTGTGGATCGGGCGGGGGAGACGGCCGGCAATCGGCGCGCCGAATGCACAGCGGGCCGACCCGACCGTCAGCCGGTCGCCGACGCGCACGGCGTCGAGTTCCAGCATTCGGAGCGCGAACGGAGCGGCGGGACGATCTGGCGAAGGGCCGATTGCCAGCGCGAGGATCCGCGCGAAGGCGGCCTCGAGCTGCCGATCGGGGAGGTCGAGGCCGTCGCGCCGCGCGATGTGGGCGAGCCTCTGGTAGGCGAGCGTGCGCCGGAACAGGCGCAGGAAGTCGCCGGCATCGGTCAGCTCGACCGACGCATGGACGGATGCCCGATCTCTGCGGAAGTTTCCCGTGGCGAGTTCGGCTTCCATTCCCCCCGAGCCGGCGCTGATGACCATGCCGAACTCGCGGGTGCTGGCAAGGCTGATGCGCAGGTCGACGTCGAAGCCCTTCCTGGCCGACGGCGTATTCCGATCGGGACTCATGCCCAGGCTCGCGAGCAATTCCCCCAGCTCCGTGTCGTTCAGCGCCTCGCGGGCGTCGGACGCGGCACGGCGGAACAGGTTCGTCGCTGTGGCGTACTCGCTGGCAAGGTCCGGATTCGAATTCGACGGATGCTGCACGGTGCTGGCTCCCTCCACGCCGACAGCGAAGCTTAGGACCGCGGGCATCCAGGGTATTTGTGTTGCATCAAGGAAGAGGGACTGGGCGTCCCCCGGGGGGCCGCGATTATCCCGAGCGTCGGAGCCCTTTTCAGCCATCGGCGATGCCGGCGGTGTTCGGCGCCCGGATTTCCCGCGCGAACTTGGCGAGCGCCTGCGAGCGGTAGATCCCATGCACGAACTTTCCGTACGGCAGCGTCACGAAGAACGCGAGCACGAAGCCCAGGTGGATCGCGAGCAGCGGGCCCATCAGCGCCGTGTCGCGCAACGCGAGCAGGGCCAGGCCGGTGACGCTCACGAGCAGCAGCAAGGCGACGAAGCTGCGCTGCATCGAGCGCTGCCCCGGTTCGACGAGTTCGATGGCGCGCCGGGCGTCGAGCCACAGCAATCCGGCCGGACCGGCGACGAGACCGAGACCGCCCAGCGTCCCGAGGGCCACGGGCAGCGACGTCAGCGCGTAGGGTGCGGACAAGCCCAACACGTAGTGATAGAGCGCGGCCACCGCCGTCGCTGCGAAGCAGAGTCCGAATCCGTAGAACGTGAAGTGGTGAAAGACGCGGCGCGGTTTCGCCGGGTCGCCGCGGCCTTCGAAGCAGCCTTCACCGCCGCCGTCGAGGTAGCGCAGCGTCAGCGCGTCGCCCGCTGCGCGCAGCGCGTCCGCGCCCTCCGGAGAGATTCCCGTCGAGTCGCGCACCAGCTGCCGATACCTCGCCGCACCCATCGCGAGCGCGAGCACCGCAAAACCGAAGGCCGGGGCAAACATGGCCACGAGCAAGCCATGCGGGAAGATCGCGTAGAACCCGCCGTCCCGTCGCATGAAGAGCCCGCCGGTGGCTGCTGCCCCCAACGCGAGGAAGAGAGCGGCGGACAGGGCCATCGCCGTGGCGACGAGCAGGGGACTGCGACGGAAGAGACCCGCAAAAGCGCCCGGCCACGCGCATTCCTCGTAGGTCGCGACGCGCACCGCGGCGAAGGTCCGCGGGATGTTCACCGCGAACTCGTGCGGCGGCGCGTACTGGCAGGCGGAATGGCACGCACCGCATTCGTGGCAGAGGTTGGCGAGGTAGGACACGTCGGCCGACGCGAAGTCGATTCGCCGTTCCATCGCGGGGAAAACCGCGCAGTAGCCCTCGCAGTAGCGGCACGCGTTGCATATCCCCATGAGGCGCGCGGCCTCGGCGTGGGCGTCAGCCGCGGACATGGGCGGCCGCCTCCTTTCCGGCGATGCGCCCGAACGTCGTGCCGATCGTCATCCCGATGCCGGCGAGGTAGCCCTGGCCAAGTATGTTGCCCGCCATGATCTCGCCGGCGGCAAAGACATTACCTGCGCCCGTGCCGTTGGCGAACGCGACCCGCGCTTGCTCGTCCACCTTCACCCCGAGGTAGGTGAAGGTGATTCCGGGGCGCAGCGGGTAGCCGGTGAATGGTGGTCGGTCGATCGCCTGCGCCCAATGCGTCTTCGCCGGCGTCAGGCCGGCGGTCGCGCAGTCGTCGAGCGCGGTGTGGTCGAAGCGGCCGGGGCGGATCGCTGCGTTGAAGCGCGCGACCGTTTCCACGAGCTGCGCCTCGGGGAGTCCGAGCTTCCTCGCGAGCTCGGGCAGCGTGCCGGCCGTCTCCCCGGGAAAGATCGTCGGCATGAAGCGGCCGAGCGCCTTGGCATCGATGATCGAGTAGGCGATCTGGCCCGGCTGTCCGGCGATGAGCCGTCCCCAGATCGCGTAGCGCTTCGGCCAGAAATCCTCGCCCTCGTCGTAGAAGCGCTGCCCGTCGCGATTCACCATGATGCCGAGCGTCACGCTGTCCACGCGCGTCGCGATGCCGCCGTCGAATTTCGGCGAACGGGCATCGAGCGCGATCGCATGGCATTGGCCCGGATCGCTGACCTGCACGGCCCCCGCGTCCAGCAGCGCACGCAGCACCGCCCCGCGGTTATGCGGGGTGCCGCGCACGATGAAGTTGTCGGCCGCCGCCCCCCACGCCTCGCGCAGCCACTCGAGGTTGGCTTCGAAGCCGCCCGACGCGGCCACCAGCGCCTTGCCGGCGACGCGGTGAGTCCGGCCCCTGTAGCCCACCTTCGCGGCGACGAACCTGCCGCCTTGCACCTCGAGTTCGCGCGCCTCGGCCTCGTACAGGATCGCGACGCCGATGCGCTCGGCGGCGCGGTAGTAGGCGTTCATCAGCGCCCGCCCCCCGCCCAGGAAGAAGGCGTTGGTGCGCGAGAGCTGCAGCGTGCCGCCGAGCGCCGGCTGGAAGTGCGCGCCGTGCGCGCGCATCCACGCGCGGCAGGATCCCGATTCGCGGATGACGAGCCGCGCCAGCGCGGCATCGGTCAGCCCGCCGGTGACCCGCATCAGATCGTCGAGGTACTCGTCGTCGCGGTAGGACGCGGTGAGCACGTCCTCCGGGGCATCGTGGCGGCAGCGCAGGTTCCGCGTGTGGCGACTGTTGCCGCCGCGCTGCCACGGCGGCGCGGATTCGAGGACCAGCACCCGCGCGCCCGCCTCGCGTGCCGTGATCGCGGCGCACAGGCCCGCGTTGCCGCCACCGAGGACGAGCACGTCGGGTCGTTCGACGGAAAGGTCCACTACTCGATGCGGATGTTGGCGGCCTTGACGACCTTGCTCCAGCGATCCTGCTCCGTCTTGATGAGCGCCCCGAAGTCGGCGGGCGTGCCGCCGCCGGCCTTCGCATCGTCGCTCGCGAAGCGCGCCGTGATGGCGCTGGTCTTAAGCGCCTTGTTGATCTCCACCGACAGCTTGTCGATGACTTCCTTCGGGAGCTTCGCCGGTCCGATGATCCCGTACCACTGCGAGGTTTCGAATCCCGGGTAGCCGAGCTCCGCTACCGTCGGCACGTCGGGTAGCGCGGGGATGCGCTCCGGCGTACCGACGGCGATCGCGCGGAGCTTTCCGGATTTGATATGCGCCATCAGCGCGGGCGTGCCCGCCGAGGCCGCCTCGAGCCGGCCGCCGAGAAGGTCCTGCAACTGCGGCCCCGTTCCGCGATACGGCACGTGGACCACGTCGATGGCGGTCACGTACTTCAGGTATTCGAATGCGAGGTGGCCCGCGCTGCCGTTGCCGGCGGAGCCGTAGTTGAGCTTGCCGGGATTCTTCTTCGCGAGCGCGACGAACTCCTTGAAATCCTTCGCCGGAACGTCGGCGTTCACGACGAAGATGTTGGGCACCTTGGCCAGCAGCGCGATCGGCACGAAATCCCTGTTCACGTCGTAGGGCTGGCGCTCCATCGCATAGGGATTCACCGCCAGCGTGCCGACGTGGCCCAGGATCAGCGTGTAGCCATCGGGCGCCGCCCGCGCGACCTCCTGCATGGCGATGGTTCCCGCGCCGCCGGCACGGTTGTCGACGATGACGTTCACGCCGAGCGAGGTGGTGAGCTCGTGCGCAACGGCGCGCGCCACGATTTCGGAAGTCCCCCCCGGCGCGAAGGGGACGACGAGGCGGATGGTCTGGCTCGGATAGGGTTGCGCGCCGGCAGCCCCCGAGAACGCGAGCAGCAACGCGGTGAGCGCGAGCATCTTGTTCAGCATGCGACCTTCCTTCGGCGTGTGGCGGCGCCAGGCTGGCATTTCAGTGCCCGCACGGCCGCCCGAAGGGCACTGTGCGCCCCCTCGGGGGGCAGCGAACGAAGTGAGCGTGGGGGCTGTTCATCTCAGAATTGGTAGCGGCGCAGGCCGCCGTCGACCGGAATCACGGCGCCGGTGATGTAGCGGGAGCGCGGGCTCGCGAGAAAGCAGACCAGGTTCGCCACGTCCTCGGGCTGACCGTATTCGCCGACCGGAATCTCGTGTTCGGACTGCCATTGCCGGTATTCGGGCGTGTAGTTGCGCAGGATCTGGTCGCTCAGGATGCGTCCGGGCGGAACGCAGTTCACCGTGATGCCGTGCTTGCCCACTTCGCGCGAGAGCCCCTTCGCCCACGAATGGACGGCAGCCTTGGCGCAGAACGCGCCGTTGATGCCCTCGGGCTCGCTCTTGCCGGTGATGTTGACGATGCGTCCCCAGCGGTTGGCGATCATCGCGTCGATCAGGCGATCGGTGAGCTGGCGGTGGCGCGTGAAGTTGAGCGTGAGCGCCTCGTCCCACTGCGACTCGTCGGCGTGGAGCTTGAAGGCACGGCTGCCGCCCGCATTGTTGACGAGGATCTCGACGGTGCCCAGCGCGGCCGCCGCCTCGCGGGCCACGGCGTCGGGATAGGACTCGTCCAACGCATCGTGGACGATCAGGGTGGCGGGGCGGCCACCCGCGGCGACGATCTGGCGCGACACCTCCTCCAGATTCGCGCGCCGCCGTCCGGTGATCGCGAGACGCGCGCCTTCCGCGCCCAACGCGAGCGCGATCGCACGGCCGATCCCAGAGCTCGCGCCCGTCACCAGCGCCGCGCGCCCAGTCAATTGCAGGTCCATCGGGGTGCACCTCCGGTTCGGTCAGCGCGCCTGTTCCATCGCGGAAAACACCCTTTCGCATCGCTGCCGGTCACCCGCGTCGGCAACGCCGGGCCCGGCGCACCAGTCGACCAGACGCTCGCCGGCAGTGCCGGCACCGGCGGCGGGCGCGCTCTGGAACCGCTCCCGCAACTGCTTCACCTGCAGCGCGAGCCGCTGTGCGTGCAACTCGGCTGGCGACTCGAGGCCCAGCGACATTTCGAGTCCGAGCAGGGCCTCGCGCCGCGATTCGACGCCGCGTTCGATTCGTGCTCGGTAGTCAGCGGTCGCCGCTTCCCCGGAAAGGGCCGAGAGCGCGGCATCGCGTCGCGCGACCATCCTTTTTTCCCACGCAGCGGGGAGCGCCGGCAACGCCGCCCAACGCTCGTTCGCCGCTGCTGCCGCGGCTTCCGTCGTGCTCGCGTTCGACTGCACCAGGCTGTCGAGTTCCTCGCACAGGCGTTCCTTTGCCGCCAGGGTGTGCCATACGGCGGCTTCGCGCGAGCGGGCACGTGCCGACAACGCGGCCTCCACCGCCGTCTTCGCACTCCTGAACCGGGATTCGACGCCGCGCAGCGCGGGATCGAAGCCGCCGGCGCGCTTCTTCCACTGCTCCTGCAGATCGCGCGCGACTCGGCGCATCTCGTTGTCGTCCTTGTCCGTGGCCGCCGCAAGTTGCTCGAGCTGCGCGCAGATCTCCTCCAGCGCGTGACGGTTCTCGTGCTTGAGGCCGTCCTCCTGCTTGCGTTTGGCGTGGCGCGCCTCGAAGACCGCGTCGCACGCGGCCCGAAACTGCTCCCAGAGGGCGCGCTCGTCGCGCTGCGCGAGCGCGAGTCCCTTGGCTTGCGCCTGCCACCTGGCCTGGATCGCCTTGACCTGCGACGGCGCGTCGCGCTCCATCGACTTGGCCGCCAACACGGTGACCTCGTCGATCAGCGCCTGGCGTCCCGCCTTCGCCTGATCGCGCGCTTCCGCCAATGCGTCGCGCAGCGGCGCGAGCGCGGCCTTGAGTCGCGCATCGAAGTTCTTCCACGTTCTCGGCTCGACGCTGCCGAGGTCGCCATCGCGCCAGCTGCGGTCGGTTTCGCGCAACCAGTGCTCGATCGCACGCCAGTCGCGGGGCTCCGCGAGCAGGGTAGGCGCGTGGGCCGCCGCCGCCGCGATGAATTCGTCGCGCCGCTTGCGGGCCTCCTTCCTCTGCGCCGCCATTACCGCGAAATGACGCGCGGCAGGGGCGTACGCCTTTTCGCACGCGTGATCGAAGCGTTCCCACAGGGCCTTCGGGACGCCGGCGTGCTGCTGGTCGAGCGCCTTCCACTCGTCGCGGAGTTTCTGTACTTCGGCGGCGAGCCGCGGGGGATCCAGTGCCGTGGTCGTCGCGGCGGCCTCGGCGCGCTCGCACAATTGAATGCGCGCGTGTTGCTGCCCGAACGATTCCCAGCGCTCGAGCTCCACGAGTTGCTGCGTCAATCGGCCGAGCCGCTGCAGCGTGGGTTTCGGCAGGAGCCCGGCGTTCGCCTTTCGCGTCCGGATCTCGTCCGCGGCCGTTCGCGCTGCCTGCAACTGGCCGGCGGCGAGCGCCTGCTCGGCCGAATGCAGCAGCCCGTGGACCTGCTGCCGCACCGCATTCGCTTCCTGCTCGGCGGCGCGGATCTGCGCGAGCCGGCGTTGTTCGACCACGATCAATGCCGCTTCGAAGCGCCGCGTCAGCGCGGGCGTGCGTATCGCCCGATTCAACGCCTGCCAGCGTTCCGGCAGCTTCGCATCGTCGATGGAGGTGCCGGCCGCGAGCTGCTCGGCCTCGGCGACCAGCGCTTCGGCTTCGGCGCGGGCGGCAAGCTCCTGCGTCCACTGGCCGAGACGCCGCTCCGCCTCGTCCAGCCTCGAATGCGTCAGGGGATTCTCGAATTTCGCGGCCTCTTCGCGCAGAGCGGCGAGCTCGACGGAGAGACCGGCGAGCGCGTCCGCTGTGGCGGGGGGGTCCTGGATCGCGATCCAATCCGCGAGCCTGCGCTCGAAGCGTGTGCGCGAGCGCTGCTCCTCGTGCTCGCGATCGAAGCGCGCCTGCAAGGCCTGGCGGGCGGCGTCGCAGCGCGCGACGCGGGCGGAATCGTCGGCGATGTCCAGCGCCTGCCAGCGGCGATTGAGGTCGATCACCGCCGTGAGAATCGGGCCGGGTCGCGTCGCCAGTGCTTCCAGTTGTGCCAGGATCGCATCCGCTTCGGCGGCCTGACCTTCGCGATCCGCGATCGCATCGATCCGCTTCCGCGCGAGCCGGGCCACGCCGTGATCCTTGTTCTTCGCGGCGTCGGCAAGCTTGCGCAGGCCGTCCGGCGTGCGCACGCGCTCCGCGGCGGCCATCCGCGTTTCCGCATGTTCGGCAGTGAGCGCGACATCGACCAGCGAGGCTTCGTCGCGCAACGCGGCGATCGCGATGCGGCGACGTTCCGCGTCCGGCGTACGGCACGCCACATCGGAGCGAATCGCATCCGTGCAGCGGTCGTCCTCCAGCAGCGCCCGGGCTCTATCGCCGTCCGGGGTTCCCGCGAGCACCGGGCCCAGAGAAGAGGCAAGGACAGCGCGCACGCCCGAATCGGATTCCGCGTCCCAGGCCGTGGCCAGCGCAGCAATGTTCGTGCAACGTCTGGCCGCCTCCGCGCGGACCTCGGGGGCGGGGTCGGTCGCCAGCAGAACGGCGAGTTCATCCGAATCGGGCGGCAACGCCAATGCGCCGAGAACCCGCTGTCCGGGGTCGGCATGCTCGTGCAAGGCGGAACGAAAGAAGCGCTTGGTGACCATGGGGGATTGCGCCGCATTCCACCGTTGGCGGGGACTTGGGTCGCGGGAAACGTGATGTTAACCAAAAATCGCTTTCCCTGTGGCGGAACCGCCGTCGCCCTCGGCAATCGACGCGAAAACACGGGAGCCGCGATCCTAGGGAGCGCCGCCGTCCGCGGAGGAAGCGGCGCCACGGTTGACCGTGGGGAGACGATCGTGGACCATGACCGCGGCCCGATCCGGCAATCGAGGTGGCAGCCAGGATGGCGGCAAGGTTGTCGATCCGGGCGATGATCCCGCGGCCACCGCCGCCTGAGGGAGCCGATGGAAACGAACGATGCGCGGGCCGACCCCGACTTCTATGCGCGACTGCCGGTCTTCGCGGGATTCCCGGAGATCATGGATCCGGCGCGCTATCAGCCGCTGCCGCACGACTGGCTGATCGGTCTCACCGATGTCGTGCATTCGACCCGGGCGATCGAAGCCGGCCGCTACAAGGCCGTCAATACGGCCGGAGCGTCGGTCATCGCCGCGGTCACTCATGCGCTGGAGGGGCGTTCCTTTCCGTTCGTCTTCGGCGGTGACGGCGCCAGCGTTGCCGTGTCGTCGCGTGACGAAGAAGCGGTGCGCGCCGCGCTCGCCGCGACCGCGGCATGGTCGCGCGACGAACTCGATCTTACGCTTCGAGCCGCGCTCATTCCCGTTTCCGCCGTGCGGGAGCAGGGGCTCGACGTCAGGGTGGCGCGATTCGCGCCGTCTGCCAACGTCTCTTATGCGATGTTCACCGGGGGCGGGCTGGCGTGGGCCGACCGGACGTTGAAGTCCGGCCGCTTTGCCGTGGAACCGGCGGGCGCGGGAATCCGGCCCGACCTGTCTGGCTTGTCGTGCCGCTGGAATGACATTCCGGCAACGCACGGTGTCATCGCCTCATTGGTGGTGGCGCCCGTGCGGCAGGGTGACCCGGCGTTCCGCAGGCTGGTCGAAGGCATTCTGACCGAGCTCGAAAGCAGCACCGAGGTCGCGCGCCCCGTCCCCGAGGGTGCCCCGGGCGTCGGCTGGCCGCCTCCCGGATGGGATCTCGAAGCGCACGCCTCGCGCAAGGGCGGGGAGGGCCTCTTGTTCGCCCGACTGCGCGTGCTGTTGGAAACGATGCTGGCGTATGTCGTCATGCGGCTCGGCATTCGCGTGGGTGCTTTCGATCCTGCCGTCTATCGGCGCACGGTCGTCGAGAACTCGGACTTCCGCAAATACGACGACAATTTGCGCATGACGCTCGACTGCACCCCCCATCTCGCCGACCGGATCGAGGAACGCCTCGGGCAGGCGGCAGCGGAAAACATCGCGCGATTCGGCTTGCACCGCCAGTCGGCCGCGCTCATGACCTGTATCGTGCCGTCGATTGCCGAGAACAATCACATCCACTTCGTCGATGGCGCGACCGGCGGTTACGCGATGGCGGCGCGACAGCTCAAGGAAGCCGCGGAAATCGCCCGGCTTTGACTTGACGCCGGCTGCGCGGTCGGGCGAGGATCGCGCTTTCCCGCGGCCATTGGCCCGTCCCTCCCCGAATGCCCAGCAAGGTTCCCTCCAAAGCCCCGGTCGCTCCGGCATCCGACGTCGCCGAGGGACACGACGCGCCCTCGGCGGAAAGCCAGATGACGCGCCTGGTGCTCGACCTGGTCCGGCCATACCGCGGCTGGCTGGCGATCGTGTTCGTCGCGATGCTGGTGGAGATCGCGATGAGCCTGGCGGCGCCGTGGCCGCTCAAGCTCGTCCTCGACGACGCGCTCGGAAACCACAAACTGCCGCAATGGCTCGCCTGGGCGCATGACTACGGCATCGGACGCCACACGCTCGGGGTCGCACTGTTCGCCGGGCTGGCGACCCTGTTCATCGCCGTCATCAGCGCGGTTGCGTCCTACATCGACAACTATTACACGACCAGTGTCGGCCAGTGGGTGGCCAACGACCTGCGCATCCGCATCTACGAGCACCTGCATCGGCTCTCGCTCCGCTACTACGACAGTGCCAAGACGGGGGCGCTGATGTCCACGATCACCGGCGACGTGTCGACCGTCCAGAGCTTCGCCTCGTCGTCGACGCTCGGCATCGTCGTCGACCTGCTGACCATCGTCTTCATGCTGGGCCTGATGTTCTGGCTCGACTGGGATTTCACGCTGATCGCCATCGGAGTCACGCCGTTTCTGCTGATGTTCGTCATGCGTTTCAAGAAGGCGGTCAAGGACGTTACGCGAGTCGTGCGCGTCCGACAGAGCGAGATCGTCGCGGTGGTCCAGGAAGGTCTGGGGTCGGTGCGGGCCGTGAAGGCCTTCGGGCGGCAGGACCTCGAAGTGGCGCACATGGAAGCCGCGAGCCATGCGACGGTCGAGGCCGCGCTCAAGGCGCGCCAGGTCAAGTCGCTGCTGTCGCCGGTGGTCAGCATCGTGGTCGCGATCTGCACCGCCATCGTGCTGTGGAAGGGAACGTCGCTGATCGTGGCCGGAACGATGACCGCCGGAGCGTTGACGGTCTACCTGGCCTACCTGACGAAGTTCTTCAAGCCGGTCAAGGACCTCGCGAGCATGACCAGTGCGATCGCCCAGACGACGGTCGCACTGGAGCGCATCCAGAAGATCCTTTCCGCCGACGACATCATTCCCGAGCGCGCGGACGCGACCGAACCCGGCCGTGTCAAGGGTGCGATCACCTTCGAGCACGTCGCGTTCGGCTATGGCGACGGGGCGCCCGTGCTGCGCGACGTCTCGTTCACGATCGCGCCGGGCCAGGTGGTGGGCGTCGTCGGTCCGACGGGCTCCGGCAAGTCGACGGTGTTGAGCCTGATTCCCCGCTTCTACGACCCGACCGCGGGACGGGTGCTGATCGACCGCGCCGATGTCACGACCTACAAACTGGCAGCGCTCCGCGCGCAGGTCGGTTTCGTGCTGCAGGAAACGGTGCTCTTCCGGGGGACGATCCGCGAGAACATCGCCTACGGACGTCCCGGAGCGAGCGATCAGGAAATCGTCGCCGCGGCGAAACTCGCCAATGCCGACGAATTCATCAGCCGCATGCCGCACGGCTACGACTCCGTCGTGGGCGAGCGCGGCGACACGCTGTCGGGCGGCCAGCGGCAGCGCATCGGCATTGCCCGCGCGGTGATCCGCAACAGCCCGATCATGATCCTGGACGAACCCACGGCGGCGCTGGACACCGAGTCCGAGCGCCTGGTGATCGAGGGCCTGCAGCGGCTGATGAAGGGCCGCACCGTCATCATGATCGCGCACCGCCTGAGCACGATCCGCGACGCGGACAAGATCATCGTGCTGAAGGACGGCGTCGTGGCGGAGGAGGGCACCAACGACGAGCTGATCGCGCGCGGGGGCGTCTACGCCGAGCTGCACCGGATCCAGTACGAAACGCCGCTGGCGCACGCGGCCGGGGCCCAATGAGCGCCGCCGGGCCGCCCCAAGGCGCGAATTGCTCCAGCCTCCACACCGTCGTGCCCGCGCCATGCGCCTTGAAGTCGGCCGCCACCCGCGCACACAGCTTCGACTCATCGACCGACCTGCACTGAGGGAACTCCCACCATGTCGCACAAACTGATCGTCCTCCCGGATGACACGGCCAAGCCCATCGTCGACCCGATCAACGCGGCCACGTGCGCGCTCAACATCCGGATGTTCCTCTTCACCGACCCGACGCTGCTCGATGCCGTGATTGGCGCGAAACGCCGTGGCGTGAAAGTGAGGGTGATGCTCAATCCGGCACGTCGCAGCGGCGAGACCGAGAACGAGGAAGCCCGCAAGGCGCTCACCGCCGCCGGGATCGATGTCCGCGACAGCAACCCGGCCTTCGACCTGACGCACCAGAAATCGATGGTGGTCGATAACGAGATCGGCTTCGTCGAGTCGCTGAACTGGGAACCCAAGGACCTGACCCAGACGCGCGACTACGCGATCGTCACGACCCACGGCCACGAGGTCGCCGAGATGGTGCGCTGCTTCGATGCCGATTGGGAGCACGCCGAGTTCGTCCCGCATCCCGATTCGCAGCTCATCTGGTGCCCGAACAACGGGCGCCCGCGGGTCGCGAAGTTCATCGACGAATCGAAGCACACGCTCTGGCTGCAGAATGAGCGCTACCAGGACACCGTGATCATCGAGCGGCTGGTCCGCGCCGTGGAGCGGGGCGTCAAGGTGCACATCCTGGCGCGGCCCCCGCATACGCTGAAGGCGGAAAAGCTGATCGAAGGCGTCGGTGGCCTGCGGATATTGCAGGACGTCGGCGCCAAGGTGCACACGCTGAAGCACCTCAAGCTGCACGCCAAGATGCTGCTGGCCGACAGCAAGCGCGCCATCGTGGGCTCGATCAATCTGGCGCCGGGAAGCTTCGATGCCCGGCGCGAGCTCGCGATCGAGACGGACAATCACCACGTGTTGAAGCGGCTCGAGGAAACCGCGATGCACGACTGGGAGCTCTCCCATCGGCTCGACCTCTCCGACGCGGGATTGCTGAAGGACCTGAAGAAGCGCGAGGGCCTGAGTCCCGACAAGCTCGTGCTCGAGGCGGGGAACGGCAGGAAAGGGAAGGAGAAGGGCTGAGCCGCGGGTCCTCGCTCGCGCCGCCCGAAGCTGCCATGCCGCCGGAAGCAGGCTGCCGATGATTTCCTGGGAAGCCCATGCCTGCCTGCCGCTGCACCCGCAGGCGGATTTCGCCCCGATCGACCGATTTCGCGCGGCGGGCGTCAACTACGTGTCCATCAACGTCGGCATGGACATGAATCCGTTGGCGCAGGTGCTCTCGGTCATCGCGGGTTTCCGGGCGACGATCGCGGCCTTCCCCGATCGTTATCTGCTGGCGGCGAATGTTGAGGACATCGAGCAGGCGGCGGCGAGCGGCAAGCTCGCAATCGGCTTCGATCTCGAGGGGGCGATGCCCCTGCTCGAGCAGCCG
>Ga0209048_10003311_pt1 | contig 15669 bp, 14 predicted proteins | sample FrelakmetCRP12CR_FD_187146 | JGI IMG/M metagenome (GOLD analysis project Ga0209048, IMG submission 187146) | Freshwater lake sediment microbial communities from the University of Notre Dame, USA, for methane emissions studies - CRP12 CR (SPAdes)... | ecosystem: Environmental > Aquatic >... | reverse complement strand
GCTAGAGCGCAACGATTGATCGCCCTATGCCGCCGAGGAAACGCGGGAGGCACAAGGCGCTGCATAGCCAGCAATCTACACCGGGGCCGGCGTTGGCCGACAATGCGCTGCAATGAGAGAGAAGCAGGATGGCTCGCGCATGCGGCTGGACAAGTGGCTGTGGGCGGCGCGCTTCTACAAGACACGCGGCCTCGCGGCGGAGTTCATCGACAAGGGACGAGTGCTGGTCAACGGCCAGCCCGTCAAGCGGGCGCGCGAGTTGCATGTCGGCGACCTGGTCAACCTGCGCCAAGGCGCGCACGGCGAGATCGCGCGTGAACTGCGCGTGCTGGCGTTGAGCCAAGTGCGCGGACCAGCGCCCGCGGCGCAGTCGCTGTACGAGGAAACCGCACAGAGCGTCGCTGCCCGCGAAGCGGCCGCAAAGGCGCGCCCCTTCGTCGCCGACCCCGCCCTCACGATCGAGCAGGGTCGCCCGACCAAGCGCGACCGCCGCGACCTGGCCGACTGGCAGCGCTGGAGCGCGAGCATCGACCCCGACTGAGCCGGAAGGCGCGCACCGCCGCGCGCGGCAGCCCACTTGACGACAGGTCGGCACCGAACCGCATGCGATCCGCCTTCGCGCTGGCGACGCCGCTAACGTCTTCGCGTCTGGTTCATCCGCGCAGGTGGCAGGCTACGTAGTGGCCGTCGGCGGACTGCTTAAGCACCGGCGTCTCGACGTCGCACAGGCCCTTGCGCGCGATCGGGCAGCGGGTATGGAAATGGCATCCCGTGGGCGGGCGGATCGGGCTCGGCACGTCGCCCTGCAGCATGATGCGCTTGCGTTTGACCTGCGGGTCGGGGATCGGCACCGCCGACAGCAGCGCCTCGGTGTAGGGGTGCAGCGGCCGCGTGTAGAGCGCGTTGGCCGTCGCGAGCTCGACGATGCGGCCAAGGTACATCACCGCCACCCTCGTGCTGATGTGCTCGACCACCGACAGGTCGTGCGCGATGAAGAGGTAGGTCAGGTTGAACTTGGCCTGCAGGTCCTCAAGCAGGTTGATGACCTGAGCCTGGATCGACACGTCGAGCGCCGACACCGCCTCGTCGCAGACGATCAGCTTGGGCGACACCGCGAGTGCGCGGGCGATGCCGATGCGCTGGCGCTGCCCGCCGGAGAACTCGTGCGGATAGCGCTGCATGTGGTCGGCGGCAAGGCCCACGGTCTCGAGCAGATCGACGATGCGGTCCTCGAACGCTGCCCGTGTGGGTGCCAGCTTGTGGATGATCAGCGCCTCGCCGACGATCGCGCGCACCGTCATGCGCGGGTTGAGCGACGCATACGGGTCCTGGAAGATGATCTGCATGTCGCGCGCCAGCGAACGCAGTTCGGGCTTGCCCATTGCCGTGACGTTACGGCCCTCGAACCACACCTCGCCCGATGTCGGCTCGATCAGGCGCAGGACGCAGCGCCCGGTCGTGCTCTTGCCGCAGCCTGACTCACCCACGACGCCCAGCGTTTCGCCTGCGATCAGGTCGAAGCTCACGCCGTCGACCGCGTGGACGCGTTCGAGCTCGCGCCCGAGCAGCCCGCCCTTGATCGGGAAGTGCTTGACGAGGTCCTTGACATTCAGCAAAGGCTCGCTGATGTCGGCCCCTCGCCCGCCGAGTACGGCGGTCGATCCCCCGCGGGGATGATCGCTTGCTTGGGGCGGCCTGGCGCTTCGCTCACTCATGGCGAGGCCGTGTCCAGGATGCAAGCGACCTTGTGCCCGGTCGCCACTTCGCGCAGCAGCGGCGTGGCCTCGGTACAGGCGGCGCGGGCGTGCCTGCAGCGGGGCGCGAAACGGCAGCCCTCGGGCGGCGCGATGAGCTTGGGGACGACGCCGGCGATCGCCTCGAGGCGAACCTTCTTCACCGCCGCGGTGTCGATGCGCGGAATCGAGCGGATCAGACCCTGCGTGTACGGGTGGCGCGGATGCGCGAAGAGTTCGGCCACCGGCGCCTCCTCGATCACCTTGCCGGCGTACATCACGACCACGCGCTGCGCCGTCTCGGCGACCACACCCATCGCGTGCGTGATCAACATGATCGACATCCCGAGGCGATCCTTCAACTCGCCGAGCAGCTCGAGGATCTGGGCCTGGATCGTTACGTCGAGCGCGGTGGTCGGCTCGTCGGCGATCAGCAGCTTCGGGTTGCAGGCGAGCGCCATCGCGATCATCACGCGCTGGCGCATGCCGCCGGAGAACTGGTGCGGGTAGTCGCGCACGCGTCGTTCGGGCGTTGGGATGTGCACCAGCGCGAGCATCTCGGTGGCGCGCTCCATCGCCTGCCTGCGGTTCATGCCTTCGTGCAGGCGCAGCACCTCGGCGATCTGTTCGCCTACCGTGTACACCGGGTTGAGCGAGGTCATCGGTTCCTGGAACACGATGGCGATTTCCTTCGCCCGGATCTTGCGCATCTCGTCGGACGACAGCGGCACCATGTCTCTGCCTTGCCACAGCACCTGGCCGGCGACGATCCTGCCAGGCGGCATCGCGATGAGTTTGAGCACCGTCATCGCGGTGACCGACTTGCCGCAGCCCGATTCGCCGACGACGCCGAGCGTCTCGCCGCGCTCGACCGTCATGTCCACGCCGTCGACCGCGTGCAGCCAGCCGTCGTCGGTCTTGAAGTGGGTCTTGAGCCCTTTGATCTCGAGCAGCGCCACTACAGCACCTTGCGCGGATCGAGCGCGTCGCGCAGGCCATCGCCGACGAAATTGATCGTCAGCACGGCAAGGAAGATCGCGACGCCGGGGAACAGCGCCCAGTGCGCTGCGATGTCGAGGTACTCCTTGCTGTCGTAGAGGATGCGGCCCCAAGTCGGGATGTCGGGCGGGAACCCGAGGCCCAGAAACGACAGCGTCGACTCGGCGATGATCGCGGCGGCCACGTCGATCGTCCCGGCGACGATCACCGGCCCGAGTGCGTTGGGCAGGATGTGCCGCAGGACCTGGCGCGGCACCGAGGCCCCCAGTGCCCGCGCCGCCTCGACGAATTCCTTCTCGCGCACAGAGAAGAACTGGGCCCGCACTAGACGCGCCACCGGCATCCAGCGAAAGCCTCCAATCACGAAGACGATGAGGAGGAAGACCCCGACCTCGGGGCCGAAGGCCTGCTTTAGGCCCTCGCGAAAGAGATAGATCAGGATCAGCAGCAGCGGCAACTGCGGCATCGAGAGGAACAGGTCGGTCAGCCACATCAGGGCCGCATCGACAGCGCCGCGCGAGATGCCGGCGATCGCGCCGATCGTCACGCCGACCAGCATCGCCATCAACATCGCCGCCAATCCGACGGCGAGCGAGATCCGGCCGCCGTAGAGCATGCGCGCCAGGATGTCCTGGCCGAGGTCGTCAGTGCCGAACGGGTGCGCGGCCGAAGGGCTCTTCAGTCTCGCGCTGAAGTCGATCTCGTTGATCGCCACCTTCCAGATCATCGGCCCGACGACGACGAGCAGCACCATAGCCAGCAGCACGACGAGGCCGATCACCGCCAGCTTGTGGCGGCGAAAGCGCCGCCAGGCCTCACGCCCCGGCGACACGTGGCGTGCCCGCGTCGGGGCCTCAGCGGTAGCTGATGCGGGGGTCGAGCCAGCCATAGAGCAGGTCGGCGATCAAGTTGAACACGATGACGAGGCAGGCGAAGACGAAAGTCACCGCCATGATCACCGGCGTGTCGTTGCGCAGGATGGCGTCGATCAGCAACGAACCGATGCCCGGGATGCGAAAGATCTGCTCGGTCACGATCGCGCCGCCGAACACCGCAGGCATCTGCAGCGCGACCAGCGTCACGACCGGGATCAGCGCGTTGCGCACGACGTGCTTCATCACCACCACGCGCTCGTTCAACCCCTTGCTGCGCGCTGTCGTGACGTGGTCGAGCCGGATCACGTCGAGCATAGCCGAGCGAACGTAGCGCGTCCAGCTAGCGCCCTGGAAGAGCCCCAGCACCAGCACCGGCATGATCGCCTGCTTGATGTGCCCCCACCACCATTGCCAGCCGGTGCCGCCGATGTCGGCGCGGAAAACGAACGGCAGCCAGTCGAGCTTGATCGAGAAAAGCAGGATCAGGAGCAGACCGGTGAAGAAGGTCGGCAGCGAGAAGCCGACGAAGGCGAGCGTGCTTGCGACGCGGTCGAACCACGAGTACGGGCGCGCCGCCGAATAGATGCCGACCGGCAGCGCGATCAGCAGCGCCAGCATCTGCGAGGCGCCGATCACAGCCAACGTCACGGGGACGCGCCCGAGGATCAGCTGGTCGACGTCGACCCGGCTGATGAACGAGAAGCCCCAGTCGCCGCGGAACATCGCGAACAGCCAATGGAAGTAGCGCTGCCAGATCGGGTCATCGAGGCCGAACTGCCGGCGCAGGTTTGCCTGGACCTCGGGCGGGATGTTCGGGTTGAGCGCCATCTCCGAGAACGGGTCGCCTGGCGCCAGCGCGAGCACCGTGAACAGCACGATGCTGATGCCGAGCAGGCTCGGCAGGGCGATCAGCAGCCGCCTCAGGAGGTAGGGTCCCATCGGCGGGTCCTAGTGCGCTGTCCGGCGCACATCCGACATCGAGACGGGCCGCCGCGTATTCAGGCCTCGCGGTACCAGTCTTGCAGCGCGGAGAAGTCGAGGTCCCACCCCGAGAGCGTGGTCACCAGCTTCAGGTTCCCGCCGCGCACGCGCGGCCGGCTGATCAGGGGGATGACGACGTTGTCGTTGACGACCATATCGTTCATCCGGATGTAGATGGCGGCACGCTTGACCGGGTCGAGTTCGGCCGAAGCGTCGGCAGCCGCCTTGTCGTACTCGGCATTGACCCACCGGCAGATGTTGCGGCCCTGCCACTTGTTCGCCTTCTGCGAGATCTCGTCCGACTTGTATTGGTCCATGAAGCGCTCGGCATCGGGCGCGGTCATGGTCGTCGTGTACATCTGCATGTCGGCCCAGAACTTGCCGTAGGTGTCGGGATTGCCCACGTCCGACGAGAAGAAGACCGACGCCGTGACCGACTTGAGTTCGAGGTCGATCCCGGCCTTCTGGCAGGCCTGCTTGATGACCGCCTGCTCCTTCTGCCGGATCCCGTTGACCGAAGTCTGGAAGACGAACTTCATCTTCTTGCCGCCCTTTTCGCGGATGCCGTCGGCGCCCTTCTTCCATCCTGCTGCGTCGAGGATGGTATTCGCCTTGTCGACGTTGAACTCCCACTTCGTGTTCGGCGAACGGAACCGCGACGGGTTGTTCATGAAGTTCGAGGTGGCAATCCCGGTGCGGCCGTAGATGAACTCCTGGATGCCCTTACGATCGGCCAGCAGCGCCATCGCCTGGCGCACCGCCGGCTCGCTCAACGCGAAGTGCTTGCTCTTGACGCTGGCGCGCTCGCCGTCGACCTCGCTCCATGGATCAGTGATGTTGAGCTGGATGAACTCTATGTCGCCGCCGGGCACGATGTGGGCCTTGCCCTTGCCGCCGGCCTCCATGCGTTTGAGCACCTCGTCCTCGACCTGCAGGTTCCAGGCGTAGTCGTACTCGCCGGTCTGCAGCACCGCTCGCGCGGCCGAAGTCGCGTCGCCGCCGCCCTTCATCTCGATCGTGTCGAAGTTAGGCCGGTTGGGCATGTGGTAATTCTTGTTGATCTCGCCGCGGACGATGTCGCCCGGCTTGAAATCGACGAACTTGTACGGCCCCGTTCCAACCGGCTTGAGGTTCGTCGGCGCCTCGCGCGACTTGGCGCCGCTGTAGGGGCCGAACAGGTGCTTGGGCAGCACCATGCCCTCGGCGGCGACGAAGGCGGTCGCCCAAAACGGCGTGGGCTTGCTAAACGCGACCAGGATCGTGTGGCTGTCTACCTTGGTGACTGTCAGATCCTTGTACACGCCGCTGGTGACCGCGGCGGTCGCCGGGTCGCGGGCGTATTCCCAGGTGAAGACGCAGTCGTCGGCGGTGAAGGGCTGGCCGTCATGCCAGGTCACGCCCTTCTTCAGTCGCCAGCGGACGACCTTGCCGCCCTCGAGCACGCCGCCATTCTTCAGGGTCGGAATCTCGGCAGCGAGGATCGGCACCAGGTTGCCGTCGTTGTCCCACACCGCCAACGGCTCGTAGAAGATGCGCGAGCCTTCCTGGTCCTTGGTGCCGTTGGCGAAGTGCGGCTGCAGCAGCGTCGCGCCCTGCCACCACAGCACCTTGAGCGGGCCGCCGCCGCCGCGCTTGGTCGGCTTGTAGGCGGGGCTCGCCTGCGCCTGGGCGACGCCGGCGTGCATCAGCATCATCGAGGCCATCGGCGCGGTCAGCCCGAGCCCGACCATCTGTTGCAGGAACGAGCGCCGCGGCAACCTGCCCGCACGGACTTCTTCGATCAGGGCACGCAGTTGGCGCTCTTGCATGGTCAATCTCCTGTCGGCCTGCCGGCCTTTGGTGAAACGTGGGAATTGGTCTGCCGATCGTAACCAACGCGTCCGACTTTGCTACTGGGGTAGCCCCGGGGCTGAATGCCGGCGCCCGGGGATCGGCGCAAATTGCGGCAATGCCCCTCTTGAAAATGCGTGAATCGCACTCAGATCAATTTGCTTGGAGAAGAAAGACATGCCCGAAGAACAAGCCAATCCACCAGCCGAAGTGCTGGAACCGACCTCGCCAAGTGCTGCTGCGGAGTCCGCGACCGAAGCCGCCCCGGAAGTCAAGCTGGCGCAGCTTGAAGCCCGGCACGCCGAGGTGGCCGACGCCTTCCTGCGCGCCAAGGCGGAGGTCGAGAATGTTCGCCGCCGTGCCGAAGAGGATCTCGCCAGAGGCCGCAAGTACGCCGTCGAAGCCTTCGCCGAGAGCCTGCTGCCGGTAAAGGACAGCCTCGAGGCCGCGATCGCGATGCCCGACGCCACGCCCGAGCAGATGCTTCAGGGCATACACGCGACGCTGCGCCAGCTCGCAGCGGCGTTCGAGCGCAACAAGGTGACCGAGATCAACCCGCAGCCGGCTTCGAGATTCGATCCGCACCTGCACCAGGCGATCACCGTCGTGCCCGCAGCGCAGGAAGCCAATACCGTCGTGACCGTGCTGCAAAAGGGCTACCTGATCGCCGACCGCGTGCTGCGACCGGCACTCGTCACGGTCTCTGCGGCGCAATGACAAGCACCCAGGTCGACGCGGCGCCGGTGTCATGGCTTGAAAGCGGGCGACTTATCCACAAATAGAACTGCATTGCGATTTCAGTCTTCAGGAGCAACGACATGGGAAGAATCATTGGCATCGACCTCGGCACGACCAATTCATGCGTGTCGATCATGGAAGGCAACACCACCAAGGTGATCGAGAACAGCGAAGGTGCACGCACCACGCCGTCGATCATCGCCTATCAGGATAACGGCGAGATCCTGGTCGGTGCGTCGGCCAAGCGGCAGGCGGTGACGAACCCGAAGAACACCTTGTACGCGGTGAAGCGCCTGATTGGGCGCAAGTTCACCGAAAAGGAAGTGCAGAAGGACATCGACCTGATGCCGTTCAAGATCGTCGCCGCGGACAACGGCGACGCGTGGGTCGAAGTGCGCGGCAACAAGCTCGCGCCGCAGCAGGTCAGCGCCGAGGTGCTGCGCAAGATGAAGAAGACTGCGGAGGACTACCTCGGCGAAACGGTCACCGACGCGGTAATCACGGTCCCTGCGTACTTCAACGACTCGCAGCGCCAGGCAACCAAGGACGCCGGCCGCATCGCGGGCCTGGACGTCAAGCGCATCATCAACGAGCCGACCGCGGCGGCGCTCGCGTTCGGCCTTGACAAGACGCAGAAGGGCGACCGCAAGATCGCTGTCTACGACCTCGGCGGCGGCACCTTCGACATCTCTATCATCGAGATCGCCGACGTCGATGGCGAGAAGCAGTTCGAGGTGCTTTCGACCAACGGCGATACCTTCCTCGGAGGCGAGGACTTCGACCAGCGAATCATCGACTACATCATCGCCGAGTTCAAGAAGGACCAGGGCGTCGATCTGGGCAAGGATGTGCTCGCGCTGCAGCGCCTGAAGGAAGCGGCCGAGAAGGCCAAGATCGAGCTGTCGAGCAGCGCGCAGACCGACATCAATTTGCCCTACGTGACGGCCGATGCGTCGGGCCCGAAGCACCTGAACATCAAGCTCTCTCGCGCCAAGCTCGAGGCGCTGGTCGACGACCTGATCGAGCGCACGATAGCGCCCTGCCGCACGGCGATCAAGGACTCGGGCGTGAACGTGTCCGACATCCAGGACGTGATCCTGGTCGGCGGCATGACGCGAATGCCCAAGGTGCAGGATAAGGTTAAGGAGTTCTTCGGCAAGGAGCCGCGCAAGGACGTCAACCCCGACGAGGCGGTGGCCGTCGGCGCCGCGATCCAGGGCCAGGTGCTCGCCGGCGATCGTTCGGACGTGCTGCTGCTCGACGTGACGCCGCTGTCGCTCGGCATCGAGACGCTGGGCGGCGTGATGACGAAGATGATCAAGAAGAACACGACGATTCCGACCAAGTTCGCGCAGACCTTCTCGACCGCAGACGACAACCAGCCGGCGGTGACGATCAAGGTCTACCAGGGCGAGCGCGAGATCGCCTCGGGCAACAAGAGCCTCGGGGAGTTCAACCTCGAGGGCATTCCGCCGGCTCCGCGCGGACTGCCGCAGATTGAGGTCACGTTCGACATCGACGCCAACGGCATCCTGCACGTCAGCGCCAAGGACAAGGGCACCGGTAAGGAAAACAAGATCACGATCAAGGCCAACTCGGGCCTGACCGAGGCCGAGATCCAGCAGATGGTTCGCGATGCTGAGGCGAACGCGGCCGAGGACAAGAAGAAGCTCGAGCTGGTGCAGGCGCGCAACCAGGCCGACGCGATGGTGCACAGCGTGAAGAAGTCGCTCGCCGAGCACGGCGACAAGCTCGAAGCGGGCGAGAAGGAGAAGATCGAGACCGCGCTGAAGGATGCCGAGGCCGCGCTCAAGAGCGACGACAAGGCGGAGATCGACACCAAGACCGAAGCGCTGATGGCCGCGAGCCAGAAGCTCGGCGAGAAGGTCTACGCCGAGACTCAGGCGGCGCAGGCAGCAGCGGGTGCCGGACCGGCTGCCGGCGCGGCTGCGAGTGGCGCTGCGGGTGCGTCGTCGGCCAAGCCAGCGGACGACAACGTCGTCGACGCCGAGTTCACCGAGGTCAAGGACAAGAAGTAACCGGCATGCAGCAGGGGCGCCTCGCGCGTCCGCACAGACACCCCCGCGCGCCGCACAGGCGCCCGGGGGCTTTGCGTTGAGGGTCTGCGGGCATACATACAGCCCCTAGAAGGCAGCACAGATGGCAAAGCGTGACTACTACGACGTTCTGGGCGTGCCGAAGAACGCGACCGACGACGACATCAAGAAGGCCTACCGCAAGCTGGCCATGAAGCACCACCCCGACCGCAACCAGGGCGACGGGGCGAAAAAGTCGGAAGAGCGCTTCAAGGAGGCCAAGGAAGCGTACGAGATGCTGTCCGACCCGCACAAGCGTACGGCCTACGACCAGCACGGCCATGCCGGAGTCGATCCCAACATGATGGGCGGGCGCGGTCCCGGCGGCGAAGGCTTCGGCGGCTTTGCCGAAGCCTTTGGCGACATCTTTGGCGACATCTTCGGCGGCGCCGGCGGCCGGCGTGGCGGCCAGCAGGTCTATCGCGGCAGCGACCTCAGCTACGCAATGGAGATCACGCTCGAGGAGGCTGCCCTCGGCAAGGAGACACAGATCCGCATTCCGAGCTGGGAAGCCTGCGAAACCTGCCATGGCAGCGGCGCCAAGCCCGGGACGAGCGCGAAGACCTGCAGCACCTGCAACGGCGCCGGCACGGTGCACATGCGCCAAGGCTTCTTCAGCATCCAGCAGGCGTGCCCGTACTGCCATGGCAGCGGTAAGACCATCGCCGAGCCCTGCACTGCCTGCAACGGCCAGGGCAAGACGAAGAAGACCAAGACGCTTGAGGTGAAGATCCCGCCTGGCATCGCCGAAGGCATGCGCATCCGCTCGGCCGGCAACGGCGAACCAGGCACCAACGGCGGCCCACCGGGCGACCTCTACATCGAACTGCGCGTCAAGCCGCACGAGATCTTCGAGCGCGACGGCGACGACCTGCACTGCTCGGTGCCGGTGGGCATGACGACAGCGGCGCTCGGCGGCAGCATCGAGGTCCCGACGCTGAACGGCAAGGCCGAGATCGACCTGCCCGAGAGCACCCAGACCGGTAAGACCTTCCGCTTGCGCGGCAAGGGCATCAAGGGCGTGCGTTCGAGCTACCCCGGCGACCTGTACTGCCACATCAACGTGGAGACGCCGGTGCGCATTACCGAACACCAGAGGAAGCTCTTGCGGGAACTCGACGAGTCGTTCCGCAAGTCGGGCGACCGGCATTCGCCGAACGCGAAATCCTGGGCCGACCGGGTGAAGGACATCTTCAAGTAGTCGCCTTCGCGCAACCCCGGCCGTCCACGCGCCAGTCTCGTTCCGAGCGTTTCGTGCCGCGTCATCCAGCGGGCGGGTTCGACGTGTCGGCGGTCTTCGAACCTGTGCCTGCGTTGGGCTTCGGCGGCGGCCGCCGCCGCCCGTCCAGAAGATGCGCCAACGCGAGCAAGGGGTGGCGCCACAACACGCGCGGGCCCGCATGACGCATCACGATCCGCATCGCCTCCCGCTGGCGCGCGCCGTAGCAGTGGATCGGGCAATTGACGCAGGTCGGCTTCTCGGCGCCGTAGGGGCAACCGGCAAGGCGCTTGCGCGCGTACACCAGCAGGGCGGCGCAATCCGCGCACACACCCGCGTCGCCGCGCGCGACCGCGCCGTGGTGATCGCGGCAGTAGATGCGCAGCATCGCCGCGATGGTCTTCAACTCCCGCGTGATCCTCGGCGCGGCAAGCTGCGCCTCGCGACGCGCGGCGCCGGCCGTATGTCTGTGAATCGGTGATGGATCCATCTATCCATGTTGCCACGCATTCCCAGCGCACACTCTGCGCTGGCTAAAGACGGCCCTGGCTCGGCGCAGTGGGCCGCCGCTGTCGACGCTGAGGACCACGCCATGAACACCGCGTTGCTGATCGTTCCCACCTCCGCACTGGTCGTCCTCGGGGCCCACTTCTACCGCGCCGGGTTGTGGCCGCTGGTGCTCGCCTGCCTGGCGCTGATCGCGTTGCTCGCGTGGCCACGGGCCTGGGTCGCGCGTCTGGTGCAGGCAGCGTTGCTCGCTGGCGCAGTCGAATGGGTCTGGATTGCCTATGGCAACGTCCAGCGGCGCATTGCCATCGGCCAGCCCTGGACGCGTCTCGCGCTGATCCTCGGCGCGGTAGCCTTGTTCACCGCGGCTTCCGCACTCGTGTTCCGCGATGACCGGATCAAGGCGCGGTTCGGACTCGCCTGAAACGGTGAGCAAGCGTCAGGCCTTCGCCATGAGCACGATGCCGTCTGCGTCTGCGTAGAGCCAGTCTCGCGGTCGCACCCAGACGCCCTGCACTTGCACCGCAACGTCGCGTTGACCTTCGTTTCGCTTGTCGGTAGCGAGCGGCACCGCAGCCAGCGCGCGGATGCCGAGATCGCACACCGCAAGTTCGGCCACGTCGCGCACGCAACCGTCGATCACGACCCCGGCCCAGCCGCTTCTCGCCGCTGCTGCCGCCAGGTTGCCGCCGAGCAGCGCGCGGCGCAGCGAGCCGCCACCGTCTACGACGAGCACCCTGCCCTCGCCCTGCGAATCGACCGCCGCCTTCACCGGCGTGTTGTCCTCGAAGCACTTGACCGTGCTGACCGGGCCGGCGAACTTCGCGCGTCCGCCGAAATCGCGGAACACCGGCGGCAGGACGCGAAACGCGCAATCGGTCTGCGACAGGAGGCAGGCCTTGTGCGCGTCGCACAGGTCGCAGGTGCTGAAGTCAGTGGTTCGGTTCGCGGTCATTCGTGGATGTCGCCAGCCTGGCGGAGCGGGTTGAACTGGCGCCACTGTAGCCGCAGACTCCCCCCCCCGCCCCGCGGCGCATTCCCTATTCCCGCGCCCCTTTTCGGGCCTGTGCGGCGGCGCGGATCGCGCCGAGCGTCGCGCGACTCGTGGTCACCTCGGTCGGCAGCTTCAGGTGCAGCAGCGAGGACTCGCGCCGCGTCAGCGCCGCGCGAAACACCGGCTCGAATTCGGCCGTTTCGGTCACGAGCGAGGAGGCCCAGCCGTAAGCCTGCGCGAGCAGTGCGAAGTCGGGGTTGACGAGGCCGCTGCCGCTTACCCGGCCCGGGTACTCGCGCTCCTGGTGCATACGGATCGTGCCGTAGCCGTCGTTGTCGACGACTATGAGGACCAGCTTCGCGCCATACGCGGTCGCTGTAGCGAGTTCCTGCCCGGTCATCAGGAAGTCGCCGTCGCCGGCGAGGGCAATGACGGTGCGCGCGGGCTGCAGCAGCGCCGCCGCCACGGCGGCCGGCAAGCCGTAACCCATCGCGCCCGAGGTCGGCGCGAGCTGCGTGCGGCCCTGATGCTGCAAGCCCGGGTAGCGGTAGTGCCGATGCAGCCAGCCCGAGAAGTTGCCGGCGCCGTTGGCGAGCACGGCGCTGCCGGCACCCGATTCTTCGAGCACGCGCTGCATTGTCTGCACGACAAGCGCCATGTCGAGCCGGCTCACGGTCGCGTCGAGCGAGCTCGGTACCAGGTTAGCCTCGTAATCGGCACGCATGTTGGCGGTGAGACCTGACCAGCGCTGCGAAACCGGTGCAGGCAGGCTCTCGAGCGCCTTTGCCGCGCAGGCCATCGACGCTTGCAACATCAGATCGGCAGCATACACACGGCCGAGTTCCTCCGCGCCGGCGTGAATGTGGATCAGCTTCTGCTTCGGTCGCGGCGCTTTGAGCAGCACGTAGCCGCCGGTCGTCATCTCGCCCAGACGCGGCCCGATCGCGAGCACGAGATCGGCGTCGCCGAGTCGCGCCGCGAGCCGCGGGTTGATGCCGATGCCGACGTCGCCGGCGTAGTTTGGGTGCCGGTTGTCGAATAGGTCCTGGAAGCGGAACGCGCAGCCCACCGGCAGGCACCAGTTCTCGGCGAAGCGCTGCAGCGTGTCGCAGGCCGCTGCATCCCAGCCGCCACCACCGACGATCGCGAACGGACGCTCGGCCGCGAGCAGCATCGCCCTCACCTCACGCAGCGGCCCCGGTGCGGGCCAGGCGTGCACCGGCTCGACGCGCGGAAGCACCTGCGCGGATGTCGGCGTGGTCAGCATGTCCTCGGGCAGAACCACCACGACCGGCCCCTGGCGGCCCTGCATCGCGGTGTGGAAAGCGCGCGCGACGTACTCTGGCAGACGATCTGCCTGCTGCACCTCGCCGACCCACTTAGCAAGGCCGAGAGTTCCGGGGCCGAACATCTGGCGAAAGTCGATTTCCTGGAAGGCTTCGCGGTCGCGCACGTCGGCAGCGACCTGGCCGACGAAGAGGACCATCGGCGTGCTGTCCTGAAACGCCGTGTGCACGCCGATTGCCGCATTCGTCGCCCCCGGCCCACGGGTGACGAAGCAGACACCCGGCCGGCCTGTGAGCTTGCCCTGCGCCTCGGCCATAAAGGCCGCGCCGCCCTCCTGGCGGCAGGCGACGAAGCGGATGCGATCCGCGTGTTCGTGAAAGCCGTCGAGCACCGCGAGGAAGCTTTCGCCCGGAACGCCGAAGCAAGTGTCTACGCCCTGCGCGATCAGCGCCTCGACGACGGCGTGGCCGGCGAGCCTTGGTGTCATGCCGCGACTCCCGCTGCAATTCGCATTCGTGCGACGCGCAGGCCGACGAACGACGCCGATGCGACGCCCAGCGCCAGCATCGCCGCGGCGCCGTAGAAGACACCGGCCGGCTCGCCGTGGTCGAGCAATACGCCGAACATCGGAGCGCCGAGCGCGAAGCCGAGGTCCAGCCCCGAATAGACGGTGCCGTAGACGCGCCCGGTCGCGCCCGGCGGCGCAGCGCGCCTTATCAGCATGTCGCGTGACGGCCCGGCCAGGCCGGTGCCGAAACCTGCCAGCGCGGCGAACACCGCGGCCATCACCCCGTGCGGCAGGCCCGTGGCAACCGCGACCAGCAAGGCCGCAGCGCCGAACAGGCACGCGCCGATGACGCGCTCAAGCCTTTCGGTGCGCGCAACCAGAAAGCCGCCGACGACCATGCCGGCGGCACCCGACAGCATGTAGCCCGTCACCACCAGCGATGTCACCGAAAGCGGCAGGCCGTACATCTGCTGCAGCGCCGGGCTAGCGAAGCTCTGGATCGCGCTCATCGCGCCGGTGGACCAGAAGAAAAACGAGAAGCACAGCCACACCGAGGGGAGCTTGAGGAACGCCATGATGTGCTCGGCCGGCTTCGCGGTCGCGGCGTCGCCGCGCATTGCGTCGTGCGCCCAATGCCCCTGGCGATCGTCGATGGCGTCGCGGTTCGCGAACAGCAGCGCCATCACGACGAGGGCCAGGCCACCCGCGCTGGCCGCGGCGACACGCCACGAGCCGCTGATTGCAGTGATGCTCGCCAGGAACACCGGCGCCGCGGCCCAGCCGAGGTTGCCGGTGACGCCGTGGACCGAGAACGCGTGGCCGAGCCGCAGTTGCGAGACGCGCTTGTTGAGGATCGTGAAGTCGACAGGATGGAAGGGCGCGTTGCCGAACCCGGCCAACGCCGCGGCGAGCATCAGGCCCGCATAGCCGTTGGCCGTGGCGGTGGCCAGCGCAGCGAGCACGAAGCAAGTCAGCGCGCAGAACAGCACCGGCCGCGCGCCGACGCGGTCGACCAGAAAGCCCGCCAGCGCCTGGCCGACACCCGAGATCACGTAGAACGTCGTCACGAGCAGGCCGAGTTCGGAATAGCTGAAGCCGAAGTCGCGGATGAACAGCGGGAACAGCATCGGCAGCAGCATGTGGAAGAAGTGCGACGTGCTGTGCGCGAGGCCAATCAACCCGATCGTGCGCGCGTCGTGGGTCAGGGCTGCAGCAGTGACTTTCGATGCGTTGCTCATGGTCGTCGCTCGAGTCGAAGTTGCGGATCGGAGGCGCAGCGCAGGTGGTCGCGATTCGGCGTCATCGTGAGCGAAGCATAACCACGAGCCGAAGGCAACGGCAAGCACGCTGGGAATCGTCAGAATGAATTTGAAGCGTGTGGGGCGTCAAACACAAGCGTGGCCCTCCGCACCCCGCGCACGACCTCGCGGACGACGCCAATAGGGTTGGGCGTCTTGCAGAGCCTTCCGCACGAGGTGGCTTGGGTCAGTTGCGGGTGCACACCAATCAACGCGACTCGGATGGGTCGCAATGACGACGCGGGTACCCTGGGGATTCTCGAAGGTCTCGCTGGTCCACCCGCAATTGTTCTGCTCGATGAATTGGCCGATGAGTCGATTTGCTCCGAGCTTCTTGCAGACGTACTTCCCGGCAGTGCTGCCCAGACATAGGATTGCGCGTGGCGTCAGTCGCTCAATGACGAGAGCGTGGAACGGCCAACACAAGTCAGCGAGAGCCTCCTGACGCTCCGTGATGTCTTCTTCCTTGCGGGAGTGGATGAAGTACAGATTGGTTGCGGGCACCAAGAAGTTATCCGTAAATAATGTTGACCTTGATTGACACCTTGCGGAACGCAATGATGGCCGCTGCGATGTGGTTGAGCGCGACCAAGCTGCGCTCGAG
>Ga0209048_10003310_pt1 | contig 15670 bp, 11 predicted proteins | sample FrelakmetCRP12CR_FD_187146 | JGI IMG/M metagenome (GOLD analysis project Ga0209048, IMG submission 187146) | Freshwater lake sediment microbial communities from the University of Notre Dame, USA, for methane emissions studies - CRP12 CR (SPAdes)... | ecosystem: Environmental > Aquatic >... | reverse complement strand
CTCTCCGCCGGATCGAGCTGCGCCGGGGAGGGAAGGCGGTCGAGACGATCGACCTCTACGATTTCCTGCTGAAGGGGGATGGGCGATCCGATCTCCGTCTCCTCCAGGGGGACACGATCTTCGTCCCCGTCGTGGGGAAGCTGGTCGTCATCGCCGGCGAAGTGCGCCGGCCCGCCATCTACGAACTGCGCGACGAAAAGCCGCTGCTGGACCTGGTCCGGGTCGCCGGCGGGTTCGCTCCCTCCGCCTGGAAGCAGCGCGTCCTGGTGGAGCGGCTCGAGGGGAACACCTCCCGCATCGTCCTCGACGCGAGCGTCGAGGACCTGGAAAGAGGGAAGGCGACGGTGGAGCTCTCCGACGGCGACATCGTCCGCGTCTTCCCCATCCTCCCGGTGGACGTCAACGGGATCACGCTCGAGGGGAACGTCAATCGCCCCGGGAAGTACGAGCTCAAGACCGGGATGACCGTGGGCTCGCTCCTCAAGGACGCGACGGACTTCCTCCCCGAAACGTACTTCGACTACGCGCTCCTCACCCGCCTGGTCCCTCCGGACCTGCACAAGGAGGTCATCCCCGTAAACCTCCGGGAGATCGTGCTGGAGAAGAAGCCGGAGGCCGACGTCGCCCTGCAGGGGCGGGACAAGCTCACGGTGTACAACCGTTCGGCCTTCCGCGACCCGCCCAAGGCGACCATCTCCGGGGAGGTGCGGATGACGCGCCAGCCGCCCGGACAGCCGCCGAAGGCCGAGAGCCCGTTCCCGACGGGACAAGGGACGGAGAAACCTCTAAAGACGGAGAGTCCGCTCCCGGCCGGATCGGGGCGGGAGAAACCGCTCAAGACGGAGGGCTCGCTCGTGCCGGTGCCGGGGCTGGAACCGTCGCCGAAAGCGGAGGCCCAGGTCACGACCGGCAAAGTGGCCCTGGGGATGAAAAGCGAAAAGGACTTCCTCCTCTCCAAGCTGGCCGCGGAATCGAGGGTCGACAACAACGTCCTCACCATCGAGATCCAGGCGGGGATGCGCGTGGCCGACCTGGTCCGGATGGCGGGCGGCCTGACCCGCCTGGCGTACCTCGAGCGCGCCGAGGTCGTTCGCGTCGACGAGAACCGCACCTACCGGACGATCTACTTCCACCTCGGAAAGGCGATCGCGGGCGACCAGGAGGAGAACCTCCTCCTTTCGAACGAGGACCACATCCAGATCCACTCGATCCTGGAGACGCGCTTCAAGAAGACCGTGATGGCCGAAGGAGAGGTGAACAACGCGGGGGAATACGTCCTCACCGACGGGATGCGGCTGTCCGACCTTCTCTTCAAGGCCGGCGGGTTCAGGGAGAGCGCCTACACGAAAGAGGCGGAGGTCATCCGCAGGGAGATCTCCCCGCAGGGGGACCTGGTCCGGACACAGGCCCTGGTCGTCTTGCCGGAGAAGGCGCTTCGGGGCGAAGCGGACGCCGATCTCCCGCTGAAAGAGTACGACCTCCTGGTCGTCCGGCGGATCCCCGATTGGTCGGAGAATATCCGGGTGACGCTCGCGGGGGAGGTGCAGTTTCCCGGAATCTACACCGCCCACAAGGGGGAGCGGTTGAGCTCGGTCGTCGGGCGCGCCGGGGGGTTCACGAACGGCGCGTACCTGAAGGCCGCCCAGTTCACCCGCCTGTCCTCGCAGAAGACCCAGCAGGAGGCGATCGACAAGCTGATCGACGACCTCGAGGTGGAGGTCGCGCAGAAGGGGCAGGCGGTGAGCGCCGCTCTCGATAGGGATGAGGTGGAGGCGAACAAGCAGCTCCTCGAGGCCCGCCGATCCCTCATCTCCCAGCTGAAGAAAGCGAGGGCGAAGGGTCGGGTCGTCATCCAGTTGACCTCCGCCGACCAGCTGAAGGGGTCGGCCGCCGACGTCCTCCTCGAGGACGGCGACCGGCTGGAGGTCCCCAAGAGGACGAACGTGGTCAACGTCGTCGGGCGCGTTTATAACCCGACGGGCGTCGTGTACGACCCGGCGAACGACACCCTGGGCCACTACCTCAAATTGGTGGGGGGGCCGACGGAGAGCGCGGACCGGGACCACGTCTTCCTCCTCAAGGCGAACGGTTCGGTGGTAACCCGCGATAACGCCGACGGCGGCTTCTTCTCCACGGGCCGGCAAAGTCTCCTCTCGACCCGGGTGAACCCCGGGGACTCGATCGTCGTCCCCGAGAAGCTCGTTGAAACGCGCCTGATGAAGGACGCGAAGGACATCACCCAGATCCTGTTCCAGATCGCCGTAACGACCGGCGTCCTGATCGCGCTGTTCTGACGGGAATGAAGGATTGCTTTGACTGGTTGCCGACGGATAGGTAGGATAATGGGGTAACATGGTTACCTCTTACAGGGAGATGATCCGATGCCGACCTCCGCGCGGAAGCTGAATTTCATGATCCGGGAGGAGATCGCCCGGGACCTTGAAGCGCTGGTCCCCCCCGGCGAGCGAAGCCGGACGGTAAACGAAGCGCTGGCGAAAGAACTCCTCGTCCTCCGGCGGCGGAAACTGACCGGGAAGATGCGGATGCTTCGAAAGAAAGCCCCCTCGATCTCCACGGAGGACATCGTCGCTGCGTTGCGGAAGGACCGGGAGAGTCATTGACCGCTTCCGCGGGAAACGTCGTCGTCCTCGACGCGTCGGTACTGCTGAAGTGGGGGTTGGACCCCTTGCCGGAGGATGACCTGGAACAGGCTGCCCTTCTTCAGGAGGAGTGGCTCGACGGCCGGATCGAAATCGTCCTCCCCGGCATCTGGGCGTTCGAGGTTGCAAACGTGCTTGCCTTGAAGAAACCCGCCCAGGCCGACGAATTGATGGAGATCTTCCTCGGCTACCGGATCCCCGAGGCGGTAACGACCCGGGAACTGTGCCGCGCGACGTTTCGGTTGATGAAGGAGTGCCGGGTGACGTTCTATGATGCCGTATACCATGCGGTCGCCCTGCTCCTCAAGGGAGTCCTGGTGACGGCGGACGAGGCGTATTTCCGGAAGGCGAGGAACAAGGGTCGTATCGTCCTGCTGCGCAATTGGAGAATCGGTAAAACATCCTGAAGGACGGGAAGGACATCACCCAAATCCTGTTCCAGATCGCCGTAACGCCCGGCGTGCTGATCGCGCTGTTCTGATCGTTGGGACGATTGCGGATCACGAGAGCCGTTGCCGCCTGCGCGATCGGTACCGTTCTCCTCTTCCTGCCGATGTTGTCCCCGGCCGCGGGGCCGGGGATCTTCCTCCGGGACGAACCGGAGGTGTACGTCCTGATCGACAAGCTCCAGGGGCTCGGTCTCCTCCCCGGCCTGATGACGGGAACCCGCGGCCTCGAAGCGCGCGAAGTGGCCCTCGAGGCGGGGAAGGAGAAGAACGTCGGGGACCCGTTCGTCGACGGGATGCTCCGGTTTCTCCAGCTCGAAGGCGCAAGGGACCTCGATTTCCGGATCGGGGGCGGGCTGGGGTACTCGAACGCAGGGTACATCCCCCCCAACGCGCAAGGCGTCCCGGTTCCGGACGGCGCGGGGTACCGGGTGAACGGCTTCTTCCGCGCGGCCCCGTACAGTTGGCTCGGCATCCAGGCGCAGGCCGAGGTCGTGGCCGGAAGCGGTGGCGAGCACACGGGGCGGATCGAGGAAACGTCCCTGCGCCTGGGGTGGCCCCAGGCGACCCTCGAAGCAGGGCGCTTCGCCGTGTGGTACGGGCCGGGGCGGCACGGCGCACTCCTCTTCACAACGAACGCCGAGCCCCTGATCGGGGTCCGGATCCGCAACCCCCGCCCGATCGCCTTCCCGAAGGCGATCGGTTTCCTGGGGGAGTTCCAGTACGACTTCTTCATGGCCCGGATCGACACCGGCGGCCCCATTCCCGACTCCCTGATCTCGGGGATGCGCTTCGCCATCCGGCCGAACCGGTATCTCGAGCTCGGTGCCTCCCGGGTGCTCCACTACGGGGGGGAGGGGCAGGACGAAAGCTTTTCCACGTTCTGGGATATCCTGACGGGACAGCGGGAGAGCGCGGGAAACACACCGAAAGGGAATTCGCTGGCCTCCGTCGACGCGAAGGTCCATCTGCCGTTCCGCATCCAGCCGGTGGTCCTGTACGCCGAATACGGAGGCGAGGACCAGTCCCAACCCGGCGTTTTCACCCGCCACGCCTGGGTATGGGGCGTTTTCCTGCCGTCGATCGGCCCGTTCCGGAAGGCCGACCTGCGGGTCGAGTACGCCACCACCGTCCAGAGTGATGTTGCAACCAGTTTTTGGTACCAACACCCGCAATACCCGCACCAATACAACGGCCAGATCCTGGGCCACCATATGGGCACGGAAGCGCGGGACCTCTTCCTCGAGGCTCGTCTCTTCCTGGTTCCCTCCTCCTACCTCGAACTGAATTACGATCAGACAGAGCGCTCCTTCCCCGGTCCCGCCACGGAGGAGCGGAAACGGATCGCGGGCGGGTTCGTCGCCTGGTTCACGAAGAACGTCCGTGCCGAGGGGAAGGTCGCTTACGATCGGTACTCGAATGGGGGGGGCGTGCCTGGTAGCGACGGGAGCATCAAGTCCATCGAACTTTCGGCCGCGTATCAGTATCGATAAATGGGTGAGGAAGTCCAGATGACAACAAGGATTTTAATCGCATTATTCTGAGAAGGCGTCGGAAATGAAGAAACATGATGAACGGCAACACCCGGGATACATCAGGAAAGAGGATGTGATCGATTTTCGGGAGTATTTAGCGATTCTGAGGGAATACTGGGGGAAGATCTTTTCAATTTCGTTAGTGGTGGGGATCTTTACGCTGGCAATCGTGTATCTAATGCCAAATATTTACAGTGCAACAGCGGTAATTGCCCCTGTTGTGGAAGATCAGAAGCCAATACCTGCTATCGGGGCCCTTGCTTCCACGTTTGGAATCCAGATCGGAGGTCCAACGAAGGTTGAGGATCTGGAAGCTTTATTCAAGAGCAATGATCTAACCGTTCGAGTGTTTTCCAGGAACAATCTTTGGCCTATTGTTCTGCAAGACTGTTTCGATCCGGCAACGGGAATGATGAAGGTTTCCTGGCGAGAACAGTTACTGGAACGGGAGAAGAGGCAAAAAAAACCAGGCGACTGGGACGCCATTCGCTTAGTAAAAAATGCCCTTAAGGTGTCCATCAATAAAAAAGGGGGAACGATCGCCGTCACCTTCGAATCGCCCTCTCCGGAGGGTTCCGCCAATATCTTGAAGCACTATATCGAGGAAGGGAAGAGTCGTTTGCAGGAGGAAGCCTTCGACAGGGCGTTCAAGAACAAAAAGTTTATCGAGGAGCAGATTGGCCGAACAGTTGATGCCATTACACGCGAACGTTTGTATTCGCTCTATGGCCAGGAGGTGGAGCGCGAGATGTTATCGAAGAACCGGGACCAATTCGGATTCCGGGTTATCGACTCTCCCAGGGTCCCGGACCGAAAAGCGAAGCCACCGAGGGCAATGGCGGTCACCGTCTCTTTCTTCACAGCGTTGTTGATTTCGAGCTTGATCATCCTGTCTTTAAAAAAGAAATCTTCGACAGACAAGTCGTCATAACCAAGCTTTCCGATCGTTCGGAATCCCTTTCACATACCCCTGCGCCGGGCAAAGTGCTATCGATATTCCGGCCCTGTACTCTCCTCAGGAAATGAAAGCATGAAAGTTAATTGCATATTTGATGGCGGTCTTGGCAATCAGCTGTTCCAGTATGCTTTTGCTTTTGCCTTGAAACATCAACTGAGAGGTAGCACCCTCGAAGCTGTGACTTCGCTCGTCACGAAGCGTTACCCGAGACGAGACTACTACATGAGACAACTTGGCCTTGAGATACCTGAATGTCGCATGGATATTCAAAGATGGATGGGTGTCATTTGGCACCGTTCTTTTCGTAAGCGGGTTCCCGGTATCAGCCACTTTCCGGGGATGATCGTGGAATCGGGAGATTGGCAAAAGGATTTAGAGCGCGCCAATGCCATCTCCGGCGATATCTGGCTTTACGGCTATTGGCAAGATATCCAGGTGGCGGACATGGCGCGCGACCATTTACGCCACCTGGTTTCAAAATATACCCCTACGACTCCCGAATCGTTGGAGCTTGCTGCCCGACTTTCACGACAAGCTACAATCGCGGTTCACGTGCGCCGGGGAGATTATGTGAGCAAATCCAAGGTTCACAAGATCCATCACGTTTGCACACCGCAATACTATCTTGCCGGAGTGGAGCGCCTTCGGCGGAAATGGCCGAAACTTCCCCTCTTGGTTTTCTCGGACGATATAGATTGGTGCAAAAAAGAGCTTGGCTTGCGAGGGGATGTGGATTTCGTAGATCCTGCTATTCCGGACGTAGACCAGTTTGTAATTCTTTCCCGATGCCGGCACTTTGTGGTTTCCAACAGCACGTTCAGTTGGTGGGCCGCCTATCTCGGTGTAGATAATGACAGCACGATCGTTGCTCCCCGCTATTGGTTCCGGGGTGTGGAAACCTCCAGAACCGGTTTATTTCTGCCCCGGTGGGATTACATATGAGCCAATCGGTGCGTCTCGAGGAGAACGTTCCCGATACCCTTTCCCCAGCTATTGAGGGAGTCTCCTTTATTTCTGTCAATTACTGCAATGGCGAATTGACGCGCAGTTGCTTGTTGAGGACCTACGAGTCACTCGATTCGTTTCAACGACAATGCTGCCAGTTCATTATTGTCGACAATTGTTCGGAGAACGGGGACTATAAGCACCTTGCCGACGCTGATTGGCCTTCGGGAATGCAAATTACCCTCGTCAAGGCAGATCGTAATGGAGGTTTCGGGTACGGATGTAATCTGGGAGCGAGTCATTCTCTATACGAGAATCTTTTCTTTCTGAACTCGGACGCTTGGCTTGTAGATGCCTCAGAATTACAGACCGCGGTTGATACGTTGCAACAGCCTGCTTGCGGCGTAATCTTCCCGTCGATCGCGGAAGACGGGGGAGCGCCCCATCCCAATGGAATCGACGTGCCCACTTTCGGGGCAATGTTGCTTGGCGGCTTGAAGGTTGGTTCATTTCTGCGTGCTACGATTGGTGCGGAGCGGCTTAAGCGTTCGGGGTCTTTTCTTCCATTTAACTACATACAGGCATTCCGCAATGAAGACTCCACAACCCCAATTCCCATAGAGATCGGTACCGGCGCTGCCTTTCTCATGCGCCGAAGATATTTCAAGGAACTTGGCGGTTTTGACGAAGGATTCTTTCTCTACGATGAAGACCTGGATCTATTCGTCCGATCGCGGAGTGCGGGACGCCAGCATTGGCTGTTACCTCGTTTGCGCGTATTGACGCGCAACAGTTCAACTACGAGCAAACTGCCGCCACGGCGGCTCAAAGAGATCAAGCGAGACAGTCGTGCTCGTTACATCCGGAAACACTTCACGGGTTTGCGTCGCGACATATTGCTGAGTATGAATCACCTCACCTGGAAGCTTTACTGAAAGAAATGTATGGTTTCTTCACGAAAACGTTCGTCCGGCTTCTTGGCGGAACGGCCTCATTTATAGCGTTTTCGCTTGCCGCGCGACATTATTCCGCGCAAATGATTGCGAAGATTTTCGCGATATCGGCGGTATACGGTGTCGTGATGGCAATCGTAAGTTCTTTAACAAGCTATTCACAGCATTTCTTTATGGCCCAGCGAAAATCGATGTTCTGGAAAGATGTACTTACCCACCTGCCTGCCGTGGCCTTCGCATCCCTGGGATTGTCCATCCTTCTGCAGGCGTATCTGATGATGTCGGGTATTGGGCTTTGGATGTCCATCATTCTGGGGTTCACAACGTTCTGCGCTGCTTTTTCTCTTGAAACCACTCGCATCCGCTGGCACAAGTATCTGCGCGCGCCGTTTGTCTCGGCGTTCGGAGGTTTGGCGGCGACGTTCATTATGGTTACCTTTCCGCCCCAGAAAATTGGATTGGCGTTACTGGTGCTGTTGTTGCCCGCCTATTTACCAGGTTTGTTCGACGCGGTGTATCTGACCGTACGTGGCACGACAGTTAATGTTATTTCGACAAGAATTCGCTTCGCGCGCTCTGGAGAACTTCTTTCCACGCTTGGTTTTTTTTCTGTAATTGAACATGTCGCGTTCAGTTTTCCACAGATAGTATTGGAGAAATTCGACACATCGGCTGCGGTGAGTTTCGGTGCCGGGTATCGTGCTTTCGCAGCCTCTGTAAGCATTTTTTCTTTCGCGTGGGCCCAATTCCACTCCCAACTAATTTCCAATGGCGCTGATCAAGGCAGGACACTTTCAAGAAGAATGATTGTTTGGGTGCCATTGTTGGTTGCATGCGCAATTATGGTTACGTATGTTCTGGGATTTGAATTCCTGTCGAAGAAAGAGGTAGGGATATGGCTCACGGTGTTGTTGGTTTTTTTATTGTTTTTCCATTGGGGCTACTATTACAGAATCAGAGCCGCCATGATGACCGATGGTCACTTGATTGTTAGAAAGCTTACGCATATCGGACTGTTATTGATAATAATTGGGATGGTTTGCCTGATTAATTATCCAAATGCATATTTTGCTGTAATTTTTCTTTCCGCATATTCGATGATTATCGGCTGGTATGCTCAAACCAGAGTGCAAGCAAGTAAGGCAAGAGATGTATTCGCCATGCGAGGCGGGATGATTGATGATTGATCGCAAGCGTTTGGTTTCCGGGCTGCTGCTCATCGCGTCTTTGTGCTTGATTTATTCTTGGCCGCTTCAGGTTGCGTTCGGGGAGAAGATTGGTTACTGGGTATTTGCTGTAATATCGGCAGTAATTTTTTTACTAACGATGAATGCACATTGGTCTCCTGTTTTATCCGTTTATTGCCTGACCATTGCAATAGTAGTTGTCATGCAAATGATATTTATTTCTCTTCCTCTGCAGCAGGCTTTCCAACCGCTAGTTTTGTACCTGTTCGTCCCGCTTGTATACAGTCGCAAAATAATTGACGAAGATCGACTTCATTGGTTGCTACGAGCATTATTAATCTGCGTCCCAATAAATTTTATTGGAATACTATTGCAATTGTCTGGTTATGATGCGGATTATCTCGTTCTTGACCAAACAACGACACTTGGATTGGTTCATGATCGGTACACCTCTTTTATGGGAGGAGCCCTTTCGCTCGGTTATATTTCAATGTTTAATGCAATTTGTTCACTATATTATCTATTAATTTCTAATTTGCATAAAAATAAATTGTTTTATGGTGCATTTTTTATAATGTCTATATATACATTATACTGTTCTTTTTCCAGAAGATTTTATATTATATTCATTATTGCCGCTATTTTAATGTTTCTTTATTGGTATAAATGGCGTCGTGTTGTTGTTTCGTTAGTTGTGATAATGACTGTTGCCATGGTATTTAAAATAGGAGTTGTAGGTAATATATTTAATAAATCTTACAATGTTCTATTTTTAGACCGTCTTAGATCTACTTTCGACTTCTCGGGTGATGAAGAAGGAAATGAATATCGTATACTAAAAGGGATTCAAGCGATTGATTGGTCTCTATCGAGTCCTTTCTTGGGATTGGGGGTTGGAAGTGTTGGGACGATTGGGAAATCAATAGAAGAATTATCAGAAAATTTTGAAGAATCCATGATTGCTGAAATGTATTATTTGCATGTTGCAGTTGATTTTGGCATCTTGGTGGCTATTTATTTTGTCTTGTTAATGTTGTATTTATTTTATAAATCGATTATTGAGTTTCATTTATCTGGGAGCATTGCGGCGTTATTGATTGCTTTGTATCCAATCGATTGTATAAGTAGTTTGGAATTGGCCGCTCCATTCCCAGCAGTAATGTTTTGGCTATGTATAGGAGTGTTTTTTTCTGGTTTATTCTTAAGATATAACTTGAATACAATTTGATAAATGTAGATTTGCTGGCTTTTTATCGATCTGCTTATAGAGCATGCTGTATTTGGAGAACGCGGCTACTCAACTCAAATGGATGAGATATAAGGGAAGCTCGAAATACTAAAACAAGAACTGGATTTATAACCGATGTCAAAAATACACATTATTTATCCAGATATTGATACCGGGTATTATCCAAACATTAATCATGGAATTGCGTTTTTGGCAGGGGCCGTCCGAACCGCTGGCCATGAGTTTTCTTTTGATCACCTTACCCACTACGAGTCACCGGATGACACGGCTGGCAGGGCGCTGGCAACGGGTGCCAACATAATAGGTTTTTCAATGTGTCACAACCAAAGGAAATGGGCAAAAGAGATTATTGGATCCTTGAGGGCGAAGAAATGCAAGGCGCTGATTATCGCAGGAGGAATATACCCGACAACCGATCCTGAGGAGGTTTTCCGATATCTTGATGTTGACGGTGCGGCTATCGGTGAATCAGAAATTACGCTTCCCAAACTGATGAATGCCATTGTTGACGGCTCGACTCGAGTAGATGAATTGTCTGGCTTTTATTTCAGGCGGGCTGACGGTTCTATTAAAAAGAACAACATACCGCCACTTGAAGCTGATATTACAAAACTTCCGCTGCCTGATTATTCGGTATTTGATCTGGGAAAGATTGTAAAAGAAAGCGGTGGCTGGATGACTATGCTGTTAATGCGCGGATGTCCATATAATTGTTATTACTGTTGTAACAGTATATTAATGAATCTTTATCCTGTGAAAAAAGATTATTTCCGGGTTCCTCCGGTAGGTTACGCAATTAAGCTTATAAAACAAAATCTTGGATTCGTGGATGGCGTCAGGGGAATCGTGTTTGATGATGATTTGCTGTGCCTGCGTAGCGACTGGTTTCTTGAGTTCGCACGCAGGTATGTTGATGAGATAGGGCTACCGTATAATATCAACGCTAGAGCAGAAACATTGACGGATAAAGTTATTGTCGCACTCAAGGAATCCGGTTGTCGCATAGTAAACATTGGAGTTGAGAGTGGAAGCCCTGAAGTGCGAGAAAATATATTGAATCGAAATTATACAAATGAACTCCTGATCAGTGTTTTCTCGAAGCTTAAACAGGCAGGCATATTGACATCTACATTCAACATGATAGGCCTTCCTTTTGAGACAAGAGAGCAGATGCGTGAGACTTTAAAGATAAATATGAAGCTCAAGCCTTATAGGGGTGCATGTTTTTATTTCTATCCTTACCCAGGCACCCACCTGTATGACATCTGTATTGAGAACAATCTGCTTAAACCGGGTTACGATAAACTGACTGGATATTTCAAGGAACCTGCCATCAAGATGACCCGGTGCCGCGAAAAAGACGCTGTAAATATCTGTGAAAGATTACGCTTGTATCTTTATACAAGACGGCTTCTGTCTTCTATAGGGACGGGATATCTATCAAATATATTGTATTACGCAGCAACCCCATTTGCCGGGGTTGTAAGTCGGCTTATTACGGGGGATTCCTGGCTCAAGCGTTGGGTACGGCGTTTCGTTTATCGGGCAGCGGTTCTTAAAAGAGAGGGCGAGGATAAGAAACTAGAAAATTGTAGCCGGGGTCTCATATTCAAATGACGGTAGCATGCCGAATATGTGGGAATACGAATAACAATTCCCTTCATGTTACACGTGAAATGATGTTTGGTTATCGGGATGAATTTGAATATGTTGAATGTTTTAAATGTGGGTGTTTGCAGATTTCTGAAATTCCAATAAACTTAGATAAATATTATCCAGACAGGTACTATTCACTTACGATACATACTAAGTCCATTTTTAGTAAAGCAAGTTCTTTTCTGAAACAAAAAAGATTTGTTTATTGTTTAATCAAGAGAGGCATAATAGGAAAAATTACAACAAAGGTGTATGGAGTTCCTGATATTATAAATGTACTAAATAAGGTAAAACCTGGTATGGATTCAAAGATTCTGGACGTTGGATGTGGCGCTGGACATCTTCTCCTCGGCCTTAGAGAATGCGGGTTTTTACATCTAACTGGTATCGATCCTTTTATAAGCGATGATATCTGTTACGAGAATGGGGTTCGGATATACAAAAAAAATCTTTATGAATTAACAGGTCAATATGATTTCGTTATTCTGAATCACTCTTTTGAGCATATGTCTGATCCTGTGTCTATCTTCCAGTCCCTTGCTCTCAGACTGGAGACGAATGGGTTGATAATAATTCGCATACCTCTCGTTTCTTCTTTTGCTTGGAGGTCTTATAAAACAAACTGGGTGCAACTCGATGCACCACGTCATTTATTCCTGCATTCAACTAAAAGCATTGAAATACTTTCGGAAATGGCAGGGCTTAGGGTTGAATCGATTGAATTCGACTCCAACGCATTTCAGTTTTGGGGTAGCGAACAATATCAAAGGGATATACCTCTTTATCACGAAAATTCATTTTTAAAGAGTAGAAGAAAATCAATATTTACGGATTCTCAAATTGTAGAATATGAAAAAAGATCGGCTGAATTGAATGCTGACAAAAATGGGGACCAGGCAACTCTATATATTAGGAAAATGTCATCAATTGCGCCCCATTCTAATTCTAATTCTGGCAGGTGTTAATTGGCTTCAGTATCTCTATTGATGGCAGTTTACGCTGGTGACAAACCTGAGTGGTTTAGGGCCGCCATTCAGAGTGCGGTATTTGAACAGACGAGACCCGTCGATCAAGTGGTGTTAGTCATCGATGGGCCGTTGCCGCGTGAGTATGAGGAAGTAATCGACAGAATAAAGCTTTTGGAAAATTCAATCGTTATTCAGCTGCGGGTGAATTCGGGCCTTGCCGCTGCGCTAAATGAAGGATTGAAACACTGCTCTTCGGAATACGTGGCTCGATTCGACTCTGACGACATTTGTCATCCAAGAAGAATCGAGCTTCAAATGGCATACTTGGAGCGCGTTCGAAATGTCGATGTTTTAGGGACCCAAATAAGGGAATTCGATGAAAACATGAAATATTGTTTTGGTTTACGTATGGTTCCTTGCGATCACGAATCCATTAGAAATTTCTCAAAAAAGCGTAGCCCAGTAAACCACATGACGGTTATTTATAAAAAAAGCGCCGTGAAGGATGTCGGTGGATATCCACGGATACATGGCAGGGAAGATTACGGGTTGTGGATAAAGCTGTTGAGTGATGGGTATAATTTTGCAAATATGCCCGATGTATTGGTCGATTCCAGGGGCGGTCTTCCCATGTTGAAGAGAAGGGGGGGGCAAAGACACATTAAACCTGAGTGGAATCTTCATAAGTATAAAATTTCCAATAATGTATATTTGAAACATTTTTCTTATTTCATATTAATTTCCAGAATTATTGTTGCTTTATTGCCGGTGAGTTTACGCCGTTTGTGCTACAGGCTCGTGCGTTTTCGCCGCAATGGCCAACCGTTTGGATTTGCAGAGACCGCTGTTCTTCCGAAAGTAGCACGTGGGGGAGAACGGGAGGCTGTTTCAGTGCTGGAAATTCCGTTCCATGTATCGGGATGCGGAAAGATAAAAGAGGGAATTGATCCCCTTGAACGAGATGAACGGGACCTTTTTCAAGATCAAGGTTGACCCGCGCATTCCCCAAAGAGAGAAATTTCTCAACTGGACGAGGTGGTCCGCCTGGATATCGAGTACATCGACCAATGGAGCTTGTGGCTGGACGTCAAGATCCTGATGAAGACGTTCCGGGTATTGCTGGCGCGGAACGGGGCGTACTGAGGCCGCTCGGCGAGGAATAGTTGTTTCCTGTATCCGTCGGGACTGTTATGTTAATGCTTTTAAGAGGAGAGGCCATGATTCGGCGACCTACTTGGATAGCATTTCTGCTGTTTGTTTCCTCCCTTTTCGGTGCGAATGCCGCATGGGCCGCCGACCCGTACGGTGCCGCCGGCGGGAGCATGGAGCAGACCCAGTCCCCCTATCAGGGTGGGATGGGTTATCAGGGCGCTACGGGTTCGTATCCAATGGCTCCAGGTCTCCAGTCCCCTTATCCTCAACCTTCTTCGATGTCTCCTTTCCCCCAGGGGGAGGGTTCCACCCGCGATAGTTCTACTCCGTCGATGGAAACGGGAACTTCGCCGCCGCTGCGTCCACTGCCGCCGGAAGGCCAGTCCGCGTTCGAGCAACTGGTTTCCGGGAAGGTCGAAATCACGAGGCCGCAGTTCGATGTGATACGGAAGGATCCGACCATCCGCTTCATGAATTTCATGGGGGTGACCCCTCCGGGCACCATCCTCGTGCCCATCAAAATCCTTCCCGACCCGGAGAAGAAGGAATTCCGCCCGATTCAGCCGATCGGGCCACAGGCGATCCTGCCGACGGACGTGGAGGCGGGATACCTGGTCGGTCCTCCCGACCGGATCCGCGAAATGTTCCACCTTCTCGGGATCAGCAGTCCCTATTCGATTTCGATGGACCTCAAACACTTCGGGCACGACCTGTTTCTCCAGGGTCGCACCGGTTTCCTCACGACGAACCGGTTGCCGGTGGGTTCCGATTACATGCTCGGTCCCGGGGACGAGGTGAAAGTCAGGGTCTGGGGAAAAGTCGAAGGGGCGTGGAACCTCACGATCGAGCGGGACGGCACGGTGCGGATGCCGAAGGTCGGTGTCGTTGCGTTGGGGGGAGTGACCTTCGAACAGGCCAGGGAAGTCCTGCAGAAGGAGTTTTCCAGGTACTACAGCGGGTTCGAGATGAACGTCACCCTCGGGGCGCTGCGGACGATGAACGTTTATGTCGTGGGCAGCGCGCGGCAGCCGGGGGCCTACACGGTTTCCTCCCTCGCGACAGTGGTCCCCGTCCTGATCCAGGCCGGCGGCCCGACCAAGTCGGGATCGATGAGGGACATCCAGATCCGCCGGGGGGGGAAGCCGGTCGCGCACTTCGACATGTACGATTTCCTGCGGCGGGGAGATAAAACCGGTGATCAGCGTCTCCAGCCGGAGGACGTGATCTTCATCCCTCCAGTCGGACCGGTCGCCGCAATCGCGGGAAGCGTGAACGCACCGGGGCTGTACGAACTGAAGGGGGAACGGACCGTGTCCCAGTTGGTCGAGTTGGCGGGGGGGTTGAACACGGTGGCGTTCAAGGGGCGCCTCCAGATCGAACGGATCGTGGAGAACAACCGCCAGGTCGTCTTCGAATCCGACCTCGAGGAGTCGAAGGGGAAGGAGGTCGACCTGCGCTCCGGGGATATCCTCAGGGTCTTCCAGGTCGTTCGGGATCGTCGGACGGTCCGCATCACGGGGGCCGTGCAGCGGGAAGGCGACTTCGGGTTCACACCCGGCATGACGGTCAAGGATCTGGTCGCGCTCTCCGGCGGAACGAAATATTATTCCTTCCTGAAAGATGCAGAGTTGACCCGGATGCACCTCAGCGATGTGGGCCCGAAGGTCGAGAAGAGGAACGTCGACCTGGAGAAGGCGATCGCTGGGGATCCCGTTGCGAACATGCCCCTGCAGGAGGACGACCAGATTTTCGTCCGCACCATCCCGGAGTGGAGGATGTACAGCCAGGTCGCGGTTTTGGGCGAATTCCGCTTTCCCGGAACGTACACGGTCCGGAGAGGGGAAAAGCTCTCTTCCCTGATCGAACGGGCCGGCGGGTTCACGGAGAAGGCCTATCCGAGGGGCGCCCTGTTCACGAGGGAAAGCGTCCGGGAGCTCCAGCAGAAAAGGCTCATGGAATCG
>Ga0209048_10003309_pt1 | contig 15675 bp, 19 predicted proteins | sample FrelakmetCRP12CR_FD_187146 | JGI IMG/M metagenome (GOLD analysis project Ga0209048, IMG submission 187146) | Freshwater lake sediment microbial communities from the University of Notre Dame, USA, for methane emissions studies - CRP12 CR (SPAdes)... | ecosystem: Environmental > Aquatic >... | reverse complement strand
CGTGTCCCAGCAGGAGATCGTCTCGCACGGCCTCGCCCTCGTCGCGGCCGGACGCGCGGACGTCGTCGTCGTCGCAGGGTCCGAAGCGCGCGCTTTCGAACGCGACGGCGGCATCGAGGAGGACGTCGAGCGCCAGCCCCCCGACGAAGTCCTCACCCGGCCGCCTGACTTCGTGGCACCCATCGAGGCGGCGGCAGGGATCGGAAGACCCTTGAAATATTTGGTCTCTCCTGACGCTGCCAGGACATTATATCGGGCCAATCTCAAAGCGCCGCAGGCCACGAAGAGAAAGGCTGCCAGCCAACCAAATTTTCCGTAGGGTCTCAAGGCCCAACTGAAAGCAAGCAGGGCAGGGGCAATGCCAAAGGAAACCAGGTCAGACAAGGAATCGTACTGGACTCCGAATTTCGAGGTCGCTCCTGAAAGACGAGCGACGATCCCATCCAGAACATCGAAGACCGAAGCTAAGATAATCGCATACGCTGCATATTCAAATTTTTCTTGGAACACAGAGATGATGGCGTAAAACCCGCAAAAGAGGTTTCCTGTGGTGAAGAGATTGGGAAGGATGTAGATTCCTTTTTTCATTTTGATGGGGGTTCTTCTCTTTTTCATGCTCGATACCCGATGATCGACTCCCCTCCCTTGACATGCTGTCCCACCCTGACAATCGGTTTCACTTCAGGGGGGAGGTAGAGATCGACCCTCGATCCAAATCGGATCAAGCCAAAGATTTCTCCCCTCCTCAAGAGATCGCCTGTCTTGGCATAACAGACAATCCTTCTTGCCACGAAACCTGCAACCTGGATCAGGAGGATTTTAAATTGATCCTCCGTTTCCAGGATCACTGCATTTTGCTCATTGAGGAGGGACGACTTCTCCACATGGGCCACCAGAAATCGGCCCGGAAGGTAATTCCTTTGGAGAACCTTTCCGGAGACAGGTGCCCGGTTGAGATGGACATCGAACAGGGACATGAAGATGCTCACCTTTAAAGTTTTTTCTTTTAGAAAACGGTCTTCCTGACATTCCCCGACATGAACGATCCTGCCGTCGGCCGGGGAAAGAATGATGTTCTGAAGGTCGGGGATTTCTCTCCTGGGATTCCTAAAAAAATAAGCGATGAACAGAGAGACAAGGATTCCCAGAGACATCCAGACCTTCCATCCCAGGACCCCAAGAATGACAGTTAAAAGAACCATGGGGATCAAGAAAGGGAATCCTTCTTTGGCAATGGGCCGTCGATTCTGCTTACTCATTTTTTCTTTTCTTGGAACCGCTTCACCTAATCCTTTTCGGTTCCCCTGTCCGGGAGATCGCCCGAGGGAAAAGGATGGATGCATCAAGAAGGTTCGGTTGTGATTTTACTCCCTCGGATCATGGCCACACGGCCCGTCCTGACCAGTTCTTTAATGCCGAGAGGCTTAAGGAGGGCGAGGAGGGCATCGATCTTCTTTTCATCTCCCGTCACCTCGATCGTGTAGGTTTTAGCTCCCACATCGATCACCTTCCCCCTGAAGATATCGACCACTCTTAGAATTTCCTCTCGCGTCTCAGAAGTCGCCGAAACTTTAACCAATACCATCTCCCGTTCGACAAAGTCCTTCTCGATAAGATCCACCACTTTGATCACGGGGATCAATTTATTCAGCTGTTTGAGCACCTGTTCGAGGATCTGGTCGTCCCCACGGGTGACCAGGGTCATGGTCGAGACCGTGGGATCAAGGGTTTCGGCCACACATAGGCTTTCGATGTTAAACCCCCTGCCGCTGAAGAGTCCTGCAATTCGGGTCAGGACGCCAAATTCATTTTCAACCAAAAGAGTAATGACGTGACGCATTTAAGCCTCAAAGGCCGGAATAATGGAATTTTGGAATATTGGGTCTAAAACCTTATAGAAATTTTTTTCCCTTTCATTCCATCATTTAGTTTCCCAACGTTTTTTTCTTTTTCCCATTATTCCATTGTTCCATCATTCCATCGTTCCTTTTATACCAGCCTCATCTGATTCAACGCCTCTCCCGCGGGCACCATGGGGTAGACATTTTCTTCCGGATCAATCTCAAAATCGATGATAACGGGCTCGGGAATGGAGAACGCCTTCTTTAAGATGGGGACCACCTCTTCAGGCTTGTTCGCTCTCAAACCGATGGCCCCATAGGCCTCTGCCAATTTGACGAAGTCCGGAGAAAACCCTTCCAGAGAAGAGGAAGCATACCGTTTCCCGTAGAAGAACTCCTGCCATTGTCTTATCATTCCAAGGTAACCATTGTTCAGAATGACCACTTTGACGGGCAGATGGTATTGGACGACGGTCGCCAGTTCCTGAGAGTTCATCTGGAAACTCCCATCGCCCGAAATATCAATGACCAACTTATTTGGGAAGGCCGCTTGCGCACCCATGGCCGCTGGAAACCCATAACCCATCGTTCCCAGTCCTCCTGAAGTGAGCAACGTCCTTGGCTTGACAAACGGGAAATACTGAGCCGTCCACATCTGGTTTTGACCCACCTCGGTGGAGATGATCGCATCCCCCTTGGTCAGTTCATAAATGGCCTCGATCACGTATTGGGGTTTGATCATTCCCTTCTGTTCATAACTCATACTATGGATAGCCTTGAATTTATCGATTTGATGATGCCATTTATCCAGTCCTGCTTTGAAGGAGTCGACCTCTTCCTTTTCGAGGAGGGAAAGAATTTTGGAGAGGATGCGTTTACAGTCCCCGACGATAGGAAGATCGACTCTCACATTTTTGCTGATGGAGGTCGGATCGATATCGATATGGATGATTTTTGCCTGAGGGGCGAAGGCCTCGATCTTGCCGGTTACCCGGTCATCAAATCGAGATCCGATGGCGATGAGGAGGTCAGACTCCATGACCGCCATGTTGGCCCAATAGGTTCCATGCATTCCCAACATGCCCAGAGAGAGAGGATGATTGCCCGGGAAGCTGCCCAACCCCATCAGGGTCATGGTCACCGGAATTCCCAACTTTTCTGCAAGAAGGGCGAGCTCCTTCGATGCGTTTGAAGAAATGATTCCGCCACCGACATAGAGGACAGGCTTCCTGGACTTCAACATCAGTTTTATCGCCCTCTGAATCTGGCCAAGATGTCCTTCATAAGTGGGCTGGTATCCGCGGATGAAGACCTTTTCAGGATATTTGAATTCCGTGGAATCGACCAGGATGTCTTTGGGAAGATCAACAAGAACCGGTCCAGGTCGTCCGCTTCGAGCCACAAAGAAAGCTTGTCTCAAGATTCGTGCCAGATCCTTAACGTCCTTCACAAGATAGTTATGTTTGGTGCACGGTCTTGTAATACCAATGATATCGGCTTCTTGAAAGGCGTCGTTTCCGATCAGAAGCGTGGGGACTTGGCCGGTCATGATCACAAGAGGGATAGAGTCCATAAAGGCTGTGGCAATTCCTGTTACGGTATTCGTCGCCCCTGGGCCAGAGGTTACCAATACCACTCCCACTTTTCCCGTTGCCCTGGCATATCCGTCGGCCGCATGGACCGCAGCCTGCTCGTGTCGGACTAAGACCTGCCGGAACGGGGCATCTTGAAACTCATCGAAGAGAGGAAGGACGGCGCCACCCGGGTAATTGAAAACAATATCCACCCCTTCTTTTTTCAAAGATTCAACAATGATTTGAGAACCAGTTTTCTTCATAACTAAAATCCGAAATCCGAATATCGAAATCCGAAACAAATCCAAAATTCGAATACCAAAATTCAAAACTCTTGTTTAGAACCTTCGTATTTTGAACATTAGTACTTGTTTCGAATTTCGTGCTTCGTGTTTAGGATTTCCGCCTTTGGTGGCTTTATCGGTATTTTATCAGAATTTTTTCCATCTGGTCTTTCAGTGCCAGTTTTTTCTTCTTAATGATTTTTATCTCCATCTCATCCCGAGGAGTGAGGAAGGACCTTTTTTCCAACTCTTCCAGTTGTTTTACCAGTTGGCTATGTGCCTCTTTGGTTCTTGAAAATTCTTCATCCTCTCTCATCAGCCTCTCGATCAATTCCTCCTCTTTCGTCGCCATCTCAGTCCCCAATATAAACGCATTATAATATAAGATAATTTAACAGAAAAAGTTAATATAATCCACTCTTTTTGTCAACTCCTTCGACTGGGCTCCTTCGACTGGCTCAGCCTGCCTGCCGGTAGGCAGGGGTTGACCCTGAGTGGCGCTTTTTACCCCGCCTTCAAAGGTGGAGCTCATCGCCGCCGAATGGGTCAATCAGAATGTGTCTCTTGCCATTTCATTTCAGCTTCTGAAGGCCGAATATAAATAGGGGAAAAAGTCGAAACGTTCAGATGCTCCCCTTTCTTAAGAAGCTCAAACCCCAATTTTGCCACCATGGAGCCATGAGAGACATGAAGGGGAGCAGCCGGGAAGCTGGCCAAGGGGTGGAGAGAATGAAGGAGGAAGTCTCTGTAAGTTCTCACTCCATCACCGAGGAAAATTGTCCGTTCTTTTATCTTTTTGACAAGGTCTTCGGGTCGAAGGGCCTGATCATCCGATTGTCGTCCAAGGAAGTCCCCTTCCCCATAACGATAAAAAGCGGTGTAGACTTCCTTTTTCCTGGCGTCGAGGATCGGGCAGATGAGGTAGGGGGTGGGCGAGACTTGAGAAGCCAAAGCGTCAAGACTAGAGACCCCTGCCACAGGTTTTCCGGTGGCAAAAGCCAGGCCCTTCACAGTGCTTACGCCGATTCTCAATCCTGTAAAGGAGCCCGGACCGAGAGAGATGGCCCATCCATCCACGTCTCCGATAGAGCAACGAGCTTCTCTGAGAACAAATTCGATTGCACCCAGGAGCCTTTCGGAATGGGTTACCGGAATATTGAGAAGGGTATCGGAGAGGACTTCTCCGTCATCAATCAATCCCACAGCCCCACACGATGTCGAGGTATCGATCCCGAGCACTTTCATCTCAGAACCCATATCCTCCCGGGAAGAAGATCCTGCGAAGATCGTTATGAAAGGCATAAAGCATCAGGAGGATGATGAGAAAGAGTCCGATTTGTTGGGCAATTTCCATCTTCTTTATACTGATAGGCCTTCCTAGAATTGCTTCCATCACAAGAAAGAGGAGATGCCCTCCGTCGAGAATAGGGATAGGAAAAAGATTAATAAGGCCAAGGTTGATGCCCAGAATGGCGATGAGGCCTAACAAATAGGGTAGCCCTTTTTTCCCCTGCCTCCCCGCTTCTTGAGCGATCTGGATTGGGCCACCGATTGTCTTAGCAGAAATCTCCCCGGAAATCATTTTCCCCAAAACAACCACCATCAATTTTGTTAAGTGCCATGTTTGCAAGACTCCTTCGTAAACTGCTTCCGCCGGTCCTACGCTTTTGTAACGGAATGTCATTTCTTCGAAGGGAGGCGTAATGCCGATGACATAAACGTTTTTTTCTCCTTGGTTTGGTTTTTCTTTTGAAAGTTCAGGACTGATCTTGAATTCGGTAATCTCTTCGTTCCGTTTCACTTGGATAGAGAGTTCTTTCCCTTCACCCTTTCGGATGATGCTTGAAATGTCGATCCATGTGGTGATGTTGACCCCATCGATGGAAAGAATCGTATCGCCTTTTTTCAAACCAGCCTTCTCTGCGGGCAGGCCAGATTGGAGCCCACCAATAATCGGGGGCAGAGGTAAGGTTTCTTGGGGAATGCCGAAGAAGATAAAACTGAAACAAAAAACGATCAAGGTGAGAAACATATTGAAAAAAGGGCCGGCACAGATAATCAAAACACGTTTCCAGATGGGTTGAAAGGAGAACGAACGCACCCGGTCTTCCTCCTTCACTTCCTCCCCTCGATCTTCCCCGATCAGTTTAACGTATCCCCCTAAAGGAACGGCGGAAATCTGATACTGGGTTTCTCCGATCTTCCTTCCGATGAGTTTGGGTCCGAAACCCAGAGAGAAGGTAATCACACCGACACCCAATTTCTTTGCAAGCAAAAAGTGGCCGAGTTCGTGGACAAAGACAAGAATGCCGAGGACGAGAATAAAGTAACCTGCCGAAGTAAGAAAACTGGAATAACTAAAAAGGGTGGCGGTCAGCACACTTTTCTCCTTTCTAAAATAGCCTTCGACCTCTCTCTGGCCCAGTGATCTGCTTTCAATATGTCTTCCACGGTGTGAAGAGCTTTCATCTCGTATTCCCCCATCACCCTCTGGAGAAAGAGGGGGATTTCCGTAAATTTGAGGGATCCCTCCAGGAATGCATTAACCGCTATTTCATTGGCTGCATTCAGGACAGCGGGCATGGTCTCGCCGATCTCGATGGCTTGGTAGGCCAATTTGAGGCACGGAAATCTTTCCGGGTCAGGTTGGAAGAAGTGGAGGGCTTCGTTCCTTGAGAGATCGAGACGGGGTAGATTCAGAGGAAGTCGTTCGGGAAAGGAGAGGGCGTAAGAGATCGGGATCTTCATATCCGGTATCCCCATTTGGGCGACCATGGAACCATCGACATATTCGACCATGGAGTGAACGACGCTTTGGGGATGGATGAGGATGACGATCTTATCAGTCGGGATGTTAAAAAGCCAATGGGCCTCGATGACCTCCAAGCCCTTATTCATCAGCGAGGCGGAGTCAATGGTGATCTTTTTCCCCATCTCCCAGCGAGGATGGTTGAGAGCTTCTTTCACCGTGACCTCCTGAAGTCTGGAAGCAGGAAAGTTGAGGAAAGGCCCCCCCGATGCCGTCAGGATGAGTCGATGGACATCTTCTTTCCGGTGGCCGAGCAACGCCTGGAAGATAGCACTGTGTTCGCTGTCCACGGGAAGAATTTGGACATGCTTTTGTTTCGCCTCTTCCATGACAATTTTCCCTGCCATGACCAAGGTCTCTTTATTGGCCAGAGCAATGGGTTTTCCAGTCTTGATAGCGGAGAGGGTAGGGATGAGGCCGACTGCACCCACGATGGCCGAAACGACCTGATCGACCTCTGGATGGGTGGCGACCTGAATGAGCCCTTCTACCCCATGGACGATTTCAACGGGGATGTGAGAGAGTTCTCTTCGAAGGGTCTCCGATAATTCTTTATTGAGGACCGAAACGATCTTCGGTCGAAACTGAAGGATTTGCTGTTTGAGAAGTTTTGTATTGAGGCCGGCAGAAAGGCTGATCACCTCAAATCGTTCTGGAAATTGACTGACGATACGAAGGGCGTTGACACCGATGGAGCCTGTTGAACCCAGGATGGACAGACGCTTCATGGGGTCTCCTTCAAGAAATAGAGGAGAGAGTAGTGAAGAAAAGGGGCAGAAAAAAGGAAGCTATCTAGCCGATCCAGCATGCCTCCATGGCCTGGGATCAGAGTTCCTGAATCCTTTACCTGGGCGCTCCGCTTCAACATCGACTCCGTAAAATCTCCCAGTTGGCCCAAAATTCCTAAGCCGAGGACTAGGAGGATACAAGACCCCATTTTTAAATTTGGGATGAACAGCCAGGAAAAGGCGAGAGCCACGATGATGGAACCGACAATGGCTCCTCCTAATCCTTCAAAAGTTTTATTCGGACTGATCTTGGGGTAGAGCTTGTGCTTTCCGAGGAAGGAGCCGCTCAGCAGGGCAGAGATGTCCCCCGCCCAGACCGTTATGATGAGAAAGAGAACCCAGGTCCTTCCGTTCGGCATGTTTCGAATGAGCGAGACATAGGCGAGAAGAAATCCGATAAAGAGAATTCCAAAGAGCGCCATTCCCAGATGGGAGATCGTCGAAGAAAGGTCTTGTGAGACGGCCATGACGAGGACGGCAAGAACGAGAAGGATGAGGACCAAGAACGGCGAAATTTCTTTCATATCTCCAAAGGAAATGATGAGGGAAAGAATCAATCCCAGTCCTATTCCCACCGCCCGTTCGATCCATTTGGAGTGAGGAAGGACGAGGTTGTAATACTCTCGGAGTCCTAAAAAGGTGGCCAGGAGCACCATGAGGTGAAGAACGGAAGAATGGAATAGCGCAATCAAGAAGATAACAGGAGGGATCATGCCCAATCCCACCCATACTTTCCTCTTTTCTATGGTGCCCATACCGCCTCGTCAAATTCGGATTTCGGATTGGGGATTCATTCCATTTCGGATGTTGGATTGTAGATTTCGGATTTCAAATCCGCAATTCGCAATCTGAAATCTAAAATTTAGACATCCCCCATTCGGCAATCCGCAATGGATTATTCTTCTCTCCCATTCAATTGCTCGCTGGTCAGACCGAACCTTCTCTCCCTCGATTGATAATCCGCGATGGCCTTCAACAGCTCTTCTCGGTCGAAATCCGGCCACAGGGTGTCGGTGACATACAACTCTGTGTAGGCGATTTGCCAAAGGAGGAAGTTGGAAATGCGAAATTCACCGCTGGTCCGGATGAGAAGGTCTGGATCGGGTATCCCGTGGGTCCAGAGGTATTGAGAAAAACGTTGGATCGTCATCTCCTCCGGTTTGATCTTCCCCTTTTGGAAATCAGAGACGATTCCTTGGACCGCGTGCAGAATTTCGGAACGGCCGCCATAACTCAATGCTAAATTAAGGATCATCCCGTCACAGTGTTGGGTTCTTTTCTTCGTCTCTTGCAGGATCATCTGGACATCCGGAGGGAGATCCTCCATGCGACCGATCGCATTGAGTCGAATATTATTCCGGACCATCTCCGGGCACTCTTTCTGAAGATATTCCTTCAGCAATTCCATCAGGGCACGCACCTCCTCTGCGGGTCTCCTCCAATTCTCGATGGAGAAGGCATAGAGGGTGAGCACCTTGATCCCCAATTCCCGGCAAGCCGTGACGACCTCCCGGACCGCATTCACTCCTTTGATGTGGCCGCTGATCCGGTTTAGGAACTTGTTTCTGGCCCAGCGACCATTTCCATCCATAATAACAGCGATATGATGGGGAAGTCTTTCTTTATCGATCTCTTCCATGATTTGAGGATCCCTTAAAGGACCGAGACAAGAAGTTTTTTGGAAAAGAGTTTTCAGGTAAATAATCTTTTTAAAGTTAGCATATTAGATATTGATTTTCAATCCAAGATTTGTGGAGAACGATGGGTCGAAAGGAAAGATTTTAGGGAGGGGAAAAAGGGGAGAGGTTTTGAAAGAACTTCTCTTCCCTTTCAGTCTCATTTTTCGACGATTGCTTCAACAGGACACACCTCAAAGCAGCTTCCACATTCGGTACATTTCTCGTCGTTGATCACATAGGGTTCCCCTTCTTCAATGGCTTCGGCGGGGCATTCTTCTGCACAGGTCCCGCAAGCCACACATTCTTCCGTAATGACATAGGCCACTGACATCACCCCCTTTAAAGTATTAAGAGATTTCTAAGATTTCTTTCTCCTTGGTGGCAAGAACGCCGTCCACTTTTTCGATCAATTGATCCGTGGATTTTTGCACTTTATCCATCCACTGGTGAAGTTGATCCTGAGAAATCTTCTTATTCTTCTCCAGTCCCTTCAACTGATCATTCGCCTCTCTCCGGATATTTCGAATCGCCACTTTTGCTCCTTCGGCCATCTTTTTTACCACTTTGACCAGTTCCTTACGGCGTTCTTCTGTCAGTCGTGGGATGTTGATGCGGATCAACTTCCCATCGCTCGCTGGGGTGACCCCGAGTTCCGATTTGAGAATGGCCTTTTCAATTTCACCGATGGCGGAAGTATCCCAGGGTTGAATCGTGATCAGCCTGGGTTCAGGGACGGATAATGTCGCCAGCTGGTTCAGTGGAGTCGGTGTCCCATAGTAATCCACTCGGATATCGTCAAAGAGAGCCAAGGAAGCTCTTCCCGTCCTGATCTTATTTAGATCGGTCTTGAGGGAAGAGAGGGTTTTTTCCATCCTGGAAGCGGCTTCGGTATAGGTCTTCTCGTCCATTGTTCATCCCCTCACTTTCGTTCCTATTCTTTCTCCCATGACAACCCGTTTGACATTTCCTCTTCTCCGCAAATTGAAGACAATGATAGGAATTTGGTTGTCCATGCAGAGAGAGATCGCTGTCGCATCCATGACTTTCAACTGGTTCTTGAGGACGTCGAGATAGGTCAGTTCATCGTATTTATGGGCATGCTTATGAAGCAATGGATCTGCGTCATAGACGCCATCGACTTTGGTGGCTTTGAGAATGACGTCTGCCCCTATTTCCATGGCTCGAAGTGAAGCGGTCGTATCGGTGGTGAAATAAGGGTTTCCCGTCCCCCCGGCAAAGATCACCACCCGACCTTTTTCCAGATGGCGAATGGCCCTTCTTCGAATGTAGGGCTCAGCGACCTGACGCATTTCAATCGCTGTTTGGACTCGGGTTTGAACGTTGATTTTCTCCAAGGCATCTTGAAGGGCAACACCATTCATGACGGTGGCTAGCATCCCCATATAATCCGCAGAAGCCCGATCCATTCCTTTTGCGCTCGCCGCCATTCCCCGAAAGATGTTGCCTCCGCCAATGACAATGGCTATCTCCACCCCAAGATTTTTTACCTCTTTGATCTCCTGGGCGATCTTCTGGATCACAGCGGGATCGATTCCATAGCCCCCCTCACCGGTTAACACCTCACCACTCAGCTTCAGGAGGATCCTTTGATATTGGGGTCTTTTCATTGAGGGACAGACATTTATGCGAAGCTCCCCACCCAGAGGGCGGGGCTTCCCGGAGATGACATATCGCTTTAGATTGTATCCCTTCCTGCCTGCCGGTAGGCAGGGACCCGGCGCCGACAACGCGGAATCAAGGGATACTTGCTGGCCAATGGGTCCTTCCCTGCTCAATCCTGATAGTTGAGGGAAAGAAACTTCCTCTACTTCATCGAGGAGGAGCAGGCAGGTGATGACTGGGAGGATAATCCTTCCCCCAGTTGAAATCTTGCAAACCGACGGATTGAAATATTCTCCCCGACCTTGGCGATCATGGCGTCCAGCAATTCCTTGATCGTGAGATCGGAGTCCCGGACATAGGTCTGCTCCAAAAGGCAGACCTCAGAATGATACCTCTCCATTTTGCCTTCGACAATTTTATCGATCACCTTTTGAGGTTTTTCCGCCTCCTGGGCTTGGGTTCGATAGATCGTCCTCTCCCTTTCCAAAGCCTCCTCTGGGATTTCTTCCCTCCGGATGTACTGGGGATTGGTAGCGGCGATATGCATGGCGATATTCTTCACAAACGTTTGAAAGTCTTCTGTTTTAGCCACAAAATCGGTTTCACAGTTGATCTCGACCAGGACTCCCATCTTCCCCCCCGCATGAATATAGGAAGAGACGAGACCATCGGTCGCAATCCGTCCTGCCTTCTTTGCGGCAGTGGCCAATCCCTTCCGTCGGAGGTAATCGATCGCTGCTTCCATATTTCCTTTCGCCTCTTGAAGGGCTGTTCTGCAATCGATCACTCCGGCTCCTGTCCGCTGTCTTAAGTCTTTTACCGATTCAACAGAAATTTCCATCCGATTCTATTCCTCCTCTATTCTATTCCCTCAGCCATTTCTTCACCCTGTATCTGCTTGGGAGGCTCGACTTTTTCTGTCCTCTCTTTTTCTTCTTTGGCTCCCTCTCGCTGGAGTTGTTTTTCATAAATCTGTTTTCCCTCAACGGCCGCATCCGCAATCTTTGATGCAAAAAGTTGGATGGCGCGGATGGCATCGTCATTTCCGGGGATGATGTAATCCAATTCTTCGGGATTACAATTGGTATCGACAATGCCGATGGAGGGGATGCCAATTTTCCGAGCTTCCCTCACGGCAATTCTTTCCTTCTTAGGATCGACGATGAAGATGGTTCCAGGGAGCCGATCCATATTTTTGATGCCCCCCAAGGATTTTTCCAACTTACTTCTCTCTTTTTCCAGCTCCAGGACCTCTTTTTTCGGAAGGAGATCATAAATCTCCTCCTTCTTCATCGCTTCAAGTTTATTCAATCGGTCAATGGATCGCTTAATAGTCTGGAAATTGGTCATCATACCTCCCAACCAGCGATGATTCACATAAAACATTCCACAACGGGTGGCCTGTTCGGAGATCGCCTCCTGGGCCTGTTTTTTTGTCCCCACAAAGAGGATATATTCTCCCTTGGCCGCGATATCGCGAACGAATTGATAAGCTTCCTTAAAGAGTTGGACTGTCTTCTGGAGGTCAATGATGTAAATTCCATTCCTTGCCCCGAAGATATAAGGTTTCATTTTGGGGTCCCAACGTTTCGTCTCATGGCCGAAATGGACCCCGGCCTCCAGAAGCTCCTTCATCGTTACCGCGGACATCGATTCCTCCCTTTCTTTTCCATTTCCCCTCCCTAAATAAACAAAAATAGGTCAATTAAATTCAGTTAACATATGATTTGGCATTTTGCAAGAGAAAAACTCACGAAATACTGATCGATCTTCGTTGAGATTTTTTCGCACGGCTAACCCAACTCAAATTATTTCTTTTTATTAGTAATATCAAATGGTTAAAACATTGATGTCCAGTTTCGGAATGATTTTTCTGTTCCGACATGATTGTAGGATCTTGTCCCGGCAGCAGAATGCCGTGGCCTTTGGCCGTGGATGAGCACTCCATCTTTCGGCTGGCCTCCCCCGGCTTAAGACGGGGGATGTCGCCCCACGCCCCACAGGAGCGTCGATTAAGAACCGCGAGTTCCACCGGCAGGGCTCCACCGTTAATTTTGGAGTCTTAGAGAGAAAAATATCCGTTTTGACATAAGTCAATGAGATTTCTCTTATGGGTTGGCATAATGGGTATTAGAAGGAGAAAAAATATGAAGTGCCCAGGGCAGGATATGAGATTTTGGAAACCGGGAGATATTTTTGACACCCAATGTCCCAAATGTGGGAGAAAGGTGGAGTTCTTCAGAGATGAGGTGAGACGTAAGTGTCGCTGCGGGCACGAAATCGTCAATCCCAGATTAGATTTTGGTTGTGCCCAGTGGTGTCCCTATGGCGAACAGTGTGTCGGTACAATCCCCGAAGAAGCAAAGGAAAGGCAAAAAGCGGAACAGAGGGATTCATTAAGGGAAAGAATTGCTCTGGAAATGAAAAAATATTTCGGAACTGATTTTAAGAGAGTCCATCATGCCATCAAGGTGGCCAGGTTTGCGGAGCAGATCCTAAAGATGGAGGGTGGGAATCCATTGGTCGTGATGGGGGCGGCCTATCTTCATGATATTGGGATCCCTGAGGCGGAGAGGAAATACGGGAGCCCTTCAGGCCATTATCAGGAACTGGAGGGACCTGCCGTGGCTAAGGAGATTTTAGAAAAATTAAGTGTCCAGAAAGAAATGATTGTCGAGATCTGCGATATCATTGGCCATCATCACAGCCCAAGAGAAGAAGAGACATTGAACTTCCAAATTCTCTATGAGGCGGATTGGCTGGTGAATATCGAAGAAGAGGGAAATTCAAAAGACCGGGAAAAAATCGAGGGGTTGATCGGGAAAGTATTTAGGACCGTCACTGGAAAACAATTGGCAGAGAAACTCTACCTTGCCTAAGCGACCAGGGAGAGGGTCGTGGCAAAAAGAGGAGAGGATTTCCGAGGGGCTCCAAGATCCATCTCCCCGTTTGTCTTTTTCCATTTCTCTCTGAATTCACTCCATCTGGAATGAGAGATGAGTCTTTTCTTTGTGAAGAAAAGGATCCGGTTTCTCTTCTTGTAAATCCAGATAGAATAATAGGCTTCTTCAGCAGAGTCCTCGATTAAGAAAAGGGACCCAAGTTTGCCCAAACTCCCGATCCTCTTCAGGCCGATCCGGGTCTCCGGAACTCCCCACTGATTAAGAAAAAGGGTTTGGTTGATGCCGGCCAGCATCAGATGCAGAATCTTCCCCGATGGACTGGGGGAGCTCCTCAGGAAATTTGACATGAGACTTGGGGGTAAAGTGAGCATATTCTAGCCGAACGCCTGCAATTTTCTAATTTGCAATGGTTACCATGAATTTCGATGAATTGCAAGGATAAAATTTCACGGGATCACTCGGTCTTGGGACATCCATTTTTTCAGGGTCAGGGCGTCTTTGACGGCGAAACCATAGGCATCATTGTTGAAATAGACAAATACGGTCTTGTCCTTTTTTCTCCAGCCTTGGATGTTTTTTGCCCACTGTTTTAATTCCTTATCCGAATAACTCGAGCCATAGAGCACTTCCCCACCGTGGAGGCGAAGATAGATAAAGGTGGGGGTTATTTTTTCTATGAACGGAAGGCCTGAACCATGAGCAATGCAGAAGGCAAAACGAAAATCCTCCAATATCCGAAAGGCCTCATGGCAGAACCAGGATTCATCCCTGAACTCAAAGGCATGACGATGGAGTTTGGAACGAGGGAGGGTTGAAAGAAGGACACAGAATTCCTCCAGTCTCTCCTTCTGAAATTTAAATCGCGGGGGAAGTTGCCAGAGGACCGCACCCAATTTCTCTTTTAATGGCGAGGCATGGTCCAAGAAAAGGGAAAGCGGTTCCCTGCAATCCTTTAATCGCTTAATCGCTTGATGTGGGTGATGAACCGGCTTCCCTTCACAGCAAAGACAAACTTTTTCGGCGTTCGTTCATACCAGCCTTGAAACACTTCTTTCTTGGGAAGGCGATAAAAAGAGACATTCAGCTCCACCGTGCTAAAATACTCGGCGTAAAACTCAAGCCGCTTCTTCTGGGGAAGGTCAGAAGGATAAAAGGTCCCGTTCCACCAATGGGGATAATTATAGCCGCTCGTCCCGATGAATATCATAGCTCAAAAGGAGTCGAGGATTTGAATATGGAAAGTGGCAGGTGGTTTGGACACCCTTCTCCCCTCTACTTTCCACTCTCGGTCCCTTGGTCAGTGATAGTATCCACCGCCGCCGGGGCCTCTTTGAGACCACTTCCGCTTGTAATATTCACGGCGAATTTTTTGCCGGATCACTGGATAAGCCATGTAGATGAAGCCGAAGGCTAAACCACCCAGATGGGTGAGGTGAGAAATTCCCCCGCCCCCGCCCCTTGAGAAATAGACGAATTCGAGAAGGCCAAAAATGATCACGAAATACTTGGCGGGAATAGGGAAAAGGAAATAAATGTAAATTTGCCGATTGGGGAAGAGCCAACCAAAGGCCAGGAGAAGCCCATAGATTGCTCCGGACGCTCCGATGACAGGAATGCTCTGATATTGAGGAGTAAAGAGGACCGTACAAATCACCGTCGCCATCCCCGCTCCAATCCCGCAGAAGAAAAAATAGAACAGAAATTTTTTCGCCCCCCAAGAGCTCTCCAACTCTCCCCCAAACATCCACAGGGCCAAAAGATTGAATAAAATATGGGAGATATCTCCGTGAAGAAAAATGTAGGTCCCGAGTTGCCACAGAAAGTATTCATGCCAGACCAGCCCGGGGACGAGACCGAGGAAGACGACGATCATCCTGCTCACGAATTCCTGCAGAATAAACATGGCCCCCATAATGATCAGCAGTTTCTTGATGACGGGTGTTAAACCATACCCAAATGAGAAACGATATCGGTAGTGGGTCATTTTTTTTCTCCCGAGGTCCCCACATCTAAGAGTGTGCTTATCCTCATGGCATTCTATTCCTCAATTTCCTCTTTGGCAAGGGGAAGGGAGGGGGGATGAAGCCGGATACGATACTTCTTCATTTTGTATCGAAGAACCCTCTCACTGATGCCAAGGCTCTCAGCGGCCTTCGTCTGAACTCCCTGATGTT
>Ga0209048_10003308_pt1 | contig 15676 bp, 14 predicted proteins | sample FrelakmetCRP12CR_FD_187146 | JGI IMG/M metagenome (GOLD analysis project Ga0209048, IMG submission 187146) | Freshwater lake sediment microbial communities from the University of Notre Dame, USA, for methane emissions studies - CRP12 CR (SPAdes)... | ecosystem: Environmental > Aquatic >... | reverse complement strand
AGCCGAACCGGCGCGTGGAAGTGGACGTCAAGGGCGAAGCGAAGAAATAATCGCTGCCTGACCGCGACCAGACAGGCCCCGCCTCGCGCGGGGCTTGTTCTTTGCACGCGACGAAGCCCCCCGTCCGCGCCCGATGAATCCCGCCGCAATCACGCTGCTCATGCTGGCGGCGTTTGCCGGCTTCTTCTATCTCGCGTGGCGCAAGCTCGCCATCGTGGTCGCGCTGGGGCCCGAGATCCGGTGGGACGATCCGGTTGCGCGCCTGAAGGTCCTCGTGACCAACGGCTTCCTGCAGGCGCGGATGATCCGGCGCGAGTGGAAGCCGGGGATCATGCACGCGGTGATCTTCGGGGGCTTTGTCGCGCTGCTGGCGCGCAAGATCCAGCTGATCGTCATAGGGTACGACGCATCGTTTGTCTATCCCGGCGCGTTCGGCGCCGCGTTCGCCTTCGGCAAGGACCTGGTCGAAATCGCGGTGCTCGTCGCGGTGGGCTATGCATTCTATCGTCGGCTTGTGCTGAAGCCGGCGCGGCTCGAGCGCAACCGCGAGGCGCTCCTCATCCTGTCGCTGATCGCGGCGATCATGGTCACCGACTTCCTGTTCGACGGCTTCCGCTTCGCGCTCGCGGGCGGGCGCGACGCCGGGATCGCGCACGAGGCGCACTATGCGGTCATCGGCGCGGCGATCGCGCGCGGATTCTCGGGCATGAGCGCATCCACGCTGGGCATCGGCTATCAGCTCTCGTACTGGCTACAGATGTTGACGGTCTTTTCCTTCCTGGTGCTGCTTCCCGTCGGCGAGCACTTCCACATTGTGACGGCCCTGCCCACGCTGTTCTTCGCCAGGCGCGGGCGGTCGAACCGGGTGCCGACCGTGGATCTCGACAAGATGATGGAAGGCGACGGCGGCGACGATATGAAGATCGGCGTGCGCACCGTCGCGGATCTCGGCTGGAAGGACGGGCTCGACGCCTTCACCTGCACCGAATGCGGCCGCTGCAAGGACGCATGCCCGACGTTCCAGACCGGCAAGCCGCTGGCGCTGAAATGGGTGTTCGACCACCTGAAGGGGCACCTCATCGCGGAGCGGGAGGCGATCGTCGCGCACGACGGCGACAAGCTGCCGCCGCTCGTTCCCGCCGTGATCGGCGAGGACACGCTGTGGGCGTGCACGACTTGCGGATACTGCGAGACAGCGTGTCCGATCGAGCTCGAGCACCTGCCGCGGTTCTACCGGCTGCGCCAGCACCAGGTGATGATGGAAGGCGCGTTTCCGCACGAGCTCAAGGCCGTGTTCGACGCGTACGAAGTCCAGAGCAACCCGTGGGGAATGCCGGCGACGGCACGCGCCGCGTGGGCGGACGGCCTCGATCTGCCGGTGGTCACGACCGCTGCAGAAGTGCAGGCGCAGGACTGGCTGTTCTACGTCGGCTCGGCGCAGTCATTCGACCCGCGGGGCCAGAGGATCGCGCGTGCCTTCGTCGCGGTCATGCGCGCCGCGGGCGTGCGCATCGGGGTTCTGGGCGCCGCCGAGACGTCGACCGGCGAGTGCGTCCGGCGCGCCGGCAACGAACTGCTGTTCCAGACCCTCGCCAAAGGCCTCGTGGCGACGCTGAACGAGCTCGGGGTCAAGCGGATCGTCACCTGCGATCCTCACGCCTTCAACAGCCTCAAGAACGAGTACCCGGAATTCGGCGGCCGCTACGACGTCGTCCATCACACGCAGTTGATCGCGCAACTGATCGGGGAGGGCCGGCTCTCGCTCACGCCGCGCCACGAGAAAGTGATTTACCACGAGCCTTGCTATCTCGGCCGGCACAACGGCGAGTACGAGGCGCCGCGGCGGACGCTCGCGGCGGTGTGCAAGGACCCTCCGCTCGAGTTCGCGTTGTCCCGCGAGAAAGCGATGTGCTGCGGCGCGGGCGGCGCCCGCATGTGGATGGACGAGAAGATCGGCCGTCGCATCAACGTGACGCGGGTCGAGCAGGCGCTCACGCGCGCGCCGACGGTCATCGCCACCGCGTGTCCCTATTGCGCGGTGATGATGAGCGACGGGGTCTCCGCGCTGGGGCATGACGGAGTCATCGCGACGCGCGACATCGCGGAGCTTGTCGCCGAGGCGCTGGCTGTTGCCGGTCAGTAGCGGCCGTGCAGCTTGTAGATGTAGTTGGTCAGCTCCGAGGACTGCATCGAAAGCTGCCGCTGGATCTGGTGGACCGCGCGCACGATCGAGCGCATCACCTTGTAGACGATCTCGGGATGGCCCGCGAGGAGCGATTCGAGCTTCTCGCGCTCGATCCCGAGCACACGGGTCGCACCGCCCGCCACGAGCGACGCGTAGTGCACGCTGCCGTCCATGAACCCGAGCTCGTCGGCGAAGTCGCCTTTGCCGATCGTGAGCAGCGGGACGGCATCGCGCGTTCCGGAATTCCTGACCACGTTGATCGTGCCGTCGAGGATCGTGTACAGGTGATTGTCGGCCTCGCCTTCCTTGACGAGGATCTCCCCATCCTTCAGGTCGCGCAAGGTGACCAATGCGGCGAGCACGCGGCATTGCTCCTCGGAGAGCTCGGCTGCGAGCTTCGATGTGCGAAGTGCGTCATACGATTTCGGGTTCGGCATGATGACTCTTTCGTGTCGGATTGCGATTGCCACGGCGGATTCAACCTCCCGCGGCGGCGCCTGTACCGTAGACCTGTTCGGCGCGGCTGACAAACGCGTCGACGAGCGCATCCGCGATGCTGCCGAACACCGGGCCGGCCAAACGCGCCATCACGGCGCTCCGGAATTCGTAGCGCAGGCAGAACTCGATCTTGCATGCGTCCACGGCCAGTTGCCGCAGGTGCCACTCGCCCTCGAAATGCCGGAACGGCCCCTGCTCAAGGTGAACCGCCATGAACTCCGGGCGACGCTTCGGGTTGCGCGTGACGAAATTGAATCGCACCCCGTGATAGTCGACGACGATCCTTGCGCTGACCACGCCTTCGTCGCGCGCAAGCACGGTCGCCCCGGCACACCACGGCAGGAAGGCGGGATAGTGCTCGGCCGCCTCGATCAGGTCGAAAATGCCCTCGGCCGGATACGGAACGAGAGCGGTCTTGCGGACCTCGTGCACGTCGCGTGCCCCCATTACTGCAAGGCCCTCCACCGCGATTGCGGCGCTCGGAACCTGGGGCATTGTCGACCCTCCTCCGCTCTTCCGGAAGCCCATGGTGCAATAGCGACCTGCGGAACCCCTTGATCTGGATCAGCCGCCCGCCCGAAGCCGGGCCGGCCGCGCCCGCCCGGGGATGCCCGGCGCGTCGCGGTCCGAGCCCCTGTCAAGCGCCGGCGCCTACGGGGGTGGCAAATCCGGTAAGCTAAGCGAGGTTGTCAAACGTTTGTGTACATCACCCCGGCGCCACAACCCATCGGAACGCCAGGGGAAGTCGACCCTCGTCAACCATTGCCCGCGTCAACGTCGGCACTTTTTTGGAAGGAACGATAATGAAGTTTGCTCTGATTGCAGCAGTTGCGGCCATCGGCCTCGCCAGCGCCCAGGCGGCGATCGCGCAGGAGGCCCTCGCCAAGAGCAGCGGTTGCCTCAACTGCCACGCCGTCGATACCAAGAAGATGGGACCGTCGTTCAAGTCCGTTGCGGAGAAATTCAAGGGCAAGGCCGACGCCGAGGCGACGCTGGTGGCCAAGCTGAAGAACGGAACGGGCCACCCTGCGCAAAAGGCGAGCGAAGACGACCTCAAGTCGCTGGTGAAATGGGTTTTGTCGATGTAGCGCGGTAACCCGCGGCCGCGGTTGCCGATCTCGTCGAAGGTCGGCGCCGCGGTCGTTGCTCCATCCGCCTCCGCAAGCGCGGGCGTCCGCCGGCGTCGCGGGCATCCCCGGATTTTCGTTTGTCATTTGGCGCTTGGCTGTGCGCGGACAAACTGCGCGCGCCCCGCCCGTTGATCCAAGTCAACACGCCCCGGCGGTGCCGGTGTCATTCTGCAATCCGAAGTGGTGATGCGAGTGGCCCCGGCGCCGGAAATCGCGCCACTACGGACATCGACCGTTCGCAAGCCTCGGATTCCCGTGAGACCCGCCCAAACGATTCGCGCAATCCTGCTCGCCGGATTGGCGGCCGCTTTCGCGGCACAGGCCGCCACGACGCCGGCGCCTGCCCCCAGCGTCACCGACACGTGCCTCATGTGTCATGCCGACAAGGACGCCAAGGGCGCCGCCGGCAACTCCATCGCCGTCGACGGCGCGAAGTTCGCGGCGTCCGTGCACGGCGAAATGAAACTCAAATGCACGGACTGCCACGCCGACGTCGCCGTCGACAAGCTGCCGCATCCCGAAAAGCTGAAGCCCGTCAACTGCGCGACCTGCCACGCCAAGGAGGTCAAGGAGTACACGGGAACGGTGCACGGACAGGCGCGCAAGGGCGGCAACTCGATCGCCGCGACCTGCACGGATTGTCACGGAAAGCACGACATCCTGCGGTCGAAGGACGCGGCAGCGCGAACCAATCACGCCAACATCGAGGCGACCTGCTCGACCTGCCATGGCAACGACACGGTGGTCGCCAAGGGCAAACTGCCCGGCGGAAACATCGGCGGCAAGTTCCATGACAGCATCCACGGCAAGGCGCTGATCGGCGCGGCGAAGGGATCGGCGCCGACCTGCACCAACTGCCATGGGGCGCACAGCATCCAGCCCAAGGCCGACGAGAACAGCCGCACCAACCGCGCCAGAATTCCGGACACCTGCGGCGCCTGCCACACGTCCGAGCGCGAAGCCTACGTGAAGGGGATGCACGGCAAGCTGCGCCAGGATGGCGTGCTGGCCGCGCCGGGTTGCACCGACTGCCACTCCGCGCACGGCATCCAGCAGCACGACACCCCGCTATTCCAGACCGAGGTGATCAAGGAATGCGGCACCTGCCACGCCGATTACCTCGCGACGTATCGCGACACGTTCCACGGCCAGGTCACCGCGCTCGGCTACTCGCGGATGGCCACCTGCGCATCCTGCCATGGCGCGCACGAGGTGCTGCCGGCGTCGAACCCCGCGTCCAAGGTGTCGAAGCAGAACCGCCTCAAGACCTGCCAGCAGTGCCACGCCAACGCGTCGGCCAATTTCGCGAGCTTCGATCCGCACGCGAACCGGCACGACAAGGCGCGCGACCCGCTTTTCTACTGGGCCGCCAAGTTCATGGAGCTGCTGCTCTTCGGGGTGTTCGCTTTCTTCGGCATCCACACGGTCTTCTGGCTCTATCGCGAAGTGCGTGAAAAGCTGGCGAGCGGCAAGGAGCGGCACTGATGACGGCTGCAACGGTTACCCCGGCCGCCGCGCGGCCCGACGGCCAAGCGGACGGCAACGGCTTGGCACAACGATACGTTCGACGCTTCACGGCGACGGAGCGCGTGCTCCATTCGCTGCTGATGCTGACCTTCGTCGGATGCGCGCTGACCGGATTGCCGCTCGTCTTCGCAGACCGGCCCTGGGCGGCCACGCTCGCGCGCATTCTCGGCGGGTTCGAGGGCGCGGGGCTGATCCATCGCATATGCGCGGCGGTGATGATCGTGGTGTTCGTGACGCACGTGGTCGTGATGTTTTCGAAGGCGCTCGCCGGCGGCAGGCTGATGCGGTTGCTGTGGGGGCCGGACTCGATGGTGCCGCAGCCGCAGGACGCCATCGACATCTACCATAATTTCCTGTGGTTCATCGGCCGCGGGCCGCGCCCGCAATTCGACCGCTGGACCTACTGGGAGAAGTTCGACTACTGGGCGGTGTTCTGGGGGATGATGATCATCGGCGGGTCGGGGCTGCTGCTGTGGTTCCCGGTATTCTTCGCGCGGATTCTCCCCGGCTGGGTGTTCAACATCGCGGCGCTGGTCCACGGCGAGGAGGCGCTGCTCGCCGTCGGCTTCATCTTCACCTTCCACTTCTTCAACGGGCATCTCCGGCCGGACAAGTTTCCGATGGACACCGTCATCTTCACCGGGCGGGTCTCGGAGCGCGAGCTCAAGCACGAGCGTGCCGTCGAATACGCGCGCATGGTGAAGGAAGGCAGGTTCGACGCGGCGCTGGCGCCCCCACCGACGCAGGAATCGCTCGTATTCGGGTGGATCGTCGGCGGCGCCGCCCTGCTGCTCGGCATCATCGCGATCGTATTGATCGTTTACAGTTTCTTCTAGATACTCACGCCTGACGCGGGGCATGTCGAGGCGTGCCGCGCTGCCAGTGCGGTCATGCGCGGTGACGGAGGGCAATCGGTGATGAAGATCAAGTTGGGAAAGCGGACGCTCATACTGGGAACGGCGATGACCCTCGTCCTCGCGGGCATCGCGGTCGCCGTGCTCGGCGCCGGCGGCATCGTCGCCTGGGAATACAGCAACAGCAACGCGTTCTGCTCGAACAACTGTCACGCGGTCCATCCCGAGGAACCGCGTGCCTACGCCGTCTATTCGCATGCGCGCGTCCAGTGCGTCGAATGCCACATGGGTCGCCTGCCCACCCTGCAGCTGATGACGCTCAAGGCCGCGCACTACCACGAGCTTCTCGGCATGATCACGGGCTACAAGCGCCCGCTGACGGCCACGACCCTGCGCCCGGCGCGCGACTCCTGCGAGGGCTGCCACTGGCCGAGCGTCAACCACGACGACAAGGTCCGCACGAAGGTCCATTACGAAGCGGACGCGAAGAACACCGAAACACGCACGCGGCTCGTCGTTCATACAGGCGGCGGCGAGGCGCGCGAAAGGGCGACGCGCGGGATCCACTGGCACATCGACCAGAATGTCGAGTACGTCACCGACGATGAGCAGAAGCGCACGATCCCGTGGGTGCGGATCACCGACAAGGACGGCAAGGCGACGACCTATTTCGATGCCGCGAGCAAGGTCGCGCGCGCGGAAATGGACCAGGCGCCGAAGCGCAAGATGGAGTGCGCCGACTGCCACAACGCGGCCGGGCACCCGTTCACCAACCCCGCCGATCGCGTCGACCATGCGATCCTCGAGGGCAGGATCGACCGCAGCCTGCCGTCGATCAAGGCACGCGCGCTCGCGATCATCGACAAGGCGTCGTCGCTCCATGGCCCGATGGAGGAGCAGGTCCCGCAATTCAAGCAGATCATCGCCGACGCGGCGCCGAAAGGCGAATTGAAGCCGGCCGTCAAGACCGCCGAGGACCAGTTCGCGGCGACGATGCTCGACATCCTCAAGCTGTCCGAGTTCGAGGCGAAGGATCTCACGTGGAAATCCTTCCCGAATCACGCCGGGCACAAGGACTCCCCCGGTTGCTTCCGCTGCCACGACGGCAAGCACTTCAACGAGAAGGGCGAGGCCATCAGGCTGCAGTGCACGCTGTGCCACGACCTCCCGCAGGTCAGCGTCGAAGGCACGGTCAAGACGGTGGCCTCGACCGTCGCGCCGGGCCTTACCCCGCCGGGCAGCCACGAAGAGCCCAACTGGATGCGCGATCATCGCTCGCAGGTCGACACCTCCTGCGCGATGTGTCACGGGCCGATCAAGTGGGGCAATGACGGCGGCGGCTTCTGTTCGAACCCGGCGTGCCACGGTCGCGCATGGCCGAGCCTGGATCTCAACGCCGAACCGCCGAAGCCGGCCGCCGCCGCACCCGCGGCGACGGCAGAGCCGGTGAAGGCCGCAGGTGCCGCCAAGAAAACTGCGGCGGGCGACGCGAAGAAGGCCCAGGGCAAGTAGTCGCGGCATCGAGGTGCGGAGCCATTGAGGCGAGTCTGCCCGGACGCGCAGGCGCTCGATCGCGGTTTTGGACGCCCCGTTTGAGCCAGATCAAGAACCGCCTTGCGCAGAGGATTACCGTGAGGGCATGAAATTCGCGGCGGCTCGCTCATGGCTCATCGCAATGGGTGCCGTGACGATTGCACTCGCTTCGATGCTGGCGACCGCGCAGCAACGGAATACCGTGGGCGGGATGGTGATCAATTTCGGCATCGTGCCCGCCGAAGTTGCATTGCAGGCGAGTGGCCATGCCGATGCACATCCACCGCATCCTCCGCCTGGTTCCCAGCATTTGCTCATCACGCTGGACGACGCGCAGCGCGGCACGCGAATCGGCGACGCGGAAGTGACGATCGAAGTGACGGATCCTCACGGGCGCGTAGAGAAGAAGCCGCTGCTGCACACCCAGGGAGGCGGGCTTCCGGACTATAGCGAGCTTTTCCGGTTCGGCTGGACCGGCAAATACTCCGTCCGGGTGATCGTGACCCCGCGGGCGGGAGCGAAGCCGATCGAGACAATCTTCATGGTCAACCATTCGGAATGACCGGCAGCGTGCAAATGGCGGTCCCGCTCGCGTGAAAGTTACGGCGAGCTCCTTTTCGAGCGTACTGATTGCAGCGCTGACGTTTGTCGGCGGGTCGCTCATCTTCCCGCGCGATGCCGTTGCGCTGGACGTGCTCGCGGCGCAGATGCTTGCCCGGCAAAGCGGTTGCGTCGCATGCCACGGCGTCTACCAGAAGAAGATCGGGCCGGCCTGGAAGGATGTCGCGGTCAAGTATCACAGCGAGCCCGATGCCTCGCAAAAGCTCTACCTTCATGTGACGACCGGCCGCAAGGTCAAATTCGATGACGGACACGAGGAATACCACCCGATTGTCAAATCGAAGGACCCGGTCCGCGTCGAGAACCTCGTGAATTGGATTCTCGCACTGCCCGTCTCGGCGCCAGTGGATGTCAACGCTGCGGAGACGCTCGCGCGTCAGAGCCGCTGCATGAAATGCCATGCGGTCGACGTGAAGAAGGAAGGGCCGGCCTGGAAGGACGTCGCCACCAAGTATCTTGGAAGTCCCGGCGCCGAGGACAAGCTCTACCGGCACGTCACAAAAGGCCGCAAGGCAAAGTTCGCCGACGGCCACGAGGAAAGCCATCCAGTCGTCAAGACCACCGATCCGGACCGCATCAGCAATCTGGTGAACTGGATCCTGTCGCTCAAGTAGACCGGCGTGACGCGCTGCCTCGACCTGGAAATGGCGGGTCGATTCGGAACGCGGTCACCGGACCTTGACGCGGCGCAAGGGCATTTCGCCCGCGGGGTATATCCTTTCTCCTGAAGCTCGCGCGGGCGTTGCCCGCTTCCAGTCAGCTCAGCCAGGAGAATTACAAATGAAGACCATGCCCGCTCGGATCTTGCTGTCCGGTATCGCGTTCGCATTGTGCGGCGGCCTGTCCGTGGCCTCGGCGCAGGATGCCAAGGACACCCAGAAGCAGATCGACGAACTCAAATCGGCATTGCCGAAATTCGCGATCCCGATGCGCGAGGTGGGCGACCGCTTCCAGAACATCTACTTCGCCGCCAAGGACGGCAACTGGGCGCTGGCGGCGTACATGGCGAAGTACATGAACGGGTCGATGAATCCGGCAAGCGTGACCAAGCCCGCCGAATACAAGGTATGGAAGGGCTTCTACGACGATACGTTCGCGCCGGTGAACAAGGCGATCATGGCGAAGGACTTCAAGGCCTTCGAAACCGCATACACGGCGGTTATCCAGAATTGCAATACGTGTCACGAAGGCATGGGCTACGGCTTCATCAAGGTCGTGAAGATGAGCGCGCCGGCCGACAACGGCATCAACTACACGATCAAGTCGGAACCGGGCGACGTGCCGAAGTAGTTATTTCGTGGTGCATTGCGCACGAAAGGCCGGCCTGCGCCGGCTTTTCCTTTATCGGAGGCGTGGAAGGTTGTCGCGAACGCGGCGCTCCAGCGCTTCGTGGAATGATCGGGCATGGGTTAGACTCTTGCGTCTTCATGCCGGGGCATCGCCCGACCATGGCCAGTCCGGACAACATCGCTCCATCGCCTACCGCCGCTGCCGCGACGATCATCACGCTTCGCGACGTCAAGGCGCATTGCGTCAATTGCAGCGTGCGCGAGCTCTGCTTGCCCGTCGGCGTCGACCGGGAAGGGCTGCAGCAGATCGACGCCCTGGTGACGGAGCGCATCCATCTCAAGAAAGGCGATGCGCTCTACCGGGCCGGCGACCCGTTTGCGGCGCTTCATGCGGTGCGCGTCGGATCGTGCAAGACGACCGTGCTGGGCGAGAAAGGGCACGAGCAAGTCGCCGGCTACCACATGATGGGCGACATTGTCGGCATGGACGGCATCGTGACCGACCGTCACGGCGGTCAGGCGGTCGCGCTCGAAGATACCGAAGTCTGCGTATTGCCCTACGAGCGCCTGGAAGAACTTTCCCGGCACGTGGTCCCGCTGCATCGCAACCTCCACAAGGTCCTCTCGGCCGAGATTGCGCGTGAGCAGAATGTCATGCTCATGCTGGGCAGCATGCGCGCCGATGAACGGCTGGCGGCGTTCCTGCTCGACCTTTCTCAGCGCTATCGCGATCGCGGCTACTCGGAAACGGAGTTCGTTCTCCGGTTGACGCGCGAAGACATCGGCAGCTACCTCGGGCTGCAGCTCGAAACGGTGAGCCGCTTATTGTCCAGGTTCCAGGCGGCGGGAATGATCCAGGTGCAGGGTCGCGCCGTGAAGCTGCTCGATCTGGCCGCGCTGAGGCGCCTCGCCGGTTAACGACGCGCGGAATCGTCACGACTCGCGGTCGGCGAGCCAGTGGGAAGACGCCGTCGTCGCGCCTTGCACGAGGTACTGTTTGGCGCGACGTTGAATCTCCCGGTCGGAGACGCTGACGCGTTCGTGCTGGCGCAAGTGCTCCTCCCAGGACTCGTCCATGAAGCACTCGATGAAGCGCGTCGGATCTTCCGAGTCGTGGAAGAGCTGCCAGAAGTAGGCGCCGTTGCGCCGGGGCATTTCGCGCACGTCCTGCATTGCGGCGACGAAATCGGCGCGCTGCTCGGCGCGCACCCGGTACACGATGCTGACCATGTCGCCGATCGCTCCCGCGGGCAGGGGGAACCTTCTGTGGGGTTCCCTCAATACATTACTAGGGGGGATAACTCCTGACCCTGTGAGCCCTCTGGGGAGGGTCGAACTGTCGTCGAAGCAGTACCTATGCACACCGTTCAAAGTCAACAACTTAGACTGCATCTGGAACCCCCCATGTTGTGGAAACATGCAGCAGCGAGTGAAGCGGGGTTGTCTTGTTTGGCGAAAGTCGAGAATTTTCCTCCACCCGGGGGGTCTTTTTTTTGCATTAGTTAGCTACTAATTTTCGAGATGAACAACAATCACGACGAGAATTCGATTCGCTTGTTCGAGCTGATCAATGCCGTGCCCGGGCCTGTAGCTCAGACGGTTAGAGCACCGGAGAAGCGGTTTGCCGTCTTCGAGGACCGAAGCGGAGCGGAGGAGAGGACCAATCCTGGTCGCAATTCCTCGCAACGAATGCTAGATTCCATCCGTGGGCCATCCGAGCCCACGTTCACTCAAACCTAGCTCAGCACTAAGTACTTGAAGCTAAGGGTGGGCCCGGCTGGATTCGAACCAGCGACCAAAGGATTATGAGTCCTCTGCTCTAACCGTCTGAGCTACGGGCCCGTTGTTCGCGTAACGCGGCACGGCGCAATGCCGCCGTAACAAACGCAAAAGTATAGCCGACGCGATCGTCGCGGGCGGATTCCGCTACGCAAATCAGGTGCGGCGCGATAGAATGGCGCGTGAGTCTACCGGCCTCCCGGCGATCGCATGATGCGACGCCGCCACGCGAGCGCCGGAGCAGCGGGGGACCTGCCGATCGCGGCCCCACAATGCGCCTCACGTCCCCATTCGCACGCAGATCCGCGCCATGACGCAGCTTCAGCACTATCTCCAACCTCTGCTGGCCCCTGAATCGGTCGCGGTCGTCGGCGCGACGGGCCGGGCGGGATCGGTCGGGCGCGTGCTGATCGAAAACCTCCTCGAGGGCGGCTTCAAGGGCGACATCCACTTCGTCAATCCGCACCATCGGCGCGTGCTCGGCAAGCGCTGCTTCGCATCGCTGCAGGAGATCGGCAAGCCGGTCGAGCTCGCACTCATCGTCGTGCCGTGCGCAGCGGTTACCGGGGTGCTCGACAACGCCGCACGCGTGGGCGTGAAAGCCGCGGTGCTGCTTTCCGCGCCGCCGGTCGATGCGACCGAGGCGCGAAAATGGGAACGCGACGTCCTGGCGACGGCGCGCAAGCGACGGATCCGGGTGCTCGGTCCGCACGCGTTCGGCGTGATCCGCACCGGCATCGGACTCAACGCGACGATGGGCGCGGCCGCCGCGCATCCGGGACGGCTCGCGCTGATCGCGCAATCGGGGGCGGTCTGCACGGCGATGCTCAATTTCGCGACGCCGCTAGGCATCGGTTTCTCGACGGTGGTGGCGATTGGCGGCGGCTACGACATCGGCTTCGGCGAGCTGCTGGACGCGCTGGTGCGCGACCCGGGAACCGACGCCATCCTGCTCTATGTCGAATCGGTGCGCGACGCGCGCAGTTTCATCTCCGCGTTGCGAACGGCCGCCCGGACCAAGCCGGTGATCGTCCTGCGCGGCGGACGCTCGAAGGAGCAGGGCACGGTCGAGCCGGATGCGCCGCTGCCGGATGCCGTGTTCGAGGCGGCGATGAAGCGCGCGGGCACGGTGCGCGTCATGACGTACACGCAGCTCTTCGCAGCGGCGCGCATTCTGGCGATCGGCCGGATTCCGCACGGTGATCACCTCGCGATCATCACCAATGGCCGCGGACCCGGCACGCTGGCGGCCGATACCGCAATGGATTGCGGCGTTCCGCTCGCCGTGCTCACGCCCGAAACCGAAGAGGCCCTCGCGCGGATTCTGCCTGCACACCTGCCGCGATCCAATCCGGTCAACGTGCGTGGCGATGCGCCACCCGCGCTGCTTGCCGCTGCCGTCGCGGCCACGCTGAAGGATCCGAATGTCGATGCGGTCCTCGCGCTGCACGTCGACCGTCCGCTGGCCGGCGCGACGGACGCCGCCCGCGCCGTCGCCACCGTGGCGCGCGGCGCGTCGAAGCCCGTGCTGGGCGCGTGGCTGGGCGCGATCGGGCGGTCCAACGTTCGCGATGCACTCGGCGCAGGCGGCGTCCCCGATTTCTACACGCCCGAAAACGCGGTCGAGGCATTTTCGTTTCTCGCGTCTTACCGGCGCAACCAGGCGTGGCTGCTCGAGGTGCCCCCGCCGCAGCCGGAACCGCGCCCGCTCGATCTTGCGCGGGCCGAGCGGATTCGTGCCGCGGTCGCGAGCGCGAATCACACGGTGCTCACGGACCTCCAGACGCAAAGACTGTTGAGCGTGTTCGGCCTGCCGGTCGCACCGGCGGATGTGGCCGATACGCTGAAAGAGGCGCTTGCGATGGCCCGCAAGGTCGGCTATCCGGTCACGCTGAAGCTCGATGCGCCCGGGCTTCCGGCGAAGTCGCCGCTGCCGCTCGCGCGCACGAACCTTCGGGATGGGCGGATGCTGAGCCGCGCCTACGGGGAGATGCAGGACGGCGTTCGGCACGCGTTTCACCGCGACGACATGCATGCCGGCGTCATCGTGCGCAAGGAAACGAGGCTCGCCGACAGCCATGAAGTCGCCATCGCCGTGCACACCGACGCTGTGTTTGGCCCGGTGATCACGTTCGGCAACAGCGCCATCGGCGCCCTGACCGACGGCGAGCGCGTAGTCCTGTTGCCGCCGTTGAACGAGCGGCTGGTGCTCGACGCCATCGGTGGCACCCGCGCGGTCGCCTCGCTGCGCGCCGGCCGCGCCAAGGCCGCGGGCTTCGAACCGCTGGTGCGGGTACTGCTGCAGGTCTCGAGCGTCGTCTGCGCGTTGCCGTGGGTGCGGACGATGACGCTCGACCCGGTGCGCGTCAGCGACGACGGGATCGTGATCGCCGGCGCGCGCGTCGTCATCGATCCGCGCCAGCCGGCGGCCGACATCGGCTACCGCCACATGGCGATCCATCCGTACCCGATCGAATTGGTCAGCGACGCAAAGTTGCGCGACGGTACGGTGCTGCACGTGCGGCCGATCCGGCCGGAAGACGCCGAACTCGAGTACGCCTTCGTGCACGGGCTTTCCGAGCAAACCCGCTACTTCCGCTTCTTCTACCGGCTGCAGGACCTGACGCCGTCGATGCTCGTGCGCTTCACCCAGGTCGACTACGACCGCGAGATGGCGCTGGTCGCGATCGACGAAGGCGGACCGGGGAAACGCGCGCCGGAGTTTGTCGGCGTCGCGCGCTACACGGCCAATCCGGATGGCGAGAGCGCCGAGTTCGCGGTCGTCGTCGCCGATGCGTGGCACGGCCGCGGCGTCGGGAACATTCTGATGAAACGCCTGATCACGTGCGCGAAACGACGCGGCCTGTCGCGGCTGGAGGGGATCGTATTGCGCGGCAACGCCGGCATGCGGAAATTCTGCGAGGCGCTGGGCTTCGTCCTCCATGACGACCCCGACGAGCCCGAGCAGGTCGTGATGGAACTCGACCTCACCTGAGCGGTCATTCGTCCGCTGCTGGAATGAATAGCGCGGCGCTTGTGTTTGCGCGCGGCGGGGCGTGCGCGCCGTTCATGGAATAATGGCGGGCCGAAGGGTGGAAAACAACAACCGAGGAGGAATGTCATGAAGAGAATGATGCGTGTCGGAACGGGCGCGACGCTGGCGCTGCTCGCCGTCGGAGCGGTCGCGGTGGCGCACGCGCAATCGCCAAACATGTCGTTTTTCGTAACCAGCGTGGGCACCGGCAAGGGCGCCGATTTCGGCGGACTCGAGGGCGCCGACAAGTACTGCCAAACACTCGCCGCGACGGCGGGGGCCGGCAGCAAGGCCTGGCGCGCCTATCTGAGCACGCAGGCGTCGGGCAGCGCGCCGGCGGTCAACGCGAAGGACCGGATCGGGAAGGGCCCGTGGCAGAACGCCAAAGGGGTCGTCGTCGCGAAGGACGTCGGCGAACTGCACGGGAACAACAATCTCACCAAGCAGACCGCGCTCACCGAGAAGGGCGACGTGGTGAACGGGCGCGGCGACACGCCGAACAAGCATGACATCCTGACGGGATCGCAGCCGGACGGCACGGCGTTCGCGGCGGGCGAGGACAAGACGTGCGGCAACTGGACGAAGAGCGGAGAAGGCTCGGCGATCGTGGGCCATTCGGATCGGACGGGCCTCGACACGACCCCGCCGGCGCTGTCCTGGAATTCGTCGCATCCGACGAAAGGCTGCAGCGATCCCGCGCTGGTGTCGACCGGCGGGGCCGGACTGCTCTACTGTTTCGCCGCGAACTGACGTTCACGCGACAAAAAAGCGCCCCGGGATCTTCGGGGCGTTCTTTTTGGGACGGCGCGCAGCCTGACTACTTGTATTTCTTCTCGAGATCCTTTGCGAGGGCATCGAGCTCGGCGTCCGACATGCTCTCGATCTCCTTCATCGATTTTCCGGTGACGCTCTTCAGTGCCGCGGCGCCCTGTCCCTGGCTCATCGCGGCGCGTCCAGTGGCCATCGTTTGCTGCGCGGCTTCCGTGTCCTTCCTGATCTTGGCGTCGTAGAGACGCTCGATCTCAGCGTCCGATTTGCCGTTCGCTGCGGCGCCGACCGTCTTGCGCTTTTGCTCCAGCATGGCGGCGTTGGCTTTCGCCTGCGCCTCCTGCTTCTGGCGCTGCATCTGCTGTTGCTTCTGCTGCTCCGCGCGCTGCTCCGCGTCGCGCTGCGCCTTTTCGCGCGCTTCCATGGCCGGATCGTAGTCGGCAAAGGCGGGGGCGCCG
>Ga0209048_10003307_pt1 | contig 15681 bp, 15 predicted proteins | sample FrelakmetCRP12CR_FD_187146 | JGI IMG/M metagenome (GOLD analysis project Ga0209048, IMG submission 187146) | Freshwater lake sediment microbial communities from the University of Notre Dame, USA, for methane emissions studies - CRP12 CR (SPAdes)... | ecosystem: Environmental > Aquatic >... | reverse complement strand
GACTCAACCTAGCTGTCCGGGCGGCTCGTGGATGCCTATTGAGATTCCGTCGGGATCGTTCAGCCACGCAGCCCGTGCCGGCAACCGGATGGAACGAGCCTCCTATGTGCCACCGTGCTCGAGATCGACGGCGGCCCCCATCTCGGAGGCGAACGCGGTCCTGCGAAGCAGCCTCAGCCCGAGGCCGTTCCAGAGCGCGCGTCACTCACCTCCGCCGGGGCGTCCCGCGAGGGGATCCCAGACGGCCATCTCAGATCCGGAAACCTTTGGCGCCTCGCTGGTGATGCGCTGCATCAACCCGAAGAAGCGCACGAGCTCCGGGTAGAGCACCGGCTTGCCGCTGGTGATCACCGCGCAGGCGAGGGCTCGCTCGGGATCGGCCCAGGCGAGGATGTTCGTGAAGCCGAGATGCCCGAACGCGTGCTGGGTGTCGCGCCCGTAGAGACTCAGAAGCTGCGCGCCGAGCATGGGCCCGTACCCGAACCGCGTTGGGAAGCCCAGCGACAGGTCCAGCTCCCAGCGCGACTGCTGGGTGATGGCATTGCGCACTGCCTCGGGCCGCATCACCCTGACGCCGTCGAGCTCGCCCCCGCGACGGAAGATCTCATAGAAGCGCGCGAGCTCGCCGGCCGTCGTGACCACGTTCGCGGACGGGACGATCGCGGTCAGGAAGCGCTCGTCGTTGCTGGATTCGACCAGCTCGTCGAAGGGGAGCCCGAGGGCCCGCGAGAGCAGCTGCGAGAACGGGGGCGCGGACGGCGGTCCGGTCACGTAGTTGAGCGCCACCCGCGAGAGGTCCTTCGGTGCGACGCCGTAGTTGGTCCAGCGGAAGCCCAGCGGGTCGAGGATCTCCTCGGCGAGCACCGTGCGGATGTCCTTGCCGGTCACCCGATGCACCACCTCGCCCAGGATGTAGCCACCCGAGACGGCGTGGTAGGCGAGCACCCTGCCCGGCCTGGCCAGCGGCCGTGCGTCGCAGATGGTCCGCAGCCAATGCTCGCGGTCAGGCGCGCGGTCGAGATCGAAGGCCCGCCGCGGGAGGTTGGGCACGCCGGCGCGGTGCGCGAGCACCTGGGCGATCGTGATCTCCCCCTTGCCGTGTCGCTCGTATCCGGGGATGTACTCGCAGACGCGATCTGAGATGTCCAGCAGACCGCGATCCTGGAGCATGTGCACCACGAACGCCGTGACTGCCTTGGCGCCGGAATAGATCACGAACGGCGTCGCCGGCGTCGCGGGCTGCTTCTCTGCCTGCGCCCCGTCACCGGGGCCGTTGCCGCGGGCGTGGCCGATCGCGCGGTCGAGCACGACCGCGCCCCGGCGGCGCACGCACACCTGCACGGCGGGATGGACCCCGCTTCGATAGAGGTCCACGGCCGCGTCCCAGATGCGCTCCACGGACTCCGCGCTCATGCCCCCGGCGCCGGCCTGCTCCTCCCGTCCGATCGCGGTGACCGACTCGAGGTCGCGCGGCACGCGCACCCGTCGCATGGGATCCGGCAGCCCGGGCAGGCGCGGAACCGTCAGAATGCGCGGCACGACCAGGCCCCCCGCTCAACCCGCCCAGGCCCGCGCCCGCCGCTCGACCGCGCGGTCGTGCGCCGGCGCGCGCCGCGCCGCGTCCCGCTGAGACCGCCGGTCAGGCAGCGGGCCGCCCTCCGCGCCAGCGCCGAGGAGGGCAGGACGGAGAAGCGTCCTCATGATCGCGGCCTCGACATGATGGCTCACCCGCCCTGCAGCGTAGGTGCACGCCGGGTCAGATCAGCTCCCGCATGCCTAAAGGAGCGCGGCGAGCTCGCGTCACGCGACCAGCCCGGATACGGCCGGAGGACGGTCAGCTCCGTTTACCGTCCGACCGCCCCAGCGCCTTGCCGGCGCTGTCCACGACCTTGCGTATGAAGTCGTACTGCGTGTGGACCAGCTGATCGGCCATCTCCAGGGCGGAGTCGATGACCTCCTGGCGCCTGGACGGGCCCTCACCGCGGGGCAGCGCCGGCAACGCTCGGTCGACGCTGTCGACGAACTTGTGTACCGCCTCGATCGCGGCACGCTGCCCGTCCTCGACCGTCTTCAGTAGCTCGTCGGACAGCTCCGTGGTCCTGTCGACCACGGTCTTGCGGCTGCTCGTGGCCGGGCGGCGTTTGCTAGCCGTCGTCGCTTTTTTCGCCGTTGTCGCTTTTTTCGTCGTCGTCGCTTTTTTCGTCGTGCTGCGCTGAGTCTTGGTCTCGGCCATGGCCGGTCGCCCCCTTAGGGATTGCGGGTTTCCCAGGGCTACCCGGGACCTCGACCAGGGCTAGCAAGGATCCCAGGATTGCCTCTGCGAGCCGAAACGCTACGCCGAGTCACGGCGGCCGATAGGAGCAAGAAGCCACAGACCTGCTGCGGGGAACCCACATGTCTTCACGGTGCGGTGACCGAGACGCCGAGCGACGGTAGTGCCGGGGTCTGAGTCCGATTCGGATGGATCGTAGGGGTGGAGAGTCGTTGACCCGTCGGTTCGCGCGCGGGGCCCGAGATCGACCGCGAAGGGGAAGCGCATGACCGGCACGGATTCAGCCGGCACCCTCTTGGGCAGCGACCCCGGAACCGGGGGACGCCGCCGAACGAACTGCGCGCGCTGAGCGCGCTGGCCTTCGAAGAGCCGCGGGACTTCACGGCGCCATCCGCGACATGCACCTGGGGATCGCCCTGCGCGCGATCTGGCGCCGAGCTGATCGCGAGAGACGATTGCGGCCCCGGCGCCGCCTTGAGGAGGCTGGTCGCGCTCGATTATGCTCGCTGCGTGATCGACGACGTCAACGTCACCTCGCTTGACCCTGGGCGCTTCCGCAGCGTGCTCGCGCCCGACGCGCTCGCAAGCTTCGAGCACACGATCGCCCGCGGTCGGCAGTTGCTCGAGTCGCGGACGTTCTGGAACGTCAACTCGACCGCCTACGGCGGCGGCGTGGCCGAGATGCTGCGCTCGCTGATCGGCTACGCCCGCGGCGGCGGGCTCGACACGCGCTGGGTGACGATCACCGGCGACTCCGAGTTCTTCCGTATCACGAAGCGTCTCCACAACCGCCTGCACGGACACGAGGGCGACGGCGGCCCGCTGGGCGAGGAGCAGCGCGCCGCCTACGAGGGCAGCTGCACCGGCAACGCCGAGCTGATGGCGCAGCGCATCCGCCCTGAGGACGTCGTGCTGCTGCACGACCCGCAGACGGCCGGCATGATCCCCCGGCTCCTGGACACCGGGGCGCCGATCGTCTGGCGGGCGCACGTCGGCATCGACCCGCCGAACGATCTCACTCGCCAGGCCTGGCGGTTCCTGATCCCCTACGTCGAGCGCGCGGACGCCTACGTGTTTTCGCATCCGTCCTACCTCTGGGAGGGCCTCGATCCCTCAAAGCTGACGGTGATCCCACCCTCGATCGACGCCTTCTCGCCCAAGAACAACGCGATGGCGTTCACCAGCGTGACCGCGGTGCTGCGCGCGGCCGGACTGGCCGCCAACCGCTACTACCCCTCCCGGGCGGTCTTCGAGCGGCTCGACGGAACGGTCGGCCGCGTGCAGTTCCAGGCGCAACTCGTCGAGGAGCGCCAGCTGCGCCTCGACGTCCCGCTGCTCGCGCAGATCTCGCGCTGGGACCGCCTGAAGGACCCGCTGGGGGTGCTCGCGGCGTTCGCCGAGCACATATACGCCGACGACAAGCCGCACCTCCTGCTGGCGGGCCCGGACGTGACGGCGGTCGCCGACGACCCCGAGGGCCAAGAAGTGTTCACAGAAGTCGAAGCGGCCTGGTCAGAGCTGCCCCGCCGCGTCCGCAGCCGCGTCCACCTGGCCCTGCTGCCAATGGCGGATTTCGACGAGAACGCCGTGATCGTCAATGCCATTCAGCGGCGTGCCGACGTCATCGCACAGAAGAGCCTGGCCGAGGGCTTCGGCCTCACCGTCGCAGAGGCGATGTGGAAGGGCCGCCCGGTCGTCGCCTCGCGGGTCGGCGGAATCCGGGAGCAGATCGAGGACGGCGTTACGGGCTTCCTCGTGGACCCGGGCGACCTGGGGAGCTTCGGCGCGCGCGTGAGCGGACTCCTGAACAACCCCTACGACGCCGAGCGCATCGGCGAGGCTGCGCAGACGCGTGTCCGCGACCGGTTTCTGGGACCTCGGCACCTCGGCCAGTACGTCGAGCTGCTCGACACCGTGCTGGGGCACGAGCTTGAGGCTCGGCCGCAACGCGTTGGTCCGGATCGCAGCGCATGAGCTGCCGCCCCAACGGACAAGCGCATGCGCACCCCCGAGTTCGCCTGCGCGATCCCTACGGTCGCATGCGGTGCGGCGTGGTCCGCCATGAAGATCCTCCTGGCCAAGCTTGCAGGTCTTTCTGCTCGCGCAGAAGCGGCCGCTGAGGCCGGGCAACACAGACGATGCCAATCCGAGGCCCTGCAGGTGGTCGGCGGCGCACGATGGGCGACCGCGCCGGGCTCATGATCCGGCTCGCCGGGCGCGCCGCCGGGCGCGGGCTGCAAGGCCCCTTGCGGGGCCCGGGAAGCGGCCGACCGATACGGCCTCGACGGGACTGTCGCGAGACTTGGTCCAGTCGCATGGGAGCGGGGGTCGATTGGTCAGTCGGCCCTCAGCTCTTTCCAGGGCCGCCGTCGGTTGCTGCGGAGGCGATGCGGTCGGCCCGCGGGCCGACCGATCACCGGCCTTCGCCCTGAACCGGCGGCAACGGCCCCGCTCCCCCCTTCATTTGGCAAAGATCCGCTCCCGCCGGCGAGACGGCGTGCTCGTCGGCCCGCTCAGCGCTCGCTGTCGAGGGCAGCCATCGCGTGCTCGTCATAGCGCTCACCTCGCACCTGATCGATCGGGATCGCCTCCTGGACCCTCCGCAGCGTGACCGCGTCCAGCTCGAGCTCCAGCGAACCGAGCGCCTCGGCAAGGCGCTCGCGCGTGCGCGCTCCGAGGAGCGGGATGATGTCCTCTCCGCGCGAGAGCGTCCACGCGATCGCCAGCTGCGCCACCGTGGCGCCGAGCTCGCGCGCGAGCTGCTCGAGCGGCGCGAGCAGCGACCGGTTGTGCTCGAGGTTCGGCCCCTGCAGGCGTGGGAATCGCCCCCGCTGATCATCGCCTGCGCCGAGCGTGCGGCTGTCGCTGATGAGTCCGCGCGAGAGCACGCCGTAGGCGGTCACCGCGATGCCCAGCTCGCGTACCGTGTCGAGGATCGGACCCTCGAGCGTTCGCGCGATCAGCGAGTACTCAATCTGCAGCTGGGAGATCGGATGAGTCGCGTGCGCGCGTCGGATGGTCTCGGCGGACACCTCCGACAGGCCGATGTGCCGGACGTACCCCTCGCGTACGAGCTCGGCGATCGCGCCGACCGTCTCCTCGATCGGCACGCTGCGGTCAAGGCGCGCCGGCTGGTAGAGGTCGACGTGATCGGTGCCCAGGCGCCGCAGCGTGTAGGCGAGCGCCGTCTTGACCGCCGCCGGGCGCGCGTCGAATCCGAGGAAGCGGCCCCGTGGATCGCGCTGGGCACCGAACTTGACCTGGATGAACGCGCGCTCGCGCCCGGAGCCCCTCAGCGCCCGGGCGAGCAGCAGCTCGTTGTGGCCCATGCGATAGAAGTCACCCGTGTCCAGCAGGCTGATGCCGCGCTCCATCGCGGCGTGGATCGTCGCGATGCTCTCCCCCGCATCGCTCGAGCCGTAGAAGTCCGACATCCCCATGCAGCCGAGGCCGACCCGCGAGACCTCCGGTCCGTCCCTCCCGAGCCGTGTGCGAGCGATCGTCATCCATGCGGGACGCTAGCGCTTCGCCAATCGGCCTCTTCCGCCCGCCTCGCGCGGGGGCTGCTCGTGTTCGAGGCCGCGGGGCGTGGGCGAGTACATCCGCTCGACACGTGTTCATCGCCGCGCCAGCCGAGCGCCGGACTGCGACGGCCCATGACCGTTGCTGCTAGTGATCAGGGGTGCGTTGACGACCATCGGCTGCGGAACCATCGGGCTCGTCGCCGCCCTGGCGCTTTGCGGCGCAGGCTGCGGCGGCGTCGCGCCTCAGACGCGCAGCGCCTCCGACCAAGCGACAAGCGGCCCCACTCGCGCCGCCACCGCCACGGCTCTGCGGCCGCGCTCGGGCACCGGCACCGGCACCGTCAGCGCTCGGAGCCTTCCACCGGCGCATGTCGCGCAACCCGCGGCCGCCACGGCGAATGCCCGCCGTGCGGTCTCGGTGTGGCTGCCGTATTGGAACATGCCGGCCGCTTTGCACTCGGCACTCGCCAATGCCGGCCTCGTGGGAACAGCGAGCCCCTTCTGGTACGCCATCTCCGGAGACTCGACGATCCAGGGCGAACGCGGAGCCGGCGAGAGGTCGATCATCGACGGGCTACGGCGGCGTGGCATCCGTGTCGTCCCGACGGTCACCGAGACCGACGGCATGCGCGACTTCGACCGGGTGCTCGCGAGCGCTCCGCGGCGCGCGGCGATGGTGCACGCGCTTCTTGCGATCGTGCAGGGCCGCGACTACAGCGGGCTCGACCTCGATTTCGAGGACTTCGCGGCCGATCCTCGCCACAACGCCACGCTGGCCGACCAGGCGGCGGCCCGTTACCCGCTGTTCGTCTCCGAGGTCTGCGGCGCCCTGCACGCGATCGGTCGAACCTGCACCGTGACGATCATGCCCCGGACGACCGGCGACCACGTCTACTGGCGCAAGCGGCTCGCCACCTGGGTCTACGACTACCGCGCCCTTGCCGGGGTCGCCGATCGGGTGCGGATCATGGCGTATGACGAGCACGCGCCGGGCGGTCCGCCAGGGCCGATCGCCCCCTTCCCCTGGGTTCAGCAGGTGATGAACTACGCCCGCTCGGTCATGCCGCTCGCCAAGGTCGAGCTGGCCTTGCCGGCGTACGGCTATGACTGGGCCGGTGGCGACGCTAGGGCGATCACCTCGCGACAGGCAGAGCAACTCGCCACCCGCAACGGCGTGTCGCCGAGCTGGAACGCCGCGCAAGCGGAGGACACGTTCCGCTACAGCGCAGACGGGCGCCGACACACGGTCTGGTACGAGGGGGCGACGGCGGCTTACGAGAGGGCACGGCTCGCCGCGGCGGCTGGCGTTGCGGGTGTCGACCTGTGGGCCGCCGGCGGCGAGGACCCCGGCGTGTGGCCACTGCTGCGGGCGCTCTACGTCGGCTGAGCCTTCGGCGCGAGATCACCGGAGCCACTCGAGCTCGGCCGGCCAGGAAATGGGAAGTCTCATAATGCGATTAGCCCGTCCTTAGCAGCAGCGGCGACACTGACACAAGCGTGACCACCCACAGATCCGCACTGCCCAGCCCGTGAGCGCCCCCAGGCCGACACGAGGTGCGCGCGCTCTGCCCGCCCGACGCCGCTCGAGGCGCGGCGGCCACGACCGCGTTCGGATCGACTTCGGGCTCGGGCTGCTGGCGGCGCTGGCAGCGCTCCTGCTCGCGCCGGGCCTGGCAATAGTCGCCGTCGTGGCGCTGCTCCTGCTCGCCGTCTGCCTCGTCTCGCTGGGAATCGGCCGGCGGCGATCGCGACGGCTTGAGCTGCCTGGCGGGTCCACGCTCAGGGCGCCTGCTCAGAGGCCCCGCTGAGCGGCGGAAGCATCCCCGGCCTCCGGCGACCGCCGGGGGGGTATCGCCGGATTAGGATAGGGCGGTGTTCGACCTCGATGCGTACCTCGAGCGAATCGGCCTGAGCGGGCGCCCAGGCGTCGCGCGAGTGCATCGCGCGCACAGCACCTCGATCCCGTTCGAGAATCTCGATCCGCACCGGGGCAAGCCGCCGTCTCTTGCGATCGAGGACCTGCAGCTCAAGCTCGTCGGCGAACGGCGGGGCGGCTACTGCTTCGAGCAGAACCTCCTGCTCAAGGCTGCCCTGGAGGCACTCGGCGCAAAGGTCGACCTGTTCCTCGCGCGTGTTCGGTTCGGCGCTTCACCGGGAATCGCACGCCCGCGCAGCCACCTCCTTCTCCGAGTCCGCGAGGACGGTGAGAGCTGGCACGCCGACGTCGGCTTCGGGCTGGGGACCCTGTTCGAGCCGCTGCCATTCGGCCCGGGTCCGGCATACGAGCAGTCGGGCTGGCGCTACCGCGTCGTGAAGGACGGGCCCGAATTGGTGCTCCAGACCGCCGAAGCGGACGCCTGGGTCGACCTGTACGGCTTCTTGGCGCATCCGGTGCTCCCCATCGACGTCGAGACGATCAACTGGTACACCTCGACCCACCCCCGTTCGCCGTTCGTGACCGGGGTCATCGCCGGCGTGCAGCGCGACGACGGCCTGCGCACGTCGCTGAGCGACTGGGGTGAGCTGGCGCTCACCGAGCGCACCGCCTCCGAGACCACCGTCACGTCGGTGGAGCGTGGGGCCCTGCCGGAGCTGCTCGCAGCGCACTTCGCGCTCGACGGCTTTGCCCTGGGCGAGGGTGGTCGTCTAATCCTCACCGCCGGTCGCTAGCGACGAGTCGCGAGCTGTTCCGCTCGAGGAGGGCGGGCAGGTCTCCGGGGCCGATCCCGGCCGCTGCGACTGCAACCGCTCTCGCTCGGTCGCCCCGATGGCAAGGGGTGGGTGGCGCGCGAGACAGGGCACGCCCGGCCGGGAGGTGACACCACTCGGCCGCACCAGGGCTCTCGGCCTGGCGCTGTCCGGCCGTCGGCTCGCAGCCGCTAACCTCGGTAGATGGGTCCGCAGGCAGAGCGCGTAGCCGAGAGACGCCGGGTCAAGCTGGAAGACGTTCAGCGGCAGCTCAAGGAGGGGTCGCTCACGATCCGCAAGATGACGGCCAAGGAGCGCAAGCTCTTTCCTCCGCGAGCGCCCGAGGGTTCTCGTCGTTAGCGCCGGCTCCTCGCCGGCATCGACCCGACGAGCGCAGCGTGGAGCCGGTGGCGACGGCCGGCCTGCAAACGAGGCGGTCACCCCGGCTGAGTGCTCTCGCTCCAACCTGGAATGGCTCGGTTGGCTCGCCCTCGGGCGAGCGTCACCTGCGCGTCCTGAGCAGCTCCACGACCGCGGCGATGTCGGCGTCGGCCCATCCTTGGGCCGAGGCTTCCTCGAAGCGCCGCTTGACGGCTTCTGCGAGCGGCAGCCGCACGCCATGGGACCGCGCGAGGTCCTCGGCGAGGCGGACATCCTTCGCCCCGAGCGTCGTCGAGAACCACCCTTCGTGGTCGCCCGAGACGATGTCGTCGAGGCGGTTGCGCAGCGCAGGGGCGACGAGTGGCAGCTGGCCGAGGAAGCCACGGATGAGGTCGTCGGGCAGCCCGACCGCCTGGGCCGTCGCCACGGCCTCGGCGAGGGTCGCGACACCGGACATGAGCAGGTAGTTGGAGAGCAGCTTGAGCGTGGTCGCCACCGGCGCGTCCTCGCCGAGGTAGACGCGGCGCTCCTGCTCGGCGAGCACGTCGTAGGCGGGCTGCAGCCGGCGGTAGAGATCGCCGGGACCGCCGATCAGGTACCCGGCCTGACCGGAGACGACAGCGCTTGGGGAGCCGAGGATTGGCGAAGCGAGAAGCCGCCCAGCCACCGCGCCTGCGAGATCCGCGGTGGCCCCCGGCGACACGGTGCTCGTATCGATCAGAACGCCGTCGCCGAGGCCGGCAGCCACTCCGTCCCGTCCGGCGACGACTGCCCGCACGGCCGCGTCGTCGGTGAGCGACATGAAGGTCGCCTCGGCCTGCCCGGCTGCCGCAGCAGCAGTAGCCGCCTCTCGGACACCCCTGGCGAGGAGATCATCGGCCTTGTGAGGCGTACGGTTCCATACGGTGACCTCGTGATCGCCGCCGAGCAACCGCTCGGCAAGTGCGTGGCCCATCTTCCCCATCCCGAGAACAGCAAGGCGCATGGTCTGGCTCCTTCACTCGGTGTCGACGGCGCTTGCTCGTGCAGCGCCGCTGGTAACCCTACGGGCCTTGCAGGGGCTCCGTCCCGGGCACCGTCACCTCGAGCCGTGCGAGCACCTCGTCACGGTCGGTTCCGTGTGCCCGCAGCACGCGGTCGAAGTCCGCGCCGTAGACCTGCGTCACGGCCACGAACACGTCGCTCGTGCCGACCGCTTGCGCACCGCGCCGCCCGGCAACGCGCCGGGCGTTCTCGCTGACCGCCGCGACGACGTCGCCAGCGTCCAGCTGCCTGGTAGCGGGTCGCCTGCCGTCGGCGTCACGGCCGGGCGCTTCAAGCGGGGCCTCGCTCACTCCGAGCGCCTGCAGGGCTCTCCCGACCTCGCCACGCAGGCGCAGGATCCGCAGCCAGCGCTCTGCTTCGGCGTCTGCCGAGCGGGCAAACGGCATCGCCGTCGATGCCATGCCCAGGATCATCGCCGCGTCGGTATCGAGCCCTTCAGGCGCGCTCACCGCGGGGCCCCGACAGCGCTCCGGTCGTCCGAGCTGTGGCAGCGCGACCTCTGCATGCCGCTCGCCCTCAACCCGCCGAGGTCGCGCTAGCTCGAACGTAGGCGAGCGCGTGCTCGAGAGTCGAGAAGAGCGCGAACGTTCCAACCAGTCCGGTCAGCTCGAGGATCTTCAGCACCTTGGCGTTCGCGCAGACGATCGCCAGGCGCGTCGGGGCGCTTAGCCTCATCTGGAGGCCGACGAGCACGCCGAGCGCGGTCGAGTCGATGAAGGTGACCTGCGAGAGATCCACGACGACCTGGCTGCGGCCGGCGGCGAGTAGGTCGATCAGCGCCCACTTGAGGCTCGGCGCAGAGGAGAGATCGAGCTCTCCCGCGACGGCGAGAACGCTCGTGCGTGCGTCGAGCTCCCGCTGGCTGATCGCGAACGCCGTCGAGCTCGGGGGCGAAGCGCTTGATGCGTTGCTGGCAGCGTGCATCGTGATCCTGACCTCGATGGCTTTCGGCTTGTCCCTGTCCTACACCCACACGGGCAGCTGAACCTCGACCGTGGACGTATGTTCGACCACAAAGATCGCTGGGAGCGCACATTCCATAAGCCAGCCGCGCGGCCGCCGGTGCTCCTCGCGGTCCGATGCGATACGAGCCACCACGGGGGCGCCGCCACCGCCCGCGGCCGATCGGCGACCGCCTCGGGCGCGGAGAGCGCCTCGGCTTCCGCCACGCCGGGAGCGAAGCGAGGCCTCGGGCGACGGTCAGGCGGCGAAGCGCTGTGCGGCCCGTGCCCGCCGCTTGGTCGCCTCGAGCTCCCGGTCCTTGGGCGGAGCGGAGCTCACGAGCTCATCGAGCAGGCGGGCAGTTGCCAGCGAGATCTCGTGAACGGCCCGATCGAATGCCTCCGAGTTGGCCCGCGAGGGCTTTGTCGAGCCGCTGACCTTGCGGACGTACTGCAGCGCGGCATCTCTAATCTCGCTGTCGGTCGCCGGCGGCTCGTAGTTGTGGAGCGTGCGGATGTTGCGACACATGTCTGCAAGCGTAATGGACGCCGCTTGCGACGCGCTGGAGGCCGTGGCTCTCCCTGCCACGGGGAGGGGGCGCAGGCGGCGCTCGCGGAGATGGCCGGCAGGCGGACGCTGGGGCGAGGTTTCCGGCCGAGGCGGACGGGTATGGTCTGCGTATCGGTCGCGCGCGGCTGTTCCCGCCGCAGGAAAGGACACGGCGCCATGCAGCAGAGGATCACCCCGAACCTGTGGTTCGACATCGAGGCCGAGGAGACCGGCGGTTTCGACACCTCCGTCTTCAGGAACTCGCGCATCGTGAACGTCGCTCACTACACCGAGGCTGGGCCGCGGGCGGCCGGCACGGTGATGATCGTGGAGTTCGACTTGGACGGTCAGCGGTTTGTAGCCATCAACGGCGGACCCGGATTCAAGTTCGACGAGGCCGTCTCCTTCCAGATCAACTGCGAGACGCAGGGCGACGTCGATTGCTTCTGGGAGCGACTGTCCGAGGGAGGCGAGCAGGGACGGTGCGGCTGGCTCAAGGACAGGCACGGCCTGTCCTGGCAGGTCACGCCTGCCGGTATGGAGGAGTCGTTCGCGAGCCCGGACGCCGAGCGGGCCCGGCGCGCGATGCAGGCGCTGCTCGGGATGGGCAAGCTTGACATCGCCGCGCTGTGCAGAGCGGCCGACGGCGTGCCGGCGACCTGAGAGGCCGGCACGCTTCGCAGATGCGTTCGCCTCGCTCGGCGGTCCCGCCGCAAGACGAACCCGACAAGGTAGGAGCTGAGCAATGGGCAAGCTGAGTGGGCGCCGTAGTGGATGATCCTCCTCGCCTTGCCGCCGCGTATACGGAGCGGTGCCTGAGGTGGCGTTCGATGAGCACCTGTCGGCGGCGATCACCCTCGGGCCGCTCGTTCGCCCGACCCGGCCCTGCGGTCGGGAGCACCCCCGAGTGAGCGCGGTCTTCGCCCTCGCTGCGGCGTTCTCGAACGCCGTGTACGTGGCCACCCAGCACATCGCGAGCACGAGCGGTCGCCCGGCCAAGGCCTCGGGCCTGCGACTCCTCGCCTATCTCCTGCGCAGTCCGCTGTGGCTGTTCGGCTGGGCGGCTGCCCTCGGGGCATTCGTGTTTCAAGCCGCCGCTCTGAAGAACGGTCAGCTCTCAATCGTGCAGGCGCTGCTCGTGACCGAGCTCGTCTTCGGCCTTGTCCTGCGCAAGGTGTGGATCCACCAGTCGATCCGACCCGCAGCATGGGGTTCAGCCGCACTCACGTGCGTCGCGCTCGCCGCCTTCGTCGCGATCGACGAGCCACAGGGCGGTACCCCCACGCCGACCGCGCACGCATGGGTATCGGCCGTGGCCGCATTCGGTGGTGCGGCGGCGATCATGGCACTGGCAGCGCGCTGGGGGTCACCAACGCGTCGAGCCGCCCTGTACGCAGCGGCCGCCGCCATCGTGTGGGCGCTCGTGGCCACGTTCATCAAGGCCACCACGGAGACCCTGCTCGAATCGGGCATCGTCGCGATGTTCACCCACTGGCCGGTGTACGCCCTGGCCGTCGGCGGCATCGCGGGCATAGTCCTGGTGCAGGCCGCCCTCCACGTCGGACCGCTCAGCGTGTCCCAGCCCCTGCTGGTGATCGTGGACCCGTCCGTGAGCGTCATCCTCAGCGTCTGGCTCTTCCAGGAGCACTACACCCACGGGCCGGCGGCGATCGGCGGCAGCTTGGTCGCATTCGCCACGATGTGCGTGGGGGTCGTGGCCCTGACCAGAACCGCGCCGCCGACGATGCAAGCCGTCGCAACGGGCGCATCCCGGCAGTGACCGCTGCGCTCCGCCCCTTCCCGGGATCTGCGCGATGTCGCGGCCGCCTGCCTTGCGGCGCTTGTGACCCCTCAGCCGCCCCCTGGGCAGACCGCCGAGGAGTGCCGAGCGGCCTTTAGGGATCGTTAGACCCCTGTCACGTTCGTCTTACGCGCAACCGCCATCGTCGTTGGCGTACCCGGGGATGTCCCGGACGACGACAAGGAAAGACCATGTCCCAAACATTGAAGAAGACGCTCATGGGCCTCACGGCCCTCGCCGCGCTCGCCCTCGGCGGATCAGCCATCGCGGGCGCCGCCACGTCGGGCAATGCCTCATCCACGACCCCTGCGGCAACCGAACCGAGGGCCGACGGACGCGGGGGTGGCCCCGGCTTCACCGCGGCCGACGCTCCGGGAACGGCCGCCCATGAGAACGCTGAGAAGACGGTGACGGGCGAAGCCGCCGACAGGGCCCGGGCGGCAGCCCTAGCCAGCGTCGGGGGCGGCAAGGCCGGGGCCGTGACCGGCGACTTCCGCAACAGCGGCGACTACGAGGTGACGGTGACCAAGACGGACGGCTCGCAGGTGACGGTGCGGCTCGACCGCGCCTTCAAGGTCGAGAGCCACCCGGGCGGCCCGGGCATGGGCGCCGGCCCCGGCCGGATTCCGCCCGCCGGCCAGGCCCCCCAGTCGGGTCAGGGCGCGCCGTACGGCCAGCCACCGCAGGCGGGCTGAGCGGGAGCACGGACCTCCCGCCGCGCCGGGGCAGATGGCCCCGGCGCGGGTTGACGGGGGCCCGGCCAGGCCCGGCCTGGCTCCAAGCGTCGAACGGCTCTCCGCGGCGAGTGGTCGTGTGCAAGCCACGCTGCGCTTGTTGCGCAGCTCCTCGGCCCGACGTAGGTTCGACCGGCCCGGCCACCAGCCCGCCTGGAACAGCCCTTGGGGGGCAGAGCGCAGAGGGCCGCTAACCGAGAGGGTGCCTTGGTGGCCGGGCCACCCTGCTCGCTGCTCGGTACCGGCCATCGGGAGCAGGTTCCCGAGGAAGACGAGCGCGTCAACGGCCCGCGGTCGCATACCGCAGGACCGAGAGGCGGTGAGCCACCCCACGAGAGCGGGATCGCCCGGGCGTGCGGAGCGACCCGCCCAGTAGCCGGACGAAGCTCGACGTTCGCCCTGTCCTCTGACCGGTCCAGGAGGACAGTACCCGCCCGAAGCTCGCTCACACGCCAGATGAGTGTGTGGGCGACCCTCAGGGCTGGATGCGAGCGAGCAGCCTCGGGACGTCCCTGATCGAGTCCACGATCGCCGTCGGCGTGACGCGTGCTGTCAGGGCGTCCCGCCGATACTTGCCGGTCCTCACCAACACCCCCGCCAGGCCTGCCGCCATCGCCCCGCCCACGTCCGCCTCGACATCGTCGCCGATCATGACGCCGCGCTCCAGCCCGAGGTCGGCCATGGCGGCCAGGAAGAAGGCCCGCGCGGGCTTGCCGACCGTCACCGCATCGCGTCCGCTGGCGTACTCGAGGGCGGCGGCGTAGGCACCCACGTCGAGCGCCAGGCCGTCTGCCCGGCGCCAGTAGCGGTTGTGCTGCAGCGCCACGAGCTCGGCGCCGTCCATCAGCAGGCGAAAGACGCCGTTGAGAACCTCGGGCGTGAACCCGTCGCCGAGATCGCCCAGGACCACCGCGTCTGTGCGTACGCCCGTGCTGGCGCTCTCGAGCGTCGCGAGGTCCTCGCGCAACCCCTCGCTGACGAGTACGGTCACCGACCGATACGCGCGCTCGCGACAGTAGCGCTCGGCCATCGCCGCGGGCGTGAGCACCTCCTCCAGGGGGACGTCGAAGCCCATCGCGAGCAGGTGCTCGCGGACCGCCCGCCGTGACCGCGACGTGGTGTTCGTCACCAGCCGCACGCCACCGCTCAGCTCGCGCAACTCCGCGAAGGCCTCATGCGCTCCCTCGATCGGCTCATCGCCTACGTACAGGACCCCGTCGATGTCGAGCAGAACCCCGAATCGACCTTCCTTCCCGCCAGCCATCGTCGAACTGTAGAGGCGCTACGCTCGAACGCAAGGCCGACCCGAGCCGAGCGCGCGGCGCGGCAACCAGCCGTGCGATCGAGGTGCCCGACCGGCCGGCCGCGCGGTCGCGGTCGATGCGGACGGCGGTTCACCTCAACCCAAACCCGACCGGAGGGCGCGATGGCCACCTGCACACACCTCGACCACGTCCTGATCACAGAGCTGCCCGAGGCCGTCGATGGCTGTGAGGACTGCCTACTGACGGGCGACCCCTGGCTGCACCTGCGCATCTGCTTGGAGTGTGGGCACGTCGGCTGCTGCGACGACTCGCCCAACCGCCACGCCACCGCTCACGGCCGCTCGAGCGGCCACCCGGTCATCCGCTCGCTCGAGCCGGGCGAGGGATGGTCGTGGTGCTTCCTCGACGAGGTCGCGATGCGGATCCCGGAGGTGCAGGGCGAGACCCGGATACCGCCCTCCCCGCTTGGCGGCTGACGCTC
>Ga0209048_10003306_pt1 | contig 15683 bp, 17 predicted proteins | sample FrelakmetCRP12CR_FD_187146 | JGI IMG/M metagenome (GOLD analysis project Ga0209048, IMG submission 187146) | Freshwater lake sediment microbial communities from the University of Notre Dame, USA, for methane emissions studies - CRP12 CR (SPAdes)... | ecosystem: Environmental > Aquatic >... | reverse complement strand
CCCTCCTTTTTGGAGCACCAATGCTCGTCCGTACCCTGACGGTCAGTGGTAAGCGCAAGATCCGGGGCAGACAGATCACGGTCAGTCCAGAACGAATTGTACTGGCTGATTTTTTGGGTGGTTTGAAAATCTCCCGTGAGCAGCTAATCCAGATTGGTATCCTTATTGGAACAGATTTCAACGCGGGTGTGGAGGGGGTTGGTGCAAAGACCGGTCTCAAGCTGGTGCAGAAAGGAGAGTTCGAATCAAAACTCAAAGAAAAAGTGCCGGATTTTGATCCTGCTCCGGTTATTGATATGTTTCTTCACCCCCCGGTGACAGATGATTATACCCTTGCCGCCGGGCACCCTGATCCAGAAGGTATACGGAAGATGCTCTGCGACGGGTATGACTTTTCCGAAGAGCGGGTGAACAAGGCAATGGAAGGCTTCTCAGTCAAGGCCGGGCAAAAAACGCTCGAGAGCTGGTTTTAATATCCTGAAATGATTTCCTGATTCAGGAGAACAGGTTTGTGCAAGGAGACAAAATTGACAGAAACGATAATTGACAAAATGGGAATCAGCAAAGAACGGAACGAGGAAATAATAAAACGCTTGTCCGAGTTATTTCAAGCGGCAAAAAGAGGTTCGTATACGAGTACATCGGAGCTTATATCGTTGATCGCAGATGAGCCAACATTCACAAAAAAAGAATGTGTGTATATTGGAATTCTTCTGGCAGCAATGTATGATACCGATGATAATTGCTAAATAAAATTAAATTTGTAAGTGATTCAAGGTATCAATTGAGAGATTCTCATGGTGTTATAAAATATTTTTTTAGTGGAGATCTGATAAGAGATTCCGGTAAAATCCAGAATTTTTCAATCCTCAAAATTTAAAGGATGCCCTATCGCATCTCCATCATCTGTACTGGAGTTAAGAGCCACTGGAGATCTCCGGAGGGCCGTTTGTCAAATGAAAAATTCCTGATCTTTGCCAGTCCGCCTTTTGCGAGTACCAGAGAACCAGTATCATATCCGGAAATGATCCTGCTGATAAGCGTCGATAACATCGGTTCGTGCCCGATCAGGATTATTGCGGCATCTTCGCCACAGAGTGACGAACGATAAGAAAGGGCATCAAGATCGCCACCGGGCCCAAGTTCCTCCCAAACAACGAGTCGCTCTTTATGACCAAGCGACCGTGCTACAATTTCCGCAGTCTCATAAGCACGCGTCAGCGGGCTCGTGGCAATAACATTGAACCTGAATTTTTTTTGTTGCATCCATTTCCCGATTTTTCGCATCTCATCCTTTCCATCAGCAGTGAGTGCACGTTTTCCATCGGCTCTATCGGATAACTGTTCTGCCTTTCCATGCCGGAGAATGAAGAGATCCATACAAGAAACACATTGCTTATCTGATATGAGGCTTGTTATGGAACTATCAGGGTTCACCAATCAAAGTGTATAAACCCCGGCACAGAATATTTTTAGTAACAACCTGACACAAAAGATAAAAACCAGGAATCCGGCTTCTTTGTCAAATATAATACGGTGATCTCATGCAACTAAAATCCTGTAAAAAAGCCTATAATCTCGAAACACAACGGGCTGCCCCCCTTGAAGAGACGCTCCGGCGAATTGAACCCAAAGTTCCCACCGTGGGGATAACAAGAGTTGCGGATATTACCAACCTTGACCGCATTGGAATCCCGGTCTTTTCCTGCATCCGGCCCACTGCAGAATCCGGAGCGATAACGGTATATAACGGTAAGGGAGCAACCGTTGAAGAGTCGCGCATCTCGGCGATCATGGAAGGAGTCGAGCGATATTCCTCTGAATTGCATGACCGGAGGGTTCATCTCGCACCCTACCAGGAAATGTTTGCCCATGGACGGGTGCTGGATCCAAAAGACCTGATCCTCCCAAAAGAGGCTGAGGTGGATCGTCTCATGCCCTGGATCGAGGGATATGATATCGCCAACGATGAGCAGATTATTGTGCCGGCGCATGCAGTTTTTCACCCCCTTCCACCCAATTACCGTGGACCCTTCCGAACCAATACGAACGGCCTTGCCTCGGGAAATACTTTCGAGGAGGCAGTCTTTCACGCACTGTCTGAAGTGATCGAGAGAGATGCATGGTCGCTCGTAGAAGCAGACCGGGACACCGGTCCCTGCGTGGAGAATATTGATGATGAGACCCTCGCGGACATGCAGAAGAAATTTTCAGATGCACAAGTAGAAGTGAGAGTACGGGATATCACCAGCGACATTGGCATTCCGACGATGGCAGCCGTTGCCGATGATGTGCTGCTGAAAGACCCGATGCTGCTCACGATAGGTATCGGGACGCACACCAGTGCACGGATTGCCGTCATGAGGGCGCTGACCGAAGTGGCCCAGAGCCGGCTTACACAGATCCATGGAGCTCGGGAAGATACAACGCTTGCCGAGCTCCGTAAGAAGATGGGATACGACCGTGCAAAACGGATCAATGCGTACTGGTTCAAGGACAACGGCCGGGTAGACTATCACCAGATTGCTTCCTATGACAGTGACGATTTCCTCACCGACATTCAATTTATGATCGAAGCACTCAACAAAAAAGGACTCGACCGGGTAATCGTCGTAGACCTTACCCGCCAGGAGATCGGGATCCCCGTTGTGCGGGTAATTGTTCCGGGGCTTGAAGTCTTTGCGATGGATGCGGAACGCCGGGGAGACAGGGTGGACCATGCAAAAGATCATCGTCTTTCTCGGGCCAAGTCTTGAACAAACAGCGGCAGAGAAGATCCTTTCCGCACACTATCTTCCTTCCGCCAGGCGTGGTGACCTGCTTGCGGCAGTGCATGATGGCGCGACAATTATCGGGTTGATCGATGGTGTTTTCCACCAGGAAAGTGCAGTCGCCCACCGTGAGATCCTTGCAGCGATAAAAAAAGGTGTCCGAGTCATTGGTTCATCGAGCATGGGTGCACTCCGGGCAGCAGAGATGGATACCCTGGGAATGGTGGGCATCGGTAAGATCTACCATATGTATAAGAGTGGAGAACTTGAATCGGATGATGAAGTGGCACTGGTATTCGACCCCTCATCAGGTATGGCACTTTCTGAGCCGTTAATCAATATCCGGTTTACCCTGAGACGAGCCAAGGATTCCGGCATTATTGATACTGGTGCACATGATGCACTTCTTGCGGCCGCACGCTCAGTTTTCTACCCCCAGAGGACATACCGGACAATTGTCTATCAGGCCGGGGATACAATTGATGAAAAAACCCGGGAGCGGTTCCTGATATGGGTAAAAACCAATGCGTGCGACCAGAAACGGGATGATGCGGTCGCTGCGCTGGAATATATCAGAAAAATATCCGTGGAAACGATCTAAAAATGTTTTACTTCACATTCGCCCACACATGTGCAGCCCGCTGGAATGCGGTAATATGCCCGAAAAAGCCAAACAGTAGCATCAGCCAGCCAAGCCACGTGAGCCCGTAGATCGATATCGGATATATCAGCCCGATAATGCCAACCACCATAATCAGGACAAGCCGGTCAGCCCTCCCAAGCAGCCCTCCATAAAATCTTCCAACACCCACAGCCTGGGCCTGTGTTCCAAGGTAGGATGCCATCAGGACACCGGTCAGGGCAAAAACACCGACCGGCCACGGAACCAGTCCACCGGCAAAGAGTCCGCAGATGATAAAAATATCGGCATACCGGTCTACTGCATGATCGAGAAAATCCCCTCGGAGACTCTGGATTTTCATCTCTCGTGCAACTGCACCATCCATCATATCACAAAAGGCATTCACCGCAACAGCTACTATCCCCCAGAATTCCAACCGGAAATAAAAAAGGATGCCTGCTGCTGCTGAGGCGAAAAGGGCAGCAATGGTAAGAATATTCGGGGTAATTTTGAGTTTTACCGCGATAGAGACCAGAGGGTCAGTGAAAATTTTTGCGTGAGCGCGGTACTGGTCGAGAGTCATAATCAAACCTCAAGGAATGCTGTCCAGTCTATTGTGCCAAACCCCGGCGGAATCTCCCCTTTCGCGAACCGTTCGATCTGATCAGCACAATACGGAATATCATGAACCGTTGTATCAAGTTCAAGGATCTGATAAGGCTTATAGTCCTCTACTGTCTCAATAAGGCATACATCCAGCGCTTCAGCCTCGAAATTCTCAAGGATCTTTTCCCTGCGATAATTCCGGGAAGAGAGGCGGGTCTTCAATACATCCGGCCGACAACGGAGCACAACGATGCGATCGCAGGGAAGCAGGTGAGCAATATGCCCTTCCACAAATCCATCAACCGGGACAAATTCCGCCGCCCAGCGATCAACATCGATAATCCGGGCATCCCTTTCCTCATCATAACCGGAAACATACGTTGCGACAGTATCAGTTATATGGACAACCGTATGTCCCCTCCGGGCAAGGTCCTCACTTACCATGGATTTTCCCGTACCCGGTGTTCCGGTAATGCCGCACATCATAGACTATTGATCGCCTCAATGAACATTTCATTCTCCCAGTCTTCGCCAATGCTGACTCTGATATAATGATCAGACAGACCGGCAAAACTCCGGCATGAGCGGACAATTACACCCTTTCGTGCCATTGCCTCCACCATCTCGTCGCTCCTGCGGGGAGCGATATCAACCATCACAAAGTTCGCATCCGAGGGAAGGACCGGGTACTTCACCTCCTTTATGAACTTGTTCCTCCAGAGTTTCACCTGCGCAATGTACCGTTCCGCATGCGAAGTATCCGAAAGCGATGCAGCAGCTGCAGCTGCGGAGACCGAGTTGACCGCAAACGGCGTGCCGGCACGGTTGTACCACGGTGGCAACCACCGGGGGGTAAAAGCATAACCGATGCGGAGTCCGGCAAGGGAATATACCTTTGAGAAGGTACGGCCAAGAATGAGGTTTTCGTGTTTCTTCATCAACGGGAGGTAGTTAAATTTCGAGAATTCCACATAGGCATTGTCAAGAAAGAGAACTCCTTCAATACCTTCGAGAATTTCCCTTACGGTATCAGGTCCGGTTGCATTCCCCGTCGGATTGTTAGGAGAGCATAGTATAGCGATCTTAGCATCGCACGCTGCACGGATTATGGTTTTTGGATTAACAGAGAAGTCCGTTTCCCTTGGAACAGTGACAATCTCTGCACCCTGACCCATTGCCGCAAGGGCATAGAACGAGAAAGTGGGGGTAGAGATGGCTACCTTTTCACCGGGATCTACCAGCGTGCGGATGACTGTCTCGATGACCCCATCCATACCCACGCCAGTAACAAAGGAGTAGTCCCCATAGTATTCCCTGAGCGCGTTTGTCAGGATATTCACGCGCTCATCAGGGTACCGGTTTGCGTTCAGGAGCGCCTCCCCGGCTGCTTCCTGTGCAGCAGGTGAAAGGGGCTCGGGATTTTCATTGCTTCCAAGCCGTGCAACCCGGTCGATACCGTACTCTCGTGCAATATCTTCGGCTTTCTTAGCAAACACATAGCCGCTCTTTTTTTTATAAATTGACCTGACCAAGCGCTCCATCAATCACCCTGACCACACGGTCAATCTCCGCATCAGATATGACAAGCGGAGGTACCAGACGCAGGTTTCCGTCAGCTGCACAGTTAACAAGCACTCCCTGTTCAGCACATTTCTTCTGGATATCCGGACATTTATCCCCAATACTGATGCCGATCATCAACCCGCGAACACGGGGGTTATACGATGCCAGTCCCTTCCGGAACCGCTCTCCCTTCTTCTCGACATCGGGAAGGATCTTTTCGATCACGCCAATTGTCGCGAGCGATGCTGCACAGGCAAGTGGTCCACCGGCAAACGTGCTTCCATGTTCACTCTTTTTAAATTCGAGGTCTTCTCTTGCAAGAAGTGCACCCATCGGAAAACCGCTTGCGATCCCCTTTGCGAGGGTGACAATATCAGGTTTTGCCTTCGTGTGATGGATGGCAAGCCACTTCCCGGTCCGCCCCATCCCTGTCTGCACTTCGTCAGCGATCATGAGGGCACCGGTCTTATCGCAAATTTCGCAAATCCCCTCAAGGAAGGTGTCAGGAGGAATAATAACTCCCGCTTCTCCCTGAATCGGTTCGACAAGAACACCTGCGGTATCTTTGTCCACCACCTTTTTAAGTCCTTCAAGATCGCCGTATTCAACAAATGAGCAAATAAGCCCGAGAGGTTCAAAGGGTTCACGGATTGCAGGTTTATGTGTGACTGCAAGGGAACCGACTGTACGTCCATGAAACCCGTGGGTAAACGCAACAAATTTTTTCTTCCCCGTCCTGACACGGGCAAGCTTCAATGCCCCATCCGTGGCTTCTGCCCCGGAGTTTGAGAAGAACGCTTTGTGCATGCCGGTAATTTCGACAAGTTTCTTTGCAAGGTCTCCCTGGTGGGGCACATAATACAGGTTGGAGCAATGGATGAGTTCATGTGCCTGGTCGCAGATCGCTTTAACTACCGCCGGATGGCAATGCCCCGTGCTACAGACAGCAATACCTGCTACGCAATCAATATATTCCTTTCCTTCCGCATCCCAGACCGTGGACCCTTTACCTTTTACAAGGGCCATATCACGCGAGAAAGCGGGCATAAAGTAGCGTTCGTCGAGCGCTTTTAACTGGCTGGTTTTTTCCATTCCCATCACTTGAATTTTTTTAAATTTTTGTTTATCTTAGTATTGCACCTTTATTCATATTCAATGGTCGCCGGGGGTTTTGCTGAAATATCGTATACCACCCGGGCAACACTCGGAATATCAGCGGTGATACGTGACCCGATTCTCATGAGGTGGGTAAACGGGATCTCAAGCGGATCTGCTGTCATCCCATCCCGAGAGTTCACCGCACGGACCGCAATAATCCAGCCATGGATGCGGTTGTCCCCCTTTACACCTGTTCCAAGACCGAGAAGTGCAGCAAAACACTGCCAAGGGCGGTACTTTTCAACAAGTTCGTCCTCTACAATCGCGTTTGCTTCCCGTATGACTGCGACCTTGTTGCGGGTGACTTCTCCCAGTACACGCACTGCAAGCCCCGGACCCGGAAAAGGCATACGGTGTTGGATCTCTTTTGGCAGGCCGAGCGCTCCTGCCACTTCCCGGACCTCATCTTTGTAGAGATCGCGAATCGGCTCGATGACTTTGGTAAACTCCATCTCAAGCGGCATACCACCGACGTTGTGATGACTCTTTATACCACCTTCACTCTCGATGCGATCCGGGTAGATGGTTCCCTGCAACAGACATCTGGCACCCTGCTTTCTTGCCTCGCGTTCGAAAACACGGATGAACCGTTCGCCGATCGCCTTGCGTTTGGCTTCAGGATCCGTAACACCTTTGAGGGAATCAAAAAATTCATCCCCAGCATCAACAATCTGGAGGTGGATATTACCAAAGATCGTCCTGATCCGTTCTGTCTCACCTTTACGCATGAGACCGGTGTCAATATAGATAGGAATGAGATTATCCCCTATCGCTTTGGCGGCAAGTGCGGCGCAGACTGAACTGTCAACCCCTCCTGACAGGGCCATAACGACCTTGTCTTGACCAGCAGCTGTTTTGATCTCCATTATTGACTGGCTGATAAATTTCTCTGTATTGACCATACTATCGTCCTGTTATTTTGTTCGTTTGTTTGCCCTGCACGCTTCAACAAACCCAAGATAGGGTGGTGATGGCCGGGTAGGGCGCGATTTGAATTCCGGGTGGAACTGCGTTGCAAAGTAAAACGGATGATCCGGAAGTTCAAGACACTCCATCCGGTTTTTGTTAGTTGCCGAAAAGACGAGTCCTGCTTTCTCCAGGTCCTTAATATATCTCGGGTTCACTTCATACCGGTGGCGATGCCGTTCGGTTATCTGTCGTTCACCGTAGAGTTTAAAAGCAAGTGTCCCTTCCCGGATATCTGCTGTATAGTTGCCAAGCCGCATCGTCCCGCCGAGTTCATTGAGACCTTCCTGTTCGGGAAGGAGTGCTATGACATGCGAACCATCACCAAATTCCTGGCTCGTAGCATCGGTAACACCTGCTTTATGACGGGCATACTCAACGGTTGCCAGCTGGAACCCAAGACAAAGCCCGAGGAATGGGGTCTTGTTTTCACGGGCAAACTTTATTGCTTCGATCTTTCCTTCAATCCCTCGTTTGCCGAATCCTCCGGGAATCAGGATGCCATCAAAATCCTTGAGCTGGCTCCGTTCGTACCGTTCCGCGTCCAGCCAGGCAATCTTTACTTCCGTTGAGAGCGCTCGGCCGGCATGCTTGAGTGATTCCTTGATGCTGATATACACGTCCTCGATCCCGTACTTGCTCACAATTGCTACGGTTACGCGGTTGGTATACTCCTTATTCACGATCCGGTACCATCCGGTATCAACATCTTTTTTCTCCAGACCGAGGTGGGCCGTGAGGACATCAGCAATACCTTCCTTTTCCATCTCCATCGGTACCGCATAGGTGTCCGGGGCTGTTGCTGCTGAGATGACAGCACTTTGCGGGAGATCGCAAAACGCTGATATCTTGCGTTTTGTGCCCGCACCAATAGGATTCTCGCTCCTGCCAACAATGATATCTGCATGGAGTCCCAGTTCACGGAGGGCTTTTACCGAGTGCTGGGTGGGTTTTGTCTTCATGTCCCCCATCGTGTCCTCTGGGATCAGGGTCACATGGATCAGGATATAGTCATGGGCTGGCAGTTCACCCCTCATCTGGCGTATTGCTTCTAAAAACGGCATACTTTCGATGTCGCCAACGGTCCCACCGACTTCCACGAGGCAGATATCCGCTTTTGTACCGTCAGGGAAATCTTCCTCAGCTGCCTGCCGGATACAGGTCTTGATCTGGTCGGTGATATGGGGGATGATCTGCACGGTCTCTCCGAGAAAATCACCCCGGCGCTCCTTCTCAATAACCGTGCGGTACACCTTCCCCGTGGTGATATTATGTGCGGCGGTGAGCTCGATATCAAGGAACCGTTCATAGTTTCCGAGGTCAAGATCAACCTCGCTTCCATCTTTGAGTACAAAGACTTCCCCATGCTGTGCGGGATTCATTGTCCCAGCGTCGATATTGAGATAGGGGTCGATCTTGACAGCAGTTACCCGGTAGCCGCGGTTCTTCAGGATACGCCCGACAGAAGCCGCGGTAATCCCTTTTCCCAGCCCGCTCATCACACCGCCAGTGATTATTATGTATTTCACTTGATCTCCCCGATTGATTTACAGTTTGCTCACGATCCCTATTAGTGTTATCTCATCGAGAGGAGAGGCAAAATTTCAGACAGATTTAAGCAGGGTTTTTCATCAATTGTAGCATTTTTGTGAATCATCGTCAAGGGAAATTGCCCCGTACAAAATGCCTTTAATGTGTTAACATCAAATATGGATCGGTATGAAAATCAGGCATATTGTATACATCCTGTCAATACTTTTATTAATTGGCGTTTTTGTTGCGCCAGTTGCAGCAGAAGAGAACCAAACGCCGGATGCCGGGACTACTTTTTACAACGCTGGGATTAAGTTACTGAATTCAAATGAATATGAACGGGCTATTGTGCTTTTTGACCAGGCTCTTGCATCAGATACCACAATGATCCGGCAATCTGATGCGCTTTTGTATACCTACCAGGGCAAATCGTTTGCTTTAATTCAGTTGAATAGATACGAAGACGCAGTCCAGACTCTCGATGAAGGGTTGAAGATCTACCCGAAGGATTTCATGTTATGGAACAATAAAGGATATGCTCTCTATAATCTAGGGAAATATGGAGACGCTCTCAAATCCTACGATGCTGCGCTGAGCATTGACCAGAACTACACGCCAAGCCTGGTCAACAAAGGTGACACGCTCTACAAAATGGGAAGATTTACCGATGCTGTTGATGCCTACAGTAAGGCTAATGTAACAGATCCGGGCAACATGAAGGCAATGGAAGGGCTCGAGAAGGCACAGGAAGCCGCCAAGTCAGAAATCCCGCTCACTCTCATTGTTATCATTGTCATTGTGGTAATAGTTGCCGGGGGTATAATCTATTACCTGAAATTCCGGAAACCATCAGAAGATAGGCCAAAAGAAGAGAAACCTACAGAAAAGAAAACGAAAGGAAAGAAAAAATAACTCTTTTTTTAATTTTTATTAGTCGTCACGGCAAACGCTGCTGAAGTCCGTGACAGCATTTTCACTCCTTCATTGACAGAATAAACTTCTCCTTCTGCAAATGCGACCCGTCGCCCCTTCCGGATTACCCGTGCTTTTGCAACGATATGACCCTCCTGTATGCCCCTGATGAAACTTGTGGATTCAGAAATGGTTGCAATACCTTCAGTTCCGGAAAGCAGGGAGTACAACGCAAGTGCCATTGCTTCATCAGCAATTGCTGCGAGAATCCCGCCTTGCAACCACCCGACGCCATTATGCATATCAGGGCGGACCAGCATTTTCAGCTCTGCTGTACCCGGCTCAATACTGATCACATCAATACCCATCAGGCAGAAAAACGGGTTGGCATATTTTCCGTCTTTTTTTATATTTTCCAGATATGACATTGTTCCTCGTACCTGATGTTAGCATAAAAAGGGATTAAGGTAATCTCCAACACGCTCCGGCAATCGGTTTATAAAGTCCGCAAAACGACGTATGGATATGCAGGACCCAGAAATTAAAGAGATGCTCGCTGATTTGATCTGGCTCAATGCCCTCATTGCAACCGAACTCATCCAGGTCACCGAGAATACCTCTGCTATCCTCAGGAAATCCCCCCCACCGGAGAGCTGTTTAAAAGAGCACAATTCGCTCCGTGAAACTGCGCTTCAGATGGCAGATAAATACCGGCCTGGAACAATCCTTGGACACCACCTCGGCAAACACCAGTAATGTTATGGGTGTTCCCGCTGAAATCTACCGGCATGAACATTATTGGTGAAAACGTTTATCCAATAAAGCTCCCGTTTATCACCACCAACACTCCTTGATAACCCTCGTTACTCAGCCGCAAATAATCAACGCACCATATCATGACTCCCACGCGAAACGAAAAATGCAGCCTTGTTATCCCTGCTTATAATGAGGAAGAGCGTATAACGCCCCTCTTTGATGCGATCTCCGGATTTGAAGGTGAGCTTATCGTTGTATGCGATGGGACTGACGGGACTGCGGATGTAGTTGACCGTATCGCAACCCTCAGAAAGGACCTGAACATCCATTGCCTCCGTTTCGACCACCGGCTGGGAAAAGGAGGGGGAGTCATTGCAGGACTCATGGCCGCCCGGTCACCCCTTGTTGGATATTTTGATGCGGATGGTTCTACCGGTATTGATGAGATGGAACGCCTTTTTTTAATGCTGTCTGCTGCTGACGGTGCATTTGGTTCCCGCTGGGTACCGGGATCAACCCTGAAAGTGCGCCAGAGTTTCCTTCGACAACTTGAGAGCCGGGCATTCAACCTGCTCATCAGGATCCTGTTTGGCCTGACCTACCACGACACACAATGCGGGGCAAAGGTATTTAAAAAATCAGCAATTGATGCAGTATTACCAAAGATTATTTCCCGTGGATTTGAATTCGATGTCGAACTGCTCTGGAGACTCAATCGTGCAGGATTCCGTGTTATTGAAGTACCTATTGCATGGCAGAACAAAGAGGACTCCCATGTCCGGAAAAGTGATATGATCAGGATGCTTTCAGGTCTTTTTTGGGTCAGGTTTGGTAGTAAAAAACAATGATTCCGGCAACACGAGAAGAACAGAAAAAAGAGGCATTCCGGCTCTTTGAAGACGGCCGGTATCAGCAGTCATTGCAGATATGTACTTCCCTGCTTGAAAACGGCCGGGACCCGGCTGTAGAAGTGCTCGCTGCAACGAACCTCTATTATACCGGAAAACTCGAAGATGCTGAAGTTTTTTTCCGTGACCTTGCGCAAAAAATGCCGGAATCATCCTACGTCCACAGCTACCTTGCAAAAGTGCTTGAGGCACGAAAAGATGAAGGGGCAATAGCAGAATATGCAACAGCGGTTCACCTCGATCCCACGAACCAGGATGCTCTCAGGAGTTATGCAGCGTATCTCATATCGCACCATGATTACCGGGGAGCACTCCCGGTGTTGCGGCGCCTGGTACAGCAAGGGAAAAAACCTGGCGATGTTCAAAACCTGATGCGTGTGCTTATTGAAACTGGCGAGCCGGAAGAAGCACTCAAAACGCATTCCCTATTTGGAGAGGAAAGTGCAAAAACCCACGAATATGTTGATGCCCTTATAGAAACCGGAAATTTTCAGGCAGCTGCGAAATCGGCATTGAACCTGTACCGTGATACTAAAGATCCCACCCTGCTCCGCAAATATCTCGACACTCTTTCGCGATATGATGTCCCGGCATCACTCAAGGCATATTCTTCCTGCATTCAGGAAGATCCCGATGCAGAAATCCTGTTTGATTATATCGTGCTCTTACAATCAAGAGGGGATTATGGAACCGCACTTGCTCTTATCCCAACCCTCCTGGGACATGCACGTCTTCCGATATACCGTCTTTTGGAATGCGATCTCCTCGCGGCAATCGGCCAGGAGGAAAAGGCACTTGCTGCATATGAATCTTTGATCCGGGATGAACTGGCATCTAAAAATGACCTCGATACGCTTGTATTGATTATCAACAAGTACCGCCAGTACCTGAAAATTCATATCGCTGACGATACTGCGACCCGGCGATTCCTCAATATCGTTTCAAAAGATGTGAATGTCGCAAGCCTTCTTGAGACCGCACGTTTCTACGAAGAACGGGAAAATGTGACAGAGGCACGATCCTGGTATTACCGGGCCTACCGGGCTGACTTTTTGGCCGGTGGTCTTGACTATGCAAAATTCTTATCAGTACACGGGGAGGAGCGGGAATGCGAAAAAGTGATGTTGTATATTCTCTCTAATGTGAAAAAAAGCGTTGATGTAGGGCGTGTAGCAGCTGTGATCCTGGATAAGCGCGGGATGATGTACCAGTTAAAACGCCTGATGGAGCAGCTGATAAAAAAACTGGAGGAGAGGCGGGCAATGTTAAGTTCAGAGGGCCTGGAACTGCTTGCCATCGCTTTTTTCATTGCCGCATCCAATGCTCAGGAAGAGATGGACTATGCAGGCTGCAAGTATTATTGTCTCTGCGGGATCGATGTGATGCCGGCGCATACCCGTGCCATCGGGCTCGAGGATTACCTCCAGCTCATCAGGGGATGCAAGGAACGATCAATTGCAGATCGGCCGATAATGAATGCACCTCAGACAAAAAAACGTTCTGTCGCTATACCCAAAGCACCGGTTATCACCGATCAGCTCGATCTTTCTGAACAGGAACAAAAAATTATTGAATTCCTCCGGTCGCACCGGAAAGCCAGCGAGATGGACCTGCGAAAACTCCTTGGTAGCCGCAGGGTGGTCGGTATGGTGAACCAGATCATCCAGAAAGCGGCATCGCAGGGGCTGTCACTGATTATCAAGAAGGGGGTTGGAGAGGATGGAGAAGTCTATGAATATACCAGAACCTGAACAGATGGACCGGCGCCGTCTCGAGAGCATCAATATTATCAATGCACTGAGAAGGGGAACGGTCCCTGCCAGCGGTCTCGAACGTATTGCCGTTGGTCTTGATGTTGAAGAGGGCGTTATCGGAAAACAACTCGATTACGTTGCACAGGGAGGTGGCGACACCAAATTTATCCGGGGAGAGTACGGGAGCGGAAAGACATTCCTGGTTGCACGGGCCCTTGAGATTGCACGTACCAAAGGTTTTGTTACCACCCATGTTGTCATATCTTCTTCAACGCCACTCTATAAACTCAAAGCGATCTACCAGCAGATTTGTGCAAACCTCAGGACAAGCGATGAGGAGCATGCAATCAAAACTATCATCGACAACTGGATCTTTTCCATTGAAGAACGGCTTCTTTCTGTTGGCGGGAGCGAAGCTAAAGATACTGCGCTTGAAGCCGCTACTGAACGGGAGATCGAGGCATCACTATCGGGTATCAGCGAAGTAAATTCTGCACTTGCGGCTGCTTTACGTACCTATTACAAGGCAAACAATGCCGGGGAATTCCAGCTCGCCCAGTCAGCACTGGGGTGGATCTCCGCTGAACCCAATATTGGCAGGGACTTCAAACAGAGAGCAGGTATCCGGGGGGATATTGACGATACCATTGCCTTTATTTTCCTCCGCGGACTTGTTGCCATTATCCACGGGGCAGGGTACCGGGGCATTGCAATTGCGGTAGATGAGATGGAAACAACGCAGGGACTCCAGCGTAACCAGCGGGAAAAAGGTTACCAGACGCTCGTCCAGATTATTGACGCGCTTGATCGTGGGGATATGCCACGCTGCTACTTCCTCTTTACCGGAACGCCGGCGATGTATGATGGCTCACGGGGCATACGTTCCGTTCCCCCGCTCTATGACCGGATCAGTGTGGTCCAGACCGATGCCTACCGGAACCCTCGGCAACCCCAGATTATCCTTTCGAAATTTGACACTTCGAAACTCGAACTGGTTGCACTCAAAGTAGTGGATGTCTATGCACAGGCATATGCTGAACCAGACCGGGAACGGATCTCGCATCGCTTCATCCGGGCGATGATCAAGAAAATTACTACGCGGTTCGGGGGAAGAGTAGATGTTATCCCAAGAATATTCTTAAAGGAATTCGTCGATGTGCTGGATAAATGCGAACTTTACGAGGACTATAATCCGGCAGATGCCTATGATTTTGATACAGAACACCTGAAAGGAGAACTAAAAAAAGAAGAAGAGGCGGTGATGGTGGTCAAGTTCTGAACACCACGGTATGACAAGGTTATACATATCAAAAATTCAACCTACCGGTATGCGCCGGGCGTACCTGCTTCTGATTACCGCAGCTTTGCTGGGGTTATTGATTGCCCCTGTCGGAGCTGCAACAACACTTACTATCTCGGCGTCACCCCAGCAGGCTCATATCGGCGATGTTATCACGATAAACGGGACTGTCTCGGGTATTGCAACAATCGCTGCGTATCTCTTTGTGACAGGCCCTGATCTTGATACACGGGGAGTAACTCTGGATAATCTCAATATCCCGGCAGGACGCGGATTATTCACCACTGCACCGGTACGGCTCAGTGATGGCAGCTGGACTTATACCTGGGATACGTCAGTTATTCTTGGAACAATGACCCCGGGAAAATACACCATCTATGTCGTAAGTTCTCCCGTCGATCGATTAAGGAATGTTAGGGAGGATATGGCTACGGTGGATGTAGAGTTTCTCGCACCGGATAAACCCGTAACAGAAGCCCCGCTCGAACCAGCTGTCCCAATAATTGCTCTCATTATTGTAGGTGTTCTGGGATTATGTTCATCCCGGCAGCCGGAAAAAAGAAACTAGATGAATTATTTTACATTCTGAAAGGACTTTTTTCCCCTTACCATTGCCGACGGATCCTGACTGACTGTGCGTGGGCGTACAGGCCTTCTGCTTCAGCAATAGTCTCTACAATATCCCCAATGGCTTCAAGTCCATCCCTGTCAATTATCTCAACAGATGCTGTTTTGCAGAAGTGGTTCACGTCAAGTCCTGAGTAGGTCCTGGCATACCCTGCCGTTGGGAGCACGTGGTTTGTCCCCACCGCATAATCGCCACAGGCAACTGCC
>Ga0209048_10003305_pt1 | contig 15684 bp, 10 predicted proteins | sample FrelakmetCRP12CR_FD_187146 | JGI IMG/M metagenome (GOLD analysis project Ga0209048, IMG submission 187146) | Freshwater lake sediment microbial communities from the University of Notre Dame, USA, for methane emissions studies - CRP12 CR (SPAdes)... | ecosystem: Environmental > Aquatic >... | reverse complement strand
AGTTGCGGTGATCGGTGTCGGATGGGTCGGCGGCACGCGGGCGGAAACGCTGTCGCGCACGGCGCTGGTGGACAAGCTGCACCTGTGCGAGATCCGGCCCGACCGGCTGGCCGAAGTGAAAGCGCTTTACAAGCCGGCGACGGCGACGCTCAACTACCAGGACATCATCAATAACCCGAACATTTCCGTGGTCTATGTTTCGACCACGCCGGAAACGAACCATTATCCGATCGCCAAGGATTGCTTGAAATCCGGCAAGAATGTGATGCTGGAAAAGCCGATCGCGCTCGAACTGTGGGAAGCCGACGAGCTCATTCAACTCGCCAAGCGCAACGGCCTGAAATTCACGATCGGCTATTCGCAGCGCTTCAACACCAAGATCGCCTACGCCAAGAAGAAGATCACCGACGGCACGCTCGGCAAGGTGGTTTCGGTGCTGGTCAGCCGCAACCTCTCGCGCAGCCTCGGCAAGAAGATCGCCGGACGCGTGCGGCTGTCGCCGGTGGTGATGGAGTCCACCCACGACCTCGACTTCGTATTTTGGCTGCTGGAGCCCGCCAAGCCGGTGCGGGTCTATAGCCAAGGCGCCTACGGCTACATGCAGCCCGTCAACGGTTCGCATGACGTGATGTTTACTACCGTCACCATGGACAACGGCGTGGTGGTGATGATCGGCGGCGGCTGGAACTTCCCGCCGAGCTATCCCAACTACTGCTCGACTTGGATCGAGATAACCGGCACCGAAGGCGCGTTGGTGCTCGACGACACCCAGCGTGACAACTGGCTCAATACGGTCGCGAACGGCCAAGTGTTCCCGATGTCGACCATGCCGGGCGAGCAGGTCGGCGAAGTGTTCGCCGGCGGTATGGGCCCCGAGACCATCCATTTCCTGGAAGCTTGCATCCGCGACACCCCGGTCATGGTGACGCCGGAGAGCGCACGCCGGGTGATGGAAACCTACAGCGCCGCCGATCTGTCTGCCGATCGCAACGAGCCAGTCGACTTGCCGCTGACCAATGAAACGATTTCGGCGATCGCGGAATTCAAGGAAAAAATCCGGGCGGGAGCGAACTCATGAAGAAGTCTGCCAAGGGTGTCGGCTTAGCCATCATCGGCGGCGGCCGCGTCGGCCTGTTCCGCGGCGAGGTGGCGGCGCGCCACCCGGCGGTCGAGTGGATCGGGCTGGCCGAAAAGAACCCCAACCGCGCCGGCGAGGTCGGCCCCAAGATCAGCGCCGACTTCGTCACGCAAAGCCACGTCGAATTGCTGCGCCGGCCGGAAGTGACCGCCTGCATCATCGCCACCGACGAACATCTGCATGTCGATCCGATCATGGCGGCGATCGAGCGCGGCATTCCGATGCTGATCGAAAAGCCGCTAGCCACCAACCTTGCCGAATCCGAGCGCGTGCTGAAGGCGATCAAGGTCGCCAAACTCGACGCCGTGGTCGGCTATACCCAGCGCTTCCGCCGGCGCTGGCTGGCGGCGAAGGAGAAATGCCGCACCGGCGCGCTCGGCGACGTCACACTGGTGACCTCGCGCGCCTTCATGAACCGACTGGTGGCAATCGATAACTACAAGCGCACCGACAACCCGGCATCGATCTCGCCGATGGTGATTTCCGGCACCCACGCGCTCGACATCTGCATGTGGTGTCTGGAAGGCAAGACTCCGGTCGAGGTCTATGCGCGCTCAATCGACAAGGTGCTGGGACCGCTCTATCAGGGCATCGACGCCACCGCCGGCATGATCACGTTCAGCGACGGCACCCTCTATCACCTCAACATTTCCTGGGCGCTGCCGGTGACTTGGCCGGGCGCGGTCTACAGCCTAGAAGTCGGCATTGTCGGCACCACCGGCGTGCTGACCATCGACGACACCCACCGCGACATCGTGCTGGCGGTGTCGAAGGCGCAGTCGGAGGGCTACAATCCCGACGCCACGCGGCTGGTCGATTTCATGGGCAGCTATCCGCCCGGCGACATGGCGCTCGGCGAATTGCGCGGACCGATGGCGGAGGAGACCGACTCTTGGCTCAACCGCGTCGCGCTCGGGTTGCCGACCGCGGCGGCGACGGTGGAAGAAGCCCACCGCAATTTGATGCTCACCAAGGCATTGGATTTGTCAGCCAAGCGCAAGCAGCCGGTAAAGCTGCCGCTCGACCCCGACGACGCGCGGGCAGCGGCTTAAGCGCGCTCCCTGAGCGGGCTTGCGCGGTGCTCACGTCCATCGGACGCGTTCATGTTAGAGCCGTTTACTGCGGCTTCTGGTACTTTAGCACGAACTCGTCGACCGGCATCGGCGCGCGGAAGACGATGACATCACGCGTGTCTTCGGGATGGTGCAGGAAATCACCTTCGGCGACGAGCTTGAATCCGGCCGCTTCTACTTCCTTACGCAACAAGCCTTCCTCGATGCGATGGAAGGTTTTTCCAACCGACGCTCCGTCGCCGGCTTTTGCCGAGTGATCGGCAATCAAAAGATAGCCCCCGGGCTTGAGCGCCGCAAACAGCTTGCGGTTCATCTCCGCGCGATCGACCTGCATGTACGTCATGTCATGATAAGCGAAAAAGAATGTGATCAAATCTAGATCGCGCACATCCGGCGGTAACGGATCGTCGTAGTTGCGAATAACATGGATGACGCCCTTCATCGCAGGCTTCTGAGCGCGAAGGTCAAACTTGTCCTTGACCTGCCGCTCTATGACCTCGGCTGAATCCTGCGCGTAGACGACGCCATTGGGTCCAACGGCCCGCGCCAAGAGCTCAGTGGTATAGCCGGCGCCCGCTTCCATATCGAGCACTTTCATTCCTTGCTTCACGCCGATGAAATTCAACAGTTTCAGCGGGTCGCGGCGCTTGTCTGTGTTGCGATCAGCGTCGGTGCGGTCGGGCGCCGCGACGATGGCGCCGTAATCTTGTGCGGCTGCTTGTGGTACGATTGCGGCGGCAATCACGATCACGATCAATGCTGCGAATGCGCGTTTCACCATGTTTTTCCTGCCGTGGCGCGGTGTTGGGCGAGGGTTGCGCCATTGACGAACAAATTACGCCCGACATTCCCGCAATGAACGCTGGAACAAAACATACGATAGCACACTGCGGGGTTCCCGCGAAGCCATAGTTGGGCCGCGCAGTGTTTTCGGCGTTCGCCGGACGCAGCGCATCAGGGTGTACCCGCTTCGTGCTTCACCGCGTCCGGGACGCGAGTCAGTGCGCGGCTTAGGCGCGCTCGCGCAGCGGCTTGATCGTTAGCTCGGCGGCCAGTTTGTCGAGCTGCACGAGCAATTCCGGCGGCAGAGCGAGGCCGTTACGCAAACGGTCTTCGCGGCGCTTGTGGCGTTGTTCGCCCGGCAGCCGCACAGCATCGTTCCCGGGCAACGCTTGCGAATTGCGCAGCTCGCGTACGTGCCGGTCCACTTCCGCCTTGAAGGTCGCGAGCGGCTGGAAGCGACTGGGATCAAGCGCGACCACGAACTGGCCGGTATTGGTTATGGCGCCGGGATTGGCGTTGAAGTCAATCACGTCGCGGCCAAACAGCGCGCCGTTTAGCGTGCCGCCGAGCAAGCCCAGCATCAGCGCCAGCCCCGCCCCCTTGTAGCCGCCCATCGGCAGTAGCAGCGCCTCGGCGCTTTTATGCGGATCAGTGACAGCGGCGCCGGTTTTCGGATCCACCATCCAGTCCGGCTGCAATGGGTGGTTCTGCAGACGGTGATTCTTAATGGTGCCGTAGGACACGATCGAGGTGGCGATGTCGAGCACCACCGGCGGTTCCTGGCCCGCCGGGATCGCGATCGCCAACGGATTGGTGCCGAGAAGTGGCTCGGCGCCGCCAGCGAGCGGCATGTGGTTGGCATTCGCGACCGCCGAATAGAGCCCTATCATGTCGGCCTCGAGCGGCAGCGCGGCATAGACGCCGGCGGCGCCGGCATGGTTCGACATGCGCGCGCCAACCCAGGCCACGCCGCATTCGCGCGCCAGCGCGATCGCGGTTTCCGCCGCGCGCGCGACCACCAGATGGCCCATGCCGTTGTCGCCGTCGACCAGCGCCGTCGCCGGCGCGGTGCGCTCGACCTTGATGGCGGGCTTAGCCTTCACCGCCCCCATTTTAAGCCGCATGACATATTGCGGCAGCCGGAACACGCCATGCGCATCGGCGCCGGTGAGATCCGCCTCCACCATCAGCTCGGCGATCTTGGCGGCGTCATCCGCCGGAACGCCGGCTTTTGCTATCGCCTCGATGATGAGGCTGATGACGGCGCGGACTGGAACGCGGCCGGGCTCGGCATCCACGTCCGCCTTCATGGTGCTTTTCCCGACAACAACGCTTCGGCGCGGCTTCCGAGGATGGTCGCCTTGTCGGCATCCGAAATCGACAACGACCGCACGTGCTGCACGCAATCCATCATACCCATGTCGTAAGGATAGTCGCTGCCGAGCAGCACGTGGTCGGCGCCGGCCTGCTTGATCATAAACTCCAGCGTCCGGTCGGAATGCAGAATGGTGTCGTAGAAGAAGCGGTCAACGATGTTCTTGGGCAGTTGCGTAACGTTCTTCTTCGGCTCCGGCCGCACCGCCCAGCCGTGCTCCCAGCGCGCGGCCTGATAGGGCGTGAAGCCGCCGCCATGCGCGAGACAGATTTTCAATTTCGGATGCCGGTCCATCACGCCGCCGAAGATGAGGCAGGCCGCCGCGATGGTAGTGTCGAGCGGATTGCCGATCAGGTTGGCGAGATAATAGGACTTCAGCCGGTCGGCGCCGGCCACGTTGTTAGGATGGATGAACAGGAAGGCGCCGAGCTCTTCCGCCGTGGCCCACAGCGGCTCGAAGCTTGGATCGTCCAGGTTCTTACCCATGATGTTCGACGCGAACATCGAACCACGCAGGCCGAGCTTGGTCATGGCGCGCTTGAGCTCGTCGGCCGCGCGCTCGGGCGCCTGCATCGGCAAAGTGGCGATGCCCATAAAGCGTTCCGGGTGGGCGGCGATATGTTTCGCCATCTGGTCGTTCTGAATCGCGGACGTGACCGCGCCGAGCGCGGCCTCCTGGTTGTACAGATAGGTCTGCGGCGTGACTGAGAGCACGTGCACGTCGACGCCCGATGCGTCCATGTCGCGCAGGCGGCGCACGATATCGAAGCCGCCGGTCGGAAACGGCCGGTAGGCGGTACCGCCCACGTCCAAGGTGGCGGCATCCTGGTCGATCGCAGTGATGGTCACTGGTACCTTGGGCGCCGCCTTGCTCAGCAGCACGGCGGTTTCCTGGGTCAGGATGTGGGTGTGGGTGTCGATGGTCCGCAACTTGCTCATTTCGTCCCCTCAAAATTGGCGCCCCGCCGGAAGCAAGGAGCGCCTCAGTGCCGCAGCCGCCAACCGTACGCAAGCCCCTGTCGGCGGCGCATGTGCTTGCGTATGATCTTATCCGAAAACCGGTTCCCACTTTTTGGGATCATGCGCTAGGCTTTGCGTTATAAACGAAGCCCCGCAAGCCCCACAGACGGATACCCATGACCGCCACCAGCCCTGCCCGCACCAAGCATGAGCCGCGCGCCGAGGACGACGCCCTGGTACGCGGAAATGGCCGCTTCATGGACGACCCGCGGCTGCCGAACCAGGTCTATGCCGCCTTCGTGCGCTCACCGCACGCCCATGCCCGCGTGTTGGCGGTGAAAGCCGAGGCGGCGCGCGCGGCCAAACAAGTGCTCGCCGTGCTCACCGCCGAGGACATGAAGGCGGCCGGCGTTGGCAGCGTATCGCGGCATCCGCCGGTGGTGGGCCGCGGCGGCGCCAAGATGGCGATGCCGTTCCGCCCCTCGCTCGCCGGCGACAAAGTGATGCATGGCGGCGATCCGGTGGCGATGGTGGTGGCAGAAACGCGAGTGGCGGCGCAGGACGCCGCCGAGTTGGTCGCGGTCGACTACGAGGAATTGCCGGCGGTGGTCGACCTGGAAACGGCGATGCAGGGCAAGACACAGCTCTATCCGGAAGCGCCCGGCAATCTCTGCATCGACTGGCCGGGGCCGGTGGCCGACGAGCAAAACGAACGCGACGTTGCCGACATCATCGCCAAAGCACCGCATGTAGCGCGCATCAGCGTCACCAATCAGCGCATGGTGGTGGCTTCGCTGGAAACGCGCGGCGCCACCGGCGTCCACGATGCCGCAACCGAGAGCTACACGCTGTACGCCTGCTCGCAGGGCGCCGATTCGCTGCGCGGTCAGGGCGCCGCCATCATGGGCGTGCCGAACGACAAGCTGCGCGTGATCACGCATGACGTCGGCGGCGCCTTCGGCATGAAGACGCCGATCTATCCGGAATATCCGGCGCTGCTCATTGCCGCGCGCAAGCTGGGGCGTCCGGTGCATTGGCAGTCGACGCGCTCGGAAGCCTTCGTCACTGACACGCAGGCGCGTGACACCCTGACCCACGCCGAACTCGCGCTCGACGACAAGGGCAAGTTCCTCGCGCTGCGCATGCGGCACCTGTGCAACCTGGGCGCCTATGTGAGCACCGCCGGCATCGGCCTCAGCACCAATAATTTCGCGCGCTGCCTGCCGGGCATGTACCGGATTCCAAAGATCGCGGTGTCATCCGCCTGCTATTTCAGCAACACCATCCCGATCGGGCCCTATCGCGGCGCCGGCCGCCCGGAGGCGAACTACGCGCTTGAGCGCGTGGTCGAGGAAGCCGCGCGCATTACCGGCATCGATCCGGTGCGGCTACGCAAGAAGAACCTGATTCCACCGTCGGCGATGCCGTTCAAGACGCCGATCAATACCTATGACAGCGGCGATTTCCCGGGAATCGTCGAGCAGGCGCTCACGCTCGCCAACTATGAAAATTTCAATAAGCGCAAGCGCGAGGCAGCGCGGCGCAAGAAATACCGCGGCATCGGCGTGTCTTGCATGCTGGAACACGCCGGCGCGCTGCCGACGGAAACGGCCTTGGTCGCCTTTCCCGGCGACGACAGACTGATCCTTGGCTGCAACGTGCAATCGACCGGGCAGAGCCACGCCACCGTGTTCGGGCGGCTGCTGGCCCATAAGCTTGGCATCGATCCAGTGAAGATCGAGCACCAGCATGGCGACACCAATATGGGTCTGACCGGCTTCGCCTCGGTCGCCTCGCGCTCGGCCATGTGTACGGGCAATGCCATCGTGCACACGGCTGACTTGATGCTGGCGAAGGGAAAGAAAATCGCGTCAGCGCTGCTGGAAGCGTCCGAGTCCGACATCCATTACCGGCAAGGCAGTTTCGAGGTGGTCGGCACTGACCGCAAGATTTCGCTGTTCGAGACCGCCAAGCGCGCCAAGGAATTGGCGGTGCGCGGCGAGATTCCAGAAAACCTCGACACCAAGGGCAAGCTCGACACGCCGCTGACGTTTCCCAACGGCTGCCACATCGCCGAAGTGGAGATCGATCCCGACACCGGCGCGGTCGATATCGTGACCTATACCGCGGTGGACGACTGCGGAAATATACTCGATCCCATCGTTGTCGAGGGCCAGGTGCAAGGCTCGATCGCGCAGGGCCTCGGCCAGGCGCTGGTTGAAAACGCGGTCTACGACCCGAAGAGCGGGCAATTGGTGACCGGCTCGTTCATGGACTATGGCATGCCGCATGCGCACACCATGCCGATCGAATTGCGCGAAGCAGCGCACACCGTTCCGGCCAAGAGCAACGCGCTCGGCGTCAAGGGCACCGGCGAGGCCGGCACAACGGCGGCGATTGCCGCGGTGATGAACGCGATCGCCAACGCAGTGCCGAATGGTGCGGCCAATCACATGGAGATGCCGGCGACGGCGTCGAAGGTGTGGGAAGCATGCCAGAAGGCGGTGCAGGGGAAGTAGCGCTCGTGCTCCGGACGCTGTCGAGCGCACAGCGTCGCACCGCAGATCCGGGATGGATCTCGGTCTGCAGCGCACCACTTTGTGCTGCGCTGCGCCCGGAAAAAACCGCCTTATTACGCCTGCGAGATGAACTTGGTGTTCATGTAGGCCTGCAGGCCTTCGATGCCGCCTTCCGAGCCGTAGCCCGACTCTTTGACGCCGCCGAACGGAGTTTCTGGCGTCGAGATGGCAACGCTGTTGACGCCGACCATGCCTGATTGAATAGCATCGCCGATCGCGGTTGCGGTGGCGCCCGATGAGGTGAAGGCATAAGCTGCGAGCCCGAACGGCAGCGAGTTGGCGCGCTCGACCACCTCGTCGAAGGTCTTGAACGGCACGATCGGCGCGATCGGGCCGAACGGCTCCTCGGTCATGATCTTGGCATCATCGGGAATGTCGGTGATCACCGTCGGCTCGAAGAAGAAGCCCTGGTTGCCGTGCCGCGCGCCGCCGGTAGCGATCTTGCCGCCGCGGCTCTTGGCGTCGTTGACGATCGCCTCCATGGCGTCGAGCCGGCGCGGATTGGCGAGCGGGCCCAAGGTAATGCCCTTCTCCAAGCCGTCGCCCATCTTGAGGCTCTTGGCATAGCTGGTGAAGCGGGCGACGAATTTGCTATAGGACGCCTCCTGCACATAGAAGCGCGTTGGCGAAATACAGACCTGCCCTGCGTTGCGGTATTTGAAGGCGGCGATGGTGTCGGCAGCCTTTTCCGGATCGGCATCGGCGAACACCACCACCGGCGAATGGCCGCCGAGCTCCATGGTGGCGCGTTTCATTCCCTTGGCGGCAAGGCCAGCGAGATGCTTGCCGACCGGGATTGAACCGGTAAAGGAAATCTTGCGCACGATGTCGGACGGAATCAGATGCTCCGACACATGGGCCGGCACGCCGAACACTAGATTGAGCACACCCGCCGGCAGGCCGGCGTCGGCGAAGCATTTCACCAGTTCGACGCAACCGCCCGGCGTTTCTTCCGAGGCCTTGATGATGAGCGAGCAGCCGGCGGCGAGCGCGCCGGCGATCTTGCGCACCGGCGTCAGCGTCGGAAAATTCCACGGCGTGAACGCGGCGACCACGCCGACCGGCTCCTGCAGCACAATCTGGCGCACGCCCTTCTGCCGCCCCGGCACCACTCGGCCATAAGCTCGACGGCCTTCCTCGGCATACCAGTCGATAATGTCGGCGCTGGTGAGCACCTCGGCACGCGACTCGGCGTAAACCTTGCCCTGCTCCTGGGTCTGCACTTTGGAGATATGATCGTAGCGCTCGCGCACCAGATCGGCTGCCTTGCGCATGATCTTGGCGCGGTCGTAGGCCGAGGTCGCCTTCCACAGCGCGAAACCTTTGGCGGCGGCGGCGAGCGCGGCGTCGAGGTCGACCTTGCTGGCATGCGGCAGATGCGCCAGCACCTTGCCGGTCGCCGGATTGATCACGTCTTCGCCCTTGCGGCCTTCGCCGCTGAGCCATTTTCCGTCGATGAAAAGGCCAAGCTCGCTGTACATGAAAACCTCGTCTTTACCGGACTAATCGTTGTGCGCTGGATTAGCACTTTCGCATTCGTGCGGCCACCCTCCCCGCCACGCCGGACCTGGCGGCTACGACCCCAGATACGCGCCGCCGTTGCAGTGGATGCTCTGGCCGGTGATGTAGCGTGCGCCCGGCCCGCACAGAAAGCGCACGGCGGCGGCAATATCGTCGGGCTGCCCGCGCGCACCGGTAATCGTACTGTGAGTGAGGTGATGCTGCGGCTCCGGCGAATTCTTCGGCCGCGGTGTGCCGATCAGGCCAGGCACGACGCAATTGACGGTGATATGCGCGTCGGCGAGATCGTGGGCAAGCGCGCGAGTGAAGCCGACGAGGCCGGCCTTGGCGGTGACCACGTGGGCGCGGTCCTTCGCGCCGGTATGCGCGCTCATACCGCCGATATTGACGATGACGCCGGCACCGCTCTGGCGCAGCGCCGGCAGACAGGCCTTCACGCAGTGGAAGGCGCCGTCGAGCGTCACGTCCATGATCTCGCGCCATTCGGCATGGGTCATTTGCTCGAACGGTTTCTCGCGCCGTAACGCCGCGTTGTTGACCAGGATGTCGATGCGGCCGAAGCGCTTGAGTGCGGCATCGGCGAGCGCGGCGACCGCCTGTGGATCGGCGACGTCGCCGAGGACGCCAAGCGCCTGGCCGCCGGCCGCTTCGATCTCGCGCCCGACGTTGTCGGCTTCAGCCTTGTTGGAGCGCGCATTGACCACCACCGCCGCGCCCGCTTTCGCCAGCTGATGGGCTATAGCGCGGCCGATATTGCGTCCGGCGCCGGTGACGATGGCGACCTTGCCGGCGAGTTCGTTTTCACTCATCAGTTTCTCCATTGCGTGCCGCAAACTCGCTTTATCTCTCCCCGTTTGGGGGGAAGGTCGGCGCGCAAAGTGCGCCGGGTAAGGGGGGCCGACATATCCCGGGGCCCTTGTCCCTTCACCTCAACTCTCTCTCCCAAGGGGAGCGGGAGTCCCGCCGTCGCCGCGCCGTTCGAAGTCCCTGACGGCACAGTTATCCACGCAGCATCCTTAAATCGAGCGTTGAATCATACAGCCCCGCCAGCAGCTTGAGCGCCGACGCAGGCCGCGCAGCGTCCCAGCCGCCGTAGCGCGCGTTTAGCGCGAATTTCTCTTCAATGTCGGCGCGGGTCAGCGGCTCATGCGCGCCGCCGCGGAAATGCGGTTGGCGTTCCTCGACAACGCCTCCATCGTTAAGCACGGCGCGGATGTGGCCAGTGAAATTGTTGGGATAAGGATTGTCGGGATCGATCACGTAACGCACCTTCGACGCAAGCGCGAGCACGTCGGCGTCGCGCACCGCGGCTTCCGTGAAGGCGTCGAGCCCGACGCCGCCGCGCACGAAGCCGGTGGCGAGGATGAACGGTGTTGCGAATTTCGCCGCATAACCATTAGGCGGGTGCTGCTTGGAGGCCAAGGGCTCCCAAAGCCGGTGCACGGTGCCCTCCGCTACTTCGCAGATCAGTTCCTTGACGTCGCCGGGCTTGATGCCGCGCGCCGCCAGCCGCTTGGCGCAGTCGATGTAGGGATGCGCCATGGTGCCGCACGGATAGGGCTTGAAGGCGAGCGTCTCGGTTACCCAGTGCGCGCCGAAATCGCCGGTCACCGCCGCATAGTTCCCTTCGGTGGTATGGGCAAAGCCGTGGAACAGCCCATGCACGCCTTCGAAAACCGTGCGCGGGCCGATGAAGCCGGCGCGCGCGAGCAGTGCCGCGCGCAAGCCTGCCTGCGCCGCCCAGCCGGGATGTAAGCGCTTGGTCCAGGCCCCCTCGCTCAGATATTCGATGATGCCGCCCGCAAAGCTACCGGCGATGCCGAGCGCATCGACGAGCTGCTTCGCGTTAAGACCGAGCGCAGCCCCGACGCCGGCGGCAGCGCCCATCACGCCGAAAATGGCGGTCGGATGAAAGCCCGCGTTATGCACCGCCTTCGGCACCACCATGGAAAGCCGGCACATCGCCTCGGTGCCGACCGCGATGCCCAGTAGCGCTGCCACGCCGTCCGGCTTGTGGCGCTCGCAGGCGGCCAGCACCGCCGGCACGATCACGGCGCCGGCATGCACGGGCCCACCTTCGAAAGTGTCGTCGAAATCTTCGCCGTGCGCGGCGGTGCCGTTGACGAAGGCGGCGCTGGCGGCGCTTAAGGTTCGCGCATGGCCGATGGCGGTGCAGGGGCCGTCGTCGTCGCAGCCGGCGAGCGCGCTTTTGATGTAGCACTCATTGCGCGCGGTGATGCAAAGGCCGACAACGTCGATAAGCAGATCTTGGCATTTTTGCCGTACCGCCGGCGGCAGTCGGGAGGTCTCGAGCACGGCGATGCGCTCGGCCAGCTGCTGCGCGACGGAGATCGTGGGAAGCTTGGTGGCCATAGTGATCAGTTGCGGAAGCGCACGTTGCCGAAGCCGGGGATCCGGTTGACGGCGATCACCACCGCGAAGGTGATCACCAGCATGCCGAGGCCGATCACCGAGATGGCGCCGAGGTCGCCACTCTCGTTGAGATCGTAGATCAGCACCGAGATCACCTTGGTCTCCGAGGTGAACAGGATGATCGCGGCCGACAGTTCGCGCATCACGCCGACGAATATGAAGCACCAGGTTGCGATCACGCCGGTGCGCAACAGCGGGGCGGTGATCTGCCACAGCGAGCGCAGCCGGGTGGCGCCGAGGATGCGGCTGGCATCTTCCAGCTCGGGGTGAATGGTGCGGAACGCCGCTTGCAGCTGCTGATAAGCCGACGGCAGCGCGATGGTGACGAAGGCGATCAGCAGGATCCACAAGGTGCCGTACAGCACGAACGGAGGCCTTGTGTAACTGAGAAATAGGCCGACGCCGAGTACGATGCCGGGAATGGCGATCGGCGCGGTTGCGAGGAAGCCGAGTATGCGATGGCCGGCCACCGCCTGGCGCGCGGTCACATAGGCGATGATGAGCGCGAACGCGGTACCGATGGTGGCGGTGGCGGTGCCGAGGATGAACGTGTTCTTGAGCGCCAGCGAGGCCGCCGACAGGTCGAACAGTACAAACTCGATATTGTGCAAGGTAGCGTTCTGCCAGGTCAGGAAGGTGGTGGCGACCGGCGAGAACGCCGCGTTGAACAGCGCCGCATAAGGCAGGAACACCGGGTTGAGCAGCACGATCAGGCATAATGCGAAGGCCGGCCAGCGCCAGCGGTGGAGAGGGATCAAACGCGGCGCGCCGTATTTGCCGCCGACCACCGAATAGCCGCGGCGGCCGAGGATCATGTTCTCGGCGCGCAGCAGGATAACGGTGAGCACCAAGAGCGGCAGCGAGGCGGCGGCGGCAAGCTCGGGCTTGGGCGGATACTGGAACAGGCTCCAAATCTTGGTAGTCATGGTGTGGAAGCCGGCCGGCAGCGCCAGGATCGCCGGCGAGCCGAACAGCGTCATCGCCTGCAGGAAGGCGACCAAGGCGCCGGCCAGCAAGGCCGGCAACACGAGCGGGATGGTGACGCGGCGCGCGGTGTACCAGCGTCCGCCGCCCAGGATCGAGGAGGCGTCCTCAAGCTCGCCCGGCGTGCGGTCGAGCGAATTGGCAACCAGCACGAACACATAGGGAAACGTGTAGCAGGAGATCACGAAGATGATTCCTTCGAGCGTGTAGATGTTTAACAGATATTGGTCCTGCTCGGCACCTGTGAGGCTGCGGAAGATCTTGTTGAGCAAGCCGCTATTGGGCGCCGCCAGCAATTCCCAGGCAATCGCACCGAGAAACGGCGGCGTCACGAATGAGGCGGTCACCAGCGCGCGGATCGCCGGGCTGAATGGCAGATCGGTGCGCGCCACCAGCCAGCCCATCGGCGCCGCCACCGCACAGCAGATGAACGCCGATGCGGTGGCGATGATGAAGGTGGTAACCAATGGATCGTAGAAGGACGACTCGGTGAACAGCCGGTAGAAATTGGCGAGGGTAAGCGAGCCCTTGGCGTCGGTGACGCTGTAGAGCAGCAGCCACGACAGCGGCAGCATGATCAGCACGCACAAAATCGCGGCGAACGCATAAAGTACCGGCTTCGAGAGATCGATCCCGAAGCCGCGGCGTTCGGCGCGTGCAAGCATGGCAATGGTCATGTCATCTTAACTTTTTGCTGCGGGCGCAGCAGCGAGCAGCCGCGCCCGGCCACCATAGAGAAGCGTCGATCTTAGACGTGGAAGATCTTGACGTAGTGCTGCTTGATCTCGTCGCTCATCTTTTCGACCGCCACCGGATCGTCCTTCATCGTCTTGATGTCCTTGAACGGCGTGCGCCCGGCCTTTTCCTTGGTGCTCGGATGCATCGAGCGCAAGCCGCCGATGTCGATGATCAACTGTTGGCATTCTGGCGTGAAGCTGTAGCTGCAGAACAGCCGCGCGGCGTTCGGATTGGGCGCCGCCTTGAACATGCCGGTCGGGCCCACAATTAGCGGCGAGCCTTCGGTGGCGTAGACCGGCTCCACCGGCCCGGAATTCTCCTTGATCTGGAAGATATTGTACTCGTTGCCGTCGGCCATCACCGCGCGCTCGCCGAGCGCCAGACGCTTCGGCGGATCGGCGGAGGACTGCACCTGCATGATGTTCTGCGCGGCCAGCTTCTCGAAGTAGCCCCAGCCGAGGTCGCGCTGCATCTGATAGGTCGCGGTCATAATGGTGCCACTGTAGCCCGGATGCGCCTTGACGATCTTGCCCTTCCATTTCGGATCGAGCAGATCGGCGAAGCTCTTCGGCGCCTCTTCCTTTTTCACCAGGTTGGTGTTGTAAGCGATGATGCACACCCACACGCGGAAACTAGCGAACATGCCGTCCGGGTCCTTGTGCTCGGCCGGATAGAACTTGGCGACGTCCTCGGGCACATAGGCTTCGAGCAGGCCGCCCTTCTTCCACACGATGAAATGCGCGGCGTCGGAGGAATTGGCAACGTCGACGGCGTGGATGTTGCTGGCATATTCTTGGCCGATGCGCTGGAACACGCGCTCGGCGCCGGTGCGCTCGACCCGCACCGCGATGCCGGGGAACCTGGCCTCGAACGACTTCGCGACCTTTTCGGCCAGCGGCAGGTCGACCGAGGTGTACCAAACTACCTTGCCTTCCTTCTTGGCCGCCTCGATCAATGCCGGCGTAATCGCGCTCGCCGACGGCGCGGCCGACAGCACTCGGGTCGAAAACGCACTGCCAACGGCAAGCGCGCTCGACCCAATCAGCAGGTCGCGGCGCGAAAACTGTAAGCGTTTCATCGGCGTATCCTCCATTGCCCTGTTCTTGTTGTTTCGCCCCCGCGAACTTCTTGCTTTTATCCACTCAACGCCCGACATCGGTCGGGCGGCAGGTGCAGCCACACCGCACTGCCTTGCGGAATGTTCTCTTCCGCCGCGGTGACCACGCGCAATTGCGTGCCGTCATTGACCTCAACCATATAGTCCCGGCTGTCGCCGAGAAAAACCTGCCGCACAACGGTCGCCAGCACCACGTTGTCCACCGGCTGCGGCTGATGCGCGGAAATCGTGATGTCGTGCGGACGGATCGACACCGGCGTTTGCGTGCCGGCGGTGACTTTTTCGCCAGTGCAGCGCAGCGCGACACCAACGAAGTCGACGCGGGTGGCATCAAGGCCTTTGCCCTTGACCACATTGCTCGAGCCGATGAAGCGCGCGACGAATTCCGAGCGCGGCCTGTCGTAAATGTCCTCCGGGCTTCCCGCCTGCTCGATCTTGCCGGCATTCATCACTGCGATCAGATCGGCGGTAGTCATCGCCTCCGACTGGTCGTGGGTGACGTAGACGGTGGTGTAGCGATACGCGTCGTGCAGGCGGCGCACCTCGAAGCGCATTTCTTCGCGCAGATTGGCGTCGAGATTAGACAAGGGCTCGTCGAGCAGCAGCGTCTCCGGCTCCACGATTAGCGCGCGTGCAAGCGCCACGCGCTGCTGCTGACCGCCGGACAGTTCGCCCGGATAGCGCTGCGCCAGCGGCGCCAACTTGGTAGTGGTGAGGATGGCGTCGAGCTTCTTGCCGATAGTGATGCGGTCGATCTTGCGCAGCTTGAGGCCGTAGATGATGTTCTCGGCCACCGTCATGTGCGGCCACAGCGCGTAGCTCTGGAAGATCATCGACATGTTGCGCCGCTCGGGCGGCAGCGTGTGGGCGGGCGAGGAGATCAGCTTGTCGCCGACACGGATTTCGCCGGCGCTTGGCTCGACGAAGCCGGCGCTCAGCCGCAGCGTGGTGGTCTTGCCGCAGCCGGACGGCCCCAGCAAGCA
>Ga0209048_10003304_pt1 | contig 15690 bp, 12 predicted proteins | sample FrelakmetCRP12CR_FD_187146 | JGI IMG/M metagenome (GOLD analysis project Ga0209048, IMG submission 187146) | Freshwater lake sediment microbial communities from the University of Notre Dame, USA, for methane emissions studies - CRP12 CR (SPAdes)... | ecosystem: Environmental > Aquatic >... | reverse complement strand
GCAGTAAGCAGTAAGCAGTAAGCAGTAAGCAGTAGGCAGTAGGCAGCTTACCCTGAGCGAGCGCAGCGAATCGAAGGGTAGGCGATCGAACGTGGCCGCGAGCCGCGAGCCGCAAGCCGCGAGCCGCAAGCCGCGAGCCGCAAGCCGCAAGCCGCAAGCCGCAAGCCGGATATGACCGAGACCATTCTGTTCCTCGCCCACACGGACGCCGACGCCAGGCTCCCGCAGGCCGCGCTCGAGGCGCTCGGGACCGCAATTGACCTGACCGCGAGCATACCGGGCGCGGTGCTGCACGCCGGACTGGTTGGGGCGAAGGTACACGCGGCAGCCTCCGCCATCGCCGGAGCGGGATGTGTCCGGGTGCTCGGAGTAAGCGGTGACGCGTTCGCGCAGGCGCGCTACGCGACCGATGCCGCGGCGACCGAGGCGATCTGTCGCGCGTCGGGAGCGACCCTGGTCGTCGCGCCCGCCACGTCGCGGTGGATGCGAGTGTTGCCTGGCGTCGCGAGCCGCCTCGGTGGACGCACCGATACACATGCGACGGCCGTCGCGGGTAACAGCCAGGGTGTGTCGATCACACGCTGGTACTATCGACAGCGCATGGAGGCGAGTCTCCGCCGGACGCACCGCCCGTGGACGGTGCTCACCGACCCGGGTTGTCGCGAACCGTGGGCGGGCACGCCGGGATCGGTCCAGGTCGAAGACGTGCCCGTGGCGTCAACCGAGGCGCACCAGCGGACCCAGGTCACCGGGTTCGACGCACCGCCGGCCGACCAGCAGACCATTCGGCCCGACGCGGCGCTTCTGTTCGTGGCGGGCGCGGGCTGGACAAAGCCGCAGGCAGACGGGCAGACCCATGCGGCCGAAGCCGAGCGCCTCATCCTGGAGTTCCTGCGTCACACTCAGGCCTCGCTCGGTGGAACCAAGTCGCTCGTGGACCTCAGCGGGGAGGGGCACGCGGTCCTGGCGTTCATGTCCCATCTCAACCAGGTCGGACAGACCGGCTCGACACCGCGCCACGCGATGGGCCTTGCGACGTGTTGCCACGGCGAGGAGCCCCACGCCGTGGGTTGGCGGTTCGTCAACGAGCGGCGTGCCGTCAACCTCGATCCGAACTGCGGGTGGGCGAAGGGAAAGGCGGACATTGTCTACGTGGCCGATGCATTCGAGGTGATGAGGAGCGTCAACGCCCTCCTGTCGCAGTAGGCGCATATGAAAACAGCGCTCATCGTCCACGGCGGGAGTGGGTCGGTTCCGCCGGATGCGGATGTTCGGAAGGCGGCCTGCGAACGCGCGGCCGACGCGGCCTGGGCGCTGCTCGAGGCCGGCGCGAGCGCGCTCGACGCGGTGGAAGAGGCGCTCCGGCTACTCGAGGACGACCCGGCGCTGAACGCGGGGACCGGCAGCGACCTCCAGGCTGACGGCGGGATTCGGATGGATGCGACACTGATGGCGGCCGACGGACGCGCGGGAGCCGTGGCACAGGTGCCCGGCCTGAGAAACCCGATTCGACTGGCGCGGTACGTGCTGGAGCAGGATGCGCACGTGATGATCAGCGGCCGTGAAGCCCTCGAACTCGGTCTCCGCGTTGGCCTCGAGCCGGCCGTCGTCGCCACACCCGCCAAGGTCGCTCACTGGGAGAAGAACCTCGATGCGGCAGGCCAGCGCCTCGACTATGCGGCGATGGCGACCGCCTGGAAGCGCGACAGCACGGCCCGCCTCGGCACCGTCGGCTGCGTGGCGCTCGACGCGGATGGCCGCCTGGCGGCCGGCACGTCCTCAGGCGGAACGGCGCTCTGCTATCCCGGCCGTGTGGGCGACTCGGCGGTTATCGGCGCCGGCACCTACTGCAGCCGGCTCGCGGGCGTGTCGATGACCGGCCTCGGCGAACGCATGCTGGTGATGCTGTCAGCCAAGCGTTTCTGCGACAGGGTGCGCGACGGGCTGCCGATCGACCGGGCCGCGCGCGCAGTGCTCGAGGAAGTCTCTCGCCTGACACCCGGCGTTGCCGGCCTGATCGCGATTGACGTGAACGGCGGCGTCGTGTCGATGCACGACACGCCGTTCATGGTCACGTCGCAGCGGAACGATTCATAGGCGGGCGGAGGCGGGAAGCCTCGCCCTGCGGCCCGCCGTCCAGAGAAACGCGCACGTCAGGAGTATCGCGGCGACGACCGTGGCTTCGCCGGCGAGCCCGCCGAGGCGCGGTGCCATCGCCCGGGGTGCGATGCCTGCCGCGACGAGGCCGGCGACGACGACCCCCGCGAGCCCTTCGCCCGCGACGAGGCCGGAGGCGGCGAGCACGCCGGGATCGCCGTCGCTCTTCCGCGTCGCCTGCTCACCGCGTTCGGAGATCTTTCTAACGCAGCCGCCCACGTAGAGCGCGGCCATCGACGCCAGCGGCAGGTACACCCCGATGGCAAATGCCAGTCCTGACGCGCCGCACAACACCGCGCCCAGCGTCAGGCCGCCGCCCGTGAGCACGAGCCCCCACGGGAGCGCCCCCGCCAGCACGCCCTCGACCATCGTCTTCATCAGGGTGGCCTGGGGCGCGGGCAGTTCCGGCGACCCGAACGAGTAGGCGGTTCCAAGGAGGATGAGAGTCGCCGCGACCGCCCAGCATGCGAACGATGCCCCGATCAGCTGTCCGAACTGCTGCCGTGCGGGGGTGGCGCCGACCAGGTAGCCGGTCTTGAGGTCCTGCGAAATGTCCCCCGCTTTCGAACCGGCGATGGCGACGATCGTCGCGACGGTGAGCACCGCTGCGCGTGCGCCCGGATCGTTCCATCCCATCGCGGCGAACACCGACGCGACGCCGAGCAGGGTGATGAGGGCGATGCCCGAGGTGGGCTGCGAGGTGACGCCGACGATGCCGACGATGCGGGCGGCGACAGTCACGAAGAGCACGCCGAAGAGGCCGACCCCTGCCGCGCACACCGCCCGCTGCGCGGGTCCCATGTTCCCGGCGAAGACGCCGGGCACCAGCGCTGCCACCGCCACCACCATGACGATGGCGCCAACCACGAAGGCGCCGGGAAGGTCACGGTCGGTGCGTGCGCCGCCCGTGCCGCCCGCCATCGGCGCCGCTCGCCTGCGGATCCCTTTCGCGACCGCCACGAAGGCACCGGTCATCGTCGGGAGACCGCGCGCGACTGTGAGAATGCCCGCCGTGGCCACCGCCCCCGCGCCGATGTAGCGCACGTAGCGCCCCCAGATGTCGCCCGACGACATCTGCGAGACCAGCCGGACAGTTTCCGGGTAGAGAGGCGCCGTGAGGCTCGCCCCGAGCCAGGCGATGAGCGGCGTGAGCGCCAGCGACGACACCAGGGACCCGGCCACGCAGATGGCGGCCTGGCGGTAGCCCAGAATATAGCCCACGCCGAACAGGGCAGGAGCGAGTTCCAGGGCGAGTTCGGCCTTCGGCAGCACAGCCGGCAGCGGCGTGTGGATGGACGACGGGAACACGAAGGCCAGCGACACGAGGACTTTGATCGCGGCCCCGACCGCCATCCCGCGGAAAATCCAGGCGCTGCCGCGGCTGTCGGCTGCGGTGGCCCGCAGCACCTCCGCGCAGGCAGTGCCTTCGGGGTACGGCAGCTCATCGGCCGACTGGACGATCAGCAGGCGGCGCAGCGGGATCATCGCCGCCAGGCCCAGGACGCCGCCCAGGAAGCAGAGAGCGACGACCTGGAAGTACGGCGGCGCCATGCCCCACAGAAACAACGCCGGCAGGGTGTAGATGCTCCCGGTGGCGAGGGCGGTCGAGGCCGACCCGATCGTCTGCGAGATGTTCGCTTCGAGGATCGTCCCCTTCGCGCGGAAGAGCCGGAAGATGGCGACGGTCATCACCGCCGCCGGAATCGAGGCGGACACGGTCATGCCGACCCGCAGGCCGAGGTAGGCATTGGCCGCGCCGAAGACGATGCCGAGGACGATGCCGGTGGCGACGGCCTTGGCGGTGAACTCCGCCACCGGAGCCGCCGCCGAAGAGGATTGGACGGCTGCCATGGACTACTTCGCGTACATGTCGATGATGCGCGAGATTGCCCGCTGGCACACGCGGCAGAAGCCGACCTTGTCGCGTGTGAACATGATGCAGTCGGCCTCGGGTCGGAAGAGCCCCTTCGCCTGGTAGGACGCCCCCTCGAACGCGCCGACCTTGTGCGAGAACGCCATTCCAACGAGGAACGGCGTGGACCAGTTCAGTTCCTCGGTGAAGAGCGCGTTCATCTCGCTCTCCGGCACGTTTCTGGCACGGAGATCCCGCCGCCGCGCCTGGATCTCGCGGCTCTTCTTCTCGTACGCGTCCTTGTCCCAGGGCGTGGGCACTGGCGTCCCGGGTTCGACGAGGTCCTTCCACTTCAACGCGGCCGGGTCCTCGAGCGCGGTGATGTTCGGTTCCCACGGTTCGGGCCGGCCCTCGACGCCGGTGTCGTAGGCGACGTCCGAGGTGTAGTACTCGTCGCCGAGGCCGGCGAAGTGATGGCCGAACTCATGGATGAAGATGTAGTCGGCGAAGGCCGTGTCCACGGCTGCCGTGGCGTGGTCGTTGAAGATGCCGCCGCCGCCGTACTGCTTTTCGTTGATCAGGATCTCGAGGAAGTCGTACGGCGCCGCCGAGGCAACGTCCCGCATCGATCTGTTGTCGAGCGAGAGCGCGTAGCGCTCGGAGTCGAAGACGTTGTATGAAACACCGAGCGGTGTGCGCCGGTAATCGGCCGTGCGCGGCCGGTTCACGCCGCTCCGCGGAGCGGGCAGGTCGATGGCGCGGACGTTGAAATCCGCCTTCCGGCTCTTGAACGGCTCGGTGGCGAACAGCTGGTCGGTCAGCCGCTTCACGTCCGCGTGGAACTTCGGCAGTTCGGCCTCGGTGTAACCGTCACCCAGGATGAGGAGGTCCACTTTCGTCGCCGCCGGGCCGTTCTCGAAGACCGTCCACACCTTGCCCGCCGGCCTGATCTCGGCTGCGGTCACGAACCTGGACCGGGGATCGACGTTCGTTGACCACACCTCGCAGAACGCGTTGGCGCGGTCCCGCTTCTTGACGACCACCTGGACCGGCGCCTTCGGCCACGGGAAGCGCAGCGACTCGTGGAACGAGCGGTGCAGCCCCTGCTTCGGTTCGTCGGTGGATTCCCATTCGCCGTAGATCGAGGCGAACCCGCGGGAGTAGATAGGCTGGTTGGTCTTCCGATCGATGACCTCCAGGAAGTACGGGCCGAGGTTCGTGTCGTCGAGAAGCCGCGTCCGGCTGCCCGCCCACGGTCCGTCGGAGACCACCTGGTCGAGCGAAAAGAGCTCGGCCCCGCCGCCGGTATGGTAGAAGTCCACCCGCATCGTGTTCTCGGTGAAGAACGTCGAGAAGACGGTTTGCGCTCCCGCCACTGAAGCCGTCGCCAGCAGCGCGACGGCCATGGCACAGACACTGCACTTCGTCATGGTCATCTCCACGGCAAGGCTACCACACACGGTCGGGCAGTTGCAGTCGGGGAGTGAGGGCGGGACGGACCGCTGTCAACGAGGTCGCACGGCGCCGGGAGAAACGCCGGCGGGGCAGGCGGAACCTGCCCCAGCAGGGGCGCGTCCTCGTTGACCGATCAGGTATGAATACAGGCGGGCAGAGGCCTGACGGAACGGAGCGACTACGCCTCCAGCTTGACGACGCAGCCGTCCACCGGGCAGACCTCGACGCACTTCGGCGAATCGTGGACTCCGACGCACTCCGTGCACTTCGCGGCGTCAATCACGTAAATCGTATCGCCCTGGCTGATCGACTCGTTCGGGCATTCCGGCTCGCACGCGCCGCAGCTGATGCAGTCGTCCTTGATCACCATCGCCATCGTCTCTACTCCTCGTTGTTCGGGGGCCAGAATCGGCCGACTCTGCCCCTCGTGCAAAAGCCGATCCCAGCTGTGATCGACCGGATACCTCTGGATCTTATACCACCGGCATCGTGGACGACAAATTCCCGGCGAATGTGCCGGGAAGCCGGCAGGCAGACGAAGGATGCGACCGAACGAGTCGTGCATCCCCAATCGCTCGTCGTTCCGACCCGCTCAGCTTGCTCGACGGGCGGAGCGGTCGCCATCCGCGGGACACCTCGCGAAACGGGTGCCACGCAGGCGCCCGTTCGTTGACGTTCCGGTGGAACTAGGACTATTCTCAACCCGACCTCATCCCGAGCGCAGGCCACGCCTACGATCGGAGGCCGCGTTGGAACGTGCGTCCATCGGTCCGTATCTCGTCCTCGAACGGTTGGGCGCCGGCGGCATGGGTGAGGTGTACCTGGCGCTGGACACGCGGCTGAACCGGAAGGTCGCGCTCAAGTACCTCTCGGACCATTCCCTCGACGCGCCGCACGCCCGCGATCGCCTTCTGCGAGAGGCCCGCGCGGCGGCGCAGATCACACATCCGAACATCGCGGCCATCTACGACATCCTCGACGCGGAGTCGCCGCCCTGCATCGTGATGGAGTACGCCCCCGGCGAAACGCTGGCCAGGCTCGCCAGCCGCGGGCCGGTCGCCTGCAACAGGGTTCTCAAGGTCGGCGTGCAGCTTGCCGCGGCCCTCGCCCACGCGCACGCCGCGGGCGTCATCCACCGCGATCTCAAGCCGGCGAACGCCGTGCTGACCGACGACGGGACGGTCAAGGTCCTCGACTTCGGACTCGCGCGCATCCACGACTTCGAACAGGAGATCGCGGACGCCGACACGCCGACGACGGAAGCGATTCACTCGCACTACGGGAAACTGGCGGGGACACCGGCCTACATGGCGCCCGAACAACTGGCGGGCCGCCCCGCGAGCGCGTTGAGTGACGTATACGGCCTGGGCGTGACGCTGTACGAATTGCTCACCGGACGCCGTCCGTTCGAGTCATCGTCCGCTCCCGACCTCGTCTACGAGCTGTTGTCGAAGCCCACGCCGCTCGCCTCGCAGGTGATCCCGTCGGTACCTTCCGCCGTCGATGCGATCGTCGCCCGGGCGATGGCCCGCGATCTCGACGAGCGGTACCAATCGGCGGCGCAGATGGCCGATGACCTGCGCCAGGCCGCACGGGATCTCTCCGGCGAGTCCGACCGCGTGTCCTCGCGTGGGACCGTGTCGGGTTCGTTCACGCCCGTCGAGGTTCCGGTCCCGCTGCGCCGTTGGATCCTGCCGGTCGCCGCATCGCTCATGGCGGCCGCCGCGTTGATTGCCTCCGGATATGCCTTGTGGGGGCGAGGTGCGACGGCTGTCCCGCGACGGCCGCAATCGGTCGCGGTGCTGCCGTTCGCCAACAGCACGGGCGACCCCGACGCCTCGTCCCTTGCGGTCGGGTTCTCCGAATCGATAGCGGCTGCGCTCGAAGGCCTGTCATCGGTCACCGCCGTGCGCAAGCCCGAGCCGGGCATGGCGCAATTCCTGCCGCCCTCGACCAACTTCGCCAAGATCGCCGCCCAGCTGGGCGTGACGATGATCGTCAACGGCAGCGTCAGCCGTCAGGGTGACACCAATCGGTTCCTGGTCCGGGTCCAGCGGGTCGACGGCAGAGTGGTGTTCGAGCAGGTGTACCCCGGGACGCTGGCAGACGTGGCGCGGCTCCAGGAGCAGGCCGTCGCGGACGTGGTCGCCGCCCTGAACGTGGCTCTTACGCCTGAGGATCGCGAGCACCTTCGGCGCTCGCCGGCGTGCCGTGCCGATGCGTACGGTGAATACGCCACAGGCCGTGCGCTGCTCGAGCGGGCAGACGTACCCGGGACTGCCGCACGCGCGGAAGGGGTGTTCGCGCGGGCCGTCCAGAAGGACCCGCGATGCGCGCCGGCGTATGCCGGTCTCTCGGATGCGTATTGGGCGGAGTACGGGGAAACCAGGATCGCCTCGCTCGTGCCGCTGGCAACGAAGGCCGTCGAAGAGGCCGCGAGGCTGGATCCCCAGAGCCCGACGATCCAGACGTCGCTGGCTGCGGTCTACGTGAGCACGGGGCGGACGAGCCAGGCCGAAGCGAAGATCAGGGAGGTGATCGCCCGGCGCCCGCACGACGACGCACCACACCGGGTCCTGGCCGACGCGCTCATCGCCCAGGGGCGGACCGAAGAGGCGATTGCCGCACTGATGAACGCCATCGACCTGCGGCCGGCCAACGTCCTCAACCACATCGCGCTCGGCGAGGCGCTCTACAACGCGAACCGGTTTGCCGAGGCCACGGCCGTCTACGCGCGGATCCTCGAGATTCAGCCCGACAATGTCTGGGCGATCACGAACCTCGGCGCGTCGTACCAGAACCTCGCCCAGCCGAAGAAGGCGCTCGAGGTCTATGCGAGGGCCAAGCAGCCCGACGCGACCATCCTCGGGAACGTCGGCAACATCTACTACGAAGACGGGCGCTTCGCCGACGCCGCCCGCGCCTTCGAAGAGGCCCTGAAGTTGGACCCCCGCTCCGACGTGAAGCACCGGAACCTGGGCGACGCGTACCTGCGCCTCGGGTCCCGGGGGCAGGCCACGGAGGAGTACAGGCAGGCGCTGGCACTGACCCGGGAGCAGCTCAAGGTGAACCGGAAGTCCGCCACGCTGGCAAGGTACGCGGTCTACGCGGCCAAGCTGGGGCTCGGCGAGGAAGCCGTCCAATACGCCGAGGAGGCGTTCAAGTTGAGCCCGGACGACGGGAATGTGCTGTACAAGAGGGCGGTCGTCCACGCGCTGCTCGGCCAGACGCATGCCGCGGTCAACTGGCTCGACCGCGCGCTGCAGAAAGGCTACAGCCCTTCGCGCGCTGCGTCGGACGACGACCTGGGCGCCATCAGGGCGCTGCCGCAGGTGGCGGCGATGTTGCGCGAGGAGGCGCGCGAGAAACGGTAAGCCGGGGGTCGTACACTTGGGTCAGGGCATTTCGCCAGGCAAAGGAGGCACTCGAATGGCACGCTACAAACCTGTCACGCGTCTGATCACGATCCACATCCACAAGGCGAAACACGACCTCTACCTCATCGACGTCACGCCGGATTCAGCCGAGGCGATCGAGGGAGACGTCATCCGCTGGGAAGTGCAGGGGGCGCCGGCGGGAGTGGTGGTCGGAGTCGGGAATTTCACCAGGCTCGATGCGCCCGCCGGAGTTCGCGTGAGCGGCGCGAAGTGCACCGTCCAGAAGCCGAAGAGCGTCGCTGTCGCCCGCCTGAAGCGGCACTCGACGAACATCGCGTTCCAGACCCGACCTGGCGACGTGGGGTACTACAAGTACGACATCCTCTTCGACGGGACCTCGGTGCTCGACCCGGACATCGAAATCAAGGGGAGGCCCGGATACTAGTTGATGATCGTGGCGGTGCGGCCGTATGCTCACGGCGTGTTTCGAGTAACCGGTCCTGTTGGCACGAACGTGGCGAAGCGGTGTCGGACATTCCGTCCCTGGCTCGTAGCCGTGCCCGTGCTCGTCGCGCTGTTGACGGTCGGGCCGGGCGCGGCGCCGCTGTCCCCGCGGGCGGGCCAGGTCGCACCTGTCCCGGCGACGCAGGTCGACGTGGTCGTCGTGGACCGCGACGGCAAGCCCGTTGAGGGCCTGGTTCCCGGCAGCTTCAGCGTCACCGTCGACGGCAAGCCGCGGCGCGTCCTCTGGGTCCGCCATGTCAGCCGCGGTCCCGGAGCGTCGGTCGAGGCCGCCAGGCAGCAGGCCAACCGCAGCGAGACGCTTGCGTTCGGCGCCGAGCCGGCGCGAAACGTGCTGGTCGTCATCGACGAACTGTCGATTGCGCCCGGCGCTGAACGTGCGGCGACGCAGGCGGCCGCCACGCTGATCGACCGGCTCGGCATGGACGACCGGGTCGGCGTCCTGCGCATTCCGGTCACCCGAGACGCTCAGCTGGCCCTGACGACGGAGCGGCCGGAGGTGCGGGCCGCGCTCCGGCAGGTCGTCGGACGGGCGGACCAGACGACGGCGCGTCTCGACGATCCGGCCGCGGCCGCGCGGCAGGCGGCGGCCGCGGACGCGAACCGCGCCACGAGCGATCCCGACCGCGTCGCCGTCTCCGAGCCCGACCGGCCGCGGACCGAGGCATCGGTTCCGGCGACGAAAAGCGACGAGGCAGCGGCGCAAGAAGGGGGGGTGCTGCCGAGCCTGCAGGCTGCCATCACGGCCATGCGCGCCTCTCCTGGCCGCAAGATCGTCGCCGTCTTTTCAGCAGGCGTGCCGGCCGTTGGCCAGTCCAGGATCGATGACGTGGCACTCGCGGCAGTGGCATCACACGCCGTGGTTCACGCGTTTGGCCTGCCCGACGCTCGCAGTCATCCTGGCGACGCGCTCGATCTCGCCGCCCTGGAGCGCCTGGCGAGATCCACCGGCGGCACCTCCACCATGCTGCGTAAGGGGGCGGACAAGAGCCTGGAGCGTGTGCTCTCGGAGATCTCCGCCTGCTACGTGCTCGGTCTCGAACCGTCAGCCGTGGATCTCGACGGAAAGAGGCACGCGCTGCGGTTGGACCTGCCGCGAGAGCCCCAGACCGTCCGCGCTCCCGCCTGGTTCGTGGCGCGCCCGGACTTCGACGACCTGATCCCCCGGCCGGAGGCGAGCCGTGCGGATGTGCCAGGCGCAGAAGGGGGGAAGCCGGCTGCCGAGTCCGCCGCCCGTCCACCGGCGATCACCGAGAACAAGGCACCCGCAGCGGGCCCGCGGGATCCGGAGACGCAGGGCCTCCTGGCGAAGGCCGCCGATTACATCGCCGGCTATCAGCGCGAGTACTCGATGCTCGTCGCCGAAGAGCACTACGTGCAGAACGCCAGGACCGCGACCCAGGATCTGCGCTCGGACCTGCTCCTCGTCCGGCCGGAGGGCGTGGACGCGTGGGTGTCGTTCCGCGACGTGTTCGAGGTGAACGGCAAGCCGATCCGCGATCGCGACGATCGGCTGAGACGCCTGTTCCTCGATCCGAGCGCCGAGGCCCAGGCCCAGCTGGCCGCAATCAAGGACGAGAGCGCCCGCTACAACATCGGCCAGGTCGAGCGGAACATCAACGTCCCGCTGTATGCGCTGAAGTTCCTCGAGGCCGTCAACCTCTCGCGATCCCGGTTCAGCCTCTCGGGGACAAAGGACGTCGGCGGAGTCGCCGCGACCCGGATCGCGTTCCAGGAAGTGGCGAGGCCGACGCTGGTCACGCTCAATCGTTCGGGGGACATCGCGGCCGCCGGGTCGTTCCTCATCGACCCCGCGAGCGGCGCCGTCGTCGGGTCCACGATGCAGTTCCTGTTTCCCTTCGATGGCGCCAGGCTGGAGTTCGTCGTCCGCTACGAGCGCGACGCGGATCTGGGCCTGTGGGTGCCCGCCGAAATGACCGAGCGGTACTCGTTGCGGGGCGCGACCGCGGACAGGGCGTGGGCGGTCGATTCACGCGCCACCTACGCGAAATTCCGTCGATTCCAGGTGAAGGCGGAGACCACGATCAAGGTCGTGAAGTGAGGCGGCCGCCGGATGCGCGGAGAGCGAGTTTACCCCCCGCCCCGTAGCAGGCTCAGCCCCTGGACGAGTGATGCGGCGATCGAGGCGAAGGTGAGTCCGAGGCACACCAGCGCGATCAACATGTGATCGGCTCGCTCGGGCTTGAGGGGATCCAGCCACATCGCCGCGAGGTAGCCGCCCGCGAACCCGCCTGCGTGCGCCCAGTTGTCAACGCCGGGCATGAACAGGCCGAACACGAACAGCGTCAGCGCCCACGACCATGCCTGGCCGCGGACCAGGCTGCTGCCCGTCCTGTGGCCGTAGCGCACCAGCGCACCGAGGAGGCCGAAGATCGGCGCCGAGGCGCCGATCGTGAACGACGCGCCGCCGATGAAGGGGACACCAGGCAGAAGCGCGCCTGCCAGCGAGCTGAGCAGGAAGCCCATCGCCCCGCCCACGGTGTAGATGATCACGAGGCGGCTGGCGCCGTACAGCTGCCCCGTCGCCGGCCCGAGCTGTCGCACCCACATCATGTTGAAAACGATGTGCAGCAGGTTGCCGTGGAGCCAGCCGGCGCTGAGAATGGTCCACCAGCGACCGAACACGAACACCGGCATGGCGCCGCTCGCGCCGAACAGGAACAAGGCCTGCGAGCTGGGGGAGAGCAGCGAGAACAACCCGTTCATGCCGATCTGGCCGCCCGACGCCAGCAGCGTCAGCACGTAGAGCACGGCGCAGCCGCCGATCACGACGGGCGTGAACCCGAAGTCGTTGCCGAGGCGCCGCAGCAGCGGCGCGAACCCCCACATCCCCGGATTGCGCCGCCCGCAGTTGTAGCAGCTCTCGTCGTTGACGCCCACGAGGTTGCCGCACGACGGACACACGACCGATCCGGTTCGCTGCCGGTTGAACATCGTTCGATCATAGCCCAACGGGCGCGGCGCCCGCCGGGAAGATCCGGTAGAATTGACATCCGGCCCGCGGCTCCCGGCGCGAGGATCGGGGCCCGCCGCCGTATTCATTGGCGCTGCCGCAGGTCGCAGGCCGAAGGCCGCGTGTCACGCTGAACTCATCATCTGTCGAGAGGGAGGTTGTTTCGTGCGAAAACCCGTCGTTCTCATCACAGGCGCGGGTGGCGAAATCGGCCACGGCCTGATCAGCAGCCTGGCCCAAGACGGCAGTCGAGGCGTCATCACGCTCGACGTGAACCCGCTCGAGCCGGCGCTGGGCAAGATGGTCTCCCGCGAATTCCAGGGCTCGATTCTCGACACCAAACTGCTGGACCGGATCGTGGCCGAGTACGAGGTAGACCTCGTGTTCCACCTGGCGGCGCTCCTGTCCACCCGGTCGGAGTTCACGCCGATCGCCGCCCACGAGATCAACGTCGGCGGGACGCTCAACATGCTCGAGTTCGCGCAGAAGCAGGGCGAGGCGCACGGCCGCCCTGTCGTCTTCCTCTACCCGTCGTCGATCGCGGCCTACGGCATGCCCGATCTCGAAACGAAGGACCGCGCGGGCGAGGTGAAGGAGGATCAGTACAACCACCCGAGCACCATGTATGGGTGCAACAAACTGTACAGCGAGCAGCTCGGCGACTACTACACCAGGCACTACAAGCAGCTGGCGAAGGACACGGTGAGCCGCAAGGTGGACTTCCGCTGCGTCCGGTTCCCCGGCTTGATTTCGGCGGTGACGGTCCCGTCCGGGGGCACCTCCGACTTCGCGCCCGAGATGATCCACGCGGCGGCCCGCGGCGAGGCGTACAGCTGCTTCGTGCGCCCGGACACGCGGATTCCGTTCATGGCGATGCCGGACGGCGTGGACGCCCTGCTGCTGCTGGCGGCGGCGCCGCGCGAGCGGCTGCGCCGAACGGCGTACAACGTGGGTGCGTTCAATCCTTCGGCCGAGGAAGTTCGGCAGGTGGTGCTGCAGGCGTTCCCGGGCGCCGACATCGGTTACGCGGTGGACGTGCTTCGCCAGGGGATCGTGGACTCGTGGCCGGCCGACGTGGACGATTGCGCGGCGCGGAAGGACTGGGGCTACGCGCCGACGTTCGACTTCGAGCGCGCGTTCACGGAATACCTCATACCGACGATTCGGCAGCGGTACGAGAAATAGGCTCCGGCCTCCGCCCTACAGCTTCAGGACGATCTTCCCGCGCGCGCCGGGTGACATGACGGCTTCGTGCGCGAGCGGCGCCTCGGCGAGGGGGAACTCCCGGCCGACGACGGGCCGCAGGGTGCCGTTCGCCAGGCCCGCGCCGAGTGCCCAGTGAATCTCGGCCATTTCGGCGGGCGACGCGTTGAACAGGATCATGCCGCGGATATCCGCGTCCCTGGCCATGGTCTGCCGCGGGTCGATTTCAATCGTGCCTCGATTACCGATGACGATCACCCGGCCCTTTCGGGCCAGGAGGCCGAGGTCGCGGCTGAGGTTTACGTTGGCGAGCATCTCGAGGATGACGTCCACCCCGTGGCCGCCCGTCGCCTCCATGATCCGATCGACGTAGTCGGCCGTCCGGTGATTGAAGGCGTGGGTCGCGCCCTGCGCGGTGATGTGGGCGAGGCCTCGGTCGGCTCCGGCGGTTGCCATGACCATCATGCCGGCCGCACGCGCGAGCTGGATGGCGGCCGTTCCGACGCCGCCGCTGCCGCCATGGACGAGCACCGACTCGCCCGGCCGTGCCTGCGCGCGCTGGAAGAGCGCCCGGTAGGCGGTGCCGTACGGCACGCCGACGGCCGCCCCCTGCTCGAAGGATATCGAGTCGGGGAGCGGGTGAACCTGCGCGGGCTCGCACAGCGCCATCTCGGCGCAGGCGCCGTAGGCGCCCGCGACCGTGCCCACGATGTACACACGCTGGCCCAGCGAGACGGTCGTGACGTCTGCGCCGGCGGACCTGACGATGCCGGCGGCATCCGCGCCGGGCGTGAAGGGAAGCTTCGGCTTTCGCGCGTAAGCGCCCTTGCGGATGTAGGTGTCCACGGGGTTGACGCCCACCGCGCGGATACGGACGAGCACCTGCCCCGGTCCGGGTTCCGGATCCGGCACGTCCTCCACGCGCATCACCCCAGGCTCTCCGAACTCGCGGACAACGATCGCCTTCACGGTGCCTCCAGTACTGAGCCACGACTGCCGGCGCCGGGCCGCACACCCGGGAGACTCCTCAATGGTACCGCAGAGCGCCCCGTTTCCGTCTCCCTTCGCAATTCGCTATCATGGCGGCGTCGGCGCGACTGGCGGGCCTGAAGGCCCGGCAGCCACGAGCCGGTTTCGAAGGGAGACGCATGGAATCCGCCCGCAGTGCACCACCCCTGTCGCCGAAGCCGATCATGGATCTAGCCACCGCGTTCCAGCGCAGCCGCCCGCTGCTGACCGCGTTCGAACTGGGGCTGTTCACCGCTCTCAACTCGGAGGCGCGGACCTCGGAGGAGGCGGCGGCTGCGCTCGACACCGAACCGCGCGCCACCGATCGCCTGATGAACGCACTGGTCGCACTGGGCCTGCTCGAGAAGCACGAGGGGCGATTCAGCAATACGCCGCTGACCGGGACGTTCCTGGTGAAGGGACGACCGGAGTATATGGGCGGGCTGAGCCATACCAATCATCTGTGGGACACGTGGAGCCGGATGACGGCGGTGGTCCGCACCGGTCACCCGGTGGATCTCGCGGAGATCAACGACCGCGGCGACGACTGGCTGCGCCCGTTCATCGCGGCGATGCACTTCAGGGCCCGGCAGACCGCGGGTGAAGTGGTGGGGATGCTCGACCTCGACGGCGTGTCGCGTGTCCTGGACGTCGGCGGCGGCTCGGGAGCCTACGCCATGATGTTCGCCAGGGCCCGGCGCGGGATCTCCGCCGTCGTGTTCGATCTGCCGAACGTCCTCCCGCTGACGAAGATGTACATCGCGCAGGAAGGACTCGCGGCCGAGGTCGGGACCGTGGCCGGCGACTACCTGACCGCCCCGCTCGGCACCGGGTTCGACCTGGTCTTCATGTCGGCCGTCATTCACAGCAACGCCGCGGACGACAATCGGCTGCTGGTCGGGAAGGCCGGCGAGGCGCTCCGGCCTGGCGGACAGATCGTCGTGCAGGACTTCCTCATGAACGAGGAGCGCGACGGGCCGCTGCCGGCGGCGCTGTTCGCGCTGAACATGCTGGTCGGCACGCCGGAAGGCGACACCTACACCGAGTCGGAGGTGCGGTCGTGGATGACCGAGGCCGGCTGCGGGTCGATCACGCGGAAGGACACCACGTTCGGCACGAACCTGGTCATCGGGCGGATCTAG
>Ga0209048_10003303_pt1 | contig 15690 bp, 11 predicted proteins | sample FrelakmetCRP12CR_FD_187146 | JGI IMG/M metagenome (GOLD analysis project Ga0209048, IMG submission 187146) | Freshwater lake sediment microbial communities from the University of Notre Dame, USA, for methane emissions studies - CRP12 CR (SPAdes)... | ecosystem: Environmental > Aquatic >... | reverse complement strand
GCGGTAGCCTACAGGTTCAGCCAGTAGGAGAACTTCACCAGGAACACGTTCGTGGCCGGCAGGCCGAACAGGTCGCCCATGTCCTGCCTGAAGCGGAAGGCGCCGATTGACGCGGTGTCCTCGCGGACCTGCTGCCACACGACGTAGAGGGCCGACCCGGGTTTGTATTCCCAGCGGAGCACGTTCGTCATGCGGAACGAGCGGTAGTTGAAGTCGGGCTCGGCCGTATACGCGTGCGGCGCGAACTGGGCCTCGAACGGCGACGCCCGCGGCGCGACGACCTCCTTGAAGTTCGAGTAGGAGCCGGCGGACACGAACGGTTGCGCGTACAGTTGCAGCGTCAGGTTGGGCGTGACGGTGTAGTTGACGCGCGCGGTGAGGCCGACCGTCGTCTGGTGGATCCTGCCGAAGACGTAGTGCGTTGACGCGGCCTCCGTCACGTTCTCCACCCACTGCGAGTCGTCGTTCATCCGCTCGAAGTGCACGCCTGCGCTGCACGACACGAACGACGTCGGACGATAGACGATCTGCGGATCGAGGCCCCAGCTGACGTCGCCGATCTCGTCGCGGAACACGAATCCCTGCCAGGCGCCGTTGATGGCCTTCCGGCTGTCGCTCTGGACGTAGTACCAGATATTGCCGCCGCTCTTCGACCGCAGCGCCGGTCCGCCGCGCGTCGCCCGATCGTCCACTCCGGCGCTCTCGAGGTTGACCCCGCTGCCGGCCGACCAGTTCGACGTCAGCACGATGTGCGCGTTCACGTTCGTGCCCGTGAACCGGCGATCGCCGCCGAAGTTCCAGCCGGCCCACTGGTTGAAATTGAGCCTGACGTTCCGGTACAGCTTCGTGGGCGTGTCCCAGCGGACCTGTACCCAGGCGGACTGCATGATCTCATCCGCGCGCCGGACGTACCCGACGTCGTTCACGTCGAAGCCCGGAGTCTTGTAGCTGCCGTTGAAGCTGAATCGGACCCTCGACCCTCCGATCTTCTGGAAGCCGAGGGACCCGGCCTGCCCGTTGAGCGACGTGCTCGTCGGGTCGTACTTCAGGTAGGAGGCGTCCGGCCGCTGGAAGTAGTGGACGGCGTTCTGCTGGATCTCGTCGATGGCCTCCGCGCTGCCTCGCACGGAGCTTCCGGCCCAGTAGCCGGTCAGCGAGTAGCGGGGATCCTTCATCCGCCAGTCCCAGTTCACGCCGCCGGTCGTCGCGTTCGACGGGAGGAAGCTCACATCCTGGTCGAGCCGGCGCGCCGTGTTCGTGAACGCGAACCCGAGCGAAGACTGGTTCTTCCACTCGCGCTTCGCCTGCATGACAGTGAAGTTCGTGAGCGGCTCGACGGTCTGCGTCCACAGGCCTTGGCCGGACGCCAACTGCGCCTGTTCCTCGCCGGTCACGGCATCGAGCGCGCCAATCGCGAACGCGCCCGCGCGCCCGGTCAGCTTTGCCGCACCCAGGATCGTGGTGAGCGCCGGCGCAACCACGTAGCCGAGGTCGGGCGCGTCGGGGTCGCCGTGCGGACGGCGGCCGATCCGCCGCGAGTAGAACAGCCCGGTGCACTGCCCGTCGTTGCAGTCGAGGTCGAACGTGAGGTTGCCGGACCCCTCGACGAAGAACGGCCGGCGCTCCTGGTAGAACGTCTCGAACGCCGTCAGGTTGACGACCGCCGGGTCGGCCTCCACCTGCCCGAAGTCCGGGTTGATGGTCGATGTCAGCGTCAGGCCCGGTGTGACCGCGTATTTCAGATCGAGGCCGACCGTGCCGGACGGGTCGGGCGACCTCACAAAGGGGTTTCCGCCGATGACGGGTTGGGCCTGGACCTGTCCGACTGAATATGGCACCACCTCGAGCTTCTTCGCCGCCCCGACCAGCTTCAGGCCGCCCAGTTCGCCCATCTGCGAGACGAAGCCGGGCTTGCTCTTGGCGAGCAGCGGCCACGAGGACGTTTCGTTCAGCCGCCCGATCTCGCGCAGAACGGCGAACCCGAAGGTGTCGCGTTTGCCTGGCTCGAAGCGGAGCTGCGAGAAGGGAATGCGGAACTCGGCCCTCCAGCCCTTGTCGTCGCGCTTCACCGCGACGTCCCACACGGCATCCCAACTCGTGTCGCTGTTCGAGTCGGCGAACCAGTACCGATCCTGTTTGACGCCGGCGGGGTTGACCGCAAACTCGTACGCGGTGCGGCGGTCGTGGTACGAGTCGATCATTACGCGAATCCAGTCGGACGGCGACTCGCCGTCGCGCCGCGTGCGGATGCCGACGATCTTCCCCTGGTCTCGGTCGAACGCCCAGACGCCGACGTAGAGATAGCCGCGGTCGTATAGGACGCGGACCTCGGTCTCGTAGGTGGGCGCCCCGCCTTCTTTCGGATCGCGCTGAACAAACCCGCGGATGGGCGTTACGCGCTCCCACGCGCTTTCGCTCATTTCGCCGTCGAGCTTGACCGCGCCTGCCGGGCCGTCGCCGAGCGCCGCCGCTTCGACCCGGTTCACCGGCCGGAGGTTCGCCGGCTTGGCGGGCGGGTCGGCCCGGCTGGGAGCGGCCACAAAGCCCATCAAGAGGAGAGCGAGAGCGGATATCGGGCGGAAGAACAACGATCGACCTCCGTGAGGGACATTCGTACGCGCGACCTCGCGTTCTCGTGGGGCGGGCCTTCCCTTGATAGACGTCAAAAGCCCGACGTTCGTTCGCCCGGGACCTTCGTTCTCCTTTGACGGTGCTCCGCGGATGGGGGTTGGCAAGTGGCTGGGCAGAACGTAGAACGGAGAATGCAGAACGGAGAACGAGGTATATTCTGGCGCGCCCGGGTCATCGGCTCGACGGTCGCGATCCGGAGCGCCAGGAGGAGACAGATGACGGTACGCCGCCTGTCGGGAACAGCGCTGCTCGTGGTCCTCGTCGCGCTTGCGGTAAGCCTGCCGGCGCGGGGTCAGTCAACCTCGGGGCTGACCGACCCGTTCGCTCTCACACGGCTCAAGGACTCCGGCGCGTACCGGTCGTCCAGCAACAACCCCGACCCCGACAGCAACGACGACAGCAAGCGCCCGATTCCCGGCGAGACCATCGTCCTCGCCGATTTGAAGGGGCCCGGCGCCATCTCGCACATCTGGCTGACCGCGGCCGACAGCGAGTACGGATGGCCGAGGCTGCTGCGGCTGCGCGTCTACTACGACGGCAGCCCGACGCCGAGCGTGGACGCGCCCATCGGCGACTTTTTCGCCGTGGGCCACGGCTTCGAGCGCGGCGTCAATTCGCTGATGATTCGCGACAGTTCGAGCGGGCGGTCCCGCAACAGCTACTGGCCGATGCCGTTTCGAGACTCGTGCCGCGTCACGATCACCAACGAGGGACGGCGCCGCGTGTCGAACCTCTACTACCACGTGGACTGGGCCAGGCTGCCCGCGCTGCCGCCGAATACCGCGTACTTCCACGCGCGCTACCGGCAGGCGCTGCCGGCCGCGTCCGGCCGGCCGTACGAATTCCTGTCGGTGAAGGGGCGCGGCCACTACGTCGGCACCGTCCTGAGCGTGATCCAGAACGAGCCGGGCTGGTTCGGCGAGGGTGACGAGCACTTCTACGTGGACGGCGAGCGAAAGCCGCGAATCGAGGGCACCGGCACCGAGGACTATTTCAACGACGCGTGGAGTTTTCGCGTAGCCGAAGGCCCGTACGCCGGGGTCCCCGTAGCGGACGGGACCGGCGTCGGCGCCCGCATGACCGGCTACCGCTGGCACCTCGTCGACCCCGTCCCGTTCACGCGGTCGCTGATCTTCGACATCGAGCACGTGGGGTGGACGTACAACAAGGACGGCTCGGTGCGCTCTGCGTCCGAAGAGCGGGCGGATCTGTTCAGCAGCGTCGCATTCTGGTACCAGGACGGCATCGCGCGCGACCAGCCGGAACCGCCCTACGGCGCGGCGCGCCTGCCGCACGGGCAGGCCAGGCAGATCGAGGTGGAGCAGTCGATCGCTGACGTGAAGACCGAAGGCGGCAAGGCGTCGGTTCAGACAGAGGTCTTCTGGGGAAAGGACCTTCTCTTCTTCGAGGCCCAGGGGCCGGGCTCGAAGCTCCACGTGCCGTTCGACGTCGAGGCCTCGGGCCGATACGAGGTCGTGGCGCAGATCGCGCACAGCCCCGACTACGGCAACTACTCCGTGCTGCTCGACGGCAAACCGGTGTCGGAGACAGGAGAACTCGAGCACGAGCCCGGCGCGAACACGGGCGCGGGGACATCCATCAACGCCTACTTCACGGAGACCTACGTGGCGGAGGACCACCTGGTCGGGTGGCTGACCCTCTCGGCCGGCCGCCACATCCTGTCGTTCGTCTGCACCGGCAGGCATCCCGACTCGTCCGGTTACTTCCTCGGAATCGATACAATAGTCCTGGCGAAGATCGGGCCGCACGTCGAGTCGGACGCGTCGAAGCGTGCCCGCGCCGTGCGTGCGATCGGCGAGAAGCGGCTCGCGACGCCAGCCGAAGCGCAGACGCTTGGCGCCGGCCTTCAGGATTCCGTTGACGAGATCCGCGAAGCGTCGGCGTGGGCGGTCGGCCAGATCGGGCGGCGGGCAACGCCGCTCGTCCCAGCCCTCACGGCCGCGATGGGCGATCGGGATCCCGTGGTCCGTGGCCTGGCCGCGCTCGCGCTCCGGGATGCAGGGCCGGAAGCGATCACCGCGCTCGCCACGCTCATCGGGCGGCTGAAGGACGAGGACGTCAACGTCCGGATGATGAGCGCCCAGGCGATCGGCAGCCGGGGGGCGCAGGCGGCCGGCGCGGTGGACGCGCTCATCGAGGCCTGCCGAAGGCGTGACGAGCACGTGCACGTGCAGCGCAGCCTGGCCGACGCACTGGGCGCCATCGGCCCGCCGGCCCGCGCCAGCCTGCCGGCGCTCCGCGAGCTGGCGCGCATCCCGCGCGTGCGCTGGTCGGCGGAAGCCGCGATCAAGCGGATCGGGAGTTGACGTGGTCGGAGCCGCGGCCGCCAGCCGCAGGCCGGAGAAGGGCTGATCATGACTGGTGACACGGTGTCCTACAGAATCCTCATGAGGTTGATGGCGTGCGCCATCGTGCTGGCGGTGTGCGCCTCCGGTTTGCCGGCGAGCGGACAGCAAGTCACGAAGGACAACTGGGGCCGGGTCGTGGCACCGGTCTACGGGTCGAAGGCGCCTGGCTACCCGGACGCAGAACGGTTCACCGGCCCGAAGCAGTTCGGCGACGATTACTACCACGGCGTCCTGCCGAACGGCCGTATCGTCCGGCCCGCTGGACTGAGCGTGCAAATCGGCATGGACCCGCTCGGAGCGCGCCTGACTCCGGACGGACGATTCCTGATCACCTCGAACGACGAGGACGAGGACGCCACGCTGGGGTCCCAGCAGAGCGAGGCGACGTTCGCCGGCTACTCTCTGTCGGTCATCGACGTGCGGACGATGACCGTCGTGTCGCAGGTCAACACGGCGGGCCGGTTCTACATCGGACTGCAGATCACCGGCCGCGGCCCATATACCGTGTGGGCGTCGGGCGGCGGCGACAACAGCATCAAGCGGTTCACCGTGTCGTCCACGGGCGCGATCAGCCCGGCCGACAGCGTGACCATCCATCCGGTCACGCCCTCGCAGTCGGGTTTCGTCTCGCATTACCGGCCGGGGAAGGAGTTCGCCGCGACGGAGGCCGACGGGACCAGGATTCCCGTGCCGACCGGATTCAATCGCACGACCGGGGCCGCCACCACGTTTCCGGCCGGCTCTGCGCTGAGCCCGGACGGCAGGTTCCTGTATGTCGCCTGCAATGGCGACAACAGCCTCGCGATCATCGACACGGCGACATTTGCCGTCGTCCGGCAGGTGCAGGTGGGGTATTTCCCGTACGATGTCGCCGTCAGCCCGGATGGGCGGTGGGTGTTCGTGTCCAACTGGGGCGTCACCGAGTACAAGTTCGCGAACCCGACCTACGCCGCCGACGGGACGCTGATGGCGATCGCCCCGACTGGCGCGAACGAGCCGGCCGGCTACTACGTGCCGAAAACCGACGCCGGCGGATCGACTCCGAAGACATCGTCTGTGTCGATCGTGGCTGTTTCGCAAGGCGACGGCGCCCGCGCCTCGCTGGCCAAGTCCGTCTATATGGGAGCCCCGCTCGACGAGCTGTATCAGGTCGGCGACTCGCACCCGTGCGCGACCGCGCTCCTCAGCCGCGGCGACACGCAATACGTCTACGTGACCAAGGCCAACAGCGACCGCATCGGCATCATCTGCCTGAAGAAGGGGACGGGAGGGAAGGCCGGGCAGCTCGTCACCGAGGTGAAGCAGGACCTGGATCTCTCGCCGGTGATCGTAGACGGCGTGAAGCCGGCGGTTCACGGCGCCTACCCGAACGCCATCATCATCTCGAGGGACGGCACGCGCGCCTACGTGGCCGAGGCTGGCATCAACTCAGTCGCGGTGCTCGACACGCGGAACCCGGAGAAGCCCAAGCTCCTCGGGAGGATCCCGACCGGCTGGTACCCCTCGGCTCTGGAGCTCGGCGCCGACGGGAAGACGCTTTACATCCTGAACGCGAAGGGGGTCGGCGAAGACCTCGGCCCGGCCGGGGCGCCACCGCCGCCGTCGAAGGTCGTGGGACGCAGCGCGAACGTCATCAAGGTGGACAGCAACTACATCTTCGGCAGTGCGCAGAAGGTCGATCTCACGGCCACTCCCTTCGACACGCGCTCGGTCCTCGCGAACAACTTCGTCGTGGCGCCCACGGTGGACGATCGTGTCGTGCCGGCGGGCGGGTCCGATCCTTCACGCAAGATCACTCACGTCTTCTTCATCCTGCACGAGAACAAGACGTTCGACTCGATGCTCGGAAACATGGGCCACTTCGGGCCGTTCGCGAGCCTGACCTACAGGGACGGGTCCGGCGCGCCGTTCGCCGACGCGCAGTACACGAACGTCTCGAAGAACCTGCAGGCGCTCGCGAGCCGGTTCGCGGTCGGCGTCAACTACTACAGCGATGCCGAGGAAAGCGACGCGGGCCACCAGTTCTCGGCCTCGGGAACGGCGACCGATTACACCGAGAAGACGCTGGACGCCAAGGCCGGCCGCGGGTTGCTGGTGAACAAGAACATGGACCCCGAGGACTACCCGGAATCCGGGTACATCTTCAACAACGCCGCGCGGCACGGCGTCTCGTTCAAGGTCTACGGGGCGCTCACGCGGGTCCTGGGAACCGACACCGGGGGCAGCGTCCCGTCGACGCTCAACGATCCGCCGAGCGGCAACGCAGGCCTCCCCGTGCTGCCCCTCACCACGCCGCTTCAGAACACGGGGGATGTGGACTCGCCGCTGCGCGGGCTCGGCCAGTCCTTCTTCATGGCGACGCCGGCCCTCGCCGTCCTCGGCGGGAACAACGCCAACGGGGAGCCGCGGCTGGACCGCAACTATCCCGGCTACAACTTCAACATTTCGGATCAGCGCCGCGCGGAGGAGTTCTGCCGGGACTTCGATCGCATGCTGGCCAAGGGGACTCTGCCGAAGTTCTTATACATCTACCAGCCAAACGACCACATGGGCTTAATCGTCGCGAAGAATCTGACCGAGAGGACGCCGGCGATGCAGGTGGCGGACGGCGACGTGGCCCTCGGCATGGTGATCGAACACATCATGCGGAGCCCCGTGTACTACAACCCGGCCACGGGCGAGGGCAGCGCGATCTTCGTGACCTTCGACGATGCGCAGTCCACGCTGGATCACATCCACCCGCATCGGACGCCGCTCGTCGCGGTCAGCCCGTACGCGAAGCCGGGCCCGGCGGCGCGTCATTACAGCACGGCGTCGATCGTCAAGACGGAGGAACTGCTGCTCGGGTTGCCGCCCAACAACCTCGGCGACCTGTTCGCCACCGACCTGCGCGACATGTTCCAGCCGGTTTACAACGGGGTGACCGCGGACATGCTGCCCTTCACACGGCGCTACTCCTACGCCGCGTCGGAAGAAGGCTTGAAGATCTGGAACCTGGTGGAGAGGCTGGACCTGTCGGGGCCCGACCGCGACAGCCGACGGCTGGGCGCGCTGGCGCGGCTCTCGATGCGTGCCGACACGCTGCACGCCGATGCGGCCAGGCAGAAGACGCTGCACGACGAGGACTACCTGGAGCAGCAGGCGGAGTTGTACGACATGGCCGTCGCGATCGCGGGCGGCGAAGCGAAATGGAATCAGGGGCGCTGAATCGTTCCCGGGCGTGCTCAGAACTTGAACGACACCGAGTAGACGAGCCTGAGGTTGGAGATCCTGAACGGGGTCTGCACGACCTGGCCGCCCTGCAGCGCGCGAAACACGAACGGGTCCGAGTTGCCCGGCTCGTAGCGCAGGCCGACCGACCCGAGGAAGAAGCTGGTTCGGCCACTCACGCCCACGGTCCACGCCTGCATGTCGACCTTCGTGAACTGTGAATCATTCGAGCCCACGGGCGATCGGTCCGTCTGGTAGCCGCCGTGGATCTTCCACGAACCTCTGGCGTCAAGCGTGAACTGGCCGCCGATGGCGACGTTCACCACGGTCAGCGAGTCCACGATGGCAGGCGCGAGCGCGCGCTGCTCCACCGAGGGCGGCGCTCCGAGGCCGGGGTCCGTGATGATCGTCATCGTCTGGCCCGATCGCAGGGAAAGCCATCATCTCGCCGCCATCGCCCGGATTCTGGCACCCGGGCTGGCCGATCGATGTCGCCCGCACAGAGCGGCGCGCAGTAGACTGGAAGAGACGAGAAAGGCACACGCACATGACCGCACCGATTCAACCGTTGACCTCACGTCCGGCGTGGAAGGCCCTCGAAGCCCACCACCAGCAGATCCAGGGGCTGCATCTTCGGGATCTGTTCGCAGGCGACCCCGCGCGCGGCGAGCGCATGACCGTGGAGGCCCAGGGCATCTACCTGGACTACTCCAAGAACCGGGCGACGGACGAAACCGTCAGGCTCCTCGTCGGGCTCGCCGAGGAGTCCGGGCTGCGCGCGCGGATCGACGCCATGTTCCGCGGCGAGAAGATCAACGTCACGGAAGGACGGGCGGTGCTGCACGTGGCGCTGCGCGCGCCGAGGAGGGCGTCGATATCGGTGGACGGCAAGAACGTGGTGCCCGATGTCCACGCCGTGCTCGACAAGATGGCCGGCTTCTGCGATCGCGTCCGTGGCGGCGGGTGGACCGGACACACCGGCAAGCGCATCCGCAACGTGATCAATATCGGCATCGGCGGCTCTGACCTTGGGCCGGTGATGGCGTACGAGGCGCTTAAACCCTACGGTGACCGGGCGATGACGTTCCGGTTCGTCTCCAACATCGACGGCACCGATTTCGCCGAAGCCGTTCGCGATCTCGACCCGGCGGAAACTCTCTTCATCGTGTCGTCGAAGACGTTCACAACGCTCGAGACGATGACCAACGCCCGCACCGCCCGCGCCTGGTCGCTCGCGGGCCTGGGCGGCGCCGAGGCGTCGGTCGCCCGCCACTTCGTGGCCGTCTCGACCAACGCCGCGGACGTGTCGACGTTCGGCATCGACACCGCGAACATGTTCGGATTCTGGGACTGGGTCGGCGGGCGCTACTCGATGGACTCGGCGATCGGCCTCTCGACGATGCTGGCCATCGGCCCGGACCACTTCCGCGCCATGCTGGACGGCTTCCACCATGTGGACGAGCACTTCCGCACCGCGCCGTTCGAGCGGAACCTGCCGGTGCTGATGGCGCTCCTCGCCGTCTGGAACAACAACTTCCTCGGCGCGCACACGGTGGCGGTGCTGCCGTACGATCAGTATCTGAAGCGGTTTCCGGCCTACCTCCAGCAGTTGACGATGGAGAGCAACGGGAAGCACGTGACGCTCGTCGGGAGCGAGGTGGAGTACCAGACGAGCCCGATCTACTGGGGCGAGCCGGGGACCAACGGCCAGCACTCGTTCTATCAGTTGATACACCAGGGGACCAGGCTCATTCCCTGCGACTTCATCGCGTTTGGCCAGCCGCTCAACCCGGTGGGCCGGCACCACGACATCCTCCTGGCCAATGTCTTCGCACAGGCTGAGGCGCTGGCGTTCGGCAAGACACCGGCCCAGGTCGAGGCGGAGGGCACACGGAAGTGGCTCGTGCCCCACCGGGTGTTCGAGGGCAACCGGCCCTCGAACACGATTCTCGCCGAGCGCCTGACGCCGCGGGCCCTCGGGGCGCTCGTCGCGCTCTACGAACACAACGTGTTCACGCAGGGCGCAATCTGGGGCGTCGATTCGTTCGACCAGTGGGGCGTCGAGCTTGGGAAGGTGCTGGCGCAGCGCATCATCCCGGAGATGGAGGCGACATCCGCCCCCGGCCTCGGCCACGACAGCTCCACCAACAACCTGATCCGGACCGCGCGCAGGCTCCGGGGCAGGCCCTGAGCGACCACGGTGTGGCGCGGGGCTTCAGCCCTGCGAGGTGGTGCCGTGAAGATCGAAGTGCTCTCCGACGCAGACGCGGTCGCACGAAGGGCGGCCGCCATCATCGCCGAGGACGCGCGCGCGGCCGTCGCGGCGCGCGGCCGGTTCGTCATTGCCGTCAGCGGCGGCCGCACCCCGGCCGCGATGCTGCGGGCGCTGGCAGGTGAAGAGGTTCCCTGGGAGGGCGTGCATATCTTCCAGGTAGACGAGCGCGTGGCCCCAGCGGGCCACCCGGATCGCAATCTCACACACCTGCGCGAGGACCTGCTCGACCGCGCGCCGCTTCGGCCCGAGCAGATCCACGCGATGCCGGTGGAGTCGCCGAAACTGGAAACGGCGGCCGGGCGATACGCCGCGACCCTTCGTGAGGTCGCCGGTTCGCCGCCGGTGCTGGATGTCGCCCACCTGGGCCTCGGGCGGGACGGTCACACCGCGTCGCTGGTGCCGGGCGATCGGGTGCTCGACCTGGCCGATGCCGATGTCGCGGTGACCGGGCTCTATCAACAGCGGCGTCGGATGACGTTGACGTATCCCATCCTCGACGCCTCTCGGCGCGTCCTGTGGGTTGTGACCGGGGGCGAGAAGGCCGGCGTGCTGGCGCGCCTGCGCGCCGGCGACGCTTCCATTCCAGCCGGGCGGGTGTGCCAGGAACGGGCCATCCTGCTGGCCGACCGTTCCGCGGCAGGGTCGGTCGGAATCGGCTGAGGCGGGGTCGCCGGCCGGGGCCTCCATGGTACGATTCGGGTTCGTCCTGGCCCGCCCAAGACGAACCCGTCGCTGGTTCCCTTCCGGTTCGGCACGTCGACGCGCTGCCGGCGCGAGGCGTTACTTCTTGACTGGCGGCGGGTACTTCTTGAACAGCTTCTCCATGGCCTTGTCGAGATTCTTCGTGCGCTTTTCGGGACTCGGGTTGGTGTCCAGCGTCTTGGTCGCCGCACCGCGCCAGAGGAGCTGCTTGGCCGCGGCGTCGTAGATGTCCACCCCCACCGTACCGATGTTGATCGTAGAGCTGGTCGCGGTGCCCGTGCCGCCCCAGCGCCCGTAGCCGTAGCCGCCCATCGTGTTCCACTGTCGTTCCTGTTCGACGGCGACCTGGTAGCCGATGGCGAGGTCCGCCTGGTCGCCCGTGGCCTTCGCGAGGCCCTTTGTGGCGAGCTGCTTGTCGATGGCCGTCATGATCTGCGCATCGACGATCTGATCGGGGTACTTCACCCCGTCGATCTTGACCCACTTGTAGGTCTTGTACTTCGTGAAGTCCGCACCCGGCATGGCGTTGTAGGTGATGTCCTGCGCGGGAACCACGCTGGCCGCGAACAGAACGAACGCCACCACGAAGGCTGCCTGCCACCACCCGCGCCTGCTGTTGCCGATCATCTCTGCCTCCTTGTCGCGGACAACGCGACTATTACTTCTTCGCCGCCGGCGGCTGCACGGAAATCAGGACGGCGTCCGTCCAGGTGATGTCCACCCTGTCGCCGACCTTGACCTGGGCCAGCGCCTTCTTGTCGACGACCCTCGAGCTGTAGGTCCAGTTGTTCGGGCCGGAGAACGTGATCGAGGGGATCGCCTGATCGATCGCCGTGATCGTGGCGGTGATCGTCCGCTGCGTGGCTGCGGTCCCTCCGGGCTTCGCCCCGCTGCCGGGCGTGACGGCCGCGCCGGCCGTATCGACGGACTTCTCCCCCGGCCGCTTCAGACGGAGCACGACGTTGTCGTAGTAGGTCACGCTGATCGTGTCGCCGACCTTCACGGCCGGGAACTTCTTCACGTCCTCGGGGACGTCGATCGTGACGTAGTTGCCTTTCGGCCCCTTGACCGTCATCGTGCGGCTGCTAGCCTCGATCGCCTCGACGGTTCCCGTGATCGTCGTCTTCTCTCCCGGGATCGTCTTCGTCTGTGCGAAGCCCACGCCGGCCGTCAGTAGAAATGCGGCTCCCAACAGCACACACACCATTCGCTTCATAACTCCTCCTTTTCCGACCGCGTCTTCTGGTACCCGTCCAGTCCGCCGACCCCGTCCGGCAGAGCGGGGGTGCCGGCCACTGCACCGAATGATGCCTAGTTTACCCTCGAATTGGCCATGGCCGTGAGCCCGGCGGGAGCTGACCGCAGCAACCGGCGGAGGTCCGCCAATACCATGCCAGAGCCCGACCCGTCCGTGGTCTGCGAGGCGTGTCGTTGTCAGGGGGCGCCCTGGTAGTGGCGCTTGGCCAGGACGGTGCCCTTGTGATTGGCCAACCCGACCGAGATGTCGTGGCCCCGTCGATCGACCGGGGCCGACACCTCCACGAAGAGCACGTAGTGCCCTGACAGCGCCCCCGCGAGGCGCCGCATGGCCTGCTCGGCGAACAGGTGCGTGCGGGCGAAGAAGCCGCCGGTATCGGCCGCCGTCGTCTGCAGCCCGCCCTCGAGCGTGTGGGCGTCCGCGTCGGTGACATCGAGGCAGAACACGGCGGCGCGGGCGGCCTGCAACGCCCGCCTGGCCTCGTCGTAGGCACGTTCGAAGAACAGCTGCGAACCGGACAGCCGGCCGAAGCCGTAGCCCACGACGACGACCGACTTGGCCCCATGCAGCGGCTCGAGCGCGCGCCCGAGAAGAGCGAGGCCCTCCTCGATGGAATAGGCGCGGTCGGCCTGGACCACGTCGAGCGTGGACATCAGCGACGGCGGCAGGACCGGCTCGACGCGCGGTGGCTTCTCGAAGAGTATGCCGTGCTCCAGGACGGCGCGGACCCGGTCGAGATTGTTCGTGAAATCCAGCCAGATGCGCAGGTGCGAGTCGAACGAGAGGACCGCCACGCGGTCGTCCGGCCCCAGCGACTCGAGAAAGGTGCGCGTCCGGATCAGCATGCGCATCAGGCCGCCGATGCGGGAGGGCTCGAGGTCCTTCTGGAAGAGGAAGACGATCAGGCGGCCGCGCGCTTCCTCCGGGACGACGGGCAACGCGCCCGGCAAGGGGGCGGCCGCGGGGACCATCTCGGCCGCGCCCACCCAGTAGGCCGATTCCACGCGGGCGGGCTTGCCGTCGATCTCGACGGTGAAGTCGGCAGCCGTGAGCCCGCGAATCGGCTGTCCTTGCTCGTCCACGGCGCGCGCGTCGATCAGGACCCGCGAGACCTCCACGCGCTCGGTGAGGCGCGGCAATTGTTGTGATGGGGGAATCTGCTGCCCCTGCGGCGGAGCCTGCGGACCGGCCGGCCAGCCGAGAAGCAGCGCCGCCGCCGCCACCGAGAACGGGACGATCAGGATCAGCCGCCTCGAGAGCATGCTGCCACAATGGTAGCGCGAACGAGCACTGCCTCGCGGAAGTCACAACTCTGTTCCCCTGTGCGGCGCCCGCGGGTAGACTCTCACCTATGATTCCGATCGTCTCCGAGTCCGACCTGCGGGCCGCCATCACCCCGCGCGACGCGGTCGCCGTCGTGCGCGAGGCGTTTCGCGCGGATGGCGACGGCCGCGCCACCGTGCCCGCGCCGATTGGCCTGTCGATTCCCGGCACGCGCGGCGAATTCCACGTGAAGACGGCCCATGTGGCCGGCATTCCGCACGTCGCCGTCAAGATCGCCTCGGGCTTCTACGACAACCCCGCGCGCGGCCTCCCGACCGGGAGCGGCATGATGGTGCTCTTCGACGCCGCCACCGGAATGCCGGTCGCGGTGCTGCTCGACAACGGGTACCTGACCGACGTTCGCACGGGAGCCGCTGGCGCCGTGGCCGCGGATTGCCTCGCCCGCCGCGACATCCACACCGTCGGGGTGATCGGATCGGGCGTCCAGGCGCGGCACCAGGTGGCGTGCCTGCGCGAGGTGAGGGAGTTCCGCCGGGTCGTGGCGTGGAGCATCGACGCGGACGGCCTCGCGCGCTACTGCCGCGAACTGGCGGAACGGTTCGGCGTCGATGCGGAGGCCGCGTCGTCCGCCGAAGCCGTCGTCGCCGCCGCCGACATCGTCCTCACCACGACGCCTGCGCGAGCGCCGCTCGTGGATTCCGCGTGGCTCCGGCCGGGCGTGCACATAACGGCAGTCGGGTCGGACGGCCCCGGCAAGCAGGAACTCGATCCGCGCTGCCTGTCCATCGCCGACCTCGTCGTGACGGATCGGACCTCGCAGTGCGTCCGGCTTGGCGAGCTGCAGCACGCGGTCGCCGCCGGCCTGATGCGGGCCGACGGCGTCCACGCCGAGCTCGGCCAGGTCGTGGCGGGTCTCAAGCCTGGCCGGACGACGGACCGGCAAATCACCGTCGTCGACCTGACAGGCGTGGGCTTCCAGGACACGGCGATCGCCAGCGCCGCCTACTCGAAGACGCTCTGAGACCCGGCCGCCGGCTTGCGCGCGCGGATGAAGCCGCTGAAGAACCGGCCGTCCACCAGCGGAGCGAGCGCATCGACGTCGAACCCATGCCCGGAGAGGAACTCCCTCGCGTCTTCTGCGCGGTAGACTCGCGTGGGCTCGATGGAGACGTCCTCGAATCCGGCACGGGTCAGCTTCGCCACGTAGTCGGATTCATCGAGCGCACCGGACAGGCACCCGATCCACAATTCGACGTTGCGGCGGATCTCCGACGGGATTTCGCCCCGCACCACGACGTCAGACACCGCGAACCGGCCGCCCGGCTTGAGCACGCGAAGCGCTTCGGCCAGGACGCGGTCCTTGTCGGCCGACAGGTTGATGACGCAGTTCGAGATGATGAGGTCGACGGTATTGTCGGGCAGCGGGATGTTCTCGATCTCGCCCTTGAGGAACTCGACGTTCCCGACGCCGGCCTTCCGCTGGTTTTCGCGGGCCAGGTCGAGCATCTCGTCGGTCATGTCGAGCCCGTAGGCCTTGCCGGTCGGGCCGACCCGCTTGGCCGACAGCAGCACGTCGATGCCGCCACCGGATCCAAGGTCGAGGACCACGTCTCCGGGGTTGAGGGTGGCGAGCGCCGTTGGGTTTCCGCAGCCGAGCGACGCCAGCACCGCCTCGGCGGGCAGGCCCTCGGTCTGCTTCCGGTCGTACAGGTTGACGGTGATCGGGTCCACGGCGCCTGGCACCGATGAGCAGCAGCTCGGCCCGCAATGCCCGTGGACCTGGCCGTCCGCGACGCGCAGGGCCGCTTGTCCGTACTTCTCCTTGACGACGTCCTTGATGTCCGACATGTGACACTCCTGTTCTAGCGAGGCGGGCCTCGGACCGCCAAGCATGTCCGGCGACGACGCCCGCCTCGCTAGAACCAGAAACGCTGTTGGCTGGCCCCGCGCGTGCGCGGGGC